>Ga0247812_10000148_pt1 | contig 86273 bp, 85 predicted proteins | sample UWRJL149409B1_FD_178011 | JGI IMG/M metagenome (GOLD analysis project Ga0247812, IMG submission 178011) | Plant litter microbial communities from Arlington Agricultural Research Station in Wisconsin, United States - UWRJ-L149-409B-1 | ecosystem: Environmental > Terrestrial > Plant litter >... | reverse complement strand
TGAAGACAGAACAGGGCTTGCCGCAGGCAGCTACTCTGTGACAATCACAGACGTGAACGGATGCACAGGAACTGTAAATGCTACAGTAACACAGCCTGCAACGGCAGTATCAGGCACAACGGTAATTACAAATATTGCCTGCAACGGAGGCTCAAACGGGACCATCAACCTGACGCCATTGGGAGGAACTGCACCTTACACTTTCAATTGGGGCGGTGGCATTACCACTGAAGACAGAACAGGGCTTGCCGCAGGCAGCTACTCCGTGACTATCACAGACGTGAATGGATGCACGGGAACTGTAAGTGCTACGGTAACACAGCCTTCGGCGCTCGTTGTAAATCCTGTATCACAAACAAATATTGCCTGCTTTGGAGGCTCTGGCGGAGAAGCTACAGTTACTGCCAGCGGCGGAGCCGGCGCATATACGTATTCATGGTCGCCAAGTGGTGGAACAGCTGCTACGGCAACAGGCCTTGCTGCCGGTACTTATACCGTAACGGTAACCGATGCCAACTCTTGTACAGCAACACAATCATTTACAATCAGCCAACCTGCAACTGCGGTATCAGGAGCAACGGTAATTACAAATATTTCATGCAACGGAGGCTCGAACGGGACGATCAACCTGACGCCATCGGGAGGAACTGCACCTTACACTTTCAATTGGGGCGGTGGCATTACCACTGAAGACAGGACAGGGCTTGCCGCAGGCAGCTACTCCGTGACTATCACAGACGTGAATGGATGCACGGGAACTATAAATGCTACGGTAACACAGCCTTCGGCGCTCGTTGTAAATCCTGTATCGCAAACAAATATTGCCTGCTTTGGAGGCTCTGGCGGAGAAGCTACAGTTACTGCCAGCGGCGGAGCAGGCGCATATACGTATTCATGGTCGCCAAGTGGTGGAACAGCTGCTACGGCAACTGGCTTAACGGCTGGCACTTATACGGTAACGATCACAGACGCAAATGGCTGTGTGGCTACACAATCATTTACCATTACACAACCAGCTGCCATTACCACTACTGAAGCACAGACTAATGTTTCCTGCAACGGTGGAACTAATGGTTCGGCATCGGTAACCGCAATTGGCGGAACCGGAGACTATACGTATTCATGGGCGCCAACTGGCGGAACAGCCGCTACGGCAACCGGTCTTGCTGCCGGTACTTATACCGTAACGATTACGGACGCAAATAGCTGTATGGCTACACAAACGTTTACGATTACACAGCCAGATGCCATTACCATTACTGAAGCACAGACTAATGTTTCCTGCAACGGTGGAACTAATGGTTCGGCGTCGGTAACCGCAATTGGCGGAACCGGAGACTATACGTATTCATGGGCGCCAACTGGTGGAACTGCTGCTACAGCAACTGGTCTTGCTGCCGGTACTTATACCGTAACGATCACAGACGCAAATGGCTGTGTGGCTACACGTTCGTTTACCATCACCCAGCCAGATGCCATTGCCACTACTGAAGCACAAACTAATGTTTCATGCAACGGTGGAACCAACGGTTCGGCATCGGTAACCGCAATTGGCGGAACCGGAGACTATACGTACTCATGGGCGCCTTCTGGCGGAACAGCCGCTACGGCAACTGGTCTTGCTGCCGGTACTTACACCGTAACGATTACGGACGCAAATAGCTGTATGGCTACACGTTCATTTACCATTACCCAGCCGGATGCCATTACCACTACCGACGCACAAACTAATGTTTCCTGCAACGGCGGAACGAACGGTTCGGCATCGGTAACCGCAATTGGCGGAGCCGGAGACTATACGTACTCCTGGTCGCCAAGTGGCGGAACTGCTGCTACGGCAACCGGACTTGCTGCCGGTACTTACACCGTAACAATCACAGATGCAAACAGCTGTACGGCTACACGCTCGTTTACGATTACCCAGCCAGATGCCATTACTGCTACTACTTCACAAATTGATATTTTGTGTAATGGTGCTGCTACTGGTACCGCAAGCGTAACTGCAACCGGAGGAACAGGTGCATATACTTATTCCTGGTCACCATCGGGTGGAAATGCTGCAACTGCAACAGGACTTGTTGCTGGGACATATAATGTCACTATTACAGATGCGAATGCATGCGCAATTGTTAAGACCATCACGATTACAGAAGCAGCGCCGATAAACCTCAGTTTACAGCCAGTGGCTATTTCTGTTACAGAAGGAGCCAATGCTACTTTTAGCATAACAGCTTCAAATGCTACAAGTTACCAATGGCAGGTTAGCACTGATGGAACTTCATGGACAGATGTGGCTGATGGGGGCACTAACCCTGTCTATTCCGGGGCTGCTACCACAACCTTGGCTTTGACAAATGTGCCTGAAACTTTTGATGGTTATTTGTACAGAGTGAGCGTGTCGAATTCTTCGACTTGTTCAGTGAATTCTGATTCTGCCGAACTGACCGTTACGCCATCTTTGAAAATGGAAGATTTCAGCAGTATCGATGTAACCATTTACCCTAACCCGGCTTCCTCTCAGGTAGTAATCAAAATTCCTGAGTTTTCAGCCCACAGCAATTGCTCAGTTGCGGTATACGATTTAAATGGAAGGGTAATCATGCAAAAAAGGCTTACCTCTGAATCTGAAAAAATCGATATTGCCCACTTGAAATCAGGAGTTTATATTTTCAATATTACCTCTGATCGTGCAAAAACTACAAAAAGAGTAGTTAAATATTAAAAACAAAATACTGCCGGTGCTTTTAATAATACCCACCGGCAGTTCTTTTTTGATCTAAAAAATGCCACAAAAAAAGACACTGCTTTCATCAAACGATGTGGGCAGTGTTTTTATTTTATAGAAGTGTGTTGTCCTGAAATGGCAATAAAAAAGTATTATTATAGAGAATGATCAGGAATTAACCAATACATCGGCTCCAGCTGCAAGCGTGCAATACTAAAAATGATTAATCAAAATACCATTGTTGACTAAACAAAAATTATCATACACAACTGTAACGCAGCAGTTCAAAGGGAATGGCTATATGTGCCACGGAAGAAATAAGACCATTACCGCAATCCTAAAAGTGCATCATCTCAGTGCCCGGTAATCTTCCTTCTATGGCCTGCGCCCCATTCACTCAACGTCTTTAAAACATCCTGTAATGTATTGCTGTATGGCGATGCTTCATAAATAATGCTTACCGGTGTGGTGGCAAAAACCCTCCTGACAACCAATTCGTTTTGTTCCAGATGCTTGAGCTCCTGGGCTAAAATTTTGGGCGAGATGCCTTCTACATCTTTCATGATTTCGTTAAAACGCTTGGGCGCATGTACCAGGCTGAGTATGATGGGCAATTTCCATTTCCCGTTCAATACATACAATGCGTCGATCACGTTCCTCAAACTGCCTGAGCATTCCGCTTTGGAAATTGGTGCTGTTTCGTTTATTTCTGTCATGTTGCAAAGGTAACCACTTTCCAAAACGTAACCGCTTTCCTTTGGGAAACTACTCACTATTCGATAGTCACAATGCCTAGTTTTGGGTTTAATTTTAAAAAAAATAAAATGAGCCCAAAAAGAATATTACAGATAAACTCAAGCATCATGGGTGATCAATCGTACAGTAAAAAACTGGGAAATGCCATTGTCGCGAAAATCATTGAAAAATACCCCAACAGCACGACTGAGCAACTGGACCTGGTAGAAACGAACATTCCACACCTCACTCCTGACACTTTACAAGCCATGTTTAAGCCAGCTGAACATCAAACAGATGAAACGCGGGCTTTGCTTGGCTTGTCTGACCAATTGGTGAAGCAATTGCTCGAATCGGACATCCTGGTCATTGGCGCACCGCTGATCAACCGCACCATCCACACTTCTCTAAAAGCATGGATAGACCATATTATCAGGAGAGGCATTACCTTTGGATATGGTGCGGATGGCGTTCCTACGGGTTTGGTATCGGGCAAAAAAGTGTATGTTGCCATGAGTTCAGGCGGCGTATATACCGATGCGTTAGGTGAATCCAATGATTTTGTGGCCCCTTACCTGCAGAATATTTTGGGTTTCCTGGGTATGGCCGACGTGACGGTATTCCGGGCGGAAGGTGTTCATGTTCCTGTACTGCAAGATACTGCGTTACAAAACGGAATTGACAGTATTGTTATCGATTAACAAATATAAAGCCTGAGGCGAATTGCAGCCAGGTAATATGTGCTTTATGAATCCTTTGAGATACAGTTGTATTTATTGTAGATGGGTAAAGCATGTGTAACTTGGCTGTTTATTTAAACATTTAGGTATCTTTGGTTGTATTTAGGTTAGGTGACATTTCTGAAAAGGTGACCGCAAAAAATCCACTTAAAACTTTGCATTTGTTCTCTTTTAAGATAACTTTGTCCAATGGCAAGAACAATTGTATTTCACGAAAATCACTTCATCAAATTTTATCAGGATCAAAATGATAAAGTGAAAGGAAAAATTCAACAGGTTCTTGAATTAATAAAACAAATTGATCGTGTTCCTGAAAAGTTTTTAAAGCATTTATCCGGAACTGATGGTTTGTATGAAATAAGAGTAGAATATCAATCAAATATTTATAGAATATTCTGCTGCTTTGACGAAGGTAAATTGGTAATTCTTTTTAATGGGTTTCAAAAGAAAACTCAAAAGACACCAAAGAATGAGTTGGATAAAGCAATAGAATTAAAAAGAGAATATTTTCTCCAAAAAGGATAATTATGAGCAAGTACGACAACATCAAAAATTTTGACGAGCTAATCGATTTAGAGCACGGAAAAATCGGAACAGAAGCTAGAAATCAATACGAGGAAAATTCACAGATGTTTATCATTGGTGAGATGCTCAAAGAAGCACGTAAGGATGCTAACTTAACGCAAGAACAATTAGCTGAAAAAGCGGGAACAAAAAAAAGTTACATTTCAAAAATCGAAAATGCGAAAGGTAATATTCAACTTTCAACTTTGATCAGAATTTTTGAGATTGGCTTAAATAGACGAATTGGTTTGACCTTTTTGTAGATAGAAACGTCACCTGACAACCGCTTCACGAAATTGCCTGATTTTCGATAAGGGTAAAATTTTATTTCACAAATAAATATCATCTTGCAAAGAAACCTCAGCTCGATTTGATCTGCGACTGCACAAAGCAGCGACACTTTGTGCGTCATGCTAAATAAATTTCACATGTATGATTTGCATATGATGTAACATAACTTAAGTGGCAGGTTTTTGACAATTCGTGTTGCAAAAGCAACCTGATTTCAAAAGACTGATTAAAAAGGTTGGAATATTGCCCGCTGATTTAATTGAAAAAATAAAAGAAAACGTAGCTATAATTATTGATCTTGACTAAGATCCGCGACTGGCATTGCAGGCCAAATGTAAACTGCCATTCAAAAAAAACGAAATGGATAAATATTTAGAGACCTTTGAAACCTGGAATAAAGTTGCAAAATTATACGAAGATCAGTTCATGGATCTGGATTTGTATAACGGCACTTATGACGATTTTTGCATGCTCCTGAAGAAAAATGCCTCAATTTTAGAAGTGGGTTGCGGACCAGGAAATATCACAAAATATATGTTGGCGAAAAGGCCAGATCTTGAAATCCTGGGAACCGACATTTCACCAAATATGATTGCATTGGCAAAAAAAAATTGCCCAAACGCTACATTTGAAATCATCGACAGTAGAAAAATTGAAAATATACAGCAAAAATTTGATGCCATTGTTTGTGGATTTTGTGTGCCCTATTTGTCTGAAACCGATGTTGCAAAGTTTATAAACGATTGCGGAAACTTACTAAACGAGAAGGGAATATTATATTTAAGTTTTGTCGAAGGCGAAAAAGACAAATCAGGATATTTGGAAAGCAGCACTGGAGACAGAACTTATTTTTACTACTATGATTTGGAAAACGTAACAAATCGGTTAAAACTCAGCAATTTTGAAAAGCAGAAATTGATACATAAAAGCTATCTCAAAAGTGATAAGACACAAGAAATGCATACCATCATTATTGCAGAAAAATAACAGAACAGCAACTAAAAAAAGAACTGCAATGGAAAATCTGAGAAATCGATTACTGTCCTATCTGTGATTCATTGAAATTGTACAACACTTTTGTAGTCCTTTAAGAAATTTTGGCTTGCGTAATTACTACCTTGGGGCGACGGGCGCATCACTATTGATGCCCGGCTAACTTACAGACTATGACCATTCCGGAAATAAACGCGCATTTTGAATCAGCCATAACCGTTTTCAAGGGTGACATCCTTGAAGTCGAAGAAACCGAACTCGAGCAGCTCATTGAACTGTCCTTTTTGATCTATTATACAGGCATTCCCGAAGTCATTGCGACACGCGGAAATGAAAATTATCCTGAAAGCCTGAGGTCGGAAGCAGGTCAGGAAATTGTACAAATCCTTGGCAACCGTTTAACCGCAAAGAAAGAAACGACCGACTGGATTGCGAAACAAACCTTTAAATTTTCCATGCTTTTAATGGACAAGTTTTCGGTTAAAGATGGAAAACTCCAGCTTCGCGCTGAAAATTTCCCGGACAAATGGTCTGAATCCGACCGCGAGAATTTCGCCACAATCACTACTGCCGTAAATAATCTGTACATCAAAATCCTCAAAGGAACGACCTTACCCGATACCGAAAAAGAAGGGCTCCGGCGGGAGATCATCAGTTCGCTCGACTGGCGGGAACTTTTGTCCATCAACCTCGTCAGCAACAGCAATGTACTGGAAGAATTCTACAGGAACCGGTACCGAAAAAGCAGAATGAATTAGGATCGTTCGCTTTGCTTTGCTTTGATGCAAATTTGGGACTATCAACATATTCAGCGCTACAGTCAAAACGCTGTTGCCTGCTGTCGCCGCATTTGTTTTTGCGTCTATCTTAACTAAAAACGTAGGGCGTAATCACAGAATATTTTATAAATTGCCGTGCAGAAAAGCCGCTACTCCGGCAACGGATCAGGGATCTTAAGTCACTGACATCCAACCTTTACAATCGAACGCAAAAGATGATGAACCTAGAAGATTTGAATGCCAGCCAGAAAAAGGCGGTGACTTTCGGCGGCCAGCACATATTGGTACTTGCAGGCGCCGGAACAGGAAAAACCAAAACGATTATTTCCCGTGCCGCATGGCTCATTGACCAGGGCGTGCCCGCAAATAAGATCCAGATCGTGACCTTTACCAAAAAGGCTGCGAGTGAAATCGTCACACGGGTACGGGCGGCGCTGGATTCGAGCCAGGCGCAAACCCTCAGGGGCTCTACCTTCCACTCCTGGTGCAACCAGCTGCTGACGAAATTCCCGAACCTGTTTGGTACCGCGGCGTTTACCATCATCGATGAAGACGACCAGGTGAGCATCATGAAAATGGTATGCGGAACCAACAACGTACAGTTTGAGGACATCCGCATCAAACCGCAGGCACTCGTCGACTTGTACTCGTTCGCACGAAACACCAAGAAAAACCTGACGGAAAGCCTGCGCATCAAATTGTTCTACAATTATACCGACCGCGAAACCGACCTTAAGATCCAACAAATCAAACCGGGCGTGGAAACGCTGCTGCGCGGTTATGAAATGAAAAAGAAGGAGCGCAAATACCTTGATTATGATGACATCCTGATCGTTGTGGCGTTGCGGCTGCAGAAAGACCCGCAGGCCAGGCACATTATCAGTGCCCAATATGAGCACATCCTTGTGGATGAGATGCAGGACACCAATCCGCTGCAGTGGGATTTGCTCAATCCGTTCCAACAGGACAGCCACCTTTTTTGTGTGGGTGATGATGCGCAGTCGATTTATTCCTTTCGCGGTGCCGACTTTAAAAACGTGCATTCCTTTGGCGAACGTGTGGCCCAGTCATCGGTATACAAACTCGAGGAAAATTACCGTTCGACACAGGAGATCCTGGACGTGTCGAACTGGCTGCTTGAAAAGTCGCCAATCGCCTACGACAAAAAACTGCATGCGTCGCGTGGCCCCGGATTGCTGCCGCAGCTGATCAATGTGGACAATGAATGGGACGAAGCGTATTTTGTAGCGGATAAGATCATTGAAAATTATGTGCAGAGAGGGAAGCTTTACAGCGACCACATGATCCTGTCGCGTTCCGGATTTTATACCCGCATTCTGGAAACCATTTTCATCCAGAAAAAAATCCCGTACGTCACTTATGGCGGACGCAAGTTCATGGAATCGGCACACATCAAGGACGTTTTTTCTGTGCTGCGGGTTGTAAACAACATCAAAGACGAAATTGCGTGGATGCGTTTCCTGACGATTTGGGAAGGCGTTGGAGAAATCAGGGCCACGAAATACATCAATGAACTGATGAATTTTGACAGTACCGGCGAATGTATTACTTACCTTGAAAGCATCCCGTTCGACAAGGAAATTAAAGTTTCCGCGCTTATTGCTTCGATTGCGGAGAGCAGCGGCAACGTGCAACAGGCCGTGAAAACCGCCTATGAACAAATGCAGCAAAGGCTTTCTAAAAAGTATAAAGACGATTGGGAGAGCAAAAGGCGCCCCGATTTTCCGGTGCTTGAGATCCTCGCAGACAATTATGCCACTTTAGGGGAGTTCATTACAGAATCTACCCTGGACAATTCGGGTGCGATCAATAATAGCCCGACACTTAAAAATTCGGCATTAGATCCGCTTGAGGTCAAAGACCAGGTTGTGATTTCGACCATACACTCTGCAAAAGGCCTGGAGGCTGATGTATGTTTTGTACTGAATGTTTCACCAAAAGCTTTTCCGTCCCTGAGAACCATTGGGAAACCCGATGCGGTTGAGGAAGAACGCCGGATGTTGTATGTGGCACTGACGCGGGCGAAAAACGAATTGTTCATCACCAGGAATATCAGCTCGATCCACGGTGAGAACCGAGCACCTGCAATGAGGGACGCTGATGCACCGTCCGATTACAATACTGTCATGCAGGAACAATATTTCCTGAACGAATTGCCGGAATCGCTTGCCGAACAACTGGTCATCGGAAACCGGAGTCAGCTATTTACGGATATCGATTTTGCAAATCCGCTGGACATCTCCGGGATGGATTTCAGTTAAGATATTGCAGCCTGTTAAGTCACTATTTTAGTTGTTAGTGTTTTTTCTGTTGGCCCGGTGCATACGCTTTTGCACTTTTGCTTCCAGCTGCCTTTTTTGCCTGCCCCGGCGGGACATTTCCTGATCCTGAAGAGGAATTGGTAACACTGCAACTTGTGAGTAAAAGTCCGGCCAATATTGCAGCACATGTGCATTTGAGAAATCCGATAGTTTTCATAGGTGATGTTTTTTCAAAGTTAGGAATTATAATGGCCGGTTATGCACCTAGCTGTTCTTTCGTAGGCTGAACCCTCTATTCAAGAAGAACGTTTACCTTAGCAAAAAGAACTTAATGGCTTTTATCCGCTACTGATGCTCACAAGCAAACGTTCCACCTCGAATAATATCAATAAAAAACCGTTAAAAAAACAAACTTATGGAAAATCAGGGCGCTTCAGTTGTGATCAGTCATCATGTTGCATATGGAAAGCAGCAGGAATACGAAATTTGGCTGGGTGAGATTGGTCCGAAATGCAGAAGGTCGGTTGGTTTCATGGATTGGCAAATCATCAGGCCGATTCCAAACCTGACTTTCGTTTATACGGTGATTATCCGGTTTGACACCGTGCCAAACCTGAAAAACTGGATGGAATCTGACCAGCGAAAAGACCTTATTGACAAAGCGAACCCGTTGTTTACCAAAGAAGACCAGTACCTCATCAGATCCGGATTGGACTTTCTCTTTCCCCTGGAAAATGACAACCAAAAAGCACCACTGAAATGGAAGCAATACCTGGTAACATGGTCGGCTATTTATCCTTTGTCGGTTGCGGTTCCACTATTGGTATTGCCGATTCTTCGTGCCGTAAATGTACCTGATAACAGATACACCAATTCCTTTTTTATTTCCGGTTCGGTCGTTTTTATTATGGTTTACCTGTTAATGCCAAAATATACCGGCCTGATAAAAAAATGGCTGTACCGTAACAATGGCTGACCAAGCGAGTGGATATGGGAAATTGATTAAAGATTTTTTGGAGAATGGTATAAGGGAAAAGGGAGAAGGAATAAGGGGAGAAGGCAGAGGGGACAAGTGAGAAGGGAAAAGGCATTGGATTGGCTATTTTTGAATGAGTAATTGAAAATTTGTTTAGGATGCAGGGTTTTGGATGCAGGGTTTTGGGTGTTTGGCTAAGCGATGATGATAGAGAAGACACCGGGTCAGGTATGATAATGCTTTAAGAATACTCTTCGAAAAGCAGTTGCGGAAGAGTGCTTTGCCTGACAGTATCAGATAAAACCAGGACGCGGACTTATTACTTTTATTTAAGTATTTATAGAATCTTTCGTTTATGTTTTAGTTCCCGGAATTTGCAGAACATCTGGGAAAAATTGAAAAATTTCAATTCTTTATCTTCCAAAAAAATAAAAATCACTTTCTGTGACAATTTTTTTCTTTTTAATTTTTTGTCACGGATTTTGTGACAATTTTTTAAAAAATATTTTTTTGTCACAACTCTTGTGACAATTTGTTTTTTTTTAAAAAATTGTCACAGAATTTATATTTGGTGTGCACACAAGAAACAGTTTACAAAACCTTTAGTTTTTGTTGTGCGCAAAACTTTGCGGCTAAGCTTTTGAAAAGAAAATCCTTTGAAAAAAGATCTATAAAAAGAAACTGAAGTTAATGGTTCAGGTACATAAGAAAATATCTAGTTTAAAGATAAATTGAAAGTGTTGCACAAAACAAGGCGTCCTACTCTTTGAATTGCAAAATCCGGTAACGGCGCATTTACGCAATCGCTCGTTTTTTGTAACCGGAAATTGCTAGTTCACGAAAAACATTTATCTTGGCAGAGCGAACTCAGTCCGCTTGAATCGCGATTGACGCAAATGCGCAACACATTGTGAGCCATTTTAAACAAACGTCAATCTAAATATGGGAATAATTATCGGAACAATGTTCGCTGGACAAATTAAAAGTTTGCATGGTCAATACATTTCTACTAAAATGTTTATTCTTGGTTTACCGATGTTTCCGGTTGACTCAATATTTGTCACCAAAAAAGATTTTTTGGAAGGTAGAAACGGGATCGAAATTCCGAATCACGGTTTGAGCATCATCGCGGCCTATATCCGAATTTGGCTAATTCCATTAGCAGCAATTGCTTTTTTCGCATTTGGATTTGAAAGTGAAATAAGTTTGTATATTATTATCGGATTAACTGCTTTGGCGTTGGTTTATTTTTGGTTTTTCTTCGGTCGATCATCCGCAAAAGAAAATTTTACCCGCGAACATCTTGGAAGAATTTTTCAAATATATTTTATGCCAGAATGGCTGTATTATGAAGATTTAGAAAAATTCCAAAAAATAGCGTTGGCATATTATATAGATGAATTCGGAAATGAAGATTGGGAATCCAATCTAAAGAAAATCAAAACAACCGAGCAGCATTTCAGTTTGGTTTACTGCACAGCGTATCTGACAATTCAATTAAAAGGTTTAGAGAGCAAAAAAAATATTCTCGACGAAAAATATCAGGAGTATCTAAATACCAAAACGGCTTACCACAACAGCTAAGCGAATCAGTCCGTCACAAGTTGAAACCTTATTTTCAAAATCATTCCTGTTGGGCAAATATAACTCCACTCCTATTTTAGGCAAATTTGCTTCGCGAGAAAAAGCCTAAAAAATTATTTTCATCGCTAGTAATATCGCCGAATTTGTCTGTCCGCGACAGGTTTAGCAGATAATTAACCCCAAAAATTGCTAGAAAACAGAGTTGTAACATTTTTTAAAAAACGTACTCCAATAAAAAGTATTCATTTAAAAAATAATTTTCATGAAAAATATTTCAAGACGTTCGTTTGTGAATAAACTTGGGTTAGGCGTTGGTGCGTCAGTTGTCATTACAACGCTGCCATCATTTGTAACGCAATCAGAACAATGGAAAAAAACCTATACCGGAAAGAAATTAAATATAGCGCTGTGCGGTTTGGGCAATTACGCTTCAATGTTAGCGTCTGGTATAGAAATTTCCGAATATTGCCATCTGGCAGGAATTGTTACAGGTTCTCCTGAAAAAGCCCTAAAGTGGAAAGCACAGTACAACATTCCGGATAAGAACATTTATAATTATCAAAATTTTGACGAAATAATCAATAACAAAGACATCGATTTGGTTTATGTTGTGTTGCCTAACGGTTTGCACAAAGAGTTCGTAATCCGATCGGCAAAAGCGGGTAAACATGTAATCACCGAAAAACCCATGGCGATTTCTGTTGCCGATTGCGATGAAATGATAAAAGCCTGTAACGAAAACAATGTCCAATTGGCTGTTGGTTATCGTTTGCATTACGAACCCACCCATTTAGAAATCAAAAGATTGGGACAGGAAAAAGTTTTTGGACAAGTCCGATTCATTGAAGCCTCACTTGGATACAAAACGTATGATACGCTTGACAAAACGACCATCGTTGATAAAAAAAACGATTGGAGACTCAACAAAAAATTATCGGGCGGAGGACCATTAATGGATTTGGGCATTTATTGCATTCAGGCCAGCCGGTATGTTTTGGGAGAAGAACCCATTGCCGTTACAGCCCAATTTGGTACAATCAACAATAAAGATCGGTTTTCAGAAACTGAAGAAACAATTTCCTGGCAAATGGAATTCCCAAGTGGTGCGATTTCCAACTGCAATACCTCTTGTGGTTTTGAGATTGACCGATTTTACGCAGCTGCAGACGAAGGTTCGTTTGAACTGAGCCCAGCTTTGAGTTACGGTCCATTTGTAGGTAAAACATCTGCGAAAGAACTTAAGTTTCCTGTCATCAACCAACAGCAAACACAGATGGATGAAATTTGTAAATTGTTGTTGGAAAACAAAAAATTACCCAGTCACATCACAGGAGAAGAAGGATTAAAAGATGTCAGAATTATTAACGCGATCTATAAATCTGCCAAAACAGGAAAAAAGATTTTTCTAAAATAGAAAGTCGTGAGTCACAAACCCTACGCCAACAGCAGTTTCCATGCAAAAGCTATTTTCCGTATAAAATATAAATGCTTTTTCATAACTTCGTTTCGTTCGTAAGAGCTCCGCTCCTATTTCGCCGAATTCGACCAGCCGAGACACGTTTGCTGTCAGGCCGAAAACCATCGTTAAAAACAATAGAAAATGGCAACACTTTCGTTTCCAAATTTAGCATCTGACAGGCTTCTGCTCCGACAAATATCAGAGAAAGACACTCCGAATATTTACAAAGGACTTTCAGATAAAGAAGTAACCAAATATTATGGAGTAAGTTTTGAAACCCTGCAAGCCACGACTGAACAAATGACCTGGTATAACGATTTAGTGCAAAACCAAACAGGGATTTGGTGGGCGATTTGTTCCCCTGACAACGAAATATTTATGGAGCAACGGGATTTAGCAATTTGAGTAAAGCGCATCAAAAAGCGGAAATCGGGCTTTGGTTACTTCCCGCTTTTTGGGGAAAAGGTTTTATGCAGGAATCATTTTCTTTAATTTGCGATTATGGATTTGGCCAACTCGGTCTAAACAGGATAGAAGGTTTTGTCAATAGTGAAAATAAAAACTGTCGGAATGCACTGAAAAAACTTAATTTCACATACGAAGGCACCATGAGAGAAAGTGAAATAAAAAATCAAAAATACCTTAATATTGAAATTTACGCTAAACTTAAATACGACTAAGCAGCATGATTACAGTATAATATAAGAAATCACACTCCCAATTTCAGCAAATAGAAATGATATGGCCCATCAAAACAAAACAGTCGAAACGCAACTATCCGTTACTGATTTTATCAATTCATTTGTTGAGAATGACCAGAAGAAAACCGATAGTTTTCAACTCATTGGCCTCATGACTGAATGGTCCGGATTTGAGGCGAAAATGTGGGGTCCAACGATCGTTGGATTTGGAAGCTACCATTATAAGTATGACAGCGGACACGAAGGAACTATGCCTTTGATTGGTTTCTCGCCGCGCAAAGCAGCATTTTCATTGTACGTTTATTCGCCTACGGAAAATAATAAACAGCTGTTGGATGACCTCGGGAAATACAAAATTGGCAAGGCGTGTATCTATATAAAAAAGTTGTCTGATATTGATATTTCTGTACTGGAGAAAATATGTAGGACAACGATAGATTATTTAAACATGCATCATGAGTGCGCTTGCAGAGAAAATTAGGTGTTGCAATTTATTTAACTATTTGTGGTGAAAACCTCTACAAATGGGATGATTCGAAACAAAATGAGTATGCAGAAGAATTTAATTTCAGGATTTAAGAAATTATTGCAGCCGTTACGCAATTGCGCCAATTTCATGAATGGATTAAATAATTTCCTAACTTCGTTTCCAGGCACCGAAGAATACGCTTAACCTTTCAAGTTGCGAAAACCTGAACCGCCGAATTCCAGTATTCATTTTAAAACAAAACAGCATGAAGAAAGACAAAATCATCTATTGGACAGCGACAATAATCATCGCTTTATTTGAAGGCGTCATGCCAGCGCTAACTTCACAAACAGAATTGGCCAAAGAAGGAATCAGACATTTGGGTTATCCGGAGTATTTTGGAAACGCATTGGTTGTATTTAAAGTTCTGGGCGTTTTGGCGTTGGTGATTCCACAAGTTCCCAAACGGGTAAAAGAATGGGCTTATGCCGGTTTTGCATTTGATTTTATTTTTGCATCAATTAGCCACGGCGCGGTTGACGGAATCAACGGACAAACATTCTTTCCATTGCTCATACTCGGGATTTTAGCCGTGTCCTACATTTACCATCACAAATTGACTGATAACAAAAGCTAAATATCATTTCCGTTTCAAGCGTACATTGACAATTTTGCGGCTAAGACCAATTTGTTTTACCAAAAAACCTTCCGAAAATTAAAAACAAATTCGTAACCTTGAAGTATGACATTAATCGCAATTTTCTTCCCATTTGCTTCATTCCTTTTAAGAGGAAAAATATTTACGGCAATTATTTGTCTGATTTTACAGATAACCTTAATTGGCTGGATTGCTGCCGCAATTTGGGCGGTAATTTCCCTGCAGAATTCCAGAGCCGACAAACGCAACGAGAAGTTGATGAAAGCTTTAAAAGTCAGATCCTGAAATGACAGATGCGCAAATAATTTTCTATACTTATTCGATCTGAAACCAAAAACATCTTATGGCGGAAAAGATTTACAACTGCCCGAGCAGATTCGGGAAAACTTCGGTTTCCTTTTTAAAATGGGTTGTTTTGTCGCTGCTTCTGTTTGCTGTAACCAAATTACAGGCGCAATCGGCCGAATCCATAACTACGGAAAATATCACATTTGCCAGTGGCGGAATCAACCTGGCCGGCACAATTTATAAGCCAAAAAATCCTTTTGCAGCCGTTGTCGTCGTACACGGATCTGGCCAGGAACCCCGAATGCATGCGTTCGCAACACTTTTGGCGAAAAGCGGCATCACGGTCCTGACGTATGACAAACGTGGTGTTGGCGCATCGGGCGGCGTTTATGCCGGACCAGAAGTGGGAACGAACAATATTGATTCGGAAAATCTGACGCTTTTGGCCGACGATGCCAGCGTTGCAGTACAAACACTTCACAAATACGACAAAAATTTACCAATCGGGCTTGTTGGTTTCAGCCAGGCAGGTTGGATCATTCCATTGGCTGCGAATAAAAATCCGGATGTAGACTTTATGCTGCTGTTTAGTTGTCCGTTAATCACGACCCTGGAACAACTTCGGTTTCAGTTTTACACGAATGGCAGGGCTGATTTCTGGGAAAATCACAGCGAAGCAGATGCACGGGAGCACTTACAAAATGATCCGGATCGCTATAAGTTTGCCGCTACCGATCCAAAAACTGCCTTAAGTAATCTTTCAATTCCGGGTCTTTGGATCTTTGGTGGCAAGGATATACAAATTCCGGTCAGCCTTTGTATCGAACAACTCAATACGCTTAAAGACAAAGGCAAACCATTCGAATACACGCTATTTTCAGCCTTGGGACACAATACATCGTCTGCGAATGATACGATGCCAATCGACATTTCGATCCATTGGATCAAACGGCAATCTTTGATAGTCAAGAATAATAAATTAAAAAATAAGCATTAATCGTCGTAGTAAAGAGCAAGCATCGATAAGCAACAAAACGGTTTTACGAAAAAATCAAGTATCAAATAGTTTTTCACTGACCGCGAAACCGATCATCTTCAGCAACCGTTATTTTTACCAAAATCACGTTTAAAAAGCATCTTACCATTTTGCTCAATATAATCGCCTGATACAATCAGATACGGATGGTTGGACGAATATCCCGCGCTGCGGCTTCTTACAATTATTTTGTCGTTAACTTTCAGGCCATTAAACTTTTGAAAATCTTTTGGACTAAACTGCATCATGTAGGTTTCGCCATCAATACTGACGATCAGCCATTTTGGTCCTCCAGGGTTCCCGCGCTGAAACGTTACAGAATTTACCACAGCCTCCATGTTGGTAAAAGAATCTATGTAGGTCCTGATCTTATCATAACTCGCATGCACCTTTTTGCCTTCCGGAGAAATTTCCCATTCTTTGTATTTTACACCGTCAGGAGAGGCCTCCCATTTTTTCCGCTCATCCGGACCATATTTCCTGTGAGCGATAGCCGACGGCTTTTGAATTGGCCTGGTTTCATTTTTAATTTCACGATTCGCAAATAGTAGTCCGCTTACCACAACCAGCGGCAAGACCAACACATAAATAATTTTTGTATGTTTCATATCTCTTTAAATTGATTCAGCGAATGTAGCCTGATATTTTACGGAAGACCTAATTTGCATTGTAAATTAAACTGTAAATTTTGTAAATAAATCGTAAATTTCAGCTAACGGCCAACCACTTACATTGAACAGACGCAATCATGGCGATTTTTGCTATCACATTTTATCATGAGATGTTTTACGTCACCATCATCATTTTCTGTTCTTTTTTTAATACGCAAACCGAAAAGACCGCATTTTCCATTACTCGCCTATATCAGGCATAAATCAAAATACTAAATCACTTTGTCGATATATTGGCAATTAAAATTTGTACACGTACATTTTCCTTGTTACTTTTCGGGGTGGAAAACTGGAAACTCATTATCGATTTTGTTTTAATTGCTGGCATGTCGCTATTGGGACTCATCATCGGTTTTTTGGCGAAAGCAAAAACACGCTTCTCACAAAAATTACTCATCGTCTTTTTTGCAAATGCGTTCTTTTTCCTTCTTTATTACTATGGTTATTTGCACCGTTTCAGGATCATTGGCGGCGTTGGCATATTATTCGGGCATGGCGTGGGTTTTTTATTGGGTCCGGTTTTGTATTATTACCTGCAATCGATAGTCTTGCCCAAAGAAAAGATCATTACGCCTTTGTATAAAAGCCTTTTGCCTTATATGTTTTTCTGGCTTTTTGTCTCACTTCCTTTGGCATTGGCGTTGGCGTTTGATACGCTGAAATCTTTCCACGGATTCTATTTGAAATACGAAGCCATTTTAAACTATATCGAGAACATTTATTTTGTTTGTTACCTGCTGGTTTCGTTGCGGTTTTTAGACAAATTCCGGAAAGCCTACAAAGAAAATTATTCCACGATCAACAAAAATGACCTGATCTGGTACAGGCAATTGATTTATGGATTTTTGGCGATCGTGTTCATCGATACTTTGTGTACGCTGTATGAAACATTCTTTCCCATTTTGCCCTGGAACATCGGAACTTTCGTCGCCTTTACGATGATTGCGATGTATGCTTATTTGGGTTATAAAGGCTTGTTTCAATCCCAAATCCTCATTCCGGATTTTTTGCTGGATACTTTATCGGTCCCAAACGACGGCAACGAAATGGTTCCTGAAACTACCGATTCTAAAGGCTTTGCGATCGAAAAAACCAAAGTCAAACAGTTGGACAGTTTCTCAGAAAACGACATCGAATTGCTCAAATCGAAAGTCATCGCATTGCTTGAAGATGACAAACTGCACCTCAACGAATCCCTGAACCTAACAGAAATGGCAAACAATGTCGGAATCACCGATAAAAAATTATCTGAATTACTGAACCGGCATTTGAATACCAACTTCTATAATTTGGTCAACGAATACCGCGTACGGGAAGTCAAAGCGCGTTTAAAAACTGCGGATTCAGATAAATATACCCTGCTCGCAATCGCCTACGACAGCGGTTTTCAGTCAAAGGCAAGTTTTAACCGGATTTTCAAACAAAAAACCGGGGTTTCTCCTGCTGACTACAGAAAGAAACTTGCTTTTCCAAATTAAGTGTTTAAATACAGGCACTTTACAACTGCTCATTAAAGATTGTTGCGTTTCATTTTACCCTTTTAAAATCTCAAAAAAAGGACTCATTGCTTCCATTGAGCCGTAAAGCTGCGATATTTAGGTTTAATTTGCCTCACATCAATCAAAAAATGATACCATTATGAAGACTTTTATTTACGCTTTTTCAATGTTGCTGGTTAGTGCTGCTGGTTTTTCTCAATCCTATTCCTGGGGTGGACGTTTTGGCGGTGAAGGTGAAGATGTGGTGTTGAAAATGCATGTTGATGCTGCCGGCAACAGTTATACTACCGGATATTTTACGAATACCTCCGATTTCGACATCAGTGATGGCGTTTTCACAATTACGACGGGTGATTTTTATGAAGCTTTTGTACAAAAAACGGATACAAATGGAAATTTTGTCTGGGCCAAAAAATTTGGAGGAGAGTCTTTCGACAATGGCACCGATGTCACAACAGATGCTGCCGGAAATGTATACGTCACCGGAGTGTATCAGGAAAGCGCCGATTTTGATCCGGGCGAAAATGAATTTATTTTAACATCCAGTGGCGGACTCGATATTTTTGTGGTAAAACTCGATCCGAATGGCAATTTTATCTGGGCCAAAAGCATGGGCGGGCCAGAATATGAAGAAACTTCGGCTATCGATACCGATGCGTCGGGAAATATTTACCTGAGCGGTTATTTTTACAACGAGATGAACTTTGATGCCGGTCAGTCAAACTTCAGTCTAACGCCAGCCGGATGGAGTGACGGATTTGTAACAAAGCTAAATTCCGACGGCACATTTGCATGGGCGAAACAATTTGGAGGCGATGATTTTGACCTGTCTTTGGGTATGAAAGTGATGCCTTCAGGGGATCTTTATTTTGTTGGAAATTACAGAGGCACTGCCGATTTTAATCCGGATCCTGCGATCGTGAACAACCTGACAGCAGAACTGGATGCAGGATTTTTACTTCATTTGACAGCAGATGGTGACTTTGTAAATGCAGTTCATATCGGAGAAGCGACACAAGGAATGAACCTGATGTCTGTAGATGTAGATGCTTTGGGTTCGGCCTATATTACCGGCTATTTTGGAGGCGAACTTGCTTTAGGTCTTATAAATGGTGTAGAAACCAATTTAGTAGCGCCGGATTTTTATAATGGTCTTGTTCTGAAAGTAAATACAAATGGAAGCATGGACTGGGCCACGCAATTTACAGGAGAACAAGCCAGCGTCCCCTATACGGTTGCGGTAAACACTGCGGGAGAAACACTAGTTTCAGGATTTTACGGCGGTACACTCCAAATGGGTGACATTATGCTTACAATGGAATCTGAGAATGCCATGGAGAGTTTTCTCGCAAAACTCGATGCAAATGGGAATTTCACCAATGGCTATCGGTTTGGAGGAATCAACTTTGTCGATAAAGGCGGGATGGGGATTGATGCTGAAAACAATATTTATGTGACGGCTGCATTTGATACGACCGCCGACATCAATCCGGATGCCAATGGAACTAATTTTGTAACATCCGCAGCGTTTAGGGATAATTTTTTAATCAAAATGTCAGATTCGGCATTGAATGTAAAAGACCAATCAAATGCAAACAGCAGCTTATTGGCTTACCCAAATCCTGCTACTACCCAAATCACGCTTGGCTTGAAAGACGCAGTTGCCGGATTGCCTTACGAAATTGCCGATGTTTCCGGAAGAATCGTCAAAAACGGAAAGCTCGACTTAACCCAACAAATTGACCTCAGCAATCTTCACGCAGGTGTATATGTTGTGAATGTTGGCCGCGCATACTGCAAAATAATCAAGTATTAAATGGTAACAAATCACAAACGATTAGTGTAAAACGTTGCGTTTCAAATTACAGGATATTTTGTATTCTCGAATCAAACCTGGAAAAACACATTAATTTGCAAATTACTTACTTCAAAAAAAAGACCCCATAGAAACTATGAGGTCTTTTTTTTAGTTACACACAATATGCATCGTCCTTTATTGCTTAATAAATTTCAGATGAACACCCGCTGCCGAACGGATCACGTAGATTCCCGAACTTAGCGTACTCACGTCGATACTGTTAACTCCGTTTCTTAAAGATTCGCGGCGCAGCAGTTTTCCGGTCATGTCGGTGATCGTGATTTCGGCTGTATCAGTCGTTTCTATCGAAAGAAATGCTGAAACAGGATTTGGATATATTTTCCACGCTTTTGGAATGAATGCCTCAGCATCCAAATTCGAAATACTGATACAATCTGATATTTTAGAACAGCCATTTCGCGTAACCGTTACCGCATACGAACCATTTTGAGGTGCCGTGAACGACGCTGTGGTTGCTCCTGCGATTGGAAGATTTGTCGCGCAATTCAACCATTGGTAGGTTGCTCCGGTTGCCAACGCCGTAATTGTATTTCCCTGTACCGTTACTTCAGTATTCACCGAATTCACAACAACTGTCATTGTTGCGGCAGCCGCGCATTGGCCTGCATTTGGCGTAAAAGTGTAAGTTGTCGTCGCAATATTATTGGCTGCAGGCATCCATGTCCCCGTAATCCCGTTCACCGATGTTGTTGGAAGTACCAATGGCGTTTCCGAACAAATTGCAGGAACTGTTGTAAACTCAGGCGCCACCAGATTTGTGACAGTGATTTGTATGAGATTACTCACGGCAGTTGCCGGAGAAGCACAGGCCGCATTGCTTGTCATATCCAATGAAACCAAGGCTGAGGCAGAAAGTGCAGCTGTGGTAAAAGTCGGACTATTGGTGCCCACATTGCTTCCATTTAATTGCCATTGGTATGAAGGCGCTGTTCCGCCATGATTCGAAATCGCGGTAAAAGTTACGGTTCCACCTGCGCAAACCGTCGCGGCAGACGCTGTAATTGCAACCGACGGCGTACAAGCTACTTCAGCAGGGCCAATCAGGCAAATGCTGAACGTATGCGTCGCCAGTTGCATTACCGACTCAATTACGCGAATGTAATATTGCTGGCCAACTATGAAATTGGTCCCTGAATAACTTTCGAAAAAATTGGTATCCGAATTGTCACAGGCTACAATATTGCCGTTGCAACTGCCCTGGTAAATTTCCAGCGCAGGGTTTCCGGTTTCTGCCGATACCTGAATGCTCATCGTTGCGCTGGTTGCGGTAAACTTATACCAGGCATCCTGCGCCGCTGTTGGAGCACAAGTTGATACACTGCCAGTTGGCAACGATCCACTAAAAGTTCCGGCTACGTAACTGCAACTGCTGCTTGGAGCCAATTGGACAGCATTGGCACACAAATCATTGGCTGGTGCCGGATAACGCTTTACGCATATGCTGAAAGTACGCGTGGTTAACTGTTGGATCGATTCTATCACGCGGATGTAATATTGCTGGCCGACGATGAAATTATTGTTGCTATACGATTCAAAAAATCCGTTATTGCTGTTGCTACAGGCCACAACAGTTCCGTTGCAACCACCCTGGTAAATTTCGATTGCCGGGTTGCCACCTTCGGCAGATACATCAATGCCCATCGTGACATCTGTAGCGGTAAATTTATACCAGGCGTCCTGAAGCGTATTAGGGGCGCAGACGGCAGTTCCGCCATCCAATAATGATCCGCTGAAAGTTCCTGCTGTATAACTACAGGTTAAACCTGGCGTCAATTGTGTCGCATTGGAACACAAATCATTGACTGGTGTAGGATATTTTTTCACACAAATACTAAAAGTGCGTGTGGTAGATTGGGGAACGGATTCCAATATACGGATGTAATATTGCTGGCCCACTACAAAATTGTTATTGAAATAAGATTCTGTAGCACCTGTAAGATTATTGCTGCATGCGACAACAGTGCCGTTACAGCCACCCTGATAGATCTGTAAGGCCGGATTTCCGCCATCTGCAGAAAGTTCGATGCCCATCGTAGCATCCGTTGCAGTAAATTTGTACCATACATCCTGCAAAGCGCCAGAAGCACAAGCCGCAGCTGCACCATCGAGCGATGCATTTGTGAAATTTCCTGACGTGAAATTGCAAGTCAGCCCCGGAGTCAGCGTTGTCGCATTGGCACACAAATCATTGGCCGGTCCAGGATAGGATTTGAGGCAAATTGGGAAATTGCGCTCGTTGTCGATCGGATCGGTTTCAAAAAAGCGCACAAAGTATTCTTGTCCTATAGTATAATTGGTAGTGTAATTTTCGGTGTCTCCTGTACTGGTATTTCTACAGGTTACGAGGGTTCCGTTGCAACTGCCTTCATAAATTTCAAAAGCCGGATTTCCCACTTCGATCCAGGATTCGAGCCCCATGGTCGCGGTGGTTGCCGTAAATTTGAACCATACGTCGCGGATTGTCAAAGGCGCACACGACGGCGCGGCACCACTCATGGTTGATCCCTTAAACGTACCGTTAAAAGTTTCATTAATGATACAGACTGCATCTGGTGTCAGCGCGATCGCATTGGCACACTCGTCATTTGCGGAAATAAGTCCAGCAAGGCTGTATATGCGCACCTGACCACTGTCGGTTAGGCCATTTCCATTGTTGAACGGCGCACCGATGACGACTTTAGAACCATCAGCAGCCAAGGCTACGTCCCATCCGCTTTGATCTGTGTAGCCTTCGCCATCTATTGTACGGCCCATTTTGTACCACATATTGCCTGCGAATCTAAAAACCCGCACATTGCCGGTGTTTAAAATGCTTCCTGTTCCGTAATATGGAGAACCAACGGCGACCATTTTCCCGTCGGCTGATAAAGAAACCGAAAATCCACTTTGGTTTCCGCCACTTTGTCCGTCAATGTCCTGGCCGATTTTTGTCCATGTTGCGGAAATGTTTTTATAGACGCGTACGTGTCCGGCGCCAGCAGCGTTTACCGCATCATTACTGTGGGCACCAACGGCAACCGTATTTCCATCTGCCGACAGCGAAACGCTCCAGCCGCTTTCGTCTCCGGCCGCTTCTCCGTCTATATCCGAACCTACTTGTGTCCAGATCCCTGCAACATTTCGGAAAACACGCGCATGACCTGATCTGTCGCCATTTCCGTCATTGTTTGGAGCGCCAATCGCTACGACGCTTCCATCGGCGGATAAGGAGACTTTAAAACCGCTCAAATCACTACTTGCCTCTCCGCGGATCGGGCCGCCAACGAGTGTCCATGTTCCGGCAATATTCTGAAATACGCGAACCTGACCGTTGTCGGTAAACGGACTCGAATCAGAATAGATGCTTCCGACGGCGACAAAATTTCCATCTGCCGACAGCGATATGCTGTATCCGGTTTGCTCTCCGAAAGACGCTATCGTGTTTCCAAGCGGCGTCCAGGTTCCTGAGATATTTTGGAAAATACTTACTTTGCTGCCCCTGTGATCACCAACGGCAAGGATGGTTCCGTCTGCAGACAGCGAAACGCAGGCGCCAAATCTGTCAAAGCCATTTAAGTCGGCACCAATCTGCGTCCAGCTGCCTGAGACATTTCTGTAAACCCTAACCCTGTGGACGAAAGCAGCGCCCATGGCTACGACATTTCCGTCGGCAGACGCCGCTACGGAAGAACCCATTTCCCAATTGGAACTGTTTCCGTCAATGTCGGCACCGATTTGTGTCTGGCAAAAACCCAGCAGCGGAAAAAAGAATAGTAGTGAAAGTAAAAAATTCTTCATATAATTAATTTGGATTTCCCTACTCATATAGCTTTTCGGTACCGCTTCGTTTTTTGTCATGGTGGCTGAACTCCATTTATTTTTTGTTTTAAATTTCAGGATCGTAAACTTATTATTTCCGGATGTTGTTTTCTTGCCAAGCCGATTTATTTATTAACATTTTTTTGTGAAATACTGTAAGAAACGGACTAATTTAACAAACTGGTTGTAATTTTCGAAATCACTGTTTACGGCTGCGGTATTGGCATTATCCCATACAAGTGTAGTTTAAAAAATCGTGTTTATTCTGGGCCATGAATATCCGTTGGTAGCTGATGAATGAGCGGTGCGATTTGGAGGAAAAACGTTTTAGAATTGGGAGCCAATAAAACAAGCGATCTAGTTGCCGACAGCCGCAACCGCGGAATTTTCGGTTGCCGTAAGCAGTCATCTCGCGAAGAGATCATATCTTAGCAATGAGATTGCAGTTTGTTGTCTTCGTAAATTTGACGAAAACTGCGGATTTTCAGCTCCATCAATAAATAATGAATATGAAACATTTGATTTTTATAGTAGCAATTTTAAGCATGCCGTATACTTTTGGACAGCAGTTCAAGATCCTGGAAAAAAGTGACCTTTATTGTGAGCCGCAATATTTAAAGTTTGTGTCCATTTCTGAAGAAACACCTGTCGACCAAACTACATTTGTTGCCACATTTAGGGTTGAGGGCGCACTAAAATACATGCTTCCGCTTTATTATCAGATTAAAAACAAAGCACAAAAACTTGGCGCAAATTCGTTTAGATTCAGGAGTTTCCGAAAATTAGAAAAGGAAAAAGCCGAATTAATTGTAGAAACCTATTTTAACGATGAGTCCTTTTTTGAAACAAACGCCTTACATGTCCCGGTGAATACGATTTTTGTTTTCGGCAAACCTAACTTTCCTGATGGAAAAACCCAAACTTTAAATATTAATGGTGAAGATCAGAAAATTGGCTCGGGAAAATACATGGAGATCGCTTTGTCCGAAGAGATAAAACTGAGCAAAGGCGGTTTTGCCGGCTCCAGTATGGCCATTGCTCCAAATTCGCCTGGCTTGCCACTTTTTTTTATTTTATCCGGATCGCGTATTTCGGGTGGGGGTAACAATTCTGGTGGCATTGGGTTAAGTTTTAATGGCGGTGGAATGGAGCAATTAGAGGAAAACCTGGGTTTATTGCTATTGAAAATATACGAGAAAAATTAGACAGTTCCTGTCTGAACCCAAATCCCGAAAATTTGCGTAACTTCCGACAGGCGAAATTGCTCCGATCGCTAAGAAACGACAAAGCTGCAGCATGGTCACGGGATTAGCACAAATAATTCAGACCGAAAAACGATCTTACCTATATCCAGTTGATCAACAGTAATGTTTCGAAAATTGTAAAAATGCATAGTTAATTCACTGCAAATCGGATCAGAATTGGCAATAGCTTTTACGAACCAGTTTTGCACGCAAATAAAGAATACCTTTAAAAATTATCAAAGAAAACATCATGAAAAAAATGAAGCATTTGATTTCGTTGGCAATAGTGTTCCTGCTTTTAAGTTGCGAAAACGATGACCAGCCAGGTTTAATTCCGGCCGGAATCGAAACAAGGATTTCAGGTCATATTACCAGTATAAATGGTGAAAGTTTATCGGATGTGGAAATCAGGATTGGCGAATACGTACAAACGACTAGTGGAGGTTGTTACAGTTGTCCGGCACCTACAAACTCCAACGAAGAATTTAAGAACTGGGTCAAAACGATAAATTTGTCACCAAACGGCGATTTCGACTTTACTTTCCAAACAAGCGGAGCTGGTAATTTTTACAAGTTATTTGTCGGATCTAATCCGGAACCCTGGGTTGGCCAGGGAACGATTCCGTTTTTTGTACAGCAAGTTGACAATCCGATTGTTGTGAATTTGACTACTGAAGCCAATGACAGGAGCATCATTGGCAAAGAGTATTCCCTGAACAGTGCGTTAAGAAAATTATACTTGTGTGAAGTAAATGTGCAGTTTAATTTAACATCTTCGTACCCGATAGAACCTATTCACCTGTACACGTATGCATCCAACAACAAAATGATAACTACTTTTACAAATCCAACAACCATTAACTTATTTATCGATAAGGCCGATCCACAAACTTTAATATTGGAAAGGAACAGGGACAACGGCGTCAGACAAAGAGCCACATACACATTTGAGGCCAGTCATGTTGAGCAACCAACAGTTCAAAATATTACGGTGAACGAAGAGGATTTTATCGATTATTAAAACAGTTAACGCTGTGTATATAGAACTGAAAGTTAATTTGTCTATTTTTAAATCGGTGAAACTGCCAGAGAACAAGCAAGTCTTTCATCCAACTAAAATCGATACTTTACAATGAAAATAATATTCGCAATTGGATTGGGCAGTTTTATTGGCGGCGTTTTGCGGTATCTGCTGTCGCAATTCGTGCAACTGAAAATCGTTTCCGCTTTTCCTTTTGGAACCTTCATTGTGAATGTTATTGGATGTTTTTTCATCGGACTGGTTTTTGGCCTGGCTGAAAAAGGGAACCTGACTAATGAATGGCGGCTGTTTTTGATCACGGGAGTTCTTGGAGGTTTTACTACATTTTCTGCTTTTTCGAACGAAACCGTCGCCTTGATCCGCGAAGGAAACCTTTGGTATGCGTTGTCTTACGTCGCTTCAAGTATAGGCATTGGATTGCTTGCCACCTTTTTGGGAATTTCAATTGCAAAATGGATTTAACGAAGGAATCAAACACAGCTGGAGCCGATTCTTGAGATTCCGGTAGTAAAAAATGGTGTTTCAGAAGCCAAGATGCAAATTCCATAATTCTTTTATCTTTCGGAACAAGTTTCAAAATATTACTGCAAACCATTACCTTTCAGAAAAAATTTACATTGCCATGAAAATTAGAATTGCGCTTTCTTTACTGATTTATTTTACCGGAACTTTTATCGTTTTCTCCCAGGATCTTAAGGTCAAAAAGGACGAAATTTTACTGGACAATCAGCCTTTTCTGAAATACGAAAAAATAACGCTGGCCGAATATTCCATAAAAGATTTAGCGGGAAATGAAATATTATTCTTCCAGACGAAAGAAGATCCAACGACAAAGTTGACCTTTATGTCATTTAATTTTGTACCGCTGAAGAAAAAAATCGAATCGGATAACATCGGACGGATTTCCGGTCTCGGTTCCAAAAGCATGATCGACAAATTGATCACCTGGCTGATCAGGGATAAAGTTTTAAATACAAACGGAACCGTAAATGCCGAACAATTGGAAATATTCTCGGATAAATACAACGATCATAAATCAAATTAAAATACAATTTTTGATGGCGATTAAAAGTTGTGATCAATTATCGCTTCATTTCATAAGATGCCCGTTTCATGCTTTCGACGTAGGCAAACAAAACCTCAACAATGGATTTAAAACCTCACTTTCTGGCGCTTTTAACTTACCTGACCGCTGAGGATGGCGGCAGAAAAACGCCTGCAATATCGGGATTCAGGCCAGGTATAAAGTTCCCTTTTAATGACGACATATTTATAAGCATTCAAACATTTATCGATACCGATCTGGCTTTTCCCGGGGATATCATCAACGCTGAAATTACCTTGATCAATACTGAATATTTTAACGGCAAAATCTATGAGGGCCTGGATTTTGATTTTTTCGAAGGCCCAACTTTAATTGGCCATGGCGTAATCAAAAGGATTTTAAATCCGGAATTGTCATAGAGCAGAAAACGTTAAATTAGGCTTCCAACACCTGTAATTATGGATATCGAAACTGTAGAGAAAATTTGCAAATCGTTGCCTTTCGTTGAAGAAGACATCAAGTGGAAAAGCGATTTGGTGTTCATGATCGCAAAAAAAATGTTCTGCGTGGTCGACCTGGAATCGGTTCCCACAGCGGTGGCTTTTAAAGTTCCTGCTGACGTTTTTGACGAACTTTCCACAACCCATAATTTTAAACCCGCTCCCTATTTTGCCCAGCATAAATGGGTAACGGTAATCGATTTCAATAAAATTTCACAAAGGGAATTGAGTGAACATATCAAAATTTCGTACGAACTTGTTAAAGGCAAACTCAGTAAAAAAGCTTTAAAGGAATTGGGAATTTTGTAGATTCAGAACATGGTAAATTTAATCGTATTCGTGCCGCTCATCGGTTACAGATTAAAATACTGCAAGCTCTGGATACCAATCCTGTAACATATTTGGAAATTCAGGTGGTAACTTTCGTATTCTAAAAAACGAAACCATGGAAAATTACAACAACGGAAACGAAAGCCAGTCAGGACGTTCTTCCGAAAATGAAAACAGCCAGTCTCAGTCGGGACGCGGAAACGAATCGCAATCAACAGGAAATCAGTCAAATCCCTCAGACGACAGCCAGACTGACAAAGACATCCAGCCCAGAGATTCTTCTTTTTCAAAAGACAGTCAGCAAACAGACGTAAATGGCGGTTCAAACGATGAAACCCTGGGAAATGACGACGATATCGACAGCGCTCCGGAATCGGGAACAAGATAAATTATGAAAAGCCAAGGGAAGTTCGTCGCAGCTTCCCTTTGTTAAATAAACATTCGTTTCCTCTTACACTTATTGACAGTTTGGATGAATGGCAATGCTAACAGGCGCCAACCATAACCAATATCACTTCAATATCCGACGGCGAATTCCCGTCACAGCTTTCGATATCCGCTACAGCGAAAATCCCACTCACTTCCTGGTTGTCTTCGTACCAGCTCGCTTCTAAATGCTTGTCATCGACATACCATCTGACCTTCATTTTTGGTCCGCCCGTTTTGAGTATAATGTTTGTCCCTGAAGAATATTTGATCATGATTTAAATGTACTCGGAAACTGTTGTTAAATTACCGGAAGCAAACCTAAGGCATAAAAGACATATTGATTTTTGTAAGGATGATTAATAGATGAAATGTATTATTACAGCGACAATTAACGCTGATGAAATGCAACATTATCATTTTAGTAACATTGCGATAAATAGCACCACTGAGAAGTGACATTAACTTCGGTTAACAGATACGCATAGTCATACAGGCTGAAAAGGCAAATGCCGTTTCCGCTGTCCAAAGGATCATCATCAATAGGCACTAATTTATCACCTTACGATTGCTCAAAAAAATCAACTACATTTACTGCCTGCAATCATAACACAACTTAAACTAGATGCTTTTTAACTCATTAAACTTTGCAATATTCTTACCTGTTGTATTCTTACTTTATTGGTTCGCTACAAAAAGGGATGTAAAGCTTCAAAATATTTTGCTCCTTGTTTCCAGTTATTTCTTTTACGCCTGTTGGGATTGGCGATTCCTTTTCCTACTCGTATTTTCTACGTTGCTTGATTATTACACCGGAATCATGATGTCAGACGCCAAAAACATCAATTCAAAAAAGTTTTGGTTTTGGCTGAGCATTAGTGTTAATCTGGGATTTCTTGGTGTTTTTAAATATTATAATTTTTTTGCCGACTCATTTGCAGCCGCGGTGGAAAATATTGGTTTGCATGTGAATCCGTGGACGTTGAAGGTCATTTTACCTGTAGGAATTTCTTTCTACACCTTCCATGGCTTATCGTATGTCATTGATATTTATAAGGATCGAATAAAAGCGGAAAAGAATTTCGTAGACTATTCAGTCTTCGTTAGTTTTTTTCCTTTATTGGTCGCCGGACCAATAGAACGTGCAACCCATTTACTGCCACAAATTCAGAAAGAAAGAACTTTTGATTATGCCAAAGCGGTCGATGGATTGCGTCAAATTTTATGGGGATTGTTTAAAAAGGTCGTCATCGCTGACCAATGTGCGGAATACGCAAACCAGATTTTCAACAATTCAAATGATTACTCCGGCAGTACACTTGTTTTAGGCGCAATTCTGTTTGCTTTCCAAATTTATGGCGACTTTTCAGGTTATTCTGATATTGCATTGGGTACAGCGCGTCTCTTTGGAATAGAATTGCTGCGAAATTTTGCATTCCCGTATTTTTCAAGAGATATTGCTGAATTTTGGAGACGCTGGCACATTTCACTATCAACCTGGTTTAAAGATTATCTTTATATTCCCCTTGGCGGCAGCAAGGGCGGAACCTGGATGAAAGTCAGAAACACATTTATAATTTTTATCGTAAGCGGATTTTGGCATGGAGCAAACTGGACATTCATTATTTGGGGTTTGTTAAACGCGATATACATCATGCCGTCGATTATCTTTAACACGAACAGAAATCATATCGAAATTGTCGCTAAAGGCCGGAATTTGCCTGGTTTGAAAGACTTACTTATGATTGGGACCACATTTGGGCTGACTGTATTTGCCTGGATATTTTTCAGGGCTGAAAGTGTAACACACGCAATAACATACATTTCCCATATATTTTCACCCAGCTTATTTTCAATTCCAGAAATAAAGCCTGTAGTACTTCTTTTTTTAATCACATTGTTTGTAATGGTCGAATGGTTTGGAAGAGCGCAACAGCACGCTTTAGAAAATACAGTTTCTTCGTTTCCAAGAGTTGTTAAATGGGGAATCTATTATGCAATTGTATTTTTAATATTCTATTTCTCAGGTTCAGAACAACAATTTATTTATTTCCAATTCTAGTCATGTCTAAATTCATCAGGCTTTTAGTTTTATTTTTATTCCCAATCTTCGTGGTGGCGATTGCTTTTGAAATGACATTACGCAATATTCCAAATGATTACGCTTATAAACGAGCGCATTTGGATGCAAAATCAAACGATATAAACGTATTGTTTTTGGGTAATTCTCATATTTACTTCGGAATCGATCCCAAATATATGAGCCGCAAATCCTTCAATGAAGCGCACATCTCTCAATCGTTGAATTATGACCTGGCCATTTTGGAAAAATACGGAAACAACTGGAAAAATCTGAAGTATGTAGTAGTTCCAATTGACTACTTCACAATGTTTTCTTCTCTTGAACATGGCGTCGAAAAATGGCGTGAAAAAAATTACAAACTGTATTATGACATTTCCATGAATTCCAATTTATGGAACAATTTTGAACTGACTAACGGAAAACTACAGAAAAACCTTGTCAGGACGAAACGATATCTGTTCGATAATAAATCTGACATTACCTGTGATTCTTTGGGATTTGGTTTTAAATACAATTCAAAACACAATAAAGACTTAGCCGAAACCGGAGAAATTGCCGTGAAACGACATACCATCAAAATAGAGGACAGTTCGATTTTTTTTAAAAACGTTCAAACTGTGAAATCTTTGATCGCATTTTCAAAACAGAAAAATATTAAAATAATATTCATTACCGCTCCGGCCTATAAAACTTATACCTCAAAAGTAAATCCGCATCAACTGAACACCACGATCCGTTTTATTGAAACATTGACACATAAAAATCCAAACGCATACTATCACAACTTCTTTTACGACACCTCATTTATTGCTGAAGATTTTTTCGATGCAGATCATTTAAACGAAATTGGTGCAAAGAAATTGACCTTAAAAATAGATTCTATAATTAATAAGATTGAAAATACAAACGCCCAACAGTAATCTTGTTTCTAAATAAACTGGCCAAGGATCAAATCTTTGGTTGGATGATCCGAATTGAAACTCCCAATATTCCAATATCTTCACCTTCTACCTGCGTTGTGCTCCAAACAATAAAAACTATCTTTGCCGGCTGCCAAATGAGCCGCAACAATCCACGTTTTTATGATGATGAACGATAAGACAACGACGTTAAATTTGATTACTCCCGAAGAAATAGAACATTGCATCGCACTGCTGAGGCAACTCAATGCCAATACCGATCAGATATTTGACATTCCGATAGAACAAAGAACTGCCCTGATCAAAGCAGCAGGTCAATTTTCCAGGCCCGATCGCGATGAACTTTCCCGAAGAAAAAAAGACGGAAAACTCGCCGCCAAACGCAAAATGGAAAAGAAAGACAAAACAGCCCGCAAGGAAACCGGAATCCGTTCGGCCCGTGAAGCCAGTATATTTGTGGCTCCAAAATTATTGGCCTACGCCGACCTGGCGCACAAAGAACCATTGGAACTGGAAACGCCCAGAAACTGTTATGTGTGCAAAACGCCATTCACCAAAATGCACCATTTTTACGACACCATGTGCGGCGACTGCGGTGATTTCAATTACGCCAAACGTTTCCAGACGGCCGATGTGAATGGACAGATCGCAGTCGTTACCGGTTCGCGTCTGAAAATCGGATACCACATCACGCTGATGCTTTTGCGGGGCGGCGCGACCGTGATAGCCACTACCCGATTTCCGGTAGATTCGGCGTTGCGTTTTGCAAAAGAAGACGATTTTGCCGTTTGGGGTGATCGTTTAAAGATCCACGGATTGGATTTACGGCACATTCCGAGTGTTGAAATTTTCTGCAATTTCATCGAACAAAAATATGGCCGCCTTGACATCCTGATCAACAACGCGGCGCAAACGGTGCGGCGTCCGGCGGGATTTTATTCCCATTTGATGGAGAATGAATCGCTGATGATTTCCGATCTGCCCAAAAAAGTCCAAAATTTATTATCAGACCATACCAATTGCCTGCAGGAACTTAAAGTGCTCACGGTTGGTGCATCATCCAACCAGAATATGCCCGTAACCTGGCACGGCCCTGAACCCGGGATCGGATTGCGTGCTTCGGCCCAATTGTCGCAAATTCCGTATTCGTTTGACAATACATTGGTTGCAAATGAAGTGTTTCCAGAAGGACAGCTTGACGCCGATTTGCAGCAGGTCGATTTGCGGAAAACCAACAGTTGGAGACTGACACTCGGGCAAATCGAAACAACGGAGATGATCGAGGTTCAGTTGGTCAATTCGGTCGCGCCATTTGTACTTTGCAACCGCCTGGCTGAAGTCATGAAAAAAGACCACACCGGAAAAAAACACATCATCAACGTGTCGGCCATGGAAGGAAAATTCTATTATGGCTACAAAGACGACCGCCATCCGCATACCAATATGGCAAAAGCCGCCCTGAACATGTTAACGCATACCGCTGCGGGTTCTTTGGCGAAAGCCGGAATTTTCATGAACGCAGTCGATACCGGCTGGGTAACCGATGAAGATCCGGCGGAACTGGCCAGGAGAAAACAGGAAGAAGAAGATTTCCAGCCGCCTCTGGACATTGTTGACGGCGCAGCCAGAGTGATGGATCCGTTGTTTGACGGCATCAATACGGGCAAACACTGGTGTGGGAAATTTTTGAAAGACTACCGTCCGATTTCGTGGTAAATTTAAGTCGCATACATTAGCTTAAAATGTAGAATTTTTTATTTACCAAAAAGATTTTTATTGTTTATCAATAAATTTTTACTGATATTTGTTCCATCAACAAATTAATTTCAACATGTATGGAACTAAAAATCACAACCAATCAAGTCCTTAAAGTATTGCAAGTGCTTTCATGGATGCTATTCATCGGATTATGTGTCGAAGCTGGCAGCATTGTCGTCAATACTTTCATCGTGCTTTTTATCAATCCTGCGGGAGTCGCAAACTTTTGGGAAGGAGCCGATTACCTGTCGCAACTGTTGCTGTTTGACCAGGGATATTTTATGGTCATTACACTAATCATGATCATTGTTTCGGTATTAAAATCCATCATGTTTTACCTCATCGTAAAATTGTTTACCGAGAAAAAACTAAACCTTTCCCAACCGTTCAGTACTGCGCTAAAGCAGTTTGTATTAAACCTTTCTTATCTCTCACTCGGCATTGGTTTATTCTGCAATATGGGTTTTAAATATGGTTTGTGGCTTCCGACACAAGGCTTCGGGATGGCAGACATTCAGTCATTAGACTTTGCCGGCGCCGATGTCTGGCTTTTTATGGCCGTGATCTTGTTTGTAATTGTACAGCTTGTGAAAAGAGGAATCGAATTTCAGAACGAAAACGCTTTAACCATTTAACATGCCGATAATTGTAAACCTGGATGTCATGATGGCGAAACGAAAGATGTCGCTAAACGAACTATCCGAAAAAGTTGGCCTGACCTTATCCAATCTTTCCATTCTAAAAACAGGAAAAGCAAAAGCCATTCGGTTTAGCACACTTGAAGCGATTTGCGAAGTGTTGAATTGCCAGCCCGCCGATATTTTAGAATATTCCGATGAAAATGGCATTGATTAATTTCAGGCAAAGTCGTAAATATTTAAGGTTGATAAAGTGTGTTAAACCGTTTTCGGAATTTGCATCGGAATTGCCTATCTTTAAAACTGGCGTCACGATGACAAAATTGAAATCACATGATACAAAATTTACCATTTTACATCAGTCTAACGTTTGGAATTACAACATTTGCAACTTTATTTCTTTTCATTCGGACGGTAAGACTCTCAGATTCTGAACCGACGCGAAAAAGTGCAATGCCCATTCTGATCGGTTTAACAATCTGGCTGACCATCCAGGCCGTTTTGACATTGAACAATTTTTACAATTCCAATACCGGTTCGTTTCCTCCGAAGATCATGCTATCCGGAATTTTACCGGCACTTCTGGCTGTACTGTTGTTGTTCCTGACAAAAAAAGGAAGGCAATTTATAGACGACTTGCCACTGAAAAACCTGACTTATTTGCACGTCGTACGCATTCCGGTTGAACTGATTTTGTTTTGGCTTTTCCTCCATAAAGCGATCCCAGAGTTAATGACTTTTGAAGGCCGGAATTTTGACATCATCGCCGGAATCACCGCACCATTTATCGCCTATTTCGGAGTGGCGAAAGCAAAACTAAACAGGAAAGCGATATTGATTTGGAATTTCGTTTGCCTGGGCTTGTTGATAAATATTGTCGTAAACGCTTTATTGTCTGCGCCTTCACCCATACAAAAATTTGCCTTCGAGCAGCCGAATATCGCCATTTTAAATTTTCCGTTCTGCTGGCTGCCAACCTTTATTGTTCCCATTGTATTCTTCGGACACCTGGCTGCAATCAGGAAATTGTTACAACTACGATCATAGTTTTAAATTCCCCAGGGCTGTATAAATATCATCTCTCCAATGTGCCCGGCAATACTATACCGCAGCTTTTTTCTCTGCTACAATTTCCAGGTCATCGGAATCGGGTTGCATTTCCGTTTGTTGGAATTTGGCGTCCTTTTCGTATTGCAGGCTGATAAATATCGGAAAATGGTCGGAGTCGAAATTTTCAAGGCGCCTCATTTCCTTGAGTTTCATGTCGGTTGAGATAAAAGCGTGGTCGAGTGGAAACCGCAGAAACCAATGGTGCGCATGAAAGGAATTGAAGAAGCCACGGCCACGTCTGGGATCCAAAAGTCCGCTCATTTTCAGGAACAATTCGGTGGTATAACTCCACGCCACATCATTGAGATCACCAATCACGATTACAGGCAAATCAGATCCTTTTGCCAAATCTGCCACGAGCAACAGTTCTTTGTCCCTTTCGCTGGAACGCGGATTTTCATTTGGAACGGGAGGCGTGGGATGAACCGCAAACAATCGGACGTGCTGCCCGCCGGGCAAAACTACCGTCGCATGAACCGAAGGAATGTCGTTTTCAACCAGGTATTTGACCTCTGCACTCACAATTTCAAGTTTGGAATACAACAGCAATCCGTAAGTATTTTCGAGCGGAACTTTGACATGAAACTTAAAATCTTCGGCCAACGACGCGGTTTCTTCATCCCATTTGGAATTGGTTTCCAACAATAAAACGACATCCGGACTGGCTTTTTTAATTTCCGAAAGACAGCCTTTAAAATTGTCATTTTCCTGATAGACATTGGCGATCATAAGGCTAATGCCCTGGTCTTTGATTTCTTTTGAGACACTGGCCACCTGTACTTTTGCAATCCGTGTAAACGGAAAAATCTGGTACATCAGAAAGGCGGCGTTTAACGGCATGAGTACGAGGAACACTTGTAAAACAGGATGGTTTTTTTGGTAGTAAATAACCAATAGTCCGATGCAAAAACAGGTTGCCACAAATTTCTGCAGCCTTGGATAATCAAATATTCGGAATACCCAGGATTCGTGTTTGATAAGTGGCATTAACGTAAAAACTAAAATCAGTGACGAACATACGATAAGGAATATTTCCATAAAATGACTGTTGGCTTTTTGCGGAATCCGGCTAAATCCTTTTCTGCGCTCCAGTCCCGAAGTTAGCGCTATTGGCCAACATACACAATATGCAGCTGAGAAAACACAGCCCTGATTTTTGACCGTTACAAATTACCATTTGATCCATTTGCCTGAAAATTTGAAATTCCACTTATTTTAAAGATAAAAATTTTCTCAAAGCCCGTTTTTTCTTTTTAAAAGACTACTTTTAAAATAACTATTTAGCATGAAGAAGTGAGTGATTTTAATGAAAAACCGGGCTATGAGGAGAAGCGGCTTGCTGCGCTGCATTCTTACGATATTGCAAACACCATAAGTGAAACCGAATACAACGATATTGCAAAACTGGCATCCGCTATTTGTGGCACACCTGTGTCACTCGTAACTTTTGTTGATGAAAACTGGCAATGGTTCAAGGCAAAAACGGGAACCAATATTGAGGGCACGCCACGCGCCATTGCCTTTTGCGAGCATTCAATCCGTGTGGCCGATGAGGTGATGATCGTTGAAGATGCCTCCGCGGATCCACGTTTTGCAGACAATCCTTTGGTAACTCAGGATCCCAATATCCGCTTTTATGCCGGTGCGCCTTTCACAAACGATGAAGGTTATACCCTTGGAACGGTTTGCGTGCTTGACGTGGTTCCGAGAAAATTATCGGCACAACAGGCAGAGTCGTTGCAAATTTTATCCAGACAGGTTTCAGAACTCTTAAGAACACGAAGAATAAACCTGAACCTCGACCGGGCAAATGAGTTCCTGAAAGGACGCAATAAAATCATAGATGGAGAACTGCAGGTGATTACCGCGGAAAGAATTCTTGAAATGTCAGCCAAAAACAAAGAATTGGAACGGATCAATAAGGAACTCGAAGCTTTCGCTTACATTTCGAGTCACGACCTACAGGAACCGCTGCGTAAAATACAAACCTTTACGTCCTGGCTGGTGGAAAAAGAAATGGATGGCCTGAGCGGGCGTGGCAAAGAGTACCTGCTAAAGATTGGCGGATCTGCCGGCCGCATGCAACAACTGATTCAGGATTTGCTGCAGTATTCCCGCATCGCGATGTCGACCAGAAACTTCGAAGAAACTACGTTACGGGAGACAATTGCGCCAGTACTGGAAGACCTTGAAGAAGAAATCAGCCAAAAAAATGCATTTATCGAAATCCACGGCGATGGCCGGATGTTTGTAATCAAATACCAACTCCGGCAGCTGCTGCACAACCTGCTTTCGAACGCACTCAAATTTACAAAACCTGGTACGGATCCAAATATTCGCATTGCGCTTTTTTATGAAGCAGAAAATCAACAACATGCGCCCTGTTTCCGCATAGAATTCAGCGACAACGGCATTGGGTTTGACAACCAATACAGCGATCGCATCTTTACACTTTTCCAGCGCCTGAGCAGCGATCAAAAAGTGGCGGGCACCGGAATCGGACTCACGATCGTAAAGCAAATTGTGAACAACCACGGTGGTAGTGTTGAGGCTCAGGGAAAAGAAAATGAAGGGGCCGTTTTTACCGTTCGGATTCCCGACCAAAACGTGAAGTGATCGGAAAACTGTCTTAAAAACGGATTATTTTCTTGTTGCGAACAACATCACATTCAACAGACAAATTTCCCGGATCTTATGCTGCGTTTAACCGGCCACATTAAAGTGTACATTTACCAAAAACGTAATGAACAAAAACGGACCGATAATTATTATTGAAGACGATCTTGATGATCAGGAAATCCTGGGCAATGTTTTTATCGAACTGAACTACGACAACGAAATCGTGTTTTTTGCTGACGCAACAAAAGCACTTGACTATCTGACCAATACCGAGGTCGAACCTTTTATCATTTTTTCAGACATCAATATGCCAAAACTCAGCGGATTGGAATTGCGTGCCAAAGTGCATGAGAACGAAGACCTGCGATTGAAATCAATTCCGTATTTGTTTTTTTCCACCAGTGCCGAACAGCAACATGTGGTCGACGCTTATTCAAAATCGGTGCAGGGCTTTTTTATCAAACCCACCGAATACAACGAAATTAAGGACGTCATTCACACCATAGTCACTTATTGGAACAAATGTGTTTCTCCCAATTATATCAGATAATTTTTTTAAACTTCCTCTTCAGCAAGTTTTTTAATCACTGACTCAATTTTTATTTCAATTGTGCAAGTACGATTGTCAATGGTATAAATCCTATGCTGTTCTCCTTCGTAACTTCGTTTTTGAACCAGAGGATGATGGTTTGATATTCCGTTGTTATCTCTGAAAAATGTTTGGTTTGGATTGATCGCGCAGTCGCATTTGAATGGTGCTGTAAACCCGAATGAAGATGGTGAGTTTTGTTGATGGAGGTCGCTGAAAGGCGGCCTTTTTTTGTGCTTTCTACAATTTGTTTTTAAAATCATGCAAAGGCAGAATTGTGCAAGCCTGTAAGCCAATCGTGTAAAAACGTGCCCTTTACATCCGCTACTTTTACCACTTAACTTAAATTATTTACTATGGAACCAGGAAATGAATATTCAGAAAGTGCTACAGCAAAAGGCATTGAAAAACAAACTGCAAAATTGCCTTCAGATCTGTTTTTGTACGCTTCGTTGGCCGCTATGGGCACGTCGCTCACATTAAAATGTCTTGGCAAAAAGAACAATGCGTTGTTCGTTGGCCAATGGGCTGCTCCATTCTTATTGCTGGGCCTTTACAATAAAATTGTGAAAATCGCCGGCCACGATGCCAATGACAAACAGCCATCATAAACCAAAAAAAGAAGTTACCACAATTGTCGCAACTTCTTTTTTTTTAGCCGATTGTTGTAAAATGATCGGCTTATTTATACCATTTTGTTGCCTGCAGGTATTTTTCTATAATAGTTAGGCAGGCGCTGCCCGTTGTGCTTACGGCATGGATCAGCTCTTCGGCAGTTACATTAAACTTTCTGGCGTAATAAAAAACTTCAAATTCTTCACGCAAATTAAGCGCGGTACAATCCTCTACCACCGGCATTTTTCGTACTTTTTTCATAATAAACTGCTTTGTCAGACCTTTAAATATGGGTATATTTTCAAATTTTGGGTTGCCTGAGCATGTAACTTCCGGCAGCCAGAATTAAAAATGAAGCCAGCATAAAAACACCATTGTAGAGATCTGAATTTATGACGTTCTCCCGAACGTTGTGCATCTGGAACACGTAATGGCAAATGGTACCTTCAACCACATTAAAAATTCCCCAACCTGCAAGCATTCCGCCTGTAAGCAGCTTTTTCGTCAGGTTGACATCGTTCCTGGAATCGAGCCGTACCAGAAAAAACACGCCCGATATGGTCACGGGTAACATTAAAAAGTGAAACATTCCGTCCCAAAACATATTGACATTGTGGGCGGCAGGCGTAAGCTGCGGTACGCTATTGCTAACCAAATTGTGCCACTGAAGTATCTGATGAAAAACAACGCCATCAAAAAATCCGCCCAGCCCGATTCCAATGGTGACCGCCGCACTCGTCACCGGCAGTGGGTTAAACAGGCTCGTTCCTTTGGACAACGAATCGGTAACCCTAAATTGTTTTATGGAAAGCATCGACATGGCAATCGTAAAGGTTAAAAAGATCACCGCCATTAACAGAAACCCGATCACGTTTATAATGGTGAAACTATCGGCCAGCGAAATCTGCATCCTGTAATTGCACGGCATCGTACCTATTAATGGATCAGTAGCAAACAATTGAAAATATCTGGGCATGTTTATAACCATCTTTGCGGATTTGTCGTTTTACTTTGAAAAAAACCAGTTTAATCGGAATCAATCTTAAGTTGCAGACCAACTGTATATCTTTTTTAATTCTTCGAGTTCCTTCTCAATGGCCTTTAGGATTTCGCCGTCGCCGGGTACAACCTTGTATTGGAAAGTAACGGTGAGTGTCGATTCATCCTCCGAAATGTGGCGCTGCTTGTGCAAATTGGCAGGATAATAATGCAACGATGTACCCGACTGACGAACGATCAAATTAAAATTTGTTAAATCCGGCAGCCTGCGCCGAAGGTCTTCTTCTTTGCGTTTGATGCTGTTGTAGCAGTTGCCGAATGCCGCGCTGTTATTGAAAGCAATTAACGTACTTGTGATCCGGATATTCATTTGATTTTTCCTTTCTATTAGAATGACTCTTGTTTTTCAAACTGTATGAGATGCTTCATGGGATGTTCCGACGGTATTCCCGACATCAGTTTTCTGATTTTTTAGTCGTAGGATGTTGAATGGCATCCTGAGAAGTATTGGCCGCACTTTTTGGCGACGTCACAATCTCAATATCTTTGCTTTGGATCAATTTGCCATTTCGGTCGTAAGGGTAATTTGGGTTTGCCGAATAAGGCATGCCGGTGCGGTTGGTTCCGTACGATCCATCGGGAATTTGTCGTTTTTTGCTGGCTGTTTCTTTTGGCTTTTTCGAATTTTCAACCGTAAGGCTGCCACCGGCTCCGGCGCTGCGGTCCATTGGCGTAGGCCCACTTTTAACTTTGGGGATTTCCGTCATGTCGGCCGCCGACTTGTTGGTGTGTTTGGTCCCGTCTATCGGTTTTTGTTGTGCTTGGATGGCTGTAACACTCATAAAAAACACAAGCAGAAATGTAATTTTTTTCATCGTATTTAAATTTTGGAGAAATGAAATAACAATTGGTGCACAAAGCTCATTTTATAAAGGCCCGTACTTTATCAGATAAAATACAGGCCATCTTATAATGATGAATTATTCCTTTTCGCCGTCTGCTTCAGCGGCATCGAAGTTGATGTTGTTGTAAGCCGCTTCAGTCAATAAAGTGTCGGCTTCTTTTTCTTCAGTCAGCGTTGCGCCAAGAAGTTCCGCTGCTTCGTCTTCACCCAATGTAAGCGCAAAATCGACCAACGTTCCGTAAGTGGCAATCTCGTAATGTTCTATTTTTTGAGATGCGGCTACAATGCCCGCGTCGCGAACCGGCCCTTCTTCCGTTTCTTCCATGATGCTTTCGCCTTCTTTGATAAGTCCTTCCATGGCATCACATTTTTTTGCCACTGCTTTCTCACCGATCAAATCAAATACCTGCTCCAATCGCGTCACTTGTATTTTGGTCACTTCCAAATGGTCTTCGATGGCCGCAACCAGGTTTTCTGTCGTGGCATTTTTGGCCATTTTAGGCAATGCTTTGGTCAATGCTTTTTCTGCCCAGTAAATGTCTTTTAGCGAGTCAACGAACAGGTCGCGTAATCCTTCAGCCGCTGAAGATTTTGCCTTCACGGTGCTTTTTGCAGCTGGTTTTTTTGCCGTTGTTTTTGCGGCTGGTTTGCTGTCTTTTGTACTTGAATTTTTCATGTTTACTATTTTAAGTTTGAATCAAAATTAGGGACACTGTGCATCTCAAAGTTATACGGAAATAGCTGATCCTTGCACAATTACGGTCAACCTTAAATAACAAAGTAATCCTGTCAGTTCATTAGGAACTCAGGCATCGATAACGCATCTTTAAAAAAGAAAATTTCGTCAGGATCGTCATCGACGACATAAATTCTGATGTTGTCATTTCTTTGCATGATTACTTCCATTTGATTTTTATGGCTTCTCCGGCTGATATCAAAAATTCAACGGAATTGCTGTTAATGACCGTCGGATCATAAACCATTTCATTTTTTCCCGAACCTGCCGTAACAGTGAAATCGGAATGTTTCAATTTGACTGCAGAGATGATGCGGATCCGGCATTTTAATTTTGGATTGCCCAAAATCCTGAACGATACCGTTTTGTGGTTGCTCAGGGTCCTGAAATTCTGAACCGGGTAATCGCAATACACCAAAAACCGTTCGCCTTTCACTTTGTGGTATTGCCTTGGAATGACGCCAAAACCGACACCCGCGCCATACACTTCCTGCCCCACCTGCCCGTGTTGTTCCCAGCCATCGTAGATGTCTTCAACCGGGATCCAAAGGTTGGGATCGATCTCGCCCGTTTTCACCTCGTCAGAGAGGATGTTGGCAGGCAATAATGTTGGATAATAACAACACAAACGGTTGATGCTGTATTTTACAAATTCGGGGATCAAAACCTCGAGCGATGCCAGGATTGGTGCATTTATAGCAACGGCTTCCAGCAAATAGTCATTCAGCGCGGCATACACTTCCATTTCCTCGTAGGCTGCTTTGTATGGTGCGTTGTTAAGTGGGAACACACCGAAAAAGTTGGTGAAGTTTTTGGCATTTCCGTAATCACATTCCCACAGCTGCACATTTTTCATGATTCCTGCAATACACAAATAAGAGGTATTTAAATAATTAACGTCATCCGTTTCTTTGTACAATCGCAACAATGCCAATGCCGAGAAGGCTGTGGTATTTGCCTGATAAAAAATTTCAAGACCATTGTCACTCAACTTTTTTAAGGCCTTAACTGCTTCTTTAAAATATTTTTCATCGCCTGTAAGTTTCCAGACGTTAAGCATGACAAGCGCATAACCGCCGGCGACATCCTTCTCGCCTCCTTTTCCTGGTTCGGTTTCCGCTTTTAAGACTTCAAGCGTATCCATTTTATAAAATACCGGCCATTGGTACGCAAAATGTTGTGCGACCTTAATGGCATAAGCGACCGATTTCGTCAAAAGTGTTTCCGCTACGGCATCGCCATCGAGCGCAAGTTTGGACAAATTCAGCAATGGATGATGCAGGTACCAGGAATCCATCGTAAGCGGACTTTTCTGTTCTTCAGCATGGTCGAGTTCGTCCCGTTTTGAAGGCAGCCAACGCGAAATGGTTTCCAGTTTCGGATCGTAAAAAGATTCGAGCCCGTTCCTGATATTTTTGACCAGCTGGTGTTTTTCGCCCGACCAGTCGGAATATTCTTTTACGGCATACATTACGGCCAACTGTACCATGATTTCAGCCGGGGTTGCATAATCACATAAATACGCATTGAGGTAAGAATGTCCGTCAGCATGGGTCCAGCAGCCTTTGTTACTTGTCAGATCGGCCAGCGCTTTTTGGGAAATGTCCTGCCAGTCGTTGTAATTTGTTTCGGGTTTTGGGATTAAGAGGTAGACTTCGGCAAGCAGGTTTAAATATTGGGTTGCAACCGCTACGTCTTCTTCAGGAAGTTCTTCACTCAGCAAGACATACGCATCCGACACTACAAATTTTTCAGCCGGCATAGGAACATCTTTGGTAACAGGCAGTTTAAAACCAATTTCCGGCCATTGTCCGCCAACAGTTTCTGCCAACGAAGTTTCAGTCGCATCGCAATATGGCGACAGATTCGTTAAATCCTGGAAATATAAAAATGAGCCCGTTTTTGGTTTGGTATAACTCGAAAATAAAATCCCGGACCGCGTTCCCACCTGAGCCGCATGGATTTTTCCGAAGGTATTTTCGACTTTTCCTCCGGTCAGCGGAACGATATCGCGTGGCCAAAACGGAATGAGCACAGGAAAATCAGGATGAAATGTGGTGGTGTACCGAAAAGCGGTGTGTTCTGAATTTGGGAATTGCAATTGCAACTCATACTTTCCGATTTCGGTGGAAAGCTGGAGTAAAACCACATCTTCCTCTTCAACAAGATTGTCCAGTTTAAAATGACTGTTTAGCGCAAAAGCAGCACGAAAAGCCATACGTCCGCCCTGTGGCCAGTTGACAATGATCCAGGCGGAATCACCGCTGATGCAAACTGAAAACAAAAAATTTGAAACCGTTCTTTCTAATATTTTTTCGCTTTGGGCTACGTCTGTCTGGACGGTAGCAGTCCAGGATGAAATGCTGTTCATGGCAATCATTTAAGTTTATAGTTAATATCAATTCGAAATTCACTCTCTAAAATCAAAAAAACGACTATGAAATTGCAGCCATATCTTAAAGTACTGCGGGCACAAGTAAAAAAAGAACTAAAAAAAAGCCTTCAGTACCGATGGCTTTTGTAAAGACAAATTTTTGTTTTTATGGCGAATAAATTTTTACATGATTTGTAACATTTCTTATATCAATTTTATCTAACAAATCCATTGTTGCCGTGATCGATATAATAAAAACCGCTAATCATATAACTTTCAGGAGCATGCAATTTTGATATTTGACAAAAAGGTAATTATGAAAAATCTTCACAAACACGAATATTTGGAATTCTGGGCGTCGTACTGGAATATCAGCACTTCGCAATTGGCAAGCGTCATCAGCAAAATTGGCAGCAGCAGTTTTTTAAAGATCCAAACTTACATGGAAGAGAAGTTGTCCCGAAACTGAAATTAAAACGGCCATCATGGAATTTCTGAAATTTACCATTGCCAATCTTTTGGGTACGTCGCTGATGACGGTTTTTACTTATTGCCTTTCCGAAATTTTGAATAAGCAATACAAACAGCCGATCCTGATTGCCTATTTTCAGGACATTTTCAGGATTGAACTTTCCCAGACAGCAAAGCGCTTTGTGGGATGGCTATTGCATTATTGCACCGGCGCCATTTTTTTGTTGCTTTTTCATTTGTATTGGAAATTTGACGACGCACGGATCACCTGGCCAAGCGGATTACTTCTGGGTGTCCTTGCCGGATTTGCCGGAATGGTCATTTGGAAAATATGTTTTACCGTTGTTAAAGAAAAACAACTTCCCGAAAAAGGATTCTACATCCATATTTTTTTCGCCCACATTGTTTTTGCGCTTGGAATCGTGGCCGCATATCAGTTAATCGAAAGGTTCTAAGCAGAACACCTCAATTGAATCGTACAATTTTAGGGTTTAAACGTATAACACGCTGTCTGAAATCATGTGTACATTTAATTTGAAAACGGCTTTAAAATGAAGCGGCCAAATCACTGCCACTATGAAAAAAATTATTTATCAAAACAGCCTTTCCATAGTATTTTTTGTGCTTTTTGTGGCAGCCTTAGCAGGCCAAACCATTTTCGGGTTTGAAGAATACAATAAAGAGCTCGCAGAAGAACATGCGCCACAGGTAACTGTGTCGCAATACTTCTCGTCGGGGCATTTTATAGAATCGACGTTTGAAAACTGGGAGAGTGAATTTTTGCAAATGGGTTTGTTTGTGTGGTTTACGATTTTCCTGCGGCAAAAAGGCTCATCTGAATCCAAGAGCTGCGAAGGCACCGAGGAAGTGGACAGACAACCCGATCCCAATAAAAAAGATGCGCCCTGGCCTGTTCGCAAAGGCGGAATCTGGTTGGCATTTTACAAACATTCGCTCACGATCTCTTTATTTTTATTGTTCCTGTTTTCATTTGCCCTGCATGTTTACGGCAGCCTCAAAGATGAAAACCTGCACCACAGTTTACACGGCGAACCGACGGAAAACCTGGGTCAATACTTGTGCGGTTCGAGACTTTGGTTTGAATCGTTTCAAAACTGGCAAAGCGAATTCTTATCTGTATTTGCCATTATCGGATTGTCGATTTACCTGAGGCAAATTGGGTCTTCACAGTCTAAACCGGTTGATGCGCCACATGCCGAAACTGGCGAATAAATCACTTATTAAACAAAAACTTTACAATTATGGACAATGCCAACGAAACAGCAGGAAACAATCGGTCTTTTTGGATTGCCGACAGTGAACCAATATCGTATGAAAAACTCAATACCAATCTCGAAACCGACGTTCTGATTGTTGGCGGCGGCATCGCCGGATTGACTTCCGCTTATCTTTTATTGAAATCGGGCAGGAAAGTTACCTTGATTGAAGACGGATTTATCGGCAGCGGAGAATCCGGAAGAACGACCGCACATTTGAGTTGCGCACTTGACGACCGTTATTATTATCTGAACGACATATTCGATGAGAAATCTTCGGCCCTGGCCGCGGAAAGCCACAAACAGGCGATCGATTTCATCGAAAGGATTGCCAGTACAGAATCGATCGATTGCCATTTCAAAAGAGTCGATGGTTACCTGTTTTTACATCCGAGCGACAAACCCGAAAACCTGCAGAAAGAGTTGGAGGCGACCCAGGGTGCCGGCATCAACACCACAATGGTTCCCGAAATACCCGGTATCTCCTACCCGGGTCCGGCCATTAAGTTTCCGGACCAGGCACAGTTCCATATCATGAAATACCTCAAAGGACTTTCTGATGCGGTCGTGCGATTGGGAGGCACCATTTATACCGGAACCCGTGCGGAAAAAATAAACAAACATGGCGCAACAGCGAACGGATTTGACATCAAAGCCGACCATATTGTCGTAGCGACCAACAGCCCAGTGAATGACATCGTAACGATGCATACCAAACAGGCCGCTTACCGTTCTTATGTCATTGCCGCAAAAGTACCGAAGGGAATGCTTCCTTATACATTGTGGTGGGACACCGGAAATATGGATTCACGCTGGGTTTCGCAGCCCTACCATTATGTGCGGCTTGAAGCGCTTGACGCCGAATTTGACCTGTTGATTTCAGGTGGCGAAGACCACAAAACCGGACAGGCCGATGAAGAGCATATTCCGGAGCAGGACCGTTATTTCCAATTGGAACAATGGACGCGCAAACACTTTCCGCAGGTCCAGGACATTGCGTATTATTGGTCGGGCCAAGTGATGGAGCCTGTCGATTCGTTGGGTTATATGGGAAAAAATCCGGGTGATGAAAACATTTACATCATTACCGGCGATTCCGGGAACGGTATGACACACGCGACGATCGGCGCAATGATAATCAATGACCTGATCAAGGGCGTTGAAAATCCGTGGGCATCGTTATACAGTCCGTCGCGAATTACCCTAAATACTGCAAAAGATTTTGTGGAAGAAGCGGCAAACATGGCGTCACAATACCTCGACTGGTTTGCAGCTGGCGATGTTGAAAAAGCCGAAGCGCTCAACAAAGGCGATGGCGGAATCATTTCGTCCGGAATTCATAAAATTGCAGCGTATCGCGACGAACAAAACGAATTGCACACATTTAGCGCGGTTTGCCCGCATTTGGGATGTATCGTGAAATGGAATGCCGATGAAAAGTCGTTTGACTGTCCTTGTCACGGATCAAGATTTTCCTGTGAAGGAACGGTGATCAACGGTCCGTCGAAAACCGATCTTGTCAAATTGAAACGGCCATAAATATCTACACTTAATGTGAAATCTTAGGTTGGCTGTTCGTCATCCTCTTTTTCAATTTCAAAATCCAAAACCGATAAAATCTCTGCAATCGAAAAATGGGCGCCACAAACGAATTCGTCGGCGGCACCATAATAAATCGTAAGCCTGTCGCCGTCGACAACATGGCCATTGGTGAAAACCACATGTCCGAAAAATCCACTGAGCTCGTAATTTTCCTTGGGAATCATGATCGGTTCCAATGTGCGCGCCAGCACTTTAGACGGATCGTCGATATCCATCAGGAAAGCCCCGAGGCAATATTGTTGTTCGGTATTGGCACCGTGATAAATTTCCAACCAGCCTTTGTCGGTCCGAATGGGCGCGGCTCCCGCTCCTACACGGCCGCTGTCCCACAACCCATGACGCGTTCTGAGAATGCATTTGTGGTTTCCCCAATGGATTCCGTCCGGCGATTCGGCAAGCCAGATAAAATTGCCTCCGATTTGTGGGCTCGTTGGCCTGTGTAAGGCGTAGAATTTTCCGTTAATCAACTCCTCAAAAATGGCGCAATCCTTATTGTGCGGTGGAAAAATCATGCCTTTTGCTTCAAAATTTCTCCAGTCTTTTGTGGTGCGAAGGCCAACACCGACGCCATTCTCCGATACCGCAGTATAGGTTAAATAATAACTGTCGTCCAATTTGCTGACCCGGCAGTCTTCAATGCCAAATTGTTCGAGAATCCCGTTGCCCATTAAAAAATCGCATTTGCGTTGTTCGGTAAAATGGATACCGTCTTTACTGCTCAAAAGCCGCAGGTGCGAAATTGTGGTCAGATAATCGAGCCCTTTGTAATTGATCACGCGCGGATCGGTGGCGATCAGTTCGGGGTCGTTCAGCGGAATTTCGATGATTTCCATCTTGCCGGTTTTGGTCATCACCGGAAAAAAGATCACGCCCTGTTTTTGCGCAATACTTTCGGCAACCCGCACAAGCAGCCATATTTTTCCTTCAAAGCGGAATACTCCGGGATTTAGGATACTGATAATTTGTAAATTGTCGCTGCATGCCTGCAGGTCTTTTGGCATCAGCAGTGGATTTTCGGGAAACCTTTGCGCTATATCACTCATAATTAATGTAAGATTTTTATGCGTTGCATATACTACAACGTAAAGCCTGCGCCATCGGTGATAACGCAGGCTTTACAAACCAATAAAAAATAACCAGGCCATTCGCTTCATCGGGAAATGTTGTAAACTTTGATCGCTTCAAGCTTTCCCAAATTTAACGATTTTAATTTATATCAGATTGCTGTTGCTTTGGTCGTCGTCATCGTCTTCAGACTGACTGTCGTAATCGTCATCATCCTCATCGTTTTCGGTGTCCAGTTCATTGTCATCATCCTCATCGTCACTTTCGTAATCAAATTCGTTTGATGATGTCGATGCATTGCCCGCTCCTTCATTGTTGTAGTCCTGTTGCGAGTTTTCCTGCCCATCGCGGCTTAAATCTCCAGATCCGCTGTATGCATCACCCGAATTGTTGTTTTGCAAACCGCCTTGTGCATTTTGGTTGTTTTGGTTTTCATTGCGGTCCTCGCCCTGAAATCCGTTGTTGTTGTTGTTTTCCATTTTATTTTTTTGCTTTTTTCGAATCGGTTTCGCTTTTCGAGGTTGATTTTTTGTCACTGCTTTTTGCAGCACTTTCTTTGGTTGTTTTTTTATCGTCCGTTTTTGCGGTTGATTTTGCAGCAGACTTGCTGTCTTTGGAATCTGAATTTTTCATAATTAAATTTTTAGTATACATCCAAAATTATTGAGGAAGCCCAGATAAAAGTTATACCGAATTGCCAGATCATTGCACAATTCAAAGCATCAATAATACCAATAATAACCAGTAAATCAAAAACATAGCAAGCAAAACGAAAACGGTTTAATCGTGCAAAAAAATATTAAAATCGTATAACTTCGAAGGCAGGTACCGAAATACCTTTGGCACTAATTAACCACCAATATTATGAAACACGACAATTTAACTAACCATCAGGAAGACAAACAAATTGATCTTTCCCAAAACAAATCTGACGGTACCAATAAATTTCTGACGACCAACCAGGGCGTTAAAATAAACGATGACAACAATTCGCTGAAAGCCGGCGAAAGAGGGCCATCGTTACTCGAAGATTTTATCCTTCGTGAAAAAATCACCCATTTTGACCACGAGCGAATTCCGGAAAGGATCGTCCACGCCCGTGGATCAGGCGCACATGGCTATTTTGAAGTCACCAACCCGATCCCGCAATTTACAAAAGCCGGTTTTCTTCAGGAAATGGGACAACGCACACCGGTTTTTGCCAGATTTTCTACCGTTGCCGGTTCGCGTGGTTCCACCGATTTGGCGCGTGACGTTCGTGGTTTCTCCGTTAAATTTTATACTGAAGAAGGCATTTACGATTTTGTCGGCAACAATATTCCGGTATTTTTTATCCAGGATGCATCAAAATTCCCTGATCTGATCCATGCCGTAAAACCAGAACCGCATAACGAAATTCCGCAGGCAGCTTCTGCACATGATACCTTTTGGGATTTCATTTCACTGATGCCCGAATCGATGCACATGATCATGTGGGCGATGTCCGACCGGGCCATTCCGCGCAGTTACCGTATGATTGAAGGTTTTGGCGTACATACCTTCCGTTTTATCAACGAGCAGAACGAATCCCATTTTGTTAAGATCCACTGGAAACCAAAATTGGGAACCCACGCACTGACCTGGGATGAAGCCCAAAAACTATCTGGTAAAAATCCGGATTTCCACCGTGAAGATTTGTGGGAAGCCATCGACTGTGGCAATTTTCCGGAATGGGAAATGGGCGTGCAGATCATTCCGGAAGCGGACGAATTTAAATACGACTTCGACATTCTGGATCCAACGAAAATTGTTCCTGAAGAACTTGTTCCGGTTACGGTCATCGGAAAAATGGTACTCAACCGAAATCCCGATAATTTCTTTGCAGAAACCGAGCAGGTCGCCTTTCATCCCGGACACGTCGTTCCAGGAATTGATTTTAGCAACGACCCGTTATTGCAAGGCCGACTGTTCTCTTATACCGATACACAACTGTCGCGTTTGGGCAGCCCGAACTTTCACGAAATTCCGATCAACCGATCTGTGTCACCCACGCACAACAACCAGCGCGACGGACACATGCGCCAGGAAATCAATAAAGGCCGCGTGAGTTACCATCCCAATTCACTGGGCGGTGGCTGTCCGTTTCAGGCGAAAATTGCCGAAGGTGGTTTTGCGAGTTTCAACGAACGCATCGATGCCGGAAAAATTCGCGAAAGAAGCGAAAGTTTCTCAGATCATTTTGGCCAGGCGACTTTGTTTTTCAACAGCCAGACCGAAGTTGAAAAAAACCACATCATCAAAGCTTTGCGTTTTGAACTTGGAAAAGTGGAAACAGTCGCCATACGTGTACGAACGCTAGGTTTGCTGTCGCAGATTGATGCCACGCTCGCACAAAAAGTAGCCGAAGGATTGAGACTGACCGTTCCTGTTCCTGAAAAACCGATGAATCACGGTGTTTCACCCGATGCAGATTCGGACAAACACGAACCAAAGTCGGTACCATCATCCGTAGCTTCTTCGGACGCTTTGAGCATGCTTAAAAATCCAACGCTGAGCAACACAATCGAATCGCGAAAAGTGGCGATCATTTGTTCGGATGGTGTTTCGGAAAGCGCAGTGATGAAAATGAAATCGGCCCTACTGAAAGAAAACGCAAAAGCTGTGATCGTCGCACCCTACCTGGGTTTTGTTGTGACCGATCAGGGTGGCGAACTTCCGGTAGATTTTAGTTTCTTAACCGGTGCTTCTGTTCTTTTTGATGCTTTGTACATTCCGAACGGACTCGGACTCAATGCCTTGTCGGAAGATCCGGATCTCATGGACTGGATCAACGATGCTTACAAACACTGCAAAGTGATTGGCGCTGAAGCCGATGGAATTGATTTGCTCGCCGACATCAGTTTTGCCAGCAAAGCAACAAATCCTGACGATGGCGGCCTTGTTCTCGCGCAACAACCGGGAACCGAAACCTTTACAACCGATTTTATCGCAGCCATGGGCCAACACCGTTTTTGGGACCGTGAACCAATACTTTAATATTTTATAAAACACAACACTATGAAAAATAACGAACGTCCTGCAAAAGGACAAAAAGACAATACAAATACTGCCGACAAAAATTTCGTAACGCCGGCTGCCGATGCCGCAACCGATCTGAAATCTTTTTTTGTCGATTCTTTAAAAGACATCTACTGGGCAGAAAATGCGTTGGTAGGCGCATTGCCAAAGATGGCTGAAAACGCCACAACACCGGCGCTTGCTTCGGCGATCAAAGACCATTTGGCCGTGACACAAAACCAGGTATTAAGGTTGCAGATGGTTTTTGAATTGCTTGGTGAAAAAGCCGAAGGCAAAAAATGCGAAGCCATGGCAGGTTTGCTCAAAGAAGGCGACAGCATTCTGGAAGAAACTGCACCCGGAGTCGTACGTGATGCCGGCATTATTGCCGCTTCTCAAAAAATCGAACATTACGAAATCGCAACCTATGGAACGCTTTGCGCCATGGCGAAAACGCTGGGCGAAAACGAAGCAGGACAGCTGCTGGCGAAAACGCTCGCCGAAGAGAAAGAAGCCGACATGCTGCTGAGCGACGTGGCGTCGGCGAAAATAAATTTCAACGCTTCTGAAGCCACAATCAACGCTTAATATTTCTTGTTTATGCTGGACCTGTTCTATTCTTCGGATGGGGCAGGTTTTTTTTCCAGTCTGATGTCCGGACCGGCAGTTTAAACCGACCAAAATTATAATCTTTTTTGTGCCCGGATTTCCTGGCGCAGCTCTCTCTATTTCAATAATCCAACAAAGCAAAACAAATGGGAAATTTTAAAACTGCAAAAGTTGCAGAAACGATAACAAATACAGAAACGACAGGCGCCCAAACGTATGACATGGTCGTTTTTTGCCACCTTCGCTGGGACTTTGTATACCAAAGACCGCAACACATCATCAGCAGGATGGCTAAAGATTTCAAGATTCTTTTGATCGAAGAACCGATTGCAAAAGAAAACAACGGAAAAACAGGCAATTTTAAAATCATTGACAAAAACCTGCACGTGTTGCAGCCTATGGTCGATTCGATTGAATCTATCGCAGACGTTATCGGACAATATGTAAAAAATAAAAATGTGGCGATGGGATGGTTTTACTCCGCATCGTTCAGCCCGCTGCTGCAAGTCCTGAATTTCGAAACGGTCATTTACGATTGTATGGACGAACTTTCGCTTTTTAAAGGCGCGCCCCAGCACCTGATCGATCAGGAGAAATTTCTATTGGCCAATGCCGATGTGGTTTTCACAGGCGGAAAATCGCTGTTTGAATCCAAAAATAAAATGCATGATACGGTGTATTGCTTCCCGAGCTCGGTTGATGAGGAACATTTCTCGCAAAACCTGACCGTGGAAGAAATCCCGAACGACCTGCGCCGAATTGCTTCCCCTGTTGTGGGTTATTTTGGCGTGATTGACGAACGGATCGACTACAATCTGATCCGGGAAACGGCGAAACTGCTTCCAAAAATCAGTTTTGTAATGATCGGGCCGTTTGCAAAAGTGGAAGAAAGTGAGCTGCCACGCGCGGAAAACATCCATTACCTGGGAATGAAATCGTATGACGTATTGCCCAATTACCTGCGCGGATTTGACATCGCCATGATGCCATTTGCCCTGAACGATGCCACGAAATACATCAGTCCGACCAAAACCCTGGAATACATGGCTGCGGTAAAACCGATTATTTCGACCATGATCAAGGACGTGGTAGATGAATACAGCCACTGCGTGCGCCTGGTTTCCAATGCGGACGAATTTGCAAAGGAAATTCAGACCCAACTTGAGATGTACAATGAGCTGACGCTTCAAAGCCAATACCGCGACATCCTGGATAAAACGTCCTGGGACGCGACTGCCGACAAAATGAAAACCATCGTTAAAACCCTTGCCAAATGAAACACTACGACATTTTAGTAATCGGTGCCGGGATTTCGGGTGCTGTGATCGCCGAACGTTATGCGTCGGCCGGAAAAAAAGTCCTCATTATTGAAAAACGCAACCACATTGCCGGAAATTGTTTCGATTATATTGATGAAAACGGCATACTCGTCTCAAAATACGGGGCGCATTTGTTCCATACCAATGATGAAGAAGTTTGGGATTATGTGAATTTTTTCTCTGACTGGTACGATTGGGAACACAAAGTCATCGCGCGTGTTGATGGCAAAACGGTGCCCATTCCGGTAAACATCACTACGGTAAACACCCTTTTTGACCAGCAGATCAGCACAGAAGCTGAAATGACTGCCTGGCTTGAAACCAACAGGATACAGTTTGAAAAACCTGCCAATGGCGAAGAAGCCGTGCTCAACCGCATTGGTATGGAGCTGTATGAAAAAATGTTTAAACATTATACCAAAAAACAATGGGATAAATTTCCTGCTGAACTTGACGCTTCGGTATTGGAACGCATTCCGGTGCGGACCAATTACGACGACCGTTATTTTTCCGATAAATATCAGGCGCTGCCAAAAGGCGGTTACACCAACCTGTTTGAGAAAATCCTGGCACATCCAAATATCGAAGTGTTGCTGGAAACCGATTATTTTGACATCAAAGACCAGTTGGAAGGTTATGAAAAACTGTTTTACACCGGACCTGTTGACCGCTATTTTGAATTCCGCCACAGCATGATTGAAAAACTGGAATACCGTTCGATCAATTTTGTAAGCGAAACCCACGAACTGGAATTCTTCCAGGAGAATTCGGTTGTCAATTATCCGGGCACTGAGGTCGATTTTACACGCATCATCGAATACAAACATTTTGGCAACCAAAAATCACAAAAAACCACTGTCGTAAAAGAATACACTGTTGACGAAGGTGAGCCTTATTATCCGGTCCCGAACCCGCGCAACCAGGAAATTTATGCGAAATATAAAGAAGAAGCAGACAAACTGACCGACGTTTATTTTGTGGGCAGGCTGGCCAATTACAAATATTTCAACATGGACCAGGCTTTTAAAAATGCGCTGGATTTGTTTTATTCGCTGGAGCAACCGAACCCCATTTTGGCAGACTCACAATGAGCACTTTCAACACCTTTTTTATAGGCGGTTACGAATGTGCCGACCATATCAACCGTTCGGGCGTACGTATCAATTTGTTGGAAGAAACCCAGCATGATGTTCGCGTGAACGAAGATTATGCAGCGCTCGCAGCCATCGGGATCAAAACCGTTCGGGAAGGCATTTGCTGGAGCGCGGTTGAAAAAACTGCTGGCGCTTATGATTTTGCTGAAGTGCGCAACCGCATGCAAGCCGCGGAAAAATATGGCATCCAGCAAATCTGGGACCTGATCCATTTTGGGTATCCCGATGGCATTTATCCGACGCATCCATTGTTTTGCGATCGGTTTGTGGCACTGTGCACAGCCTTCGCCGATTTTTATAAAAGGGAGGCGAATCAACAGCTATTTGTGGTGCCCATCAACGAGATCAGTTTTCTTTCATGGCATTCGGGCGACGTGCGCGGTACCGTTCCTTTTGCGGTAAACAGCGGCTGGGACATCAAATACCATTTGTGCAAGGCGGCTATTTTGGGGATTCAGGCTTTGAAACTGGCGGATCCCGATTGCCGGATCGTTTTGGTGGAACCCCTGGTGAAAATCCATCCCGGTTTTTCTGAAAACGCAGCGGAAGTTTTCACCCACAACGAGCACCAGTTCCAGGCCATGGATATTATTGCCGGAAGAATGTGCCCGGAACTGGGCGGTAATGAAAGTTACCTGGACCTGCTTGGGTTTAATTACTATTGGAATTGCCAATGGGAATTTGCCGGAAGTCCGCTGGATTGGCCGGATGTGAATAATTTACGAACACCACTTTCAGAGCTGCTTGCATTGGCGTACCAACGCTATCAGAAACCGATTTTCCTTTCTGAGACCGGGCATTTTGGCGTGGGACGCGTGGAGTGGCTCGACGAAATTGCCAACGAATGCCAGATTGCAAAATCAAACGGTGTCGATTTGCAGGGTGTTTGCATTTACCCTGTCACCGACCGTCCCGACTGGGATGATCTTTCCAGTTATAGCAATTGCGGCATTTGGGATTTAGATGAAAGAGGCAACCGGATCCCGCATCCTGAATACATTGACAGGATCATTCAGGCACAAACCCTATTCGACAAGAAACCCGGCATCCTTGAATATATTATTGAAAATTTTAAGCAACTGATTTAAATACATTATGGAGACTTCAAAACCAATTATCGGAATTACGTTCAGCGCCTTTGACTTGCTGCATGCGGGCCACGTAAAAATGCTTGAGGAGGCCAAACACTCCTGCGATTACCTGATTGTGGGTCTGCAAACCGATCCGACTATAGACCGTCCCGAAAAAAACAAACCCACACAATCGGTCGTAGAACGTTACATTCAGCTGAAAGCCTGCAAGTTTGTAGACGAGATCATTCCGTATACCACCGAACAGGATCTGGAAGACATACTTCGTGCCTATAAAATTGACGTACGCATCATTGGCATCGAATACCGGGAAAAAGAGTTTACGGGCCGCAATTATTGCGAAAGCAAAAACATCAAATTACTCTACAACGAAAGGAACCACCGGTTTTCCAGCAGCGGGTTGCGTAAGGAAGTTTATGAAAGGGAAGCCCAGATGAAAGTGCTCTAATGGCTGTTGATAAATGCCTGCAAATTATTGGCTTTAAATTCCGAAATCTGAAGCAAAAAAAAGCGTAAATTGGTTGTTTAAAATCGGACTAATGAATAGCACTAAAAAAGCAGCAACTTCCCGTACTTTCCCGGAGCCTTCATTTTCTTCGGAAAGGGAAGCCACCGCGGCGGCAAGCCTGATCCGTTCCAATAACGAGCTGCTGCAATATGCGCATATTGCCAGTCATGATTTGCAGGAACCGCTGCGTAAAATCCAGATGTATGCGAGCGTGTTGCAGGGACGTGATACTTTATCAGCGTCTGATCAGGAAATTATTGATAAAATATTGGTGTCGTCCAACAGGATGCGGACGTTGATCACTGATCTGCTCGAGCATTCCAAAGTTTCGAGATCCGGAAAAATGTTCCGTCCCGTAAATCTTAATAATGTGCTGACGAAGGTGCTTTACGATTTCGAACTTGCCATTGCTGAGAAGCAGGCCGTTGTTTCGGTTGACCAGCTTCCGGTAGTTTCCGCAATCGCATTGGAAATGAACCAACTGTTTTACAATTTGATCGACAATGCACTGAAATTTTCTGATCCGAAACGAATTCCTGAAATTGCCGTCCGTTGTAAAAAACTGAGCGAAGCTGCCATTTTGGAATACATTCCGGATGCCGTTAAAGGAAAAATGTATTACGATATTTCTGTCCGTGACAACGGAATCGGCTTTGATGTGAAGTATGCTGAACAGATCTTCATGGTTTTCAACCGTTTACATCCCAAAGAAATGTATCCCGGTTCAGGAATCGGACTGTCGCTTTGCCGGAGTATTTTGGCCAATCATGAAGGCATTTTGTTTGTAGAATCCAAACCCGGAGAAGGTTCGGCGTTTCATATTATTATCCCCAACTAAAAAAATTTATGTCAAAAACAGGCCCGATTATATTGGTAGAAGACGATCCAAACGATATGGATGTGATTGAATCTGCAATCAAAGACAATGGTGTAAAAAATCAAATTATCTGTTTTGATGGCGCTGCCAAAGCGATGGATTACCTGTCGACAACGACAGACAAACCATTTATAATTTTGTGCGACATTCGTATGAAAGGCATGAACGGGCTGGAATTCAGGGACGCGATAAATGCCGACGATTACCTTCGAAAAAAAGCGATCCCGTTTGTTTTTCTCACTGCGGCCGTAAGCCAGGACATCGTGGATATTGCCTACGATTTAACGGTTCAGGGATTTATCCCCAAACCAAAAGTGTATGGCGAACTGAAAAAACAGCTTGGAAAAATCATCGATTATTGGGCAATGTGTTTGCATCCCAACTCGTTTTAACCTAATTCGCCGCAATATTACGGCGTGCAGCTCGTGATCCAATACGTCATGATCTGGTTGATCACCGATTTTAGGGCTTCATAATCATTTGGCTTTTTGAAATACCCCTGTACTGAAAGTTTAAACGCTTTGGCGACCAGTGCTTCGTCATCTGAAGTGGATAAAAAGATGTACGGGATGCACTTTTTATTCAGTTCGGGATCCGAAAAAATAATGTCGCGCAACTCAAAACCATTCATTCCCGGCATGTTGATATCGGAAATAATCATAAACGGATTTTTGTCGTGCTGCCTGATGTATTCGAGCGCAGCATAAGCATCGTTTACATAAATGCGGTCATTTTCATAAGACAGTTCCGAAAATACTGCCTCGATATATTCCCTGTCGTCTTCATCGTCCTCAATAATGAGGATCTCTCCTTTTTTATTCATAAAATATAATTGCGGGCATAAATATAAAGCAGTTTTTTGGAAAAACAAATTTCATAAAGCTGTGTATTTTGCATTTTGAATTCAATCCGCTACAACTCAAACATTTGTAAGACTGCAGAATTGTGCAATAAAATCTGCTCAGTTCGTAACATTCCAACTGTTGATGACGCGTACTTTAGACCGAAGTAAAAACTTAAAATAATTTAGCTATGTTCAGGATCGGGCAAAAAGTACAGCAGGAATTTGGTTCACAGGTTATGGAGATCGTTGGTTTCGAACCTGAGCTGATCGAGAATGTATTGGTACAATGGGAAGATGAGCTGGGAAATGTCATTACTGCAAAATTTCCCGAGTCACAACTTGAAGCAGATCAAACCAATTAAACCGGAATACCGTGAAAATAAAACAATACTTTATTGCCATTGTAGATGACGACGAAGACGACCGCGACATCCTGGCGGCCACATTCCGTGAAAATTACGACAACGCTTCTGTAAAAACTTTTCAGGGCGGTGACGAATTGCTGGACGTTTTAAAATCGGGCGCGACACTTCCAAACCTGATTATCACCGACCTTTACATGCCCAAATTTACCGGTGTGGATTTGATCCTGATTATGAAAAAGGATCCGCGGATCGCACATATTCCGGTGGTTTTACTGTCGACCATCAAGAATGAAAAAGCCATTCAGGAAATATCAGTGCTGGAAGATGTCTATTATTTTGTAAAACCCAATAATTTAATTGATTACAGCCTGATGGCTGACGCGATCATTAACAAATTGCTTCCTGTGATCCGAAAGGAGTAAACATTTGCACCTTTAAGGGTTATTGCCCGATACGCTTTACCATGCAGGTATCCTGGCTGAGTAATGCCGCTGCAAATTTCTGAAAACGCAGCAGAAATCGGCGGTAACCCCAAACTGTTTTCTGATACGCTATGCTATATTTAACATTGAGACAGCTGCGCAATGCAAGAATTGGGCGGTAATGATCAAAAGTAAATTGTAAAAACCCCGATTTAAATCTTATAAATATATTTTGCCCGCGGCCAATAATTTTGTGATGCTGTGTTACGCTACAAGTCGTAAGTTGGCTAATTTTAAATTAATGGCGGCCTGTGGTATTACTACAGGCCATTTTTTTATAATGGGTAGCACTTATCTCCCCTATTTTATAACGTTGCGACAGCAACAATCCGATCTTCAAATGCGGGGCATCAATAGCTAGAATTTCGTGTCATTATTGATCATATTCCAGCGGGTCAAACTACCTCTCAAATCTTAAAATCCTTCGACCTTCGTCTGTGTTTTGTTCGGATGTTGTTCGCAAAATCGGCCTTTTTGCGAACAACATCCGAACGACACCCGAACAACACCCGAACAAAACTGTTTTAAAAGGGCAAATCTTCTGACCACTCTTCATGCCAATCAGCGGATCAAAATCAGTGTTTACTCAGTCGCCTGGTTTGTAAAGCGGACAATCAATTGCTGTCATTGAATTGTAAGAGTATCCTGACTACTACCCTGCTATAAAACGCTCACGCAAAACGCAAACGGCTGTTCCTTTCCATATTTGCCATATGGATCAACCGGAAAGCAAAAATACCCTTTCTTTTTGCCGGTTGAAATACTTCCGATTGCAGGCCAATTCATTTCCGTTTGCCGGAAGATGTGACGCCCGCATTTTGGACATTTACATTAACATACGGCAGTAAGTATGTTGTACGATACCCCGGATGGGTGAATTTGAAAAAACAGTGACATGAAAAAACAGGTACCCTACATGAAATTTGGTAGTCTTTTTTTTGTTTCAGCAGGTCAGCAAATTCATTTCCAATCGTGCAGCACTTGTATTTAGTGACCTGACAACCAGGCATCAAATAAAAAAATGACACCTCAAAAAAGTTCCGATTTTGAGTGTGTATTAAAAAATGATTTATAAAATTTGTAATTCCAATCGGTTAAATACATCTATTATGCGCCATACAAATGAAACACAGCGAGAGGCTCTAGCGTCTTTCCTTATGGTTAGTGTCGACCATATACGCCAAACACACAAGCAGGCATACCAAAGTATCCTAAGGAAAAAGCCCGTTTTAAACAGCCGTTACTGCGGCCAAATTACGGTCGATAAGGAAAGCGTATTACGCAACTATACGATCTTTACAGGCCACATGCATGAGTTCTACAAGCGGAAAAAACTGCTGCCCTTTACCGGACTGCTTGCTCCGGAATCGTGGAACCGTTGGGAACGAATTGCGGCCAGGCTGCAAAGGCATGAACTTGGGCGTATCGTGACTGAACTCAGCTTCCGGATCGATAACAAAGATGTCAAAGCCTTCACAATCATCACCTGGCGCGCGTCTTCCGGCCGTTTTAAGATTTGGTTCCTGGCCGCAGCCGATGACAAGAACCTTTTGTCATTGCCGCCTGACAAACCGGTACTGATGCACCAGCGCGACTATGATACCATAATGAAAGTACACCGGTTTATCCTTGAGCATCTTTTGGAGCAGCATACCAAGCCACAGCTTGTAACTGAGGTGGGCACCAACCTACACAAGGTGAAAACCGGTTTCAGGCAGCTATACGGTACCAGCATGCACCAGTTTTACATTAAAAAAAGAATGGAACTAGCGGCGCACCTCATCACCAGTATGACACTTTCGCTGGAGGATATCGCAGATCTGTGCGGCTACCGGACCTACCATAATTTCTCTTCAGGCTTTAAGAATTATTACCAATTTTCGCCTTTCCTCCTGCGCTTCAGCATCCCGGCACCGGGCGACCGCATCTAGAAAAACTCCCGAAAGGGTAAATGGAAACTCCCGAAAGGGTAACTGCCCCGGTGCAGGAAACATGAATTTTACAGTAATCTAAAACAGCAATCCATGAGACGTTCCATTGCCATTATTCACACTATCGTATCCGCCATCTGCTTTCTTTATGTATTGCTGTTTGTTTACGCGGCGGCGGCCAAACTCCTTGATTTTGAGAATTTCAGGGTACAGTTGGCCCAATCGCCGTTGTTGAGCGCTTTTGCAGCGGTTGTTGCCTGGGCGGTACCCATTTCAGAGCTGTTGATCGTGGCTTTGTTGGTCATTCCGAAATTCCGGCTGGCCGGCCTCTACCTGTCATTTTTCCTGATGGTTTCGTTTACTGCCTACATTTATATCATACTGAATTACAGTTCGTTTATTCCCTGTTCTTGTGGCGGCATCCTTGAGAAAATGACCTGGCAGGAGCATCTGATTTTCAACCTGATTTTTGTGTTGCTCGCCGCAGCGGCCATTGTGATGGAATCGAAAAAACACACCGGGCTGCACAAGGCACTCCGTCCGCTGGTCCAGTTTCCGGTATTGGCATTGGCCGCCGTCGGAACCATCACCGTATTGTTTCTTTGGTCTGAAAACATTGTGCGTTACCACAACACTTTTATCCGCAGGTTTCCGCGGACCCCGGCAGTCAGGGTGCAGCAAACGGATCTGGGATATGATTCCTACTACTTTGCAGGCGTCGAATCTTCAAAAGTGTATCTGGGCAACAGCGAAGCGCAGTTGTATGTCATGGAATTTGATACGGCGCTGCAGTCACGTTCGCGGCACCGCATCACGCTCGATCGTACTGACCTGCCCTTCCGATCGGTTAAGGTAAAAATGGCTGCCCCTTATTTTTTCGTGACCGATGGCAGCGTGCCGTGTGTATTCCGCGGTGCGATAAAAGACTGGAACGCCCGGCTTGTCAAAAAAGGCGGCGCGTATTTTTCACTGACGCAACCTCTAGATTCGGCGGGATTGGGTGTCCGGTTTCAAAAAGCAGGCAGTGGCGAAAGCGTACTCGGGCACATTGATGTTGCAGCGGATCCCTGTGACCTAGAGAATCCGGCATTGCTGCAAAAACAATCCGACGGGCTGTTTGATACCGATGGCTATTTGATGTTCAGCAAAAGGCTGAACCGGCTGGTTTACCTGTATGCGTACCGAAATTCCTTTGTTGTTTTCGACCGCAGCCTCGTTACCGATTATACCGGCCATACGATAGATACCATCAGCCGTCAGAAGTTCGATGTTGTCACGGTGAAAAGCAACGGGCAGACCAAGATGGGCAGGCAGCCACTAATCGTCAACCGCAATGCGGCCGTTTCAGGGAATTTGTTGTTTGTGCACTCCGGCATCCCGGGGCGTTATGACCCGGAGCGCCTTTGGAAGCGCAACAGCATCATAGACGTGTATGACCTGTCGTCCAACAGTTACCTGCTGAGCTTCCCGCTGCCCTATTCGGGTAAGGACCACATCCGGGAATTTGCCGTGTCGGGCGAGCGGTTGTATGTGCTGTCGGGCACAAACCTTACCGCCTATAAACTGATCCCGACGGTCACCAAACATTATCAACTCTAATCTTATATTTTCTCATGATTCTAATGACTTACCGGCCGGTAACAGGGGAAGGCAGAAAACCTGTAAACAGAGTATGCCGCAATCTTTAAATTTTAATATTATGACTATTAAACTTTTGAATTTCGTTTTGCCTGCAGCCATGATTGGGCTCGGGCTTGCAGGGGCGCTGCAAAGCAACGCCATGGACAAAAGCCGTGCCGACTCGGGTGCTGTGATGGGCTACAAGCGCATTACCAGCCCGACGCCCGGATGTACCGCAGTACAAATCTGTAATGAACAGGGGAATTTAATTTGTAAATCTTCTGTAGACAACTCCAACCTGTACCGGTTGGATGCACCGAACTCTTGTCCGGATGTCCTGTTCCACAGGCCGTAACCGTGGAATTATTTAATAGCAAAGCCGTCCTCTAAAGGGACGGCTTTGTTCATTAAAACGGTTTAGGACTTCCGCGCGCCTGAGCAAGATGGTTCTGTTACCGGTTTCAGGTAGCTGTCGAACCATGCCTGAATCCGGCGTGTTGCGTCGGCCTGGTTGGCGGGATCGCTGAGTACGTGCCCCTCATTAGGATACAGCAACAACGTATGCGTCTTGCCGAGCCTGCGCAGCGCGAGGTAAAATTCAATGCTTTGCTGGTAATGCACATGGAAATCCCTGTCCCCTGCCCAGGACAACAGCGGCGTATTTACCGCTGCAGCCTGCAGCACAGGCGAACTTCTCAGGTAACTTTCGGGGGCTTCGAAAAAAGATTTCCCGATACGCAGTTGCTGGTGTTCGGCTTTCCACCAATCCGGCGTGCCGTGCCTTCCAATTGAGAAATAGGTGCTGATTTGGTTGGTGAAAGCAGCCCCGGAAACAGCTGTTGCAAAACGCGAGGTCCTGGTCAGGATCATGTCGGTTTCGTAACCGCCGAATGAATGCCCGGTAAGGCCCATCCTGGCGGCATCAATATGCCCGGTCAGCAGTGCAGCATCCACACCGGCGAGTACGCAGGCCGTCATGGTTTCGGCAAGATCGAGATTGCCATGTCCATAAATAATGTCCGGCAACAGCACGAAATACCCTGCCGCGGTAAGGTTCCTGAAGTTAATGCCTGTTTCATTGAAGATCGAGGGGTTTTCATAAGTGAGGCCGGTGCGCTGCTGTTCTTCATAAACGTTTACGATCATTGGGTAACGTGTGCCTTCTTTAAAGCCGGCCGGATAGAGTAATACCCCTTTCAAATCACTGCCGTTTGCCCTGTAATTAAGAGTTTCTGACTTGCCCCAGCGGTATTTTGAATGCTGCGGGTTGCTTTGGAAGACGGCGTGTGCTGCCACACCATTCGTTTCCACTTGCATTAATTTCGGCGGTTCGTCATAATGCTCTTCCATATACAAAATCGTTTCACGCTTTGCTGCCTTGCGAAAATAGCCACAGCGGTTCTTGGTCCAGGTCATTCGCGTGGCGCCGGACTTGCGTTTGTAAAGGCAATAGCCGGAAGCGCCACTTTCCATATCGGTAGCATGTAAGATGAGGCGGTTTTCGATTTCATACCTCCCTGTTGCCAGATAGGCAGCATCTATTTTTAGCGGCTGCTCGTCATCGATCGTTTCGAGCCTGAACTGCAGTTGCTGCTCCCGGCCCTGCGTAAGCCTTTGTTTATTTTTTCCATCGGGTGCGATCTCCCAGATATCGAATTGGTCGTATACCAAAACAGCCGCGTCACCCGCTGTCCATCCCGGGCTTCCATATGCAGGTAAGGCGCCTGCATAATCATAATTTTCGTTGACCATTGTTACAGGGAGCCCGCTGGTAATGTTCGTATGCGAGCGTTTCCTTATGTCGTACACCCACCAATGTTTGTTTTTAAAGTAGGACAGGTAGCGGCAGTCCGGAGAAAACATGTATTGCATGCTGTGGTAGGGTTGTTTTTCGACTACCAATTTTCTATTGCCCGTAGTGATCTCGGTCAGGTAGACATCCACCGGACCGTAGAGATTGGATTGTGGTTCGTAGGCGAGCGGGTCCCAACTCAGATACCAACGGCCATCCCCACTAACAAGCCCTTTTGGCAATGCCCTGTCGTTTAACCGCAGGAAGCTGCCGCTGTCAGGAAACCAAACTGCGCGCTTGTCTGCCCATTGCGGGTCGCCGTTTTTCTTGCTGTCGGTATAGATCTGCCGGTCTGCCGTATTCCACACCTGGACTTTTCCTGGATCCAATACCGGTACGTTATTTTCTTTCATCATAAAAAACAGCCGCTGGCCATCAGGCGACAATTGGAGCGGGTTGTATGCCGTCTGGATCGACAGGCTGTCTGTGGGAAAACCTTTGAGTGTTGCGGCGGTGGTGGTTGCCAGTTTCTTTTTTTCAAGATTGTAATGGCACAGTTGGGGATCGGCACCTGCCCTGATAAAGGCCACCGTTTTTCCGCGCAGCACAAAATGGTTGTAGGGCGCCACGGTATTTTCGGCCATGGTATGCCAGGACCATTTTTGCCCGAACTGCAGCAGTCCCGCTTTGTATTGTCCGTTGGCATTTGTTGCATAAGCCAGTAGCTGTCCATCCGAGCTTAACGCAAAACTTTTTACGTTTGGTATTGCTGCCACCGTATGGCCTTCGCCATCCCGGACCGAGGCGTTATAACCACCGCCCTGCTGGTTCGTACAGACCAGCAGGTAACGCCCTTTTGACGTGAATGCGAAATAACCGGTGTTGGGCAACCGGCTTTGTTTGCCGCTGTCGAGATTCTGCACGACGAGCGTGTCCTGCTGCCTGCAGGCAAACCAAAGCATACCCCCAAAAGCCCCGGCTGTGCCTTTTGGAAAACGGTAGACAGTTTCACTTTTAGTATTTTTCACAATCAGGGTATCCTTCCCCGAATCGTAGGTGATGCCGAAAGACGCCCACTGCCCGTTATCAGAAATTTTGCCGGGTTGCAGGCGGTGCCACAAGTGGTAGTCTTTTTCAGAAACAATCGGTTTAGCGGCAGGCTGTGCGGCGGTACGAACGGCGATCAACAATACCATCGTTGATACGCCCAATAGCAAGTAATTTTTCATAAGCCCGGATTAATAGCCTTCATTTTGCGGGGCGAGGTTCGGGTTTACGAGCAATTCCCCCTGCGGCAATGGAAACAACCTATCCGTAGTATTCCAACCCGGTTTTTGCGGGGACAATACCGCATCGAGGTTTCCGGTCCTTTTCAGGTCGGAGAAGCGGTGGCCGAATTCGGTGAACAGCTCCACCCTGCGCTCGCGAAGTACCGCAGCTATAATCTCATCGGGTGTCGCTGCCGTGGTTTCGGGCAAACCGGCCAGCTGGCGGATCGTGTTCAGGTCTTCCCTGGCCCCAATAATCTCACCCTGCCTGGCGCGGGCCTCGGCACGGATCAGGTAGACTTCTGCAAGCCGCAGTACTATGGAATACTCTTTGGACTCCCCTGCCGCTTTTTCCTTGTACTTGTTGGCGTGGTGCCAGGTGGTGGTGCCATCCGTTACGGCGGCCGTCCAACTGGTTTTGCGTAAATCCCCTGGTTCAAAGGCTTCCACCACCGATTCCCTCAGCGCCACCGATGGCGGCGGCCCACTGGTAAAAATAAAAGTCCCGCCTTCAAAAGTGTTGTCTCCTGCCCAGCCCGGCATCAGCTGCCAGATGGTGGCTGTGCTTTCTTTCAGGAATGTTTTGCCAAGGTCAGCTTCATTGGCATACAGGTCATTTTGGTTCAGTACGCCCGATGCCGCATTGGAGGCTTCCGCCCATTTCCCGCTGTACAAATACACCCGGGCAAGCAGGGCGCGGGCCGCGCTTTTGTTCGGACGTACCCGTTCTGCAGTTGCATATGCTTCAGGAAGCAGGCTGGAGGCGGTTTCCAGGTCGGCGGCCACGTTTTCATACACCACAGCCTCAGGCAGTCGCGATGCCGTGCTGTTGGCGCGGTAATCGGTGGTTTTGATGTAGGGCACCGGCCCGAAGACCTGCATTAAGTAAAAATGCAGCAATGCACGGGTGAAAAGCGCCTCGCCCAACAACTGGTCTTTAACGGCTGTATCCAGTGGCGATGCCTGTACGCCTTCGGCGACGGCGTTGGCCGCATATACCTGATTGTAACTGCTGTTCCACCAATCGGCGATCTCAGGTGCCGCCGCCACCAGGTTGTTGTTGTAAAAATTCAGCGAACTGCCGCCATAGGAATCCAGTTCGTCGCTGTAAAGCCCCAATTGGTTCGACAATCCTACCGGATAGCCCGTCAAAAGGCCGTAATCCCGGATCTTCGAATAAATGTCGGTCATGGCCGCCGTGGCCGTAGCCTTGTCCCGGAATACCGCCGGGGAGGTGAGCTGTGAGCCCGGCAGGTCGACTTCTGTAAAACTGTCGCAGCCATACAGGCAGGCGGTCATTGCGATAACCAGTACTGCTATGGCTGTTTTGCTTCTGCACTTGTCGTTGTAAAAATATTTTTTCATGGCGTTTGTTTTTAAAAGGTGAATTGCAGGCAGGTGGTGTATATTTTGAGCGGTGGCAGGAAACCTGCGGTCCCAAACTCAGGGTCGGCGCCTTTGTATTTGGTAAACGTCAGCATGTTTTGTCCCTGCAACGACAGGCGGCAGCTGAATGTTTTGGTCCATTGTTTGGGCAAGTCAAAGGCCAGGGCAATGTTCTTTAGGCGGATGTAAGAGGCATCGGTAATGGCCGCGTCGCTTTGGGCATAGAGCACGTTGGCGCGTTGCGCTTCGGCATTTATCCCACTGCTGTACAATTGGTACGGACCCGAATCCCCGGGCTGCTGCCAGTGGGCGGCTACCGCCGCAGGCTGGTTGGCCATCGTGCCGGGCAGCAGGCTGCTGAAGACCGGGTTGAAGTTCTGCTGTTTGACGAACTGGAATAAGAAGTCAAGCGACAGCGCGCCATAACGCAGCTGGTTTTGTACCCCGCCGAAATATTCGGGCGCGAGATTTCTGATGATGGTTCGGTCCTCCCCTGCGGCCACCTGTCCGTCCCCATTGGCATCATCAAAGGTGTACAAACCCGTTTGCTGGTCCAGCCCGGTGTAATGGTATGTTTTGATGATGTTGATGGGCTGGCCGACCACAAATTGGTTTTTATAGGCCGAGCCTTCAAGACCCGGAAAGGACAACAATTTGTTTTTGGCGATGGTCAGGTTGATGCTTGTTGACCAACTGAAATTTGCTGTGCGGATGTTCACCGTATGCAGGCTGCCCTCGAAGCCGCTGTTCTGCACTTCGGCACCCAGGTTGGCCGTCAGCTCTGTAAAACCAGTAGTGCCTGCCAAAGGAATGCCGACCAGCTGGTCAGAGGAGCGGTTGCGGTAAAATGCCGTGCTGATAAAAATGCGATCGTTTAAAAACCCGAGTTCCAGTGCCGCCTCGAGCTTGCGGCTGGTTTCCCAACCGAAAGCGGGATTGAACAAACGCGAGGGCGAAAGTCCGCTGCTGCCCTGGTAGGCCATGCCCGAGGTGCTGTAGGTATCCAGATATTGGTAATCTCCGATCTGGTCGCTGCCGGTACTGCCGTAACTCCCGCGCAGTTTGCCCATGCTTAAAAATCCCAATTTGTCCTTTACCCACTGCTCGTTTGAAAACAGCCAGGCTGCGCCAATCGCGCCGAAGGTTGCAAACCGTTTGCCCGGACCGAAGCGGCTGGAGCCGTCCCGCCTGGCCGTGGCGTTTATGATGTAGCGGCTGTTGTAATTGAAGTTCACCCTGGCGAACACCGCCTGGTAGCGGTACTCACTATCCTGGCTGCGCAATACCCTGAAACTGCCCGCCGAGGCCGGATTGGTGATCAGGGCGTTGCTCGCAAAACTGGTAGCGCGGGTCACCAGCTGGCTGCCCGTTTGTTCCTGGAACGTGCCTCCTGCCAGTGCGCCGATCTTTGTTTTTCCGATCGTATGATTCCAGTCCAGCTGCGGCTCTATGATCCATGATTTGCGCGCGGCCTGGTTGACGGTCGCCGATGACGACTCGCTGCCGATGCCATAGGCCGGGTTGTAGATCGTCGAGGGCGCGGTACGCCTTTCGGTGTGGCGAAGGTCGGTGTAGCCAAAAGACGTGCGCGCCTCAAAACCAAACGGCAGTTGATACGACCAGAGGCTGTTGGCCACCAGGTCCTGTGTTTTTGTCCCGAAACTGGCGTTTAAGTTTGCGAGCGGATTGTTAAACGTATTGTTCTCCCAGTTCAGGTTGCCGTTTGCGTCGTAAAGCGCCGGGGCGTTTGGCGCCAGCATCACGGCATCAAACATCAGATCCGAGGCCGGCAGGCGGTTGTCCTGTGCGGTGTAGCCACCGGTCAGGCTTACCTTAAACTTTTTATCTTCTGATTGCTGCGACCCGCTGAAATGCACATTGTTCTTGAAGTAGCGGAAATCCCCCGGAAAAACCGTGGTTTCCTTATTGAAGTTTCCGCTTAGCAAAAACTGCGTCCGCTCTGACCCGCCCGATACCGAAGCCTGTACGGAATTGAAGCTGGCGGTGCGTCCGACAAGTTCCTTCTGCCAGTTGGTAGAACGGGTTTGGTCCCAGGTACCATTGATGTCGTAGGCATCGGCAGGATATTCGGTGATGCCGTCATTGGCGTAGCCCTGCCTGCGCATTTCAAGGTATTGTTCGGTGTCCATCAGGTCGATGAATCGGGTCACCTGCCCGAAGCCGCCCGTGACCGTGCCAGAGAATACCGTCCTGCCTGATTTGCCGCGTTTGGTGGTCAAAAGAATCACCCCGTTGGCCCCGCGCGAACCATAGATCGCAGTCGCATCGGCATCCTTTAATACCTCGATGCTCTCGATGTCTGCAGGATTGATGCTGTTCATCGGACTGGTTTGCCTGGGCGTCACGCTCAGGGTATTCGGGCTTCCGATGGGATCCGAGGCATAGGGCACACCGTCGATAATATACAACGGGTTGTTCCCGCCATCACGCAGGCTATTCTGGCCCCTGATCTGGATCTCGAAACTCCCGCCGGGCACCCCGGAATTTTGTGTAATGTTTACCCCCGCCATCCTGCCCTGCATGGCCGCGAGCACATTGGTGACGGGTTGTTTTTCGATGTCCTTTGCGGAGATCTTTGAAATGCTGCCGGTACGTTCGGATTCTTTTACGGTGTAATAGCCAGCATTGACGGTGACTTCTTTTAGGTCGTTGACGTCTTCTTCAAGTTGTACGGTGAGGTTTGTTTTGTTGTTAACAGGTATTGTTTGCGTTTTAAAACCGAGGTATTCGAAGATCAAGGTATCGGTGCCGTTTGCGTCAATGGAGAATTTTCCGTCTTCGCCGGAAATGGCAATGGTGTTTTTCCCTTTGACGGTTATTGTTACTCCCGTCATGGGCATGTTGTTGTGGGTGATGGTTCCGGTAATGGTGGTTTGTTGCGTACTGAATGCTGTATGGCTTGTAGCAAAGGCCTGGTTGAATAAAAAGCATGATAAAACGCAATATAAAATCAGCCAAACCCTAAATAATGAAAGGTTTTTCATAATTTTGGTTGTGTAAAATGAAACGAAAGTCTTGTTTGTACTCCAGTCCTCTGTGTTAGTTTGCCGACGAAGCAGAGGGCTTTTTTGTTTTCAGTATTTTATTTTGTCATAGGCATCAATTTTAGATGTTTCTTACGAGTCCAGCGCGCCTCCTGGCTCCTTCACTAAAACAGTCCACAGGACTGTTTCTTTACGCTCGGCCCTATAATTTTGGTTTAGGTTAAAATAATTCAGTTTGTTTTTACTCGGTCCCTCTACTCTGTTTGCCGACGTGATAGAGGGGCTTTTTTGTGTCCGGTAGTTTTATATCATCATAGGCGGTGTTGTCGTTTGGTTATTAATTTTCATTTATTTGGTAATTACGCGTCATTGCGCGTGAGGCACGCGAAGCAATCTAATCTCGTTGCCGGATTCGTTCTTTTCTTTTTTTCATCGATAAAAAAAGAAACAAAAAAATCTAGCCCTGACTGTTCGGCGACCTGCTAATTCTCAATTCTGAAACCAGCCGAACTACTCACCCGCTTTTTATTGTTCGTTAGCGGAGTTCGTGAATCTTACGATTTCGCTAGCGCTCAGACAGCGGCTGCTTTTTTCAGAATCTTCAAGGCCAATGCGCCGCCTGGCTCCTTCGCTAAAACAGTCCACCGGACTGTTTCTTAACGCTCGGCCCTCCGCCTGCCACAGTCTAAGGGCGGAAGACCTCCGTAGGGAAGTTTTCACTATCTAGAACTTTTATTTGTACGCAGTACAATACCCGAAAACCGAGCAATTGTTAATTATTAACTATTCATTATTAATTAACTAACCGCAATCCGCGTCATTATTAATTATCCATTGTCCATTATCAATTGAAAAACCTGCGCCCGGCTTAACTAACCCAAAACCAATTTCACAACCGGTACGCAGGCATCAACGTGGTATTTAATCGTTTTAATTGTTGGAGCGAAACTTTAAATGAAGATTGCTTTGAGGAAGAGTTGCGGAAATAAAAAAGGCGCGGAACTCAGCTTATCGTTTTAGAGGTACTGGCATACCCGACCACAAATAAGTGAGCCCACGCCAGTATTGACGTGAGCATCTTACTTATCCTCTCGTGGTCTTAAAACGCCAGTTTGCTAAAACGAGATTCAAAGCGAATGCTTCAGATATCTAATATGAAGGATCGCAAATATATGTATTTAAAGCAAATATATAAAACACAATTATGACAACCAAGTGGTTTACTATTTTTTATTGCTTTATTCCAACCTTGCGGTATGGCAGAACTTTCAAAAGATGATATATTATTAGCAAACAAGATTGCAAGTCGAATGAAATCTTTAAGAATTTTAGATTCAGGAGATAAGCAAGTCGATTTCGCAAATAAACATGGTATTGATAAACAACTTATCACTCGTTGGGAAAGCCAAATCACTATAGATAATAAAACCAATAAACTCAAAGGTAGAGGTGTTACAATTTATACTGTGAAAAAATTCTGTAGTATGATCGGAATTTCTTTAAAGAAATTTTTTGACGATAAAATCTTTTATGAATAAAGTTGTGAGAGGATATCCTCTTTCATTCAAATTTTTCGATTGAGCGCATCCTATCTTAATTACCAGTATACTTAATCGACGTAACGCTTATAATAATCGCTCAGCATCTTTAAAAGGTTTTGGGATAACTTAGATGGGGGCTTCCTGTGGCTTTTAACTCCTCGGTTACATTAAAGGCAGTATTATCATATTCCATAATATTTTTACATTAGCTTGTAAGCGATAGTTCAAGGAATGCATAAGTTGTGCGACATTGTGAAACACCGTTCGGTAATTCTTAGAAATATAGTTAAAATGAATAGACTTCTGATTGTTGGAAATGGTTTTGATCTTGCGCATGATTTAAAAACTCGATATTCGGATTTTTTAAATCATTATTGGAATCAACTTGAAACTGATTATGAAGATGAATTAATTTCATTTCATTCTCTGTCTCCAATATCTTGTAAAAGTCATACTGAATTGCAGAGAGAAATTCAAAGGGTGAATCGAGAATGGTTGAATCACGATAACGTTTCATTCGAATATAAAAATAAATTTTTCGAACTTTTAAATGAGGAATGCAATTCAGAAAATTGGGTTGACATTGAACTTTTTTATTATAAAAAGCTTAAACGCAGATTCGAAGCAAATCCGAGTAAAATAATCGACTTGAATAATGAATTCGAAAAAGTAAAATTAGTTTTTGAAAAATATATTCAGCATGTTGTCAATTCACGAAAAAATTTAGAAGATCATCGCTTTGAGGAAATGTCAAAACTTTTTACGCCTTTAGGAACTGATACGCAAACTAAGCTAGCCCTGAAGAAAAAGTTACCCCCAAAAGCACTTCAAGAATATTACAAATTTAATGTTGCGTCAGTTGGGAAAGCAACTCGATTTCACATTTTAAATTTCAATTATACTGACACATTAAATGTATACAACGATGTGATCAAATTGAATGATGGTGTGAAAATTAATCATATTCACGGAGAAGCTGGAAGTGAACAAAATAAAGTAATTTTTGGATTTGGAGATGAACGAGATGATTTATTTACTAAGTTGGAAAACACTGGCTCAAACGAGTATTTACGATTTATGAAATCGTCATTTTACTTCAGGACTAGAAACTATTTTGATTTATTAAACTTCTTAGAAGATCGAAGTTTTTTAGTTGAAATTTTAGGCCATTCTTGCGGACTTTCTGATAGGACTTTATTAAAAAATATTTTTGAACATTCTAATTGCACTCAAATTTTCATTCATTATCATGAAACTAAAATCAAAGATAAAATCTATGATAATTTTAATGATCTCACTCTAAACATTTCGAGACATTTTGAAAATAAGATTACCCTCAGAGAGAAGGTTGCAAATAAAGAATTTTGTACGCCGTTACCGCAAAAGAACCCGAAAATCTAACTTAACAACGTCGCACAACGCCGTTTCAAGACATTGCCGGGTTTTGGGTAGCCGGATGTTTCGTTTTCACGAAGAAATATTATATTGGCAGAGAGAGCTCAGTTCGCTTCGCCTCTCCAGCGTAGTTGCGTGAAACCTAGGAACGAAATCTTTGCATCTTAAATTTATCTTATCAGGATTTTTATTAAAAGCATTTACGGAAAACCGTAAGTTATGCATTCTGAAGAAACATATTTTAGCAATTAATTTTTAAATCAAATAATATGGGAACAACTGTTGGCTCAATATTAATATCCTATGATGTTAGCGACAAAAATCCAGAAGTAAAAACTGCTCTAATTGCATTAGGTTATGTTAAAACTTGGAAAAATACTGGCGCACCAAAAGTATATACTTTGCCTAATACGACTTTATGGCATCCATCAAAATCCTCAAACCAAGGATTGATAGATATGCAATCGGTATGTACTCGGTTAAAAGTAACGCTTGAAAAGGCTGTTTCGGTGAAAGCAATTGAATTTGTCGGAATTTAAATTAAGCCACTCAGTAGAGTGGCCTTTTTATTTCATATTTAAATTGATAACGCTTAATCCATAAAGGCTTCGCACAACCGCCTATAACCACAATCGCGGAGCTTTCGGTAGCCGGAAGTTGTGGTTTCACGAAGAAAGGTTTTATCTTCGGCAGAGAGAACTCAACTTGCTGGCATCGCGAATTATCTTACTGGCGACACTCTAGCAGAAACGTCAGGTGGTCGATTGAGCCAAGAAGATACAAACAATCTGCTTAACTTGTTAACATTCAACTAAACTTAAATAGGAATTTGGCCTAAATTTACTTTTTAATAAAAAACCTCACAAATAATTGAAAATAGCAAGATTAGAACCCCAAAAATTTAGTGAATACTTTAATTTACCTAAAAATATTGATTTCGATTTTTTAGATATTTACGCGTTTCAAGATATTCCATTATTCTTAGATCCGTTTGGTATATCCGCAATGGGTTCAAAGTGGGCACGCGATTGCGAAAACCAAATAGCAACATATTTCCAATACTTAATTGATAGTATAAAAGTGGGCGATAAAAAAACAACGGCGTTGTTGTTAGGAGCTTTACATGAAGTTAATGAAGTGGCTTTAGGATATTCATCTGGTATACCAAGTGGACGCGGAATAGGTGAAAAGCAAGCTAGAGAGATTCAAAGCGCTTTCGAAACAAGTCAGGCCGCAATCTCAGGTGATATCAAGGACATTGCGGATTGTGCGTTGATGATACCTGGAATTAACAGAGATAAAATTTCTGATATTACTGCTAATATTTTAAAAAAACAGTTGATTGAGTTTACTCAACTTCAATGTAGAAAATACTCAATTCCAATTAAGCGCGTTCCAGTAATTGCATTTGATTATGATAAATTTAAATTCATTAGCTATTTTACTGAATTACCTGTTATTGAAAAGATTCCAAAAATTTTACTTCCTATTATTGCAGTAAGACAAGATCCCGAACTGAGTAAAGACAAATATTACAGAAATTTCGTTTTAGAATTTTTAAGAGCTGAGCATCGGCATGCAGGCGATTCATTATCAAGTGTGTTAAAAAATGGTGAAGTCGTTGTTCGTATAGCAGATTTAAAACAACAATATCCTTTAAAATCAGATTTTCTGTATGACTTTTCAAAACAGCATCCGGCTATCTTAGAGAAATACAAATCTGAATTAAGAAGAACTGCATCAAATAAGAATTCTAAAATTCGGTTGGAAACAAAGAGAAAAGTTTTAAATGCTGCAGAGAGAATACAAATATTATCTTCAATTTCTCCTGGTAATAATGACGCAAATAATTTTCATAAAATTTCTTTTGATAATTTGATTCATATTTTCGAAAATCGTCTTTCAAGACCTTTACGAGAAAGAGAGATTAATCAGGGAAGAAAGAGAATTGATATAGTTTTTGATAATACTGACAAAAAAGGATTTTTCTCTACCTTAAATTCTTTACACCACGTTCAATGCCCAAAAATATTTATCGAGTGCAAGAACTACGGAAAAGAACTAGGCAATCCGGAAGTAGACCAATTGCTAGGACGATTTAGTCCTGCAAGAGGAAAATTTGGAATATTACTTTGTCGTTCTATTGAGAATAAAAAGGTAATGATAAGCCGCTGCAAAGATATTCTCCATGATCACTCTGCATATATAATTGTTTTAGATGATATTGATATTATAGCATTATTGAAATTTCGAGAGAATAAAGACGAAGAAAGTATAGACAGCTTTATGCAAAAAAAGCTAGATGAAATTATTATGTAAGACACATCTGCGAACACCCGACAAGCCAATTACTCTGTTTTTCAGCAAGTTAAATGGTTTATTTTTCAAATGAAAGTTTTACCTTGGCAGAGAAGACTCAGCTCGCTTTCATTCGCAGCTGCGCGAGAGCGGCAAAGCGTTGGTGGTAATTATAGCCAAACTGCGTATAACACAAACAATATATCAATGAATTATACTTTTAAAAACACAGAAATTAACAATAAGAAGGCTTCTGATTTTGAGACCAAATCTCTGCTGTATTTAATTAGTAATAAGAAAGAAATTGAATATGTAACTTTTGATTGTTTTAATGACGTCAGTGGCGTAAATAAAAAGAATGATAAAATTTGGGATGTTCAATCAAAAAATGAGAAATCATTAAGTCCAAAGAAAATCGGAAAATATCTTTTTACCTTATTTGACAATTATATATCAACTTTTTCTTTTCATGAGTTCATCTTCTTTTCTCCCATATTAAACGAAGATTATAAAATTAACTCTCAATTAAACATCTATAACCTTGATAATATTGAAGAAAAAACTTTAAAAAGAATACTGAATGGATTAACCGAAGAAGTTGAAAGAGTAAAAGGAACCGTAATAGATTACACAAAACAAATTGAAACATTCTTGGAAAAAGTTTTCATAGTAGAAGATAATAGTACCGAAAATGAATATATAAAATCTGTTACAAAATTTAAGAAAGTAGGGATTAAATCTGATGATTTTTATAATAGTGTTTTTACAGATTTACGAAATATCCAAAGTGCTAAAAAGAATAGCTACATCGAAAATGAAGTGATTGCAGAAATTCGTGACGTATTAACCTTTAATAGGCATTTGTCAACTAAAGATGTAGAAATTTTAATTATTAGTAGAATAATTGGTATAGAAATTTTCAATTATTCTTCAATTCCAATAACTTTTTTTCCATTAATCAACAGTCTTGATAGTGAAGATATAAAAGATATTGTTCAAGAATGTAATTCTAATCTTTCACGTGCTTTCTTTAACAAGAACAGTAATAAAGTCTTTTGGGATGTTTGTGAAAAAATAATTTCATTTTTAATTGCAAATAAATCAAACGATGTTGAAAATATATATTTTGAAACATTTAAAGATTACACTTTTAGAATTTCATATTTAAAAGATTTGACAATAAAATATTTAATCTCAATAATAATAGAGGGAACAAAATGATAGTAAAAGAAGTAGCTTTTGGAAACTTAGATGAGGCTTTCATTGAGAAACGATTTAAAAATAAAACAAATATTATTTTTAGTAACGATAATAACAGAGGTAAAACTTTGCTAATGCAAAGTTTAATTTATTCTATCGGCTATGAATCTATTTTTCCAAATAGTTTTAACCCAAAAAAATATTATTTTTATTCAAAAATCGAATTTAACAATTCAACTTTTGAATTCTTACGAAAAGGAAATTCTATTCTGGTAATAAATGATGAAGATTTTAATGTTTTTAATACAATAAGTGAGTTTAAATATTATTTTGACAAAGAGATATTTAAACTTCCAAAAATTGACAAAAACGGAGATCAAAAATTAGTTGATTTAAGTCTTTTATATGAATTATTTTTTCTTGGTCAAGACAACAGAAATACCTCAAATCTAATTGTTAAAGGACAAAATAATAAAGTTGATTTTCTAAATATGATTTATTCACTTTTGGGTGTTTCAATTTCTACAAGTAATAAATATGATATTGAAAATCTTAAAAAAGATAAGTCAATTATTGAAACTAAAATTAAAACTGAAACAAGGAAAATAAAAGTTATAAAACAAAATCCACAAATTGCAAGTTTTATTAGCTCTGCATCAAATAATTTGGATTTTAAAAACACTTCTAATCAATTAAAAGAATTACATTCAAATATTGCTGAACTAAAAAAGCAAAGAAATAGGGAAGAAAATAGAAAAATAAAATTAGAAAATTTGGTGACTGAATTATCTTCACTTAACAGAGGTCTAAATGAAGGGAAAGTTAAATGTCTTGACTGTGGAAGTAATAAAATCATTTTTTCAAATGACGATTTTGAATTTGAAGTCAGTAATAATTACGTTAGAAAAAATATTATTGAATCAATAAAGAATAACATAACAATAAAATTTGAAATAATAGATGAATTAAATCAAAATATCTATAAAGAACAAATTCAAATAAATAAACTGTTAGAAACTTCAACTCCAGACATTAAAAACTATATTCTCTTTCAAGACGAAATTACAGACTCAAAAGATGTGGATAAAATCGTAGCAGATCTTCAAAAAGAATTAGATGAAGTAAATAAAAAAATACAAAATAACGAGATTCAAACATCCTCAAATAAAGACTTGCAAAAAAGTATTTTATCAAATATTATCTTGGAAATGAAAAATTATTATTCCAAAATAGATCCGCAAGGTTTATTAATATTTGAAGATTTATTTACTAAAACAGGAGAAACCTATTCCGGGAGTGAAGGACAAGAGTATTACTTCTGTAAATTATTGTCTTTAAATAAAATATTATTACACAAATTTCCAATAATTATCGATTCTTTCAGAGAAGGAGAATTATCATCATCTAAAGAAATTTTAATGCTAAATGAATATCTTAATTTAAATAAACAGGTAATATTAACTTCAACACTAAAAGATGAAGAATATGAAGCTGACAAATATTATAAAATAGAAAACTTAAATATAATTGATTATTCAATGTTAGCGGATAGTAAAATATTGCAACCTGATTTTGCGCCGGAATTTAAGAAAATCATAGACAAATTTACTTATAAAGAATAACTACCACCAACAACCGGTAAGCGAATTGCGCTAGTTTTCGGTAAGTTGAACGTTTGTTTTTCACGAAGAAAGTTTTATCTTGGCAGGGAGAACTTGGTCCGCTGGCATCGCGAATTCGCTTACCGGCGACACGTAGTGGGCTATTTTGAAGAAACAGACCGGATAAAACGCCGCCGTTAAACGCACTTGGAGTTGAAGAATTTCTATTGTAAAACTATATGCGTTAATTTATGAATATATTAGATAAATGGTGGAAACGGTTATTAATTGGATTGTTTCTAGGCGGAATGATGTCAGAAGGACTAAGCCTTCTGACACATCGGAGAGTTGAAATGAATGCAGTTTTTATCGCGATAATTCTTTACTTCGTACTGACCAATGCATATCGTAGAAATCAGAGTAATTTGGAAAATACTACCAAGGAGAACGAAAAATAAAAACAGCGCACAATAGCTCATTTATTAAAAGCGCTTGTTTTTAGTAATTGAATATTTAGAATTCACGAAGAAAGTTTTGTTTTGGTAGAAAGAACGTAATTCGAGTACAGGACACAATTCCTACGAAACGTTTTAGTTCTCCCGTTTCCTTTTCGGAAATTAATATTTTTAATAATGCAAACTAAAGGCGAAACGTTGTGAGCAAGACGTTGCGGGAACGTACAGAAATACCAATGATTTTATGGACAAAAAAGCTTTCAAAAAGATACAAGAAAAATTTGCTGGAAGTCCATTATATCTACTTTCTACTATTTTTGATAAATATCCAAGAACAATTTATAAATATAGAAGTTGGGATAATGATTTACACAAAAGAATTTTAACACATAACGAAATATTTATGTCTCCTCCAAATTTATTCAACGATCCATTCGATTGTCGAATTTATGAAGATATGTCGTGGCTACACGATCAAGTTAAAAGAAACGAATATATTGAGAAATCGATCATTGAAAACAAAGATCATATTTCGAAAACTTACAAAAATGTAGATGAAGCTAGAAAACTGCTAATCAATAATTTTTCAAACCCTAATTTATATCAAATAAGATCTGAACGAACACAAGATGAATTTACTGATAAATATATTGGAATAACCTCTTTCGCCGAAAATTGTGATTCCATTCTTATGTGGTCACATTACGCAAATAATCATCGGGGATTTAGTGTAGGTTTTCACGAGAAGAAAATGAAAATGTCTGGATTATTTGATCTATGTGAAAGTGTAATCTATACGGAAGATATGCCAAATTATTATGCCGATGAAAGCAAGACAAATAAAATAAATAAAGAACTCTACAAAAGTATTGAGTGGGAATATGAACGAGAATATAGAGCAATATCACTTTTCTTTGATAATAGAAATCAAAATCCAAGTAGAGTTGTAAATTTCAAAGATTCATACATAAAAGAAATTGTATTTGGACTGTTGATGCCACAGGAATATAAAGATAAGATTACGGAAATTGCTAAACAGAAAAATATTCCTTTGTTTCAAATGGAGAAAGTTCCATTCAAATTTAAGTTAATTAAAATGCCAGTATAATATTCCGCCAGCTCACAACAACCGCTTCAAGAAATTGCCGATTACATAAAATTGAAGTTGTAGTTTCACGAAAAAATTTCATCTCCGGCGGACATGACTCCGTTCGCTGTGGTGCGCGAACGACTTTTAAGGCAGAATGTTGTAGGAAAAAAAAATATCATTTCATCTTTATATACACTAAAATCAATTTTGACTAATGAAAATAACTTATTTATTTGGTGCTGGCGCTTCGTATCATGCATTACCCATTGTAAACCAAATTCCTCAAAGACTAGATTCAATGATAGCTCGATTAAAATCGAATGAATTTGAATTTAATAGTCACGATTCACATGACAACATTCCAAAAAACCAGATTTTAGATGAAATTTTAAATGATTTAAGATGGCTTAGGGATAGTTCTGAAAAACATGCAAGTGTGGATACTTTGGCAAAAAACTTTACTTAAAATCAAATTACGATGAACTAAATAAATTGAAATTTGCATTGTCGATATTTTTAGTTTTAGAACAGATTATTAATCCAGCAGATAAAAGATATGATGCTTTTTTCGCTGCAATTCTTAATGACCACTACAGTGAACTTCCTGAAAATATAAAAGTTATAAGTTGGAACTATGACTCGCAGTTTGAAAAATCATATGGTGAATATTCAGATAGTTACGAATGGGAAAGAAATAGATCGATGCTTAGAATATCTACAAAGAATTCCTCACGTAGGCCCAGAGTTAAAGGGTTTAATATTGTAAAGTTAAACGGTTCACATAATATAATTGGTGATTCAGGACATAGTTCTTACGAATTTTGTCCAACTGGAAATGGGTTTGACAAAAATGCTTTGGACGTAATACTAAGAAATTATGTTACTTCAAAAGTTAAAAAAAATAGGCTTTATTCAGGTTTGTCATTTGCATGGGAGAAAGGAGATGAAATCATTGAATTTGCAAAAGCGGAAACGTTTGACACTGATATATTGGTAGTGATTGGATATTCTTTTCCCTATTTTAACCGTGATGTAGACAGAGCAATAATAAAAAATATGCAAAATCTCCAAAAGGTTTATTTTCAATCACCAGAAGCATCGGCTTTGAAAGAAAGATTTTCAACCATAAGAACTGACATTAAAGACTTAGTATCTATATCAGATGTAAATCAATTCTATTTACCCGATGAGTTATAAACAGCTGTTTCCTGTAACGCTTTATAGCCCAAATTACTGAGATTATAGTAACGGTTGCGTTTGGTTTCACGAAGAAAGTTTTATATTGGCACGGAGAACTTAGTTGCTATCGTTCGCAACTGCAGCTACGGGCCAAGCGTTAGTGGCAAGCAGCGAGCGCAAAAACCGCAAGGTAACAATTCAAAAACACACTTTAATCTTACATAATGAAAAAAACTCTATTTCTTTTTATCCTATCAATTTTAGGTTGTGCTTCGGATGATACTTCAACGGTTAGCGAGACCGATTTAAAACTCGTAAAAGAAACAATCGTTTATGCAAATACAACGGTAACCAGAAATTTTATTTATGAAAATAATTTGCTAAGTAAAATTACAGGAAACGTCATAGATAGTGACCAAGACGACGAAACGTTTACTTACAGTAGCGGTAAGCTTATGAAAATTAAACTTTATCTAAGACAAAATTTTGATGATCCAGCAAGACCCGTAACTTTGATAATGTCGTACGATGGAGAAAACATACAAAGTTACACATCAACTTTTGACGACAATTCTGAGCCTTCAAAAACTATTACAAATACTTATGTTAATGGAAGATTGGATTATCAAACACTCGATAATGGAAATCAAGGATTTAGACATGAATACTATGAAAATGGAAATTTGCATAAAATAAAGAGCGGCAATTCTGATATCTTTATTTATAATTCTTACGACAATAAAAAAAATCCTTATTATTTAGTTTATACAGACCCATATTTAAGAATGCAAATCTATTCACCTAATAATGCTTTAAATGTTTCCGGGAATAGTTTAGAAACTTACGAATATGAATATAATAGCTATGATTACCCTACGAAAGTAATCAAACGAGTTAATGGTACCATTTTTTCTACAACTACATATGTGTACAACTTAGACTAAAATTTAAACAACCTGCCTGCCACTAACAGAGAACTGTGCTAAAAACAAATGATTTTGTTTGTTTTTTATCTCACTATTGACAATACACTGCGATAACCTGCATCATACTCAACTCTTAATTTAGCAATTGCAAAAGCTTGTTTTAGTAATTTGTTACACACCGCTATCAATGCTAGTTTTTGCTTTTTGCTTTGTTTGTAATCCGTTCACTTTGTTGTGGTTTTCCCGTAGCAAATATTAATATTTAGAACGGTAGTATCTTATTTTTGAAAAGATTATATACATTAGCAGTGTAAGCGTTAGAGTATTCGCTTATATATAAGTTATATGACAGCGCCCAAAGCCGGAAATTCTCTGCAATTATTGATGTTTTTTTAGTTTATAGCTTTTCAATCTTACTTGATTAAAAGCAGTCAAAATTCTTTGTGAAAATGATTTGAAAAACCAAATTTTCAAGAAAATTCTAAAAACTATCTATTTGTTTTATTCTGCAAAAACAAAGCTTTTTGTTAATTGAATTCTGTGGCTTTGCGTTGAAAACTTTGCCGAATGACTTTGAAAACTTGCTTTAAAATTTCGTTGTTCAAATTTTACCTTTTACTAGAAACCCAAAATTCAAGCAAAGATAGTTTTGGTCAAAAAAGAAATAGAAAAGTTTTTCCGAATATGTAAGTTTTGATTGTTTTGCGTAAAATCTATTATCTTCTTATTCAGTTTGTATTGCGCCGTCATATAACCGCCGTTTCAAGAATTTGCTAGTTTTCGGTAATTTGAATGTTCATTTTCACGAAGAAAGTTTTATCTTGGCAGAGAAAACTCAGCTCGCTGGCATCGCAAATTCGTGAAGCGGCATAACGTTATGCAACACCTAAAATTCAGAACATGAAGACATTTGTTATTATTTTCTCTATCATAATTATTTTAATTATTGTTGGGTTTCTTTATATATTTTCGGTTTTAACTTCAAAAAAACTTCAAACTTCTGAAGAATCGCACGACACAATATTAAAAAAGAAGTATAAACTGCGTTGGGAAGCGTACCTTTTAGTATTTTGTTCATTATTTTTAATAGGCGCTTCTTTTTTTGCCCCACTCATATTTACTTCCGCTACAGAAGATTCTGATTTCAACTTTATGAAAACTGGCCAAATTGGCGACACTATAGGCGGCTTAATGAATCCTTTTATAGCGCTTGCAGGAGTTTTAATAACAGGATTAGCATTTTATGTACAATATAAAGCAAATGAACTGCAAAGAGAGTTATTTGTATTGAATCAAAATGACACCAAAAAGCAATTTCAAGATCAAATAAACCATCAGAATGATCAATACAAACTGCAACAAGTTGAATCGCAGTTTTACGAAATGTTGAAACTTCACAGAGACAACATAACCGAAATGAAAATAGATGGTTATGACTTTGAAGAATTCAAGCAAATAGAAGGCGAGCAACCAAAACTATTGAAACGTTTTGAAAAGATTACAGAAGGCAGAAAAGTCTTTGTCACAATGAAAACGGAATTAGAATTTATTTTACAACTTTATAAAAAACATCACACATTAGATAAATTAGGTTTTAAAAAATGCTATCGAATATTTTTCTCGGGATTAGATGAATCTGATCGAAATCACCCAGAAGACAAAGAATTTACAAAATTACTTAGGTTAGCTCGTGCACAACATAGGTATCCTGCCGATTCCTATTTAACTAATACAAAGCGAAAAAACTTTAGGGAGTTGTTACTAAATTTCAACTACAAACCGTTTTCAGGTCATGCATCGAGGCTTGGTCACTATTTTAGACATCTCTATTTAACTTTTAAGTCAATTGCCAATAGCCCAATTATAACCGAATATGATGATCGTTTAAAGTATTTGAGATTACTAAGAGCGCAGTTGTCAAATCACGAACAAATTCTGCTATTTTACAATTGGCTAAGCGATTATGGTGACACTTGGGAAAACGATGAGCAAAAATTTTTTACCGAATATATGATGATCCATAACTTATGGTGGGACAATCTTATTGACGATACATTTATATCACAGAACGTTTCCTATCTAAGAAATAAACCTGTTCAATTTCGTAAAGGAAGTATGTTCGAAATAGGCTAACGGCGTCGCATAACCGCCGTTTCAAGAACTTGCCGAGATTTTGGTAGGTTGAGTGTTCAGTTTTCACGAAGAAAGTTTATCTTCGGCAGAGAGAACTCAGTCCGCTTTTCGGCAAATTCGTGAAGCGGCCTAACGTTAGCAGCCATTTCCGTAGACAAAACTCAAATACCAAATATGAAAAATAACCTTTTCAAAATTTGCCTAGTTTCATTTCTTCTGATTGGATGCTATGGTGTTAATTCTGAGACTTCAGAAATAGGAAATATTAATTCCATTTGCCAAAACGAAAAAGCATGGAGCGAACTCACTAAAGAATATTCAACTGACAAAATTCAAGATTCTAGCTTTCTTAATGGGTTAAGCGCCGTGAAAAATCATTTTATAAAGCCTAAATACATTTTATATTTTGAAAGTGGCCCAAAAGAAATTATTGGTTGCGATTTCTATTCAATAAGAGTAGCTTACAATCCTAAAATATTTTCAGGCAATATCGACGGTTTAACTCCGGCTTTGTCAGACAATGAACAAGTGAGAATAAGAAATCGAGTTTTAAAATTGTTATATAAATACGAATGCCCGGAAGGGAAAAAAATACTTTCTAATGAGATGAAAGAGCCAGCGATTTTCAGCAAGGATTATTATAAAAATAAGTAGAAACGGCTGCTAACCGCCGTTTCAAGCGATTGCTGGTTTTTCGGTTTTAGAACTTCTAAATTCACGTAGAATTTCTATCTTCGGCAGAGAGAACTCAGCTCGCTCCTACGCAACCGCGTGAAGCGGCCTAGCGTTGTGCGACATTTTTAACATCCACTGAAACCATAGAAACAATCTTAGAATGAAAAAATTATTTAAAATAATAACCCTTGTTGTTTTGTTTGGATTGATCTGCTTTACTATTTTTTTGTCTAACCTTGCTCCAAATGGGTCTAAGCCATATTCTACCTATATATTTCCATTGTCGAAAAATGCTTTAGAAAATGAAATCGACTCATTAATTCAAGCTGATAAGACGATATTTAGAAATAAGAATTTTGATTCAACATCTAAATTTTATGATAAAGGAAGATATTTTACGATAAATATCGACAGTGTAGAGTTCATCTTTCGATACAAAGGAGATTCCTTAGATTGGAAAAACTCTCAGGATAGTATTAGAATATTCTTGACTTCAATGAATTCATTCCAGAAGAAAAACCTTTTAAATGAACAAAAATTTGAGATAGTTGAAGAGCGGTTTTTAAAAAAGTTAAGAACTAACTTTACTAAGGCAGAATATTAATCACCAATAAAACGTCGCACAACTCTCGTTTCAAGAACTTGCCGGGTTTTGGGTAAATTGAACTTTTGGTTTTCACGAAGAATGTTCTATCTTGGCAGAGAGAACTCAGTCCGCTCCTATCGGCAAATTCGTGAAGCGAGATAACGTTATAGCACATTTTAGAAGACAATTACAATGAGTAAGACATTAGCAAAAAAAACGAGGATGTTCGAAAAGTTTTCTCGTCAATTACATTTACTTAAAGATAATGGACTAATTGACATAGAACTCAAGTATGATGAAACATATATTTGTCCGTTATGTCTAGACCAATTTCAAAAATCTGATTTAATTTCAGACCCAAACAATAATTATTTGACAGAAGAAGATGCTCCACCAGATAAATTAAATGGTTCGAGAATTGCGCTAACTTGTAAAACTTGTAATTCAAAAGCTGGACATGAAATAGATTATCATTTAATAAAAATACTTCGAGATATTGATGACAGTAAGTTCCATAAAGATACAGTTCAACATCGGAGAGTTGAATTTGAAGACACTTTTATAAATTCACAAATCACATCAGAAGGAGATGGAATTCTCAAAGTCTTACATAGAATTGACAATAATAACCCAACGACGTTGGAGCGTTTTATACAAAAGTTAAAAACGAAATCAATTGGAGAAATTTTACATTTAAATCCACCCAAACAACCTGCAGACAATCGTAAAGTTAATAAGGCATTGCTGAAAACTAATTACATAATCACTTTCGCAAAATTCGGTTATATTTTTCTGCTAGACGAATTTTACGACACTATTAGAAAAGAAATTAGAAACCCAGACTTTGAAGCCGAAGGTAATTTAATGATAAATCAGCAATTTAATAATTCACAAGTTGGCACTTATTATGTTATCAATCCAAATTCAAAATCAATCTTTAATATTTTCTCACTAAAGACCGACTATTCTGAAACCATAATTGGCTCGCTCCTTCCCTTTCCTGATATGAGTCCCAAAACTCTACATCATAATTTAACTAGCAAAGGAATTAAATTAGGCAACGGTGAAGTTGGTGTAACTTTAGATACAACCCATTATGATACTAATGCAGATTTGTTTAATAATCTAAATGAAATAAAGAAAATTCTAGCATGGAAAAACGCGCCATAACAGCGTGCATACGAAATTGCTGGTTTTCAGGTAAGAAAATGTTTTATTTTCGCTAAGTTTGTTTCCGGTAGCGGAGAATACTCTGCTCCTATTTTCGCAACTTCGCATGCACGCGAAACGTTAGCGGCAACCTTGACGCCGATTCAATAAACTAACGCAACACAATTAACTTTAAATTTGTGTTGTTATGAGTCAAAATTTTAAACGAATGAACCTTCAAGAACGGGTTCAGATTGAGAAGTATCTTGACAAGGGATTGTCAG
>Ga0247812_10000147_pt1 | contig 86517 bp, 92 predicted proteins | sample UWRJL149409B1_FD_178011 | JGI IMG/M metagenome (GOLD analysis project Ga0247812, IMG submission 178011) | Plant litter microbial communities from Arlington Agricultural Research Station in Wisconsin, United States - UWRJ-L149-409B-1 | ecosystem: Environmental > Terrestrial > Plant litter >... | reverse complement strand
AAGTGTTTCGGCGGCCATAGCGAGAGGGAAACGCCCGGTCACATTCCGAACCCGGAAGCTAAGACTCTCTGCGCCGATGGTACTGCAAGGGGGACCTTGTGGGAGAGTAGGACACCGCCGGACTTAATTTGAAGAATAGCCAGCCCTTCGGGGCTGGCTATTCTGCTTTAACGGCCCGTCTACCCGGGCGCGGGCGGCATCGTCGCCGCCGACATACACCGCCGGCTTCTCTCTCGGCGTAGCCGTAACGCCCACGGCGAACAGACCCCTTAAACGCGGCATCCGGTGGCTAGTCTCTCTATATCGGCACCAAATCCTGCACGGTGCTTAGGGAGTAAACATGTTTGAAAGATTTACCGACCGAGCACGTCGCGTTGTCGTTTTGGCCCAAGAAGAGGCCAAGATGCTCAACCACAACTACATCGGCACGGAGCACATCCTGCTCGGACTCATCCACGAGGGTGAGGGCGTCGCAGCCAAGGCTCTGGAGTCGCTCAACATCTCGCTCGACGCTGTGCGCGAGCAGGTCCAAGACATTATCGGCCAGGGTCAGCAGCAGCCGACCGGCCACATCCCCTTCACGCCTCGGGCGAAGAAGGTTCTCGAGTTGAGCCTGCGCGAAGCGCTGCAGCTCGGCCACAACTACATCGGTACGGAGCACATCCTGCTCGGCCTCATCCGCGAGGGTGAAGGCGTCGCAGCCCAGGTGCTCGTCAAGCTGGGTGCCGACCTCAACCGTGTTCGCCAGCAGGTGATCCAGCTTCTCTCTGGTTATCAGGGCAAGGAGGCTGTCGCCGTGGGCGCGAACGACGCCGCACCCGACAAGGGTTCGCAGGTACTCGACCAGTTCGGACGCAACCTCACGCAGGCTGCCCGCGACGGAAAGCTCGACCCGGTCATCGGGCGCGAGAAGGAGATGGAGCGGGTCATGCAGATCCTCTCCCGTCGCAGCAAGAACAACCCCGTGCTGATCGGTGAGCCCGGCGTCGGCAAGACCGCCGTCGTCGAGGGTCTCGCCCAGGCGATCGTCAAGGGCGATGTTCCCGAGACGCTGAAAGACAAGCAGCTCTACTCGCTCGACCTCGGCTCGCTCATCGCCGGCAGCCGCTACCGCGGTGACTTCGAAGAGCGCCTGAAGAAGGTCACCAAGGAGATCCGCACCCGCGGCGACATCATCGTCTTCATCGACGAGATCCACACGCTGGTCGGCGCCGGAGCCGCCGAGGGCGCCATCGACGCCGCATCCATCCTGAAGCCTCTCCTCGCACGCGGCGAGCTGCAGACGATCGGTGCGACCACGCTCGACGAGTACCGCAAGCACTTCGAGAAGGACGCGGCCCTCGAGCGCCGCTTCCAGCCCGTGCAGGTGCACGAGCCCTCGCTGCCCCACACGATCAACATCCTCAAGGGGCTGCGCGACAAGTACGAGGCGTTCCACAAGGTCTCGATCACCGACGGCGCCATCGTCGCCGCGGCGAACCTCGCCGACCGTTACGTGAGCGACCGCTTCCTGCCCGACAAGGCGATCGACCTGCTCGACGAGGCCGGGGCACGCCTGCGCCTCTCGATCCTGTCGGCACCGCCCGAGCTGCGCGAATTCGACGACAAGATCTCCGTCGTGCGCGGCCAGAAGGAAGGCGCGATCGAAGACCAGGACTTCGAGAAGGCCGCCTCGCTCCGTGACGAAGAGAAGAAGCTGCTCGGAGAGCGCCTGCGTCTCGAGAAGCAGTGGAAGAGCGGCGACGTCGGAGCCAGCGGAACCGTCGATGAAGGACTCATCGCCGAGGTTCTCGCGCAGGCCACCGGTATCCCGGTCTTCAAGCTGACCGAGGAAGAGTCGAGCCGGCTCATCTTCATGGAGAAGGCGCTGCACATGCGCGTCATCGGCCAGGAAGAGGCCATCTCGGTTCTGTCGAAGACCATCCGCCGCACCCGTGCCGGACTCAAGGACCCGAAGCGCCCCAGCGGCTCGTTCATCTTCGCCGGCCCCACGGGTGTCGGAAAGACCGAGCTCGCCAAGGCACTCGCCGAGTTCCTCTTCGACGACGAGAACGCGCTGATCTCCCTCGACATGAGCGAGTACGGCGAGAAGCACACGGTCTCGCGACTGTTCGGTGCTCCTCCCGGATTCGTCGGCTTCGAAGAGGGCGGCCAGCTCACCGAGAAGGTGCGCCGCAAGCCGTTCTCTGTTGTGCTGTTCGACGAGATCGAGAAGGCCCACCCCGACATCTTCAACTCGCTCCTCCAGATTCTGGAAGAGGGACGTCTGACCGATGGCCAGGGTCGTGTCGTCGACTTCAAGAACACCGTGATCATCATGACTACGAACCTCGGTACGAAGGACATCACCGGAACCCCGATCGGCTTCACGTCGTCGACCGACACCGCGACCGGCTACGACCGCATGCGCGGCAAGGTCGTCGAAGAACTGAAGAAGCACTTCAAGCCCGAGTTCTTGAACCGCGTCGACGAGACGATCGTGTTCCCGCAGCTCAGCCCCGAAGAGCTGCTGCAGATCGTCGACCTCTTCCTGAAGCGTCTCAGCGAGCGCCTGCTCGACCGCGACCTCTCGGTCGAGCTGACCGTTCCCGCCAAGGAGCGCCTCATCAAGGTCGGATTCGACCCGTCGCTCGGAGCGCGCCCGCTGCGCCGCGCCGTTCAGCACGAGATCGAAGACGCCCTGAGCGAGAAGATCCTGCACGGCGAGCTCGGCGCCGGCGACCACGTGCACGTCGACTTCGTCGACAACGTGTTCGTCTTCACGACCAGCCGCCAGGCCGGTCTGATCGAGGCGGAGCCCGCAGCCGTCGAGGCGTAAGCCACACCCGAAAGGCCCTGTCGAGATCTCGACAGGGCCTTTCGGCTTTTGAGGAGTCTTAGACTCGACAGCGTGAGCTTCTCTGTGCGCCCGGCCCGGACATCCGATATCCCCTTCATCCAGGGTCTCGTCGAACCGTTGGTGCAGCAGCGCATCCTGCTCGGCAAAGACCTCGTCGTGTTCTACGAGGCGGTGCAGGAGTTCCGCGTCGCCGTCGACGAGAACGGCGTGCCCATCGGCTGCGGCGCCCTGCACGTGATGTGGGAAGACCTGGCCGAGGTGCGCACCCTCGCCGTCGACGACGGGTGGCTCGGCCGCGGCGTCGGCCGGGCGATCCTCGAACAGCTCGAGCGCGACGCGATCGCGCTCGGCGTGCACCGTCTGTTCTGCCTCACCTTCGAGGTGCCGTTCTTCGAGCGCAACGGCTTCCTGCCCACGGGCGAAGGCGTCGTCGACCCGCACGTGTTCGCCGAACTCGCCCGCTCGTCTGACGAGGGAGTCGCCGAGTTCCTCGACCTCTCGCGGGTGAAGCCGAACACCCTCGGCAACACCCGCATGCTGAAGATCCTCAGCTGACGACACGCCAGTGAGCACACGCCGACCGACCTTCCGTCTCTAACTCACGGCGGGGCTTACCCTTACGTCATGTCGACGTTCCGTAACCCGGTCGGGCCTCAGCCCGCGAAGATCTACTGGCGCCGTCGGCTCGTGGTCATCCTCGGGCTCCTGGCGGTCATCGTCATCGTCTCGCTCATCGTCTTCCGTCCCGCGCCCGACAAGCCGGAGACGACCGCGGCCGACACCAAGCCGAGCAGCTCGGCCACCCCCTCGTCGACCGACGCCCCGGCCGGCGACGGCGCCGAGTGCGCCGAGGGCGTCGTCGAGGTCGCACCGATCACCGACGCGGGCGACTACGGAGCCGACCAGCAGCCGCTGCTCTCGCTCTCGATCACCAACACCGGAACCACGGCCTGCACCTTCAACGCAGGCACCGACGCGCAAGAGTACGTGATCACCAGCGGCGAAGAGAAGATCTGGTCGTCGAAAGACTGCCAGACCGAGCCCGTCGCCAACGCGCAGGTTCTCGAGCCGGGCGTCGCGCTGACCACGACACCGTTCCCTTGGGACCGCACCCGCTCGGCCGCCGACACCTGCGGCTCGCCCGACCGGCCGAGCGTCACCGCCGGCGGCGCCAGCTACCACCTCGAGGTGACCATCGACGGTGTCACCTCGACCGACACGAAACAGTTCATCCTCAACTGATCCATGGCTAAGAAAATCACACCCCGCGCTGCCGACTTCCGATCCGAGGCGCTCGAAGAGGCCCTGAAAGCCCAGGATGCCGCGGCCGTCGCATTCGCGTTGCGCAATGACAAGGCGATCGTGCCGCTGTTGCCCGTCGACGGTCCCGCCCAGATCCGGGTGTTCCGCCGCGACGACGCGGACAAGTACATGCTGCTGTTGTTCTCCTCCGCAGAGACCTACGTGCGGATGCTGCCGAACGAGACCGACCACCGCGTTCTCGCCTACGACCGTGCAACCCTGCGCGAATTCATCGAGACGAACATCGGTGTGCTCGAGGCCGTCTGGTTCGACGTCGCCGGACCGCACGCGATGCAGGCGGCGCCCGAAGACGTGCTCGAGGCGCTCGTTCTCTCCAGCGACGACTGACATTTCTCCCGCTGATCGTCAAGGCTCTGCGGGCGGTCACTCACCCGCATAGGGTGATCGGACTATGAGCGTTATCTCCGTCGTCATCCCCGTGTACAACGACTCGCGGATGCTCGAGCGGTGTCTCGCGGCGCTCGCGGCACAGTCGCGGCAGGCCGACGAGATCGTGGTGGTCGACAACGCATCGACCGACGATTCGGCCGAGGTCGCGCGCGCGGGCGGAGCCAGGGTCGTCGCGGAACCGGTGCGTGGCATCGCCTCGGCATCCGCCACCGGGTTCGACGCGGCCCACGGCGACCTGCTCGTGCGTCTCGATGCCGACTCCGTCGCCGACCCGGGCTGGCTCGCCCACATCGAGCGCCGGTTCGACTCCGAAGGCGACCTCGACATCGCCACCGGCCCTGCCGACTTCAACGACACCGGCCCGGTGGCCGCGTGGGTCGGCCGCGAGGTCTACCTCGGTTGGTATTTCTGGGCGATGCGGATGCTGCTCGGGCACCCTCCGCTGTTCGGGTCGAATCTCGCCCTGCGGGCCTCGGCATGGCGCCGGATGCGCGGCTCGTTCCACCGCGAGAGCGCGACGGTGCATGACGACCTCGACCTGAGCTTCCAGGTGCGGCCCGGAATGGTGGTGAGCTACGACGAGGGCATGATCATGCACATATCGGGACGGCCGTTCGACTCGGCGTGGTCGTTCGCGATCCGCTCCTGGCGCGGCGTGGCCACTATCGGCCTCAACTGGTCGGGCTGGATCCACCGCCGCGCGAGCATCGCGGCCGCCGCCGGCACCCCGCGTTTCAGCGCGCCTATTGCCCGGGACTCCGCCGCGTCACTACCGTAGAGCCAACCCGAAGACCCTGGAGGACCTCAATGGCGCGTTTCGACCCGAGCAGCGACGAAGCCCCCGCGGTAGATTCTGCGGAGATCGCCGTCGGACACCCGCACACCCTCGGCGTGGAATACGCCGACGACGAGACGCTCGTTCCCGACGGAACGGTCGCCGAGGCGGAGTTCGGCGAGGCGCCCGATGTCGAGACCCACGACTACGAGGAGCCGACCTCGCTCTGACGGCGCACGCGCCGTACCCGACGCCTCGGCCGGGGATAGAGTGGATTGTCCCTGTCCCCGCGTGAACTCCCCCGGGTGACGGTGGCCTCGAGAGGCTCAGCGTGACCACGTCCCCACCATCCGACCCTTCCAGCGACCCGTCGGACGACGGGGGCTCGCTGACCCCGCGCCAGCGGCGCCGGCTGACGAACGTCTACAGCGACCGCACAATCGTCGGCGTGCTGGCGGCCACCGGCCTCATCGCCGCGTTTATGCAGACCCTGGTGACGCCGATCATCGCCGACCTGCCCCGGCTGCTCGACAGCGTCGCGGCCGATACCTCGTGGGTGCTCACAGCGACCCTGCTGGCCGCCGCCATCTCCACGCCGATCTCCGGCCGGCTGGGCGACATGTACGGCAAGCGCCGCATCGTCATCATCCTGCTCGCCATCATGACCGCGGGATCCGTCGTGGCGGCGCTGTCGGAGTCGGTGGTGCCGATGATCGTCGGGCGTTCGTTGCAGGGCGTCGGCCTCGGTGTGATCGCCCTCGGCATCAGCATCCTGCGCGACGTGATCCACCCGAAGAACCTCGGCGCCGCCGTGGCGCTCGTGAGCGCGACGCTCGGTATCGGCGGCGCCATCGGGCTGCCCGTCGCCGCCGTCATCGCCCAGAACTTCTCGTGGCACTACCTGTTCTGGCTGGCGACCGCGCTGAGCCTCGTCGCGCTCGCCTTGGTCGCCCGCATCGTTCCGGTCAGCACGCTGCGCACCGCGGGGCGGTTCGACTTCGTCGGCGCGGCCGGCCTCGGCGTCGGCCTGATCGGCATTCTCCTCGGCGTCTCGAAGGGCACCGATTGGGGCTGGTCGAGTCCGGGCATCCTGACCCTGCTCATCGGCGGCGCGGTCGTACTCGTCGCGTGGGGGTTCTTCGAACTGCGCACGCCGCACGCGCTCATCGACCTGCGCGTGGCCGCGCGCCGGCCCGTGCTGCTCACGAACCTCGCGTCGATCGCGGTGGGCTTCGCGTTCTTCATCACCTCGGCCGCCCTGCCGATTCTGCTGCAGGCGCCGGCGACGACCGGCGTCGCGTTCGGCCTGCCGCTGCTCCTCGCGAGCCTCTGCCTGATGCCGCTCGGCCTGGTGATGTTCTTCACCTCGTCGCTCTCGGCGCGGCTGTCGAACGCGCGCGGACCGCGCACCAGCCTGCTGCTCGGAGGGTCGATCATCGCGGTCACCTTCGCTGCGGGCATCTTCCTCACCGACCAGATCTGGCACGTCGTGCTGATCTCGACCTTCGTCGGGCTCGGTGTCGGTTTCGCCTACGCGGCCATGCCGACCCTGATCATGAACGCGGTTCCCCCGAGCGAGACGGCGGCGGCGAACGGGTTGAACTCGGTGATGCGCACGCTCGGCTCGACCGTCGCGGCGACCATCATCGGTGTCATCCTGTCTACACAGGTCGTCGAGTCGGGCGGCGTCTTCATCCCGACGACCGCGGCCTTCCAGCTCTGCTTCGCGCTGGGCGCCGCGGTCTCGGTGGCGGGCGTGCTCATCGCATTCTTCATCCCGAAGCGCCGGCCCGACTACGCGAACACGGCGAGCATCCCCGTGCAGTGACTAGTCGGAAACCTCGGCGAGAGTGAGCTCGAACTCGGCCGGGGAGAGCTCGATACCGGCGTCGTGCAGGCGCTGTTCGAGCAGAATGCGCGTGTCGCCGTCGTTGCCGAGCGCGATATCGGCCTTGACCTGCCCGATGATTCCGGAGAGACGGTCGGCGTTCGACGCGTTGTTGCTGTCTTGCATGGGCTGATCCTGGGTGTCTGACATGCTTTATGTTCGCACTTCCGGACGCAGAATGGATCACATGGCACACCACGTTCTCGCCCTTCTCAACCAACCGTCAGCAGATGCCGCGCCGCACGACGCCGACGCGGCCCCGTTCGCGTTCGTCGACCCCTCGACCCCGCAGCTGAGCGTGATGGATCTCGGCGCAACGCGCGGCGACGGGATCTTCGAGACGATCAGCGTCGGCAGCGGTCGCGCGCAGGCCCTCGAGCATCACCTGCGCCGGTTCGCGGGATCGGCGCAGAAGCTCGAGCTCCCTGCGCCCGACCTCGACGTCTGGCGTGCCGCGATCCTCGCCGCGATCGACGAACTGCAGCCCGGTGCCGAATCGTGGGTGAAGACCGTCATGACCCGCGGTGTCGAGGGCGACGGCCGACCCACCGGCTGGGTGTACGCCGCCCACACCTCTGATTTCACGCGGGTGCGCACCGAAGGCGTGCGGGTGGTAACCCTCGATCGTGGTTACCGGCACGACGTCGAGGCCACGTCGCCGTGGCTGCTCGCCGGAGCGAAGACGCTGAGCTACGCCATCAACCGGGCGGTGCTGCGCGAGGCCCACCGCCGTAATGCCGACGACGTGATCTTCGTCTCGAGCGACGGATTCGTGCTCGAGGGGCCGACGTCGACCGTGGTCTTCCGGGTGGGCTCCCGCGTTCTCACGCCAGGCACCGGCCTCGGTATTCTCGACGGCACCACGCAGGCCAACGTGTTCCGGTATGCCGAGAGCCTCGGACTCGACACCGGCTTCGAACTCGCCACCCCGGACAGACTGCGAGAGGCGGATGCCGCGTGGCTCGTGTCGAGCGTGCGACTGGCCGCTCCGGTGCGTGAGCTCGACGGGCATCCGATCCCTGTCGACCGCGACTTCACCGACGGACTGAACGACTACCTGCTGGGTCTGCGCGACTAGCGCTATCAAATCCGACCCGGGGGCGATAGGGGTTGGTCGTGTCGGCGGTCGGGTGTGGACTTGGCGCATGACCCCCACTGCAATGCAGACAACCACGCTCACGCCCGAGCAACGAAAATCGTTGCGCGACGTGCTCGTCACCGACCGGGAAGCCACGGGCGCGCTGATCGCCCGCCTGCTCTCCGACCTCGAGTCGTTCACGAACGCGCGCACCGACAGCGCGACCGACGACGAACACGACCCCGAGGGCCCGACGCTCGCCTTCGAGCGCTCTCAGGCGACCGCGATCCTCGAGCAGACGCGCGAGCATCTCGCCCAGATCGACCGGGCGGTCGACCGTCTCGGCGAGGGCAGCTTCGGCGCGTGCACCAGCTGCGGCGACGCCATCCCGTTCGCCCGGCTCGAGGTGCGCCCCTACTCGACGCAGTGCGTCGCGTGCGCGGGCAAGGCCCGTCGATGAAGGCCGTGACCTGGCAGGGCAAGCGCAAGCTCAGCGTCGACACCGTCGCCGACCCGATCCTGCTCGAACCCACCGACGCCATCATCAAGGTCACGTCGACCGCCATCTGCGGTTCCGACCTGCACCTCTACGAGCTCCTCGGCCCGTTCCTCGACCAGGGCGACATCCTCGGCCACGAGCCGATGGGCGTCGTCGTCGAGGTCGGCGATTCGGTCAGCTCGCTGAAGCCCGGCGACCGGGTCGTGATTCCGTTCAACATCGCCTGCGGTCAGTGCTTTATGTGCCAGCGCGGGCTGCAGAGCCAGTGCGAGACCACCCAGGTGCGCTCGCAGGGCAGCGGAGCCGCCCTCTTCGGCTACACGAAGCTGTACGGGCAGGTTCCGGGCGGCCAGGCCGAGTACCTGCGCGTGCCCCTCGCCGACTACAACTCGGTCAAGGTGGGCTCCGACCTGCCCGACGAGCGGTACCTGTTCCTCAGCGACATCCTGCCGACGGCCTGGCAGGGCGTGCAGTACGCCAACGTGCCCGAGGGCGGCACGGTCGCCGTAATGGGCCTCGGCCCCGTCGGCCAGTTCGTCACGAGGGTGGCCCGCCACCTCGGCTACGAGGTGCTCGCCGTCGACCCCGTGCCCGAGCGCCGCGCCATGGCCGAGCGCCACGGCATCGAGACCTACGACCTCACCGACGAGACGACGGCGCAGCTGCGAGAGCGCACCTTCGGGCGCGGCCCCGACTCGGTCGTCGATGCGGTCGGTATGGAGGCGCACGGCAACCCGGTGGCCGGATTCGCCCAGGCGGCCGTCGGTGTTCTGCCCGACGCGCTCGCGCGCAAGGCGATGGATGTCGCGGGAATCGACCGTCTCGCGGCGATGCACGCGTCGATCGACCTCGTGCGTCGCGGCGGCACGGTGTCGCTGAGCGGTGTCTACTCCGGCGAGGCCGACATGATGCCGATGAAGACCATGTTCGACAAACAGGTGAGCCTGCGCATGGGGCAGTGCAACGTGAAGAACTGGATCGACGACCTGATGCCCCTCGTCGAAGACCCTGCCGACCCGCTCGGCGTGATGGATCTCGTGACGCACACGGTCGACATCGACCGCGCGCCCGAGATGTACGAAACGTTCCAGAAAAAGAACGACGGATGCATCAAAGTGGTGCTCAAACCAGCAGGAGTGTGATGAGCGACACCAGCAAGAGCGAAGAGATCTACACCGACGGCGAAGTTCCGGCCGACGCAGACCTCAACCCCGACGGTGGCGACACCGTCACGACGGAGACGCACGTCGAGACCGAGACAACGACACACTCCACAGAAAGGCAGAACGACAATGGCTAAAGGATGGATCGTGCTCGGCTTCGCGGCCGGGTACCTCGTAGGCACCGCCGCGGGCCGCAAGCAGTTCGAGCGCATCAAGTCGGCCGCTGCCGACCTCTGGGAGCGCCCCGAGGTGCAGAACACCGTGAAGAAGGTCGACGACTTCGTCGAGGAGAAGGCCCCAGCCGTGCACGACCTCGGCGTCGCCGCGGCAGACAGCGTCAAGGCGACATCGCCCTCCACCACCACCGAACCGACAGGATCTACCTCATGACCGACCCCGCAGTATTCGGCGACACCGAGAACGCCACCAACACCGACCCCGAGAAGACGGTCGACGTCGACGAGAACCCGGCCGACACAGTTTCCGGTGGAGCGCCCGAGCCGGCGGGAGACGACAAGTGAGCGATCCAGCAGACGAGCCGGCCTACACGCAGCTCGGCGACGACGGCAACCCGTTCGGCAAGACCGAGAACCCCGACGCCCTGATCGAGGGCAACCGGGTGGGCACCGCCGAAGACATGGAATCGAGCGAGTCGCAGTCGGGCACGTTCAACGCCGACGAGCCCGCCACCGACGAGAAGCCCGGCTACGAGGGCGAGGCGCCCAACGCCCCGCTCGCGAGCCAGGGATCGCGCGACGGCACATCGGCCGAGGGCGACAACCTCAACCAGTAGCCCCGTGCCGGTCGAGCAGGTCGCTCTGCGGCCGTATCAAGACCCCTCCGGTGGATATCGATACGGCCGCGGGCGCCCTACTCAATCGGGGTCAGCCTCGATCGGCGGCAGCGGCTAGAACTGCGGCACCTCGACACGTTCGACGGTCGACCGGGTGAAGGCCATGCGCAGCGCTTCGCGCAGGTGGATCGCCTCGGAATCGATGATCGTGGTGAAGCCGAGCCGCTTCGCCTCGGCGAGACGCTGCTTGGCCGAACTCGCGGGCCGGATCTCGCCGGCGAGGCTGATCTCGCCGATCACCGCCTGGGTGATCGGGAACGCCTTGTCGTTGAACGCGCTCGCGATGGCCAGCGCGATCGCGAGGTCGGCCCCCGGCTCGGTGACCCGGATGCCGCCGACGGTCGACACGTAGACGTCGACCTCGGAGAGCTTGAAACCGGCCCGCCGTTCGAGCACGGCGAGCAGCATGGCGACGCGAGAACCGTCGACCCCGTTGACCACCCGCCGCGGTTGCGGCGCGTTGCTCTTCACGATGAGCGCCTGCACCTCGACCGGCAGCGACCGGCGGCCCTCGACGGCGATGGTGACGCACGTGCCGCTGACCGGTTGGCGCGCGCGGGAGAGGAATAGCCCGGAGGGGTCGGCGACCTCGGCGATGCCGTCGCCGGTCATCTCGAAACAGCCGACCTCGTCGGTGGGGCCGAACCGGTTCTTGTGCGAGCGCACGAACCGCAGCGCCGTCTGCCGGTCGCCCTCGAACTGCAGCACGACGTCGACGAGGTGCTCGAGCAGGCGCGGGCCCGCGATCGAGCCGTCTTTGGTGACGTGCCCGACGAGCAGCACCGGGAGGTTGCGGTCTTTGGAGACGCGGATGAGGGTAGAGGCCACCTCACGCACCTGCGACGGACCACCCGCGAGCCCCTCGGAGAGAGACGACGAGACGGTCTGCACCGAGTCGACGATGACGAGCTGCGGGTCGACCGCGTCGATCTGCCCGAGGATCGTCGCGAGGTCGGTTTCGGCGGCGAGGTAGAGGGTGGGCTGCAACGCGTTGGTGCGTTGTGCGCGCAGGCGCACCTGGCTGACCGATTCTTCGGCCGATACGTAGAGCACGCGCTGCCCGGTGGCGGCCGCGCGTGATGCGACCTCGAGCAGCAGCGTGGACTTGCCGACGCCCGGCTCGCCGCTGAGCAGGATCGCCGCGCCGGGAACGATGCCGCCGCCCAGTACCCGGTCGAACTCGGCGATGCCGCTGGGCCAGTGCGCTACCGATTCCGCGCCGATCTCGGTGATCGGGCGGGCCCCGCGCGCATCCGGAATCTTGATGGGCGTCACGCCTCGGGGCGCGAGGCCGACGGTCTCGGCCTGATCGACCACCGTGCCCCACGACTGGCACTCGCCGCAGCGGCCGACCCACTTGATGCTGGAGGCGCCGCACTCGGTGCAACGGTAATTGGTGGTGACGCGGGCCATGGCCACAGCCTAGGCGAGGCCACCGTCACCGCAGACGGCAAAGCGCGGGGCGCCCCGCAATCGGACGCCCCGCGCTCGTGTGGGGGACTAGTCGGACGCGCCGGCGGGCGGGGTTCCGCCGCCCATGCCGCCGCCGAAACCGGCCGCTCCCTCGCTGATGGAGGTCGCCGACACGTTGCCGTCGTCGTCGGCCTCGCCCATGACGGTCAGGCTGTCGCCCTCGGCGAGGTCGGAGACGCTCGCGTCGGTCGTGGTGGTGACGGTCGTGTCATCCGTCGTCGTCACGGTGACCGTCGACCCGTCGTCGAGCTCGAGGGTGACGGTGTCGCCGTCGACGGCGGTGACGGTGCCGGCGGTGAAGCCGCCGCCCGCACCTCCGCCGGCGAAGTCGCCGCTGGGTGCCCCGCCGCTCGCGCCGTCGGGTCGGGTCATGCCGCCTGCCTGCGACGAGCCCGCGGTGTTCTGCCCGATGAGCACTCCGCCGACGAGGCCGACGCCGAGAACGGCGACGATCACGAGGATCGGGGTGACGAGCCTGGCGGCGGGTTTCTTTTTCGGGGTGCTGCTGTCGGTCATGGTGTCTCCTTTGTGTGTGGTGTGGGTCAGACGGCCCGGAGGGCCTGGATGGGCCGCATCGCGGCAGCGCGCGCGGCGGGATAGACGCCGAAGAAGACGCCGATCGCGACCGAGACGCCGAGGGCGAGCGGGATGGAGTAGTCGAGCACCACGGGCTGGGTTCCGTAGATCTCGTAGTTGGCGCCGACGAGCGCCGCGGCGACGCCGAGCACCCCGCCGAGCAGGGTGAGCGTCGCGGCCTCGGCGAGGAACTGCCCGAGGATCGCGCCGCGCGTGGCGCCGAGCGCCTTGCGGATTCCGATCTCCTTGGTGCGCTCGGTGACCGAGACCAGCATCACGTTCGTGACCCCGATTCCGCCGACCAGCAGGCTGATCGCGGCGACGACGCCGAGCAGCACGGTGAAGCTGTCGGCGCTCTCCTCCTGCGTCTCGAGCAGCGACGCCTGGTTGCCGATCGAGTAGCTCTCGTCGTCTTCGGTCTGGCCGAGCAGCTGGTTGAGCATGATCTCGATCTCGGCCTCCGCGGCGTCGACCGAGTCGGAGTCGGTCGCCTCGATCGAGAGGGTAGAGACGGCGCCGAACCCGGTGAACGACTTCTGGATGCGCGTGATCGGCGCGATGACGACCGAGTTGGCGTCGGTCGCGCCCGTGCTGCTCTGGCTCTCGAGCACGCCGACGACGGTGAACGGGGTGCCGTCGATCGTGACTGCCTCGCCGAGCGCCGACCCGGTGGGGAACAGCGTCGTCGCGAGGGTCTGCCCGATGACGGCGACCTTGGCCGAGGTGGTGACGTCGGCCGCGGTGAACGCCTCGCCGGTGCCGATGCCGGTGGTGCCGACCTCGAAGTAGCCGGGTGTGGTGCCGACGATGCTGACGCTGTCGCTCGACGCCTCCGTCGACGAGACGGTGAGGCTCGTGCTGACCTGGGGAGTGACGGATGACACGTGCCCGAGGCCTGCCGCCGCGAGACGGTCGGCCACCTCCGTCGTGATCACTTTGTCGGTGGTCGCGGTGGTGGACTCCTGTCCTCCACCACCGCCCATGCCGCTCGCGCGTACCGTGATCGTGTTCGCGCCGAGCCCGGAAATGGCGCTCTTGACCTCCTGCGCGGAGCCGTTTCCGACCGCGAGCAACAGAATGACGGAGGCCACACCGATCATGACCCCGAGGAGGGTCAGGATGGAACGCAGCTTGTTGGCCGTGACACCGCGGAGGGCCGAGACGAGGATCTCGAAGAGGCTCATGCGTGCACCGCCGTGCCCGCGGCCTTCGGCGCGTGCGTATTGAGCCGGTCGTCGACGATGAGGCCGTCGCTGATGGTGATCACGCGGTGCGCGCGCTCGGCGACGTGGTCTTCGTGGGTGATGATGACGATCGTCTTCCCCTGGGCGGCGAGCGAGTCGAACAGGCCGAGGATGTCGTCGGTCGACTCGTTGTCGAGGTTTCCGGTCGGCTCGTCGGCGAGGATGAGTGTCGGGTTCGTCACCAGCGCGCGGGCGATGGCCACACGTTGCTGCTGGCCGCCCGAGAGCTCCTGCGGTTCGTGCCCGGAGCGCGCGGCGAGGCCGACGCTGTCGAGAGCGGCGAGCGCGCGGGTGCGGCGCTCGCCGCGGCCGACCCCGCCGTAGATGAGCGGAAGCTCGACGTTGGCGAGCGCCGACATTCGCGCGATGAGGTTGAACGACTGGAAGATGAAGCCGATCTCCCTGTTGCGCACCGTGGCGAGTTCGTTCTCGGTGAGCGCGGCGACGTCGTGCCCGGCAAGCGAGTAGGTTCCGTGTGACGCGATGTCGAGGCATCCGAGCAGGTTCATGAGCGTGGATTTTCCGGAACCCGACGGACCCATGATCGCCACGTAGTCGCCGGCCTCGACGGCTAGGTCGATGCCGCGCAGCGCGTGGACCGCCGCCTCGCCCGACCCGTAGACCTGCTGCACCGAGTCGAGTTCGAGTACGAGCGTCATCAGTTGCCCCCGGGGAAGGTACCGCCGGTGGGGGGAGTGAAGCCGCCGCCGGCTCCCCCGCCTCCGAAGCCGCCCTGCTCGGTCGTACCGGTCTCGGTCTCGTCGCCGGTCGTCGCCGCGACCTCGCCGAGCACGACGGTCTCGCCCGCCGTGAGCCCCGAGGTGATCTCGGTGCCGGCGTCGCCGACCACACCGAGTTCGACCGTGGTGGTGGTGACCGCGTCGTCGTCGCCGATCACGTCGACCGTGGAGGTGCCGTCGGTCGCGGTCGTGATGGCCGCCGTCGGAACGTAGAGCGCGTCGTCGGCCGAGCTGACCGTGGTGATCGTGACCTCGGCGGTCTGGCCGATGCGTAGGCCCTCGGGAATCGAGTCGAGCGTGATCGTCGTCGAGTAGGTGACCACCGAGTTGCTCGTGGTGCCGGTGGGCGCGATCGCGGTGACCGTCGCGGTGGCGGTGACGTCGGTGAGCGCGGGGAACGTGACGGTGGCCGTCTGGCCCACCGCGACGAGCGCGATGTCGGCCTCGGCGATCGCGGCCGTCATCGTCATCTTCGAGGTGTCGGCGATCGTGACGAAGCCGCTCGAGGTGCTCGTGCTGCCGGCCGCGGTCTCGGTGCTCGACGTGCCGGAGCCGCTGCTGCCTCCGACCGTGCCGGTGATCGCGGTGACGATGCCGCCGAAGGGCGCCACGAGCACGGCGTCGTCACGGTTGGCCTGCGCGGTGGCGAGGGCGTCCGTGGCATCCGCCACCTTGTCTTTCGCGTCGAGAACCTGGGTCTTCGCGCTCGTCAGTTCTTGCGCCGCACCCGAGGCCGTCTGTTGGTCGGCGGATGACGCGTCGGCGGTCGCCTCGGAGACCGCGGTGTTGGCGGTCGCGAGGTCGGTCTTGGCCCGGGTCAGCGCGTTCGCGGCCGACGTGACCTCCTTGTCGAGGTCGGTCGGGTCGAGCGATCCGACCTGCTGGCCTTCGCTGACGGCCTCGCCCAGCGCGACGTCGACGCTCGCGACGGTGCCGGCGACGGCGAAGGCCGCGTCGACCTGCCGCCAGGCCGCGACGGATCCGCTCGCGGTGATCGTGCTGCTCACGAGTCCCTGCTGCACCGTCGAGGTGAGCTGCGTCGCATCGGTCGAGGTCGAGGCTTGGGCGGGCAGGAGCACGATGAGGCCGGCGGCGATGGCGCCGGCGATCACGACGCCTAGGGACGTGTTGACGAGCACGGGGCGGGAAATCTTCATAACCGCAGGGTGCGGGAGCGGTCTATGCGCCCTCTAGGGCGAACCTGTGAGAGAGCCGTGAGCGGTTTCGCCGCTCTCGATTCTGGATGTGGGTCATCTCTGTACTAAGATCGTCCTCGGAACCGTGTCCGAGCGGCCGAAGGTGCAACTCTCGAAAAGTTGTGTGGGTGTTGAGCCCACCGTGGGTTCAAATCCCACCGGTTCCGCCAGCTACTAACCCCCTGCTTCCCATATAAACACTGGGATGCAGGGGGTTTTTGCGTCACGCGGTGGTGTTAGATGCCCACGGTTTGCCCACAATTGAAACCGTTCGTGCCTGATCGAGCGCGTTTCCAACGGCGTCAAGGTCGTCGTCGAACAGGTCGGCGTATGTGTCGAGAGTCATTGCCGCCGACGCGTGGCCGAGCATCCTCTGCACTGCTTTCACGTTCGCGCCGGCAGAGATCGCCAAGCTTGCTGCCGTGTGTCGGAGGTCGTGAACGGTCACCCGGTCGAAAGTAGGGTCGGCCGCTTCGGCCGCGGCCACAGCTTTCATCCACCAACCGGTTCGGTTGTCTGACCGGCGAACGTGTGATTCTCCGGAGCCGAAAAGCAGGTCGTCGCGAGACTTGCCCTCGCACTCCTTAGCGAGAAGTCCCGAAAGAAACGCCGGATAGGGAACGCTGCGCGAGTTGTGGGACTTCGGGGTCCCAACGAAGATCGTGCCGTTCACGTCGACCGCGTTCTCTGTGACGTTCACGCGCCGGCGGAGAGTGTCCAGGCTGCCGACGCGGAGGCCTGTCGCCTCGCCCCAGCGAAGACCGGTGTAGGCGAGGAACTGGACGAGGGTGGACATCTCGCCGGCTCCTCGAGCCAGCAGGTCGACCTGCTGGTGGGAGAGGTAGACACGCTTCTTTTTCGCCTTCCGGGGCAATGCGATTCCGCGCGCTGGGTTGGCATGCAGTCGTCGATCGCGCACGGCGTCGTCGAGGATGCCCATGAGCACCCCGTAGGCGCGGATGACGACCGAAGCGCTCCGGTCGATGCCAACGACCCATGCCTGCACGTCGGTGTATTTCACTCCAGAGAGGGGAGTGGTGCCCCACCGTGGCTCGACATGCACGCGCCACGCGCCTTCCAGGACGATCCAGGCTGAGGGCTTCATGTGCCCCTTCTGGCGGGCGAGCCAGTCCGGGCCGAGGGTCGAGATCTTCACTCGCGCAGTATTGGCGTCGACAAACTCTCCTCGCGCCTTCGAGACGTCGAGCGACGCCAAGTAGAGGGTTGCCTCGCGCTTGGTCTTGAATCCGCGCTTTTCACCGTCAGAGTTATCCGGCTTGCGGAACCGGACGGCGTACGTGTCGCCGGACTTCGGACTGGGCGTACCCAACACCGGTCTAGCGATCGATGACAACCCGATCGAACTTCATGGCGGCGGAGCCATCGCGAGCGGTAGAACTGGACGAGAGATCGGCAGCATCAGCATCGGAGGCGCATCCGTAGCCGTCATCAACGACGTCGCCCCATTCATCAGCTCCGCGGTGTGGAAGTGGCTACCCAACACCCAGGTCATGCGCACCGAAAAAGTCGCCCTGCAACGATACGACCGCCGAGACAAGGCCGACGAGCCGATCCGCTGGGCGACTATCACTCACGCTGTAGGCGAGTTCAAAGCCCGCGACCGTGTGAACAGCAACCAACTCAGCATCGGAGCTCTTGATCGACTCGTTAGCGCGGGCTACGCAACCTGGGACGACGAGCGAGCACTCACCGAAGCCGTCGAATAGCAAACAGAGCAGTGCGGGCCGTTCGCAAATCGGCCCGCACTGCACCCAACTCCCACCGGAAGCGACACTTGCACCCTCGAACCCTGTGGCCTCGAGCCCTCTGCGTTACAGACCTAGGTACTGATCGAAGGAATTGGGCGACCAAGAGAGCGACCGCACTGCCCTCACGTTCCGCACGTGGCGAACCGCCCGCACAGGCTGAACGTGCTGAACGGGCTGAACCGGCCGTACGTGCTTCATCGGCTTCATGGGCCCGCCAGAGGCTCCGTCAATGAATGCAACCGTGTCGCCACGGTTGTCACGAAACACGCCCTCATTGAAGTATCCAATGTGCGACCCGTCCTCGCGATGGACTGCATCGTCGTAAAGTCGACCCACAGTTCGACCATTGAGCGCCACGAGACGATCCTCGCTCAGCCAACCAACAACTTGCCCAGACTGTCCGTATATAGGTTCCATGGGCTGACCATATCGGCACAGTCCGACATACATCGAGGGGTGGGGGTGCCTCCCCTTTCGGTTTTCGCCTGCACCGCCGGATAGCACGAAAGTTCCTGCGTCCGCTTCTTCCCTGTTTTTCTAGGGCATTTCAGGGGCTACACGCGGTGATCTGGGGCGGTTTTAGCGCCGGCTTGAGCTTTCGGTGCGGTCCACTAATCCCGACAACTCACACGCTCGGCGTTTACCTATCAACCTCAAGAACCCCGGAAACATGCGGATTATCCGTAACAAAGCCGGTACACTTAGGTATGGCTTTCAGGGCGTGCGACTACTGCGGCAATGCAATCAACACCCTGCGCGCGGACGCTCGCTTCTGCACAACGAAATGCCGCGTATATGCCGCCCGAAAGGCACGAAAAGCACCGTTTTTACCCCAAGAAATGGTCGAGAAGGCCCGTTTTCTTCGCTTCTCACGCACGAAAGAGCCGTATGTGGTCTCTGGGCGTCGCGGATCCAGCACGAATCCGGCAACCTGGTCGACCTACTCCGAGGCTCGAGCTTCCGATGTCGGCATGGGCATCGGCTTTGTCCTCAATGGCGATGGCATTGGCGTTATCGACCTAGACCATTGCGTCGACGACGGAGTAATCGCACCGTGGGCTCAAACGATCGTCGACGCGAACGTCGGCACCTTCATGGAGATATCGACCTCGGGTACTGGCATCCACATTTGGGGACTGCTCGGTTCGCGCCCTGGTCGCGTTATCCGGGATGGGCGAAACATCGAGGTTTACACCACGGAGCGTTACATGGCGCTCGGCACACCGTTCCACAACACGGGCACCAACTTGCTGCCTTTAATTATCGACGCCGATAGCAGTTGAGATTCGACACGCAACAATCGCAGATTTCTAGACCAAGGGATGTCAATTTTCTTGTGGCATAATTTCGAAACGATCAAGGGAACAACAATGTCAATGCACATGGACGCAGAGCGCCAAAGGGCGTCGGATCTCGGAGCGCAGAAACAGCGTGAAGCGGAACAGCTCTACCGCAGGTTCGAATCGTTCCCGGCTTCGAAAGCATTCCCGTCATATACAGAGAGCTGGGGAAGCAACTCGCCCACGCAATCGCTAGACGTGGTCATCTCTTCTTCTTCATCGCCGCGACGATAGATGCCCAGCTGGACGGACGTTCAATCCGAAATTCACCAGTCGCCGAGTCCGTACGACCGGGTACGGCGTACCTATCTAGCTGAATATTCTGCCTACACGGGCCGCAACGTCATTATCTATTACTCAGGCTGGCTCGAAAAAGCTCACTTGGCGGATCGTCTGGGGGTCGGGCTTTCGGTCAACGACAGCGACAAGAACGGGTTCATGTCGACCGTTCAGGGGTTGGATCGGTCCAAGGGCTTGGATTTGTTTCTCCACACCCCCGGTGGCGACATTGCAGCGACTGAATCGCTTGTCGACTATCTGCGGTCGATGTTCCCCGACGACATCCGGGTAGTCGTGCCGCAACTAGCGATGTCTGCCGGCACCATGATTGCACTGGCTTCGCAACAGGTCATCATGGGCGCACATTCGAGCTTGGGCCCGATCGATCCTCAGTTCGGCGGACTACCCGCGCACGGAATTATCGAAGAGTTCGAAACAGCAAAGAGCGAAATCGCCGCGAATGCGATGACGGCGCACGTCTGGCAACACATCTTGTCGAAGTACCACCCGACTCTCATTGGCGAGTGCTACAAAGCAATTCAGTGGTCGAAAACGATGGTCCACGAGTGGCTGATCACAGGAATGTTTAAGAGCTCGCCGTCCAAAGTGAGTGACGCTGACCGGGTTCTGACCGAGCTTGCCGATCATGCTTTGACGCTGTCGCACGCCCGCCACATTTCCGTGGCACGAGCCAAGAGCCTTGGCATAAATGTCCTAGAGCTCGAATCCGACCAGCGACTCCAGGACTTGGTGCTTAGCGTTCATCACGCGTGCGCGACCACGCTCTCGGAGACCGGCGCGTTCAAAATCATCGAAAACCAGAACGGGACAGCTTTCATTAGCGCCATGCCCGAACCTCGGTAAGGATCGCTTGATAGCGGCCCGAACACATAGACCGCCGGTTAGGGCGCTAGGGGGTGTGACGGGTTCAAAGTTTTTGGGTTGCGATAAGCACCCAGCCGGAATGCCCCTCCGTGCCCGACTCAAGCACGACCGCCGGGAAGGTGTCTCGCAGTCCAAGCACCCTGAGTTTCCGAGGTTGACGCTTGAGGCTGTTCTGCTGTTTCGGGTGAGGACTTAGAAGCTATTGATGCCCTGGCCATTCGCCATAGCTCGCAAGGTTTTGGCGATATGGTGAACGCCATGGACGTCGGCCCTGAGCGATCCAGATGCGTATCGAGGGTTCAGGATGTAGTCCTCCGAGATTTCCCTGTCGTTGCGATCTCTGTAGGAAAGTCCAACCGTGAACGGTAGACCGACGCTTTCGCCAGCTTTGAACAAATCAGATGTCGTGTCGAGTAGCGTCCGCAGTTCAGCACCGGGGGGCAATATCGACGTGGCTTCGCGTATAAAAGTGGCGCCCATGAACTCGTGGGACTCGAACTCTTTAGCCCGAACATACGGCGGGTCGATTTGCACACGAATATCCCGTGCGGCCGTTGAACCAATGTTGCGAATGACGAAGTCGAGTATCTGACGATCAGCTTCGCTCTCGTCGATGAACGCTACGAGATAGGGTCTGGCCTGCTCCTCACTAAGCTCGCGTCCTTGCCGAAGCTGTTTGAGGGCGAAATACGCGGCGGCACCCGCAATGGCAGCAGTCAGGAGCGCGGCTATGGCCGTGATTCCTACCCAAGCCACTTCATTAAGTCCAAGGAAATGCGTGTCAGTCACGCCACGACCCTAGCGGTCTGCACCGTCAAGACGGCACGACCTTATTCTCAACGCCGTGCACTTGTGAGGTGGCGAACTAGCGCAGGATCGGCCGCGAGAACCTGGATTCGCGAGTCATTCTTGCCTCGGCGAGATCCCGCTAGAGAGATTGCTTCGAGCGTCGCACCGGCGTCAATCAATTTCGCTAAATTCGCAGCCATCTGTTTGTCGAAGTAGCCGAGCAACCGTCCTTCAGCTAGGACTGCGACCGCGTTTCGATCATGCGGGTTTTCGGGCTCACGCGCTATCGCAAGCGTATTGCCAGGCGTTGTATCGGTCGCCCTCACATCGGCCGTGTGGTAGTCGATTCCGCGCACATTAGCCGTCCAAATGCCCAGCTTGGCCAGGTGTCGATTGCCGACGGCAACGAACTTCCCAGTTGTGATTTCCGTCAGCCACAGCTCGCCTTTATATCCGGTCAGTCGAAGGTTTGGAAGGCTTGCGCTGGGAGCAAGCAACTCATCCCATCGCGAACTGTGTAGGTAGACGGATTCGTATTCTGAGGGCTCTACTGACTTCTGCGCTGGACCGCTCGAAACTCGCGGCGATTGCGGTGGGTCCGCAGGCGCCGGCTTGCTAAGACGTTGAAGCCATTCGACTAGTCCCATGAGCGCGCCCGATCTTCTTCGAACCATTTTCGGAGTGTGGGCTGATCTTATTGATGTCTAGTCAAATTTCATACGCTCGATTACACCGACATGGGCGATTCTTATCGCTGTTGTGCGCCCGTCCATCCGATGAACGGCACCCCGTTCCAGCCGCAGTTTTGTACGTACCAAAGGTTTGCTCCACGGGTGGCGGCGCGCAGGTTCCCGAAGTACCCAATTAGCTGCCTGTCGGCGCTCTCGGGTGCGTACGTGACAACTTTGTAGCCGCGCTCCCCCCGGACTTCTAGGAGCCTTACAACGGCGTATGGCTCACCTAGCGGGTCGGGCATCCACCACTCACCCGCAGCGACCTCGATCGCATTGAGGATGGGGTGCCAGTCGGCCAAGATCGCTCCTTTCGAAGCATCCGGCCATGCAAAAAGCAGATTACTCTGCGATCTTCCAAACGGAATCCATACCGCGGTCAGGGTGGTACGACCAGGACACCTCAATGCCGTCCCACGATTCCGTCTGCCGACCATCCATAGAAGTCGTCTGCTCCATGTGGGAAGTAGCCGAGCTCGGGGCACCTAGGGCATCAATGACGCACCACATCGTAGTTGTATCGAGCCCGTAGCCCCCGTCCTTCTTGCCTGCGTTATTGATCGTCATGCTCATGCCGCCATCGCCCACCTCAGCTTCGCTCGTAGCGGCGTCGCATTTCGCCACTGCGGTTGAAAACACGGCTGCGCGTGCCTCCTGCTCCTCAGCGGCCGCATTCGCTGATGCATCAGCCGCCCGGCTTTCTTCAGCGCCATCAAGGGCCGACGCGATTCCAACTCCGAGAACCGAGCCCAGCAGTAAGCCCGCGACGCCCGTCAGCGTGGGAAGCAGCCACGGCCGAACTGCGAATACCCCGCCCGGAACGGTAGTGGCCGTCACGGCAGTCGCTGCAGTCGTCTCGTTAAGAACATTATCCTCGTTGCTCATTTCGACCTTTCGTGTCGCCCGATACTACACATCGTCCTGAGATGTTCTCGACACCCAGAACGGGGTAATGCCGTCGCAGCCGATAGAGCAATTTTGGGATCTCGCTGCCATCAGTGGTGGATGCCCCGAACGGCGATCGATGGGTCGATACGCTTCAGCGCTTCAGCGCTTCAGGGGATTTCGGGCTGGCCCTTCACCTTTCGCGCCCAGCGCCGAAGAAGTATTCGTCCTGACGGTTTGTCTAGGGCGGCGACGGCCATCTCATTCCCCGGGTCTGCATGAATCGCCCGCACCGGCTGAGTTAGATGTCTGCGCCACCATTGCCCGCTTGCGTCACTGAACGCAATGGTCGCGCCAAGTCGCAGAGATGTCTCTTCGGACGATCGCGGGGTCATTACTTCGATGGTCATATAACTTTCGGGTGACACGAATGGCACGATTCCGCGCACGGGGTAGATGAATGACCGGTCGAGGTTGACGAGTTGCAGATTGCTTACGCCTATCAGCTCTTTACTGCCGTTGTGGACCACCAGGTTAGCTATCAGGATGGGCGTAGTCGTGAGCTCATCGTCGAGCTTGGAAAACTGGTTCCTTTTCGTTTCGAGGGTGATCCCTCTGAAACTGTGGGGAATTCCGCTGGCGTGGAGGTGTATCGCGACTCCCTCTTCCACGTACTTGACACTGTTGAGAGTTGCATACACGAGCCGTGCTTGTTCTTCACGTTTCAGCTTCACGTTACGCCGGTACGTGCTGACACCGATGAATAAAGCAATCAGACCGCCGACCGCCGTGATCGTGTTTCGCAACGCATCCCACTGCTCAGGGGTGAGCAAGCCCAGCACGACGTCCACCTGATGAAAAAGCCAATCCCACATACTGAGCAAACTATCGGTATAAACCAGCGCGGCTGTACCGTGCCCCGACAGAGGGCGTCATCCGCTGACTACGGGGTTTGTCCTTTTCTGATGGCCGTTTCGATGTCATCAACGATCATGTTCAGCTCATCCACTTTCTGGCTTGTATTCCCTTGACCACTTTGAACTTTTGAGTTGAGTGTTATGAGAGCGCCGCCGATCTCGTTATTGGTCGCGGACCAAACATCTTCATCGACGAAGTAGTCACCGATTTGTCCGATGCCGAGCGACAATTCGTCGGCCGTCGCGCTGGCGTCGATTCCGCGAGCCCAGGCGATGCCCGATTCCATTGAGTTGATGTCGATCGCAGCGACGCGCTCGACCGTCGATGTTGGGGCCGGCTCGGGATCTTCCATGACGGAACATCCAGCTAGCAATGAAATGCCCAAGACCGCGATGGTGAGACGACGCATAGTTCCCCCCCGTTTGAAACGTCCACTGGACCGACCTGGTCTCGGGATGTACCTTAGCTAACAAATCTTCAGCAAAGGAGCTGGCATGGCATCTCGGCAAGTTACTGGAACCGGCAAGGATCGAACCGGCGACATCGTCTCCCTGTGTGGAGCATGGGGCACCGTCTCAGCAGCCACCGCGATCTCAGACATTACCTACCGCTTGAACACGTATCACGTGCTTCTAACCAACGGTAAACAAGCCGAGGTCGAAGTAGTAAACGGGGCTGGCGGGAAGTATTTGCAAAGTAACTGGGATGGCACCACGGCGAACAATCTCGATCGCCTCAAGGACTGCTAGCTCGTTCCTGACCACCCATCAAAGCCGTGCGACACGGCAGCTCGGGCACCACCAGTAGTGGCGAGTTTCCGTGCCTGCCACTTCCAGTGGCATCAGGCATTCCGGACAGTTCGGGCTGTCGTCGTTGACCATCGCCGCAGGCTACTCGCGGTCCCGGGGGTGTTGTCTACTGGTCACCGCCGATCATCGGCATTCTCAGCTCGTTGCGCCCCGGATCGATCGACTCCGCGTATTCCTCAGCCCATGCCACCCACTCTTCCGCCGCAGCGTCCAGAGGTGCTGGGTTACCTCGAGCATGGGCGGCATAGTCTCGAATGGCCTCAGCTTCTGCGTGCCGTTTTACCTGATCGCGCAGAACCGCAACTTTGTGATCGAATTCACGCTTTACCTTGGCCGCAGCGTCCGCTCTGTCCTGAGCGGACTTCCTCCGTTCCTCGTCGATCCGGTGCGACTCGGCTCGGCGCTCATCCTGAAGCTGCGTGATCTCTATTTCGCGAAAGAGATCGGGGAGGCGTTCCTCTAGCGCCTGCTTCGCGCGATCGACGAAGCGCCAATCGCGACCGTCTCGTCCGTACTCGCTGTGCGGCAGTTTGAGCTGCAGCCACGGTCGGCCGCGTGATGTCGAGGGTCGTGCTGCCGAAATGATGACTGGGTGGACGCCGTTCCGAATGACTATCTTCACGTTCGCAGTGCGGCCCGGGAACCGACGGTCGGGCTTCTCTCCATTCAGGACCGAATATCCTCGCGCTTCGGCTTCGACCGCGATCGCATGCAGTACGCGCGATGCTCGAGCGAACTCATCGACCGTTAGGCCCAAGGCAACGCGGTGCATTCTGAACTCCGACAGCGTCGGGTGGAAGTGTTTGACCGCCTCTGGGATGGGAACGTTCCGAGCCACAGCGGTGTCCGCCAGGTTTTCGACAAGCATCCAGAATGACGGTGCTCCCTTCGCCCGTAGTAAGTCCTGCGGTCGAGCTTCCAACCGTGTGGCCGGCTCGGGGCTGTCTGGCTCGCGGTGAGTAGCGCATAGTCCGTGACCTCCGAATCGAAGTCAGCAACGTTGACACTGCCCCCGTTGGCGTCGAGTATCGCGAAGAGGCGTTCCGCCTCGTCCCGAGGAACTTCGACGCGAACTCGATAGGCCTCGAGTGCGCGTAGTCCGCTTTCCGTCATACGCACTTGCCACGTAGGGCCGCGACCGCTCACGATCAGCAGGGCCTTATTGTCGAGAGCTCGGGCGGTAATCCGCCGCCCCCGGTCTGCAAGCGCGGACGCGGGGCTATCACTCGCCACCAATCGCAGCACTTCGTACTGCACGTCGCTGAGGATGTCAGGGTCTCTCGCCATGACACATTGCACCACGGTCATTCAGGGTTTCGCACCCGGAACGGTGTTGTGCCTACGGTTTGCCCACAATTCTTGAGATTCAAGCCAACTCAAAACGTCCGCAGAAACGGTAATAGCCCGGAATCAAAAGGAAGTTCGGGGCGAGGCCCGCCAATTCGAGTCTTCCGCACGGGTTCAAATCCCACCGGTTCCGCCAGATAAACCCCGTCATCCTCGTGATGACGGGGTTTTCTTGGTTTCCGGCTACGCCCGGGCGAACCAGTAGTCCCGCAGTCATTCGAGCAGCTGCTGTGCTGCGGCGTTCGGGTGCGCGAGCCGCACGGTGCCGGTCGCCCCGTCGAAGAAGTCGTCGAACCCCTCCAGCTGCGTGATCGAGTCGTCGGTGAGGGGCCGGAATCCCATGGTCCACTCGGGAAACTGCCGCTCGTCGACGGGTTCGTCGCTCACCACATGGATGCCACGATGTCGCGGGTCTGCGGAGATGACCGCGAACCGCGCACGCACCTCGTCGTCGGGCCCCTCGAGGACCTGGATGAAACGGCCCCGGTGGTAGAGCAGCGCCCCGGTCAGGTCGTTGCGGTCGTTGTTCGCGCGGGATTGCACGAGGATCGCCGCGACATCCGCATCTGTCATGTAGTCCGCGGCGGCGCTGACGTAGGCGATCGATCTCATGGGAGTCCCCTCGGGTAGATCCGTCGAGCTTGGCCGCATCGGCGGCGCGCGGACAACACCCACAACTAGGGCCGCGCGGTCTACGGAGTCACGGCCGGGCCCGACTTGCGGGTGCGCACCCAGACCACGGCCGCGACCGCGATCCAGACGAACGCGCCGATGAGGAGGTAGGCGCCGGCGGCACCGTCTTGGCGGTCGGCCGCGCTGACGAAGCTGGTCCGCAGCGCGACGTCGAGCGTGAACCCGAGCGTGTTGAACAAGGCGTGCAGTACGACGGCGATCTCGATGCCGCCGGTTCGCCACACGATGATGCCGGTGGTGATGCCGAAGACGACGTACCAGAGGTTGAGCCAGGGGTCGGTGGAGAGATGCACGAGGGCGAAGGCCGCGCTGGAGACGCCGAGCCCGAGCAGCAGCGCGGTGCGCGGCCCGCGACCCCAGCTCGCGGCGACGCGGAAGAGCAGACCGCGGAAGCCGTACTCTTCGCCCGCGGCCTGGAGGGGCACGATGACGAGGCTGGTGGCGAAGAGCCACAACACAGTGGTGTGGTCGTACTCGGCCTTGACCGTCGGTGCGAGGTAGTCGTTGACCACGAGAAGCGCGACGATGATCGGGCCGAGAACGAGGAGGGAGCGCCCGAACAGGTCGAACCGGAACCGTGAGACCACCGAGTGCAGCGAGGCGCCGCGCACACCGTAGAGCCAGCGCTGGATGAACATGGCCCAGGGGATGAGCAACGCGACCGAGCCGATCGACACCGCGTGGTAAAGCGGGGTGTAGTTGGTGCCGAGGAAGACCGGTGTCACGAACCCGCGTGCGGATTCGATGAGGGAGACGCCGACCGCCAGCACAATACTGAAGACCTGCAGGCCGCCGAGGAGGAGGACGATGGCGAGGATGCCGCGTGCGATGCGGCGCTTGTCGCCGGCGAGCACGCGGTGGTACTCCACGCCGGGCCGACTGTCCTTCTGGGCTGCTTCGTCGGCGGGAGGCTCGACGGTGGTGATTCGGGTCATGATCTTGATGCCTTTCTGTGGGTGTGTGGTGGTGGTCAGTTGCCGGCCGCGTCGAGCAGCCAGTGGTAGCGCAGGCGGAGCGCCCGCTCGGTGCTGGCCAGTCCGGCGGCGACGCCGAGGGCGACGTTGAGCCAGATCGGCAGATGGATGGGCGACTCGAAGCGGCCGAACTGCTCGACGATCGGCGGGATGCCGAGGATCGGCTCGAGCAGTTGCACGGCATTGAGGCCCAGGCCGACGATCAGCGCGACCACGGAGACGGCGGCGATCGACCTGCTCGCGGCGGGGTGCGCGCTGTCGAAGTGCAGGCGCCGCCCGATCGCCGAACGTGGATCGGGGGTCAGTCGCGTCTCGCCGTCGGCCGTCACGAAATGGGCACGTTTGAGCCCCGACAGGGTCTCCGCGACCTCGATGTACCCGCCCTCGATCGGAAACACGGCGGGTAGCCGTGCCTCTTGGTAGTGCCGGCCGTCGCGGAACAGGTGCGCCTTGCCGTAGCCGTTCGCGTCGGCGTGCTTCCCTGAGGGGTACACGTCGACGGCGTACTCGGCCTCGGCGCCTTCGCGCCCGGCGCCTTCGCGCCCGGCGCGGGGCAGGTAGAAGAGCTTGCGAGCCGTCAGCAGGTGCCACCAGCGGAAGGGTGTGAGCGCTCGACCGTTGCCGCCGCGTACTCGGCCCAAGGCCCTTCGCCGCTTCCATTTCTCGAGCATCCGTCTGTCCTTTCTCGTCTCCACTGCCGACCAACACAGTGTGTTGGTGGGTGGCCGCGATGATAGTATCACGGTGTACTGGTACGGTGTGATGGAGTGTGACATGAACAAGATGCCCGCGGGGCTGAACAGCCGGGACCGCATCCTCTGGGCGGCGGCGACGTTGCTCGGCGAGGGGCCGGGTGCGGCGCTGAGCGTGCGCCGGGTCGCCGCACGAGCAGAAGTGAGCACGGGTTCGCTGCGTCACCACTTCCCGACGCAGCGCGCCCTGATGGACGCCGTGCTGCCGATCGTCTACGACCTGGTCTTCAGCGACGACAGCATCCACGACTCCACGATCGCGCCACGGGACCGGCTCGTCTCGGCCCTGCAGCGGCTGCTCGCGCCGGACGGTGCGAAGACGCAGCCGCGCGAGGACTGGCTGACGGCGGTCGACCGCTACGCGCGCACCGAGCCCACCGAGCCGGTGCGCGCGGAGTATCTCGCTCTCGAGCGCGAGCTGCTGCGGCGCATCGAGTTCTGTCTCGGGGTGCTGCGCGAGGAGGGCGCGCTCGCCGAGGGCGACGACGCGCGACGGGCGCGCTACCTGATGACCGTGGTCACGGGCCTGTCGGTCGCCCAGGCCTTCCCGGCCGAAGACACGCGGCTGCAGACGGAGATCGAGGTGCTCTACCTCGCCGTCGACTACCTGCTCGGGGCGTCGGGTATCGCGGCGCCTCCGCCCTCGCCGGCGGGGCCGGAGGCATCCGGTGCTACCGTCTGAACAGCGACCAGCCCCTAACTAAGGACGACCACCGTGGCAAACGAACGCATCACCGAGACCGCCCAGACCGCCGCCGAGAACGTGGCCGAAGCCGTGGGCACGTTCCTGAGCAATGAGACGGTCGCCGCGGCGATCGACAAAGCGAGCGACTTCTACCGCAAGAACCCGGTGGCCAGCAAGATCGCCGCAGCGGTCGCCGTCGCGGCCGTCGCGGCCGTGATCGCCCGCGGCGCCCGGCGCTGACGGCCCTCAGGTCGAGCGCAGGCGCGACGCCGCTTCGACGAGAACCTCTTCGGAGCCGGCGTAGATGCCGTCGCGCCGCGGCCAGTGCGAGATCACGTCGGTGAACCCGATCTCGGCCGCGCGCCCGGTCATGTCGTCGAACGCGTCGATGCTCGCCAGCGAGTAGGCGGCCTCCGAGTCGAGCGAGAGGTAGCGGTCGAGCGAGTGGGGGTCGCGGCCGGCGCCCTCGGCAGCGTCGTCGAGGCGCGCGGCGAGCGTGGCCACACCGCGCCACCAGTCGTCGCCCGTGGCGCCCTCGGGTCCGGTGGTCACCCAGCCCTGCCCGAACCGCGCCGCCAGGGCGAGTCCCTTCGGCCCGTTCGCGGCGACCACGAAGGGCAGCCGTGGCTGCTGCGCCGGTGTGCCGACCATGCGCGCGTCGACCGCATCGAACCACTCGCCGTCGAACGAGATGGCTCCGTCGGTGCCCTCGAAACGCAGCAGGGTGTCGAGGCGCTCGACGAATTCGGCGAACCGCTCGTGTCGCTGCCGGGGTGAGAGTTCCCGCTGCCCGAGCACGAACGCGTCGAACCCGGTTCCGCCCGAACCCACGCCCAGCAGCAGTCGGCCCCCGGCGATGTCGTCGACCGTCGCCAGCTCTTTCGCGAACGGCACGGGGTGCCTGAAGTTCGGCGACGCGACGAAGGTGCCGAGACCGATGCGCGAGGTCACGGCCGCCGCCGCGGCGAGCGTCGGCACGGTCGCGCCCCACGGCTCGCCGGCGAGCGACCGCCAGGAGAGGTGGTCGTAGGTCCACGCGTGGTCGAAGCCGAGGTCTTCGGCGAGAATCCATTTTCTGGATGCCTCGGGCCAGCTGTCTTGGGGCAGGATCACTATTCCGTGGCGCATGCACCCAGTCTGCCGTCGCCGCGAACGCTATAGAAGGGTGGAGCGCGCCTCGCGGGCCAGGCGGTACATCCAGGCGAGTTCGGCCCCGCCGCCCGTGGTGCGTGCCCAGCTGTCGAACGCCGTGCGCAGGGTCGCTGCCGCGATCTCGACCAGGAGGCGCGTCTGCAGCGTCGGCTCGTTCCGTTCGAGTTCGAGCGCGTCCATGCCCGCGAGGTAGCCCTCGCTCTTGGCGACCTCGGCCCGCAGCCGGTCGTCGCCCAGCATGAGGGTGCGGAGCCGCTTCATCCGCTCGATGACCGCCGGTTCCGCCGCGACGAGCGCTGCCAGCGACTGCGAAATCGAATCCTCGACCTCGCGCAGCGAGGCCCCCTGCCTGACGTGGTCGGCCAGGTCGGCGCCCAGCAGCGCGTAGACGCGGCGGGCCGAGAACAGCGCGGTGTCGACTTTCGCGGGGAAGTAGCGGAAGGCGGTGCGCACCGATACCCCGGCGCTCGCCGCGATCTCGTCCATGGTCGTGGCCTCGAAGCCGCGCGCCTCGAAGGCTTCGAGCGCGGCGGTCTCGATGTCGCGTTCGGTCTGCGCGCGACGACGGGCGCGCAACCCGCCGCTGTCGGCCGTGTCAGTCATTTCTCGCGTCCATGCGCCAATCATAGCAGTCACCGCCGAACTGGCAGTGACTGCCAATACTTGCTACGGTACCGACATGGAAAAGTTCTCAGACACCCGGCCCCGACCTCGGCGCCATCCGATCCTCATCATCCTGACCGCCCTCTGGGCCGCACTCACCGGGTTCGTGCTCGTCTGCATGGTCATCCCGACGATGCCGAACGCCGGATTGTTCGCCGTGTCGGTGCTGGCCTACACCTACAACCCCTTCCTGCTCGTGCTCGCGGTGCTCGGCGGCATCCTGATTCTGCTGGCATGGAAGCGCCGGCTGCGGGTGGCGACCGTCGTCGCCTCGGCCCTCACGCTCTCCGTGCTCGTCGCGGTCGCGGTGCCGACGGTGCGTCTCGCCCAGACCGCCGCCGAGAACGACGTCGAGCTCTCGGTCGCCCAGCTGTTCGGCGGACCGCACGGCGGTCTGACCGAACCCACGGAGACGACGACGTACACCACGGTCGACGGCGACGAGCTGTTGATGGATGTCTGGCAGCCGGCGGATCAGCAGCGGGCGTCCGACGCCGCGTTGGTCTATGTCTACGGCGGCGGATTCGAATCGGGAACCCGTGACCAGTGGGCCCCGTACTTCCAGCACCTCACGAGCCAGGGAATCACCGTGTTCTCGATGGACTACCGCCTCTCCACCCCGTCGGAGCCCAGCTACGACAAGGCGGCGAGCGACGTGAAGTGCGCCGTGGGCTGGGTGCACCGGAACGCCGACGAGTACGGCATCGACGCGCAGCGCATCGCCATCAGCGGCGGTTCGGCAGGAGGCAACCTGGCCCTCGTCGCGGCCTACGCGGCCGACTCCGACGCGATCACGCCGAGCTGCGAGGTCGACGACACCTCCGTGCGTGCGGTGGTCGACTTCTACGGCCCGACCGACCTCGCCGCGCTCTACGACGGAACCCCGAGCGCGGCCGTGCAGGACTCGCTGGTGCAGTACCTCGGCGGAACGCCGACCGAGCAGCCCGATCGCTACCGCGACCTGAGCCCGATGACCTACGTCGGCGAGAACTCGCCGCCCACGCTCATCATCCAGGGGCTGCGCGACACCGGCGTGCAGTCGCAGCTCAGCGTGGACCTCGCCGAACGACTCGACGCCGAGGGGGTCGAGAACGAGCTGCTGCTGCTTCCCGACACCGAGCACGCGTTCGACGCCGGTTTCGGCAGCTTCGCGAACCAGATCTCGCAGGCGCGCATCTCCGACTTCCTGCAGGAGCACCTGATCGACTAGTCCGCGTCGACGACTTACCCCGCGTGCCCTCCGCACGCGGGGTTCGTCGGGTGCAGCGGCCTCTGGCGCATCCGACCCCGACGCTTGTATCTTCGTGGGGTGACGCACCGGCTCACGCGCGACGAGGCACGGCGCATCGTCGTGCGCGCCGAACGGCTCGACGCCGACCGCCCGACCGACGTGGTGGGGGTCGCCGAGGAGATCGGCGCGATCAAGATCGATCCGACCGCGACGATCGCGCCGGCCGAGCACACCATCCTCTGGTCGCGCATCGGCTCTGCCTACGACCCCTCGGTGCTGTCGAAGGCGGCGTACAGCGACCGGCTGCTGTTCGAGTTCGACGGTGCGTTGCGGCCGATGAGCCTGCTTCCGCTGATGCTGCCCGGCATGCGCCGCTGGCCGACGCACCCGCGCAGCGTCGAGTGGATGGCGGCGAACGACCGGTTCCGCACCGAGGTGCTCGCGCGGCTGCGCGGGGAGGGGCCGCTGTTGGCAAGCCAGATTCCCGATACCGCGGCGGTCGAGCGCGCGTCCGACGGCTGGTACGGACCCAACCAGGTGGTGCACATGCTCGACGCGCTGCAGCAGCAGGGCGAGATCGCCGTCGCGGGGCGCGAGGGCAGGCACCGGCGGTGGGATCTCGCCGAACGGGTCTACCCGCAGAACCTCCCCGAGTACGGATTCGACGAGGCGCAGCGGCTGCTGCACGAACGTCGGCTGCAGTCGGCGGGCATCGCGCGCCAGAAGTCGCCGCACACCCCCGTCGGCGATGCCGGCGAACCGGCGTCGATCGAGGGGTCGCCGCAGAAGTGGCGGGTCGACCCCGAGGCCCTCGCCGCGCTCGACCACGACGAGGGCGGCCGGGTCGCGTTCCTCAACCCCTACGACGGCATGCTGTTCGACCGCCCCCGGCTCGAGAGCCTCTTCGAGTTCAGCTACGTGCTCGAACAGTTCAAACCCAAACCGCAGCGACGGTACGGGTACTTCGCGCACCCGATCCTCATGGGCGACCGCTTCGTCGGCATGCTCGACGCCGACGTCGACCGCACGCGCGAGGTGCTCACCGTGACGGCCGTGCACGAGTTCCTCCCGTTCGAGCCGGAAGAGACCGAGATGGTGCGGGCCGAGATCGACGATCTGGCCGAGTGGCTGGGCGTCGAAGTCGCCGAATGGTGACGGATGTCAGGGACGACGGCGAACACACCGCCACCGGCTAGCATCGGCAGGTGAGTACGGGCGAAGGCGGGGTTCCGGCGGTCGACGTCGCCTCCGCGGCCGTCGCCGCTCCCGGCCGCGTCGCCGTGTGGCTCGTGCACCTGCCCGACGGCGGGTTGGGCGACGAAGCAGTGCGCGCGCTCGCCGATGCCGTCGACGACGACACCCGGCGCCGGGCGGCCGCGCTCGTGCGGCAGTCCGACCGCGAGTCGACCCTCGCCGCCCATGCGCTGTTGCGCGGCCTGATCGCCCCGCTGGTCGGGCGGGCGCCGCACGACATCGCCGTCGTCAGATCGTGCCGGATCTGCGGGAGCACCGACCACGGCAAGCCCTCGTTCGGCCCCGATGCGCCCGCGCAGTTCAACCTCGCCCACTCCGGCCGGTTGGTGGCCGTCGCGCTCGCCCACCCGGCGACCTCGGTCGGCGTCGACGTCGAACTCGACAGCGACGCGACGCACTGGGACGCGTTGCGCCCCGACGTGTTCAGCGACCGGGAATGGTCGACCGACGCGGCGGACAGCGAGCCGGCGCGCGCGCGAACCCGGGCCTGGGCGCGCAAGGAGGCGGTCGTGAAGACCACGGGGCACGGGCTCGCCCTGCCGTTGCGGCGGGTGCTGCCCGTCGTCGGCCGGGCCGATCGAACCGGGCAGCGGTCGTGGACGTGTGAGTTGTCGGTCGACGACGGCCGCGGCATCCGTCGGCGTGTCGTTCGCGGCTGGGACCTGCCGCCCGCGACGACCGGACGGGGTTATCTGGCCGCCGTCGGGTTCGACGGCGAGACAGGCGACGACGACCCGATCGGGCGGCTGACGGTGACGTCGTTGCTGTTGGCCCGCGACGGTCGTCTCACAGCCAAAACAAACCCGCCGGACATGGTTTGGCGGCACGGCAGCCCCTAGCGTGAACCCGTGCCCACCACCCCGTATCTCGCCGAGGTGACCGAACCGCAGCCTGCCCAGGGCTCCGACGGATGCCTCTCGGTCTTCTTCAGCGCGGGCGACGAGCCGCCGCAGTGCCTCCTCGACCCCTACGTCGTGAGCGAGCGCCCGGCGGCCGGACACTGGCAGCTCCTCGGGGTCGACGTCGACCGACGCCGCGCCTACTACGCGCGCATCGACCACTCGCGCATGTTCGAATGCGCCGGCGGGCACGACCAGGTCTCCGGAAGCAGCGCGGCGCGCGCAGACGACCGGTAGGGCTGCGTCGGCCCCGTGGCATCCGTGGATCTAAAATAGGTGCACTGAAAGAACGGATGTCGCGCATGGCGCAACAGGAACGCGCGCAGATCACGCGGGACAGGCTGATCGACGGTGCGGCCGAGGCGTTCTGCCGACTCGGCTACGCGGCCGCCACGACCACCGACATCGCCAAGGAAGCGGGGGCCACCCGCGGGGCGCTCTACTTCCATTTCCAGTCGAAGGAAGAGATCGCGCGCGCGGTCATCGCCAAAGAGCAGCAGCTCGCCGTCGAGGCGGGAACGCGCATCGTCGAGCAGAACCGGCCCGCGATGGAGACCATGGTGATGCTCAGCGTCGACCTCGCGCAGCGGCTGATGACCGACCCGGTGGTCAAGGCCGGCATCAGGCTGACGACCGAGAACTCCAACTTCGACCCGCCGCTGCGCGCGCCGTACCAGCAGTGGCTCGACACCTTCGGGGCGATCGCGGCCACCGCGGTCGAGCAGGGCGACTTCCGGGCCGACGTCGACCCGGCCGTGTTCGCGCGGTTCCTCATCCCGTCGTACACCGGTATCCAGCTGGTCTCCGACACCTTCAGCGGGCGGGCCGACCTGCTGCCGCGCATCCGCGAGATGTGGAAGTTCATCTTTCCGGCGGTCGTCTCCGAGCACCGGGTGGCCGACGCGAACGCGCTGGTCGACCGGTTGATCCCGGCGTAACCGGGACGCGCCGACCCCCCCGGTCGCGACCTACGCGGCCGACCAGCCGCCGTCGGACGGCAGCACGACGCCGTTCACGTTCACGCCGTCGTCGCTGAGCAGGAAGGTGATCGACGCCGCGAGGGCGTCGCTCTCCGCGGCATCGGGCATGACCGACATGCCCACTCGCACGCGCTCGGCGCCGAGCGGCGAGGCGAAGGTGGCCTCGATGTTCGTGATGGTCGGGCCAGGCGCGACGGCGTTCACGCGGATGCCGCTCGGGCCGTACATAAACGCGCTGCTCTTCGTGAGGCCGACGACCGCGTGCTTCGACGCGGTGTAGGCGGCGCCCGCCGCGGATCCGCGCAGGGCGGCCTCCGACGCGGTGTTCACGATCGAGCCGCGCGCCTGGGCGAGCATCGCGGGGATGACGGCGCGCATGAGTTTCATCGTGCCGTCGACGTTGATCGCGAAGACGCGCTTCCAGACGGCGTCGTCGATCTCGCCCACGGGCGTCATGTCGTCCATGATGCCGGCGATGTTCGCCAGGCCGTCGATGCGCTCGCCCGCGGCGGCCACGACCTGCGCGATCGCCGCGTCGTCGGTGATGTTCGCGACGACCGCGACGATGTCGCCGGCCGGGAGCTCGTCGACGAAGTCGTCGAGACGCTCCTGCGAGATATCGACGGCGATCACGCGGCCGCCCTCACGGGCGATGCGGGATGCGGTCGCGCGGCCGATGCCCGATCCGGCGCCGGTGACGATGATCGTCTTGCCGCTGAAACGGCCGGAGTCGATGCGTTCCACCCACGGTTCACGCTCCACCGGGGCATCCGCGGTCTCCTCGACGGCCTCGACCGGCGCCCCGCCCTCGGGAACGTCGCCGGCCTCGACCCGGGCGACCAGTGTGTCGATGAGCTCTTGCGTGAACGCGCCCTTGCTGAGCTTGATCAACCGCTTGATCGCGAGCTTGCTCACGGGGCGCAGCGCGTCGGCGCTCTGGCCGCTCTGCGCGAGCAGGTCGCGCAGGATCGGGCCGCCGACGGGGTGGGCGAGCCAGGCGGAGATCGACGAGTCGCCGGAGAGGGTGGGAGACATGCGGGGCTTCTTTCTCGAGGATTAACCGGACAACACTGTCCGGAATCAGGGTACACGCCGCGGCCGACGAGCGTCAGTCGCCCGCGGGTGCGGCGAGCATCGACTGCAGCGCCTCGAGCCCGGCCGTGATGTCGACCCCGGGGTCGAGCAGCCACTGCACCTGCAGCCCGTCGGAGGCGGCGATGATGAGCGCGGCGACCGACTCGGGCGCCACGTCGGAACGCACCTCGCCCGCGGCCTGGGCCGAGACGACCTGCTCGACGAGCTCTGCGCGCAGCGCGGCGAACCGGGTCGCGATGTACTCGCGCGAGGTCTCGTTGCCGGTCTCGACCGAGGCCCCGACCACGCTCGAGTAGAGGGCGACGAGCCCGGGGATCGTCACGTTGCGCTTGGCGGCGGCGAGCATGCCGTCGAGCAGTCCGTCGCCGGCGGCCTTGTCGTCGTCGTGGTGGCGGGCCGCGTTCTCGCGCAGCACCTCGACGAGCAGTTCTTCGCGCGACGCGAAGTAGTGCAGCAGCGCCCCGTGCGAGACGCCGATCGCCCCGCCGATGGCCCGCAGGGAGGTGCCCTCCGCGCCGCGCTCGGCGAAGACCTCGACCGTGCGCTCGAGGATCTCTTTGCGCCGGGCGACCCCTTTGGCGTACGAACGTGCGGGCGTGGCATCCATGCCCCGAATTCTACGGCCACAAAACCACCACGCGGCGGTTTTTGTTGTTATCGTGTTCTGCAGAACGTCGAACAAAGGAGTCTCGAATGACCACGACCGTCTCCGTGCAGCTGTACAGCGTGCGCGATGCCATCGCCGACGACCTGCCGGGGGCCGTCGCGCGGCTCGCCGAGATCGGGTTCACGAACGTCGAGCCCTACGGGTTCGCCGAACGCGTCGACGAGTACGAGCGGGCCTTCGCGGCATCCGGTATCTCCGCCCCGTCGGGTCATGCTCCCGTCATCGATTCGGACGACCCCGACCTCTACTTCGACGCCGCGGTGCGTCTCGGCATCGGCACGGTCATCGACCCGTTCGTGCCCACCGAGCGCTGGCAGTCGGCCGACGAGATCGCGAAGACGGCCGACCGGGTGAACGCGCTGGCCGCGCGCGCCGCGACCTTCGGGCTCGCCTTCGGCTACCACAACCACAACTGGGAGCTCGCGAACCGGGTCGACGGCCGCCCCGCGCTCCTGAGCTTCGTCGACCGCGTCGACGACGCCGTCGTGCTCGAGATCGACACCTTCTGGGCCTCGGTCGGCGGGGTCGACACCCCCGGACTGCTGCGCTCGCTCGGCGACCGGGTGAAGTTCGTCCACGTGAAAGACGGGGCGCTGAGCGACGACACCTCGCTGCAGCAGCCCGCGGGCAAGGGCGCGGTCGACGTGGCCGGCATCCTCGCCGCCGCACCGCAGGCCGTGCGGGTCGTCGAGTTCGACGCCTACGCGGGCGACGTCTTCGACGGCATCGCCGAGTCGTTCGCCTGGCTGAAGGAGCACGACGTATGAGCGCCGCACGCAGCGGACCGGTCGGCGTCGGCGTCATCGGCGCGGGCAACATCAGCACCCAGTACCTGACGAACCTGACGAAGTTCGCCGACCTGCGGGTGCTGTTCGTCGCCGACCTCGCCCTCGACCGGGCTCGGGCCCAAGCCGAGGCGTTCGGCGTGCCCGGTCACGGCAGTGTCGAACAGCTGCTCGCGAACGACGACGTCGAGATCGTCGTCAACCTCACCATCCCCGCGGTGCACGCCGAGGTCGGCCGGCAGATCGTCGCCGCCGGCAAACACGTCTGGAGCGAGAAGCCCCTCGCCCTCGACCACGAGTCGGGCGCCGACCTGCTCGCCGCGGCCGAGGCCGCCGGGCTGCGCGTCGCGTGCGCGCCCGACACCGTGCTCGGCGCGGGCGTGCAGTCGGCCCTGCGCGCGATCGCGCGCGGCGACATCGGCGAACCGCTCACCGCGACCACCCTGTTCCAGGTTCCGGGCCCGAACGCCTGGCATCCCGACCCCGAGTTCCTGTTCGCCCGCGGCGCCGGCCCGCTCTTCGACATGGGGCCGTACTACGTCACGACCCTCGTGCACGCGTTCGGTGCGGCGACCCGGGTGAGCGCGGTCTCGTCGACGTCGCACACCGAGCGCGTCATCGCGCAGGGTCCGCGCGCCGGAACCTCGTTCACGGTCGAGGTGCCCACCCACCATGCCGCGCTCATCAGCTTCGCGGGAGGCCGGTCGGCCGCGTCGACCTTCAGCTTCCAAGACGCGCAACCCCGCATGGGCTTCGTCGAGATCAGCGGCACCGAGGGCACGATCGTGCTGCCCGACCCGAACTACTTCGAGGGCGACTCGCGGCTCTGGCGGTTCGGCGCGGAGGAGCCGACCACGCTCACCGCCACCGGCTCGACGTTCGGCAGGGGATCGGGCGTGCTCGACCTCGCCCGGGCCATCCGTGGCGGCGAGGCAGAGCGGGCGAGCGGCGCCCTCGCGCTGCACGTGCTCGACGTGCTGCTCGCGATCTCGCTCGCCGCCGAGACCGAGACCCCCGTCGCCGTGACCTCGACGGTCGACCGCCCGCAACCGCTGCCCGAGTCGTGGGACCCGTCGGCCGCGACGCTGTAACGGAAGAACCCATGCAGACACCACGCCTCCGTGCCGCGATCGTCGGCACGGGCATGATCGCCGCCGTGCACCGGCGCGCGATCGCCGACAGCGGCGCAAACCTCGCCGGCGTGCTCGGATCGTCGCCCGCACGCTCGCGGCAGACCGCCGACGAGTGGGGAGTGCGCGGCTACGCCGACCTCGCCGAACTGCTCGCCGACCGGCCCGACGTCGTGCACGTCTGCACACCGAACGCGACGCACGTCGAGTACGCACTCGCCGCGATCGAGGCCGGTATCAACGTCGTGGTCGAGAAGCCGCTCGCCACCTCGGTCGCCGACGCGCAGAAGCTCGCGGATGCCGCGGCCACCGCCGGGGTCGTCGCCACCGTTCCCTTCGTCTACCGCTTCCACCCGCTCGTGCGCGAGCTGCGGGCGCGGCGCATCGCGGGGGAGTTCGGCGACCTCACCCTGCTGCACGGCTCGTACCTGCAAGACTGGCTGGTCTCGCCCGACTCGTCGTCGTGGCGGGTCGACGCCGCGGCCGGCGGGGCGTCGCGCGCGTTCGGCGACATCGGCTCGCACTGGTGCGACCTGGTCGAGTTCGTCTCCGGCGAGCGGTTCGCCAGCGTGAGCGCGGTGACCACGGTCGCGTACGACACCCGCCCCGTGGCATCCGGGCCCTCGTTCGGAGGGCGGTCGGCGGATGCCCCGAGGGTGGCGGTCACCACGGAAGACACCGCCGTCGCCATGTTCCGCACCGCGGGAGGGGCGGTCGCCAACGCGGTCGTCTCGCAGGTGGCCGCGGGGCGCAAGAACCGGCTCTGGTTCGAGCTCGACGGCTCGAAGGGCAGCGCCGTGTTCGACCAAGAGAACCCCGAATCGGTCTGGCTCGGGGGCGAAGACGGGTCGACCGTGCTGCACCGCGGCGAGGGCCGGGTGTCGCCCGACCAGGCCCGGTTGAACCGCGCGCCCGCCGGACACCCGATGGGCTACCTCGACGCGTTCGCGGCGTTCGTCGCCGACACCTACGCGGCCATCGGCGGCGCCACCCCCGAGGGGCTGCCGACCTTCGCCGACGGCGTGCGTTCGGCCGCGATCATCGAAGCGGTGCTGGCCTCGGCGGCCGCCCGCGCCTGGAAGGACATCTCATGAAACTCGGAATGCTCACCGCCTGCCTGCCCGACTGGGATCTCGACCGCATCGCGACGTTCGCGCAGCAGACCGGGTACGAACGGCTCGAGGTCGCCGTCTGGCCGAAGGTCGGCGGTCGCGAGTTCGAAGCGTCGCACCTGCCGGTCGCGACCCTCACCGACGACGACATCGCGGCGACGCGCGCGATTCTCGACCGCACCGGGCTCGAGATCAGCGCGCTCGCCTACTACGAGAACAACCTGCACCAGGATCTCGGCAAGCGCGACGAGGTGCGCACCCATCTCAAGCACTCGATCGACGCGGCGCAGCGACTGGGCGTGCCGTACGTGGGCACGTTCATCGGCCGCGACAACTCGAAGAGCGTGAAGGAGAACATGGCCGAGGGCGACCGGGTGCTGCCCGAGCTCGTCGACTACGCGGGCGAACGCGGGGTGAAACTCATCATCGAGAACTGCGTGATGGAGGGCTGGCACCCCGACGGCTACCCCGGCAACATCGCCTACAGCCCCGAGCTGTGGGGCTGGGTGACCGGGCTCGGCTTCGGGCTCAACTGGGACCCGTCGCACCTGACCTGGATCGGCATCGACCCGGTCGAGACGATCCTGCCGTTCGCCGAGCACATCGTGCACGCGCAGGCGAAAGACCTCGAGCTGTTTCCGGCCAAGCGCAACGAGTTCGGCTTCTTCGGCAAGGTCGACAAGGGCGACAACCCGTGGGAGATGGGCTGGTGGCGGTTCCGGGTTCCCGGCCGCGGCGTCGTCGACTGGCCGCGGGTCGTCGACCGCCTCTACGAGGCCGGCTTCGACGGCACGCTCTCGGTCGAACACGAAGACCCGCTGTGGGGCGGCACCGACGACAAGATCACCGAGGGGCTGCGCATCGCGCACAAGACGCTGCGGCCGCTGATCGCCGAGTAGCGGCGGCGCGTGCCCGCCCGCAGATGAGCCGGTTCCGGCCGGATGACGCGGCCGCGGTCGCCTCATCCGGCCGGAAACGGCTCATGTCGCACGGGGCGCCCCTGGCATAAACTCGAAAAGCACATCACGACCGAGCGGAAGACATGGCCGACCACGCACCCGACACCACCCTCGGTGATGCCGTGGCTGCGTTCGAGCCGGTGCGGCGCCAACTGTTCGGAATCGCCTACCGCATGCTCGGCAGCGCGACCGAAGCCGAAGACATCGTGCAGGAGGCGTGGCTGCGCTGGCAGTCGACCGACCGCAGCGTCGTGCGCAACCCGGCCGCGTTTCTCGTGACCACCACCACCCGGCTCGCGCTCAACGCTGCGTCGTCGGCGCGGGCGAGGCACGAGGTGTACGTCGGGCCGTGGTTGCCCGAACCCGTGCGCACCGTCGACGACCCGACGCTCGGCGCCGAGCGCACCGAGGCGCTCGAGGTCGCCGTGCTCGTGCTGCTCGAGCGACTGACCCCGACCGAACGGGCGGTCTACGTTCTGCGCGAGGCGTTCGACTACCCGTACTCGCAGATCGCCGAGGTGCTCGAGTTGAGCGAGGCCAACACGCGGCAGATCGCGCACCGGGCCAAAGACCACATCGCCGAGGAACGCCACGAGCCGGTCTCGGCAGAGCAGCGCGACCGGCTCTTACGGGCCTTCGTGAATGCGGCCCGGCTCGGCGACCTGGAGACGCTCGAGGGTCTGCTCGCCGAGAACGTCGTCGCCCTCTCCGACGGCGGCGGAGTGGTGTCGGCCGGGCGCCGGCCGGTCGTGGGCCGCGACAACGTGGGCCGTTTCCTCACGGGGATCGTCAGGAAGGGCGGCACGGGGTTCGAGATCGCGACCGTGCAGGCCAACGGCCAGACCTCGCTGCTGGTCAGCCTCGACGGAGCGCCGTACGCGGTCGTGTCGATCGACGCCTCGCCCGCCGGCATCGAGCGTGTCTTCCTGGTCGTCAACCCGGCCAAGCTGGGCGCGTTCGGCTAGTCAGTCGTGCTGGGCAGCCTCGAGCTCGCCGCGCGTGACCGGGGCGACCCGGTCTTCGAAGAAGACCCGCGACAGGCGCGCGCGCAGACGCCCCGACCGGCTCCTCTTGCCGCGGGCGTCGGGCCGCAACCGCAGTGGTGCCTGCTCTTCGAAGTCGACGAGGCGCCAGCGCTGGTACTCGTCGAGCGGCTTGTGCACCTCGATGTACTCGCCGCCCGGCAGTCGGACGACGCGTCCGGTCTCGTAGCCGTGCAACACCAGCTCGCGGTCTTTGCGCTGCAGGGCGAGGGCGACTTTGCGGGCGACGACGAAGCCCGCGACCGGTCCGACCACGAGCATGGCCTGGTAGAAGTGGATGACGCTCTCGACCGAGAGCCGGAAGTGCGTGGCGACGATGTCGCTCGACGCCGCACCCCAGAGCGTGGCGTAGAAGAGCACCCCCGCCACGCCGATCGCGGTGCGTACCGGTGCGTTGCGCGGTCGGTCGAGGATGTGGTGTTCGCGCTTGTCGCCGGTGATCCACGATTCGACGAACGGATACACGGCCACCGTCAGCAGGAACAGGGTGACGACGGCGAGCGGGGCGAGCACCGCGATCGCGAGAGTGCGACCGAAGACCACGATCTCCCAACCGGGCGGCACGAGCCTCAGTGCGCCGTCGAGGAAGCCCATGTACCAGTCGGGCTGACTGCCCGCCGAGGCGTCGCCGGGGGACGCCGGGCCGTAGTTCCAAATCGGGCTGATCGCGACCGTCGCCGCGATGAGCATCACCACCGCGAACACGACGAAGAACAGTCCGCCCATGCGCATCGCGTAGTTCGGCAGCAGCGGCACACCCACGACGTTGTCGTCGCTGCGGCCGGGTGCGGCGAACTGTGCGGGCTTCTGGACGGCCAGCAGCACCACGTAGAGGGCGATGAACGCGAGGATCGCGAGCGGCACGATGATCGCGTGCACGGGGTAGAAGTTCGCGATGATGTTGCTCGGAAACTCGCCGCCGAAGACGAGGAACGCGAGCCACGTTCCGACGACCGGGATGCCGAGGATCGTGCCGTGCACGATGCGCAGACCGCTGCCGGAGAGCATGTCGTCGGGCAGCGCGTAGCCGGTCCAGCCCGCGATCAGACTCAGCACGAACACGGCGAAGACGACCAGCCAGTTCAGGCGCCGCGGGCGACGGAACGCTCCGGTGAAGAACATGCTCAGCAGGTGCACGCCGAGGGCGGCCAGCATCAGCAGCGACGCCCAATGGTGGGCCTGGCGCATGAGCAGCCCGCCCCGCACCTCGAACGAGATGTGCATCGTCGAGTCGAAGGCGCGGGAGACGTCGATGCCCTGCAGGGGAACGTACGACCCGTCGTAGGTCACGACCGTGCGGGACGGGTCGTAGAAGAAGGTCAGGAAGATGCCGGTCACGCAGACGACGACGAACGCGTAGAGGGCGACCTCGGCGAACATCGACGACCAGTGCGTCGGCACCGCGCGCTGTCGCAGGTCGCGGAGCACCCGGTTCACCCGCGAGCCGCTGAGAGCGGCCGACGCCCGGTCGGTCAGCCGGGTGCTCATCGCGGTTCGCCGACCCGCGGCTCGTCGCGCCGGCCCTGCCCGGCTCCGGCGAACGCGTCGCGCGGGTGCTGCGTCTGCTCGAGCGTGACGATGTCGCGCCCGAGCACGAACGACAGGATCCACGCCGCGAGCACCCGCACCTTCCGCTCCCACGTGGGCACCGCGAGCACGTGGTACCCGCGGTGCATCACCCAGGCCACGAAGCCCTTGACCACGAACGGCCCCGACTGGAAAACGCCGGTGTAGAGCCCGAGCGTCGCGACCACACCGAGGTTGGAGTGCACGTAGTCGCGCGGGGACTCGCCGCGCAGGTCGGCCACGAGGTTCGCCGCGAGACGCTTCCCCTGCCGCACCGCGTGCTGCGCGTTCGGCACCGTCGTCGAGCGGGCCGCGGTGCGGCTGACGTCGGGTACCGCCGCGTCGTCGCCCGCTCCCCAGGCATCGACGACCACCTCGCCGTTGTCGCGCACCCGCAGGTCGGCGCCGACGACGAGGCGTCCACGATCGTCGACGGGCAGGTCGGTGTGCTTGGCGACGACCGGGTTCGCCGCCGTTCCCGCCGTCCAGACGATGAGGTCGGAGTCGAATTCCTCGCCGTTCGACAAGACCACGTGACCGCCGGTCGCCGAGAGCAGCTGGGTGTCGAGGAGCACCCGCCCACCCCGGTCTTCGAGGGAGTCGACGACCCAGCGCCCCGTCTTTTCCGACACTTCGGGCAGGATGCGACCCTGGGCCTCCACGAGCCTGAAGTCGAGCTCGTCGAACGTGATCTCGGGGTACGAGTCGAGCAGCGCGGTCGCGAGCGACAACAGTTCGCCGAATCCCTCCACGCCGGCGAAGCCGCCGCCGACGAAGGTCGCCGTGAGCAGCCGCGCCCGGTCGGGCCCGGGGAGCAGGGTGGCGGCTCGGTCGAAGTTGGCGATCAGCCGGTCGCGGATCGCGACGGCCTCCTCGATCGTCTTCAGCCCGATGGCCTCGTCGAGCACCCCGGGGATCGGGAACGTGCGTGTCACGGCGCCCGCGGTCACCACGACGATGTCGTAGCCGAGTTCGTACTCTTCGCCGACGGCGGGCCGCACCGTGACGGTCTTGCGGGCGTGGTCGACGGCGGTGACCGTCGCGGCGAGGAGTTCGGTGCGGCGCAGGTGACGACGCAACGACACGAGGGCGTGCCGCGGCTCCACCGAGCCGGCCATCACCTCGGGGAGAAACGGTTGGTAGGTCATGTAGGGCAGCGGGTCGATCACGATGACCTCGGCCTCGCCCTTCCGAAGCTTCTTCTCCAGCTTCCAGGCGGTGTAGAACCCGGCGTATCCGCCGCCGACGATGACAATTCTGCGCATGGTCTGCTTCCTTCCGACCCACGGGCGGGGTCACCAGTTAAGACCGCACGCGTGACGTGTTTGTGACAGCTGTCACGTTCGGCCCCGCGTGCCGGTCGTATGGGTAGATCGCGACCATCGACACGAGGAGAACCATGATCGAGAGCACAGTCACCGTCATCGGAGCCGGGTACGCCGGCGTCGTCGCCGCCAACCGGGTGCAGGCGTCATTGACGCCCGACGAGCGCGGGCGGGTGAGGGTCGTCGTGATCAACACGACGGCCGTCTTCATCGAGCGCGTGCGCCTGCACGAGCTCGCGGCAGGGGCGCGTGACAACGTGACGCTTCCGTTGGCCGACATGCTGCACCCCGACATCGAGGTCGTGGTCGGTCGCGTCACCGCGATCGACGCCGACGCTCGTCGGCTGACCGTCGACACCCCCGACGGCGAAACCATCCGGCAGTACTCGACCCTCGTCTACGCGGTGGGAAGCGTCTCTGCGCTCGGAGCGCCGGGTGCCGCCGAGTGCGCCCACCTGCTGGGCAACACCGACGGGGCCGAGACGGCGCGTGCCGCGCTCGCCGCAGGATCGCCCGGCCAGCGGGTCGTCGTCGTCGGCGGCGGGGCGACGGGGGTGGAGGCGGCCGCGGAGTTCGCCGAACAGTACCCCGCGGCATCCGTCACTCTTCTCTCCCGGGGCAGAGTGCTCGGCAATCTGAGCGCGGGCGCACGGCGCAGCGTCTCGCGTTCGCTCGCCGGGCTCGGTGTGCGCGTGATCGAGCAGGCTTCGGTGGCCCGGGTTCTCGCCGACGGGGTATGCCTCGACGGCGGCGAGGTGCTGCCGAGCGATGTCACCGTGTGGGCGGCGTCGTTCGCGGTGCCCGCCCTGGCGCGCACGAGCGGGCTGCCCGTCGACCCGACCGGTCGGCTGCTCGTCGACGAACGGTTGCGGGTCGTCGGGCACCCGGAGATCTTCGGCGCCGGCGACGCCGTGAGGCCGCCCGACTCGGTGGGGTCGCACCTGCGCATGGGCTGCGCGATCGCGATGCCGATCGGGGCGCACGCGGCCGACAACGTGCTCGCGGCGTTGCGCGGCGAACCGCTCGCCCCACTCGACGTCGGATTCGCCGCCCAGTGCATCAGCATCGGCCGCAGAGCGGGAGTCATCCAGCTGCTCACCCGTGCCGACCGGCCGACGGCGGTGCGCATCACCGGCCGGGCCGGAGCCTGGGTCAAGGAGTGGGTCTGCTCGGTGCTGGCGACCGGGGGCCCTCGCCGCGAGCGGGAGAAGCCCGGTTCGTTGCCGGTGGTCAAGGGCCCGAGGCGCATGCCCGACCCGGCCGCGCGCGTGCCCGCCGGCAGATGAGCCGGTTCCGGCCGGATGAGCCGACCGCGGTCGCCTCATCCGGCCGGAAACGCGTCATCTGCGCCCGACCCCGCCGCGCGGGCTACGACTTGCGCACTCCCCGGTTCGCGAAGCGCTGCTGGATCAGCACCGCGATCACGATGATCGCGCCCTTGGTGATCGCCTGCACCGAGGTGTTCAGGTTGTTCTGCGTGAAGATGTTCGTGAGCACGTTGAAGATCAGGATGCCCAGCACGGTGCCGACGATCGTGCCGCGTCCGCCGACGAGCAGCGTTCCACCGACGACGACGGCCGCGATGGCGTCGAGCTCGTAGAGTGTGCCGTGGGTCGAGGTGCCCGAGGTCGTGCGGCCGGTGAGCATGATGCCGGCGATGCCCGCGGTGAGCCCGCACAGCGCGTAGAGGTAGACGATGTGCCGCTTCACGTTGATGCCCGCGAGGCGAGCGGCCTCGCGGTTGCCGCCGATCGCGACGGTGCGGCGGCCGAACGTCGTGCGGTTGAGCAGAACCCAGCCGGCGGCCGAGACGAGGATGAAGATCCACACCAGCGTGGGCACACCGAGGAAGTTGCCGTCGGAGAACTCGAGGAACCCGCGCACCTTCACGGTCTGGGTCGTGCGGTTGGAGAGGATCTCGGCGAACCCGCGCGCGGCGATGAGCATCGCGAGGGTGGCCATAAACGCCACCACGTTTCCGTAGGCGATGATGATGCCGTTGATCACTCCCGCCGCGAGTCCGACGGCCAGCGCGATGATGATCATCAGCGGCCAGAACGCGGCGGCCGAGGCCTGCACGGCGGCGAGCGTGGCCACGACCGACGACAGCCCGAGAACCGAGCCGACCGACAGGTCGATGCCGCCCGAGATGATCACGAAGGTCATGCCGATCGCGAGCACACCGGTCACCGACGCGAGCCGCACGATCGTGAGCACGTTGCTGATGCTGGTGAAGCGGTCGCCGCCGGTCGCGGCGCCGACGATGATCAGCAGCAGCAGGGCGATGACGAGCCCGATGTTGCGTCCGGCGGCGCTGCCGAGAAATCTGCGGAGAGTGGCGGATGCCCGATTCGAACTCGACTGCTGTTCTACGGGGGCTGCGGTCTGGTGGCTCATGCTGCGCTTCCTTTCATAACCAGGTCGAGAACGCCCGATTCGTCGATGTCTGTGGCCGCCACGATGTCGAGCGTTTCGCCCTCGGCGATGACGAGTACCCGGTCGGCGAGGCCGAGCACCTCTTCGATCTCGCTCGAGACGATGACGATCGCGGTGTTCGCCGCGGCGAGCTGCCGGATCAGCGAGTAGATCTCCGCCCTCGCCCCCACGTCGACACCGCGCGTCGGTTCGTCGAGCAGCAGCACGGTCGTGCCGTGCACGAGCCAGCGCGCCAGCATGACCTTCTGCTGGTTGCCGCCCGAGAGCAGCCCCACGGCGCGGTCGGGGTCGGCGGGGCGCAGTTCGAGCGACTCGAGCTGGGTGCGGGCGGTCGAGCGTTCGAGCTTCTCGTTGAGAAAGCCCGTGCGCGCGAACCGGGCGAACGACGAGAGCGTCACGTTGCGGAAGATCGGCTGCTCGAGGATGAGCCCCTGGCTCTTGCGTTCCTCGGGCGAGAGGCCGATGCCCGCGGCGACCGCGGTCGGCACCGAGCCGGTGCGCACGGGTGCGCCGAGCACGGACACGGTGCCCGTCGACGGCCGGATGGCGCCGTAGATCGTTTCCAAGATCTCGGAGCGGCCCGACCCGACCAGCCCGGCCAGCCCGAAGATCTCGCCGGCGCGCACGCTGAACGACACCGGGTCGAAGACGCCCTTCACCGAGAGGCCCTCGACGCGGAGCACTTCGGCCGCGTCATCCGCCACAGGCACCGCCGGAGGGAAGACGTTCTCGACATCGCGCCCCGTCATCAACTGGATGAGCTTCGGTGTCGGCGTATCGGCGACCACGAGGCCGCTTGCGGTCGTGCGCCCGTCTTTGATGACCGTGATGCGGTCGCCGATCTCGCGGATCTCGGCCAGCCGGTGCGAGATGTAGACGACCGCGATGCCGTCGCGCGTGAGTTCCTTCACGACCCGGAACAGGTTCTTGACCTCTTCGGAGTCGAGCACGGCGCTCGGTTCGTCCATAACGATGAGGCGGATGTCACGGGAAAGCGCCCGGGCCATCGACACGATCTGTTTGTTGGCGGGGGAGAGCGAGCCCACCTCGCGCGACGGGGAGAGGTCGCCGTGGCCGAGCCGCTTCAGCAGGGCGCGGGTTCGCTTGTGCGCCTCGCGTACCTTGAGCACGCCGCCCGTCGACAGCTCGTGGCCGAGGAAGATGTTCTCGGCGATGGTGAGGCCGTCGACGACGTCGAGCTCCTGGTACATCGTGGCGATGCCGAGGTCGAGGGCGGCGGTCGGGTCGGCGATCGTCACGCTCTCGCCGAGCCAGAGCAGTTCGCCGTTCTCCGGCTTGTGCACGCCCGCGAGAACCTTGATGAGGGTCGATTTTCCGGCGCCGTTCTGGCCGAGCACGCAGTGCACCTCGCCGGGCACGATCGAGAAATCGACGCCCTTGAGGGCTGCGACTCCCGCGAAAGACTTCGTTATTCCGCGCACCTCGAGGAGGGGCGAACCATGGTCGTCATTGATCATGACCGCAATCTAGCAGAGAACAAATGCTCTGCGGGCATAACTTGGTCTCGAATCAGCAGCTTTTGTTTTTAATCGGAGAAAGTTGTTCCTTTGCCGTCACGGCTCTGCTACGTTGCATCCATCGTCACTGTGGACGATGTGGTGTGGATCCGGCAAAGCGGCCGGGACGCGTCGCGGCCGTATCCCAGTGACGACCGAGGCACCCGCATTCACTCACACTGGAGGAACCACATGCTGTCCACCCGCTCGGCGAAGCGCAGGTCGCTCGCCCTCGTCGGAACGTCCGTCGTCATCGCCGGCCTGCTCGCCGGCTGCACCACCGGAACCACCGACACCCCCGGCTCCGCGCCCACGAACAACACCGAGAACGACGAGACCGGCGACACCATCGTCATCGGCTTCTCGGGCCCCGCGGCCGACCACGGCTGGCTCGGCGCCATCAACTCGGCGGCCATCGCCGAAGCGGCCAAGTACCCCGACATCGACCTGCGGGTCGCCGAGGGAACCAACGACGCGAGCCTGCAGATCAGCCAGGTCGAGGGCTTCATCAACGACGGCGTCGACGCGATCGTGCTGCTGCCCACCGACGGCTCGGCGCTCACCGACGTGGCGACCAAGGCGATGGAGGCCGGCATCCCGGTGATCAATGTCGACCGCGAGTTCTCGTCGACCTTCGCCGCGCGCGCCACGATCCTCGGCGACAACTACGGCATGGGCGTCAGCGCCGGCACGTACATCTGCGAGCAGGTGGGCGACAACCCCGACGCCGTGATCGCCGAGATCGCCGGCATCGACTCGCTGCCCCTCACGCAAGACCGCAGCCAGGGCTTCGCCGACGCGCTCGACGACTGCGGCCTCGAGGTCTCGAACCGGGTCGCCGCCGACTTCACCGTCGCCGGCGGCGAGGCCGTGACCTCGCAGCTGCTCGCCGCCGCACCGAAGATCGACGCCCTGTGGAACCACGACGACGACCAGGGTCTCGGCGTGCTCGCCGCGATCGAGTCGGCCGGACGCGACGAGTTCATCATGGTCGGCGGCGCCGGCTCGAAGAACGCGATGGACCTGATCAAGTCGGGCGACAGTGTGCTCAAGGCCACCGTCATCTACCCGTCGACCCAGGCGGCAGACGGCATCCGTCTCGCCCGACTCGTCGCGCAGGACAAGGCGATGGGCGACCTCGTCGAGGTGGAGGTTCCGAACCGCATCGTGCTGAACGCTCCGGTGGTCACCTCCGAGAACGTGGACAAGTACCTGCCGACCGCGTTCGAGTCCTAGAAACCACGGGTGAAAGGTGCGCCCGCGTCGCAAGGCGCGGGCGCACCTCATAGAGAGGCCACGACATGTCTCACGAGACGACCCCGCTGCGTATCGCCATGATCGGCCACGGGTTCATGGGCGCCGCCCACTCCCAGGGCTGGCGCACCGCGCCGCGGTTCTTCGACCTTCCGGCGCGGCCCGAGATGCGGCTGCTCGTCGGGCGTGACGCCGGGGCGACGGCCGCCGCGGCCGAACGCTGGGGGTGGGCCGAGAGCGCGACCGACTGGCGGGCGGTGCTCGAGCGCGACGACATCGACGCGGTCGACATCGTGACGCCGGGCGACTCGCACGCCGAGATCGCGATCGCGGCGCTCGAGGCAGGCAAACACGTGCTCTGCGAGAAGCCGCTGGCCAACAGTGTCGACGAGGCGCGGTCGATGGCGGATGCCGCGGCTCACGCCGCCCGACGCGGGGTGTTCGCCATGGTCGGGTTCACCTACCGCCGGGTGCCGGCGGCCACCCTCGCCCGCGACCTCGTCGCCGCGGGACGCATCGGCGAGGTGAGGCAGGTGCGGGCGAGCTACCTGCAGGACTGGCTGGCCGACGCCGAGTCGCCGATGACCTGGCGGCTCGACAGTGCGCGCGCCGGCTCCGGCGCGCTCGGCGACATCGGCGCCCACGCCATCGACCTCGCGCAGTTCATCACTGGGCAGAGCATCGCCGCGGTCTCGGGCACGCTGCAGACCCTCGTCGCCCAGCGCCCGCTGCTCGCCGAATCGGTCGGGCTGTCGGGCACCGCGTCGAGCGAGCGCGGGCGGGTCACCGTCGACGACGTCGCCCTGTTCACCGCGCGGTTCGACAGCGGGGTGCTCGGCAGCTTCGAGGCGAGCCGGTTCGCCTCCGGCCGCAAGAACGCCCTGCGGGTCGAAGTGTCCGGTTCGAGCGGCGCGATCGCGTTCGACCTCGAAGACCTCAACGCCCTGCAGTTCTTCGATGCGACGGCCGACCCGGCCACGCAGGGATTCACGCGGGTGCTCGTGACCGAACCACAGCATCCGTATATCGAAGCCTGGTGGCCCGCGGGCCACATGCTCGGCTACGAGCACGGCTTCTCGCACCAGGCGAAAGACTTCGTCGAGGCGGTCGTCGCGGGCGAACAGCCCACGCCGTCGTTCGCCGACGGACTGCAGGTGCAACGCGTGCTCGAGTCGGTCTCGCTCAGCGCGGGCTCCGGCAGTGCGTGGACCGACACCGACGACACCGAGAAAGAGGAACGGCCATGACCCGTCCGATCACGCTTTTCACCGGCCAGTGGGCCGACCTGCCGTTCGAGGAGGTCGTGAAACTCGCCGCCGGCTGGGGCTACGACGGCCTCGAGATCGCCTGCTGGGGCGACCACCTCGACCCGTGGCGCTGGGACGAACCCGGCTACGTCGAGGGCAAGCTCGAGCTGCTCGAGCGCTACGGGCTCAAGGTCTGGGCGATCTCGAACCACCTCAAGGGGCAGGCGGTCTGCGACGACCCGATCGACCAGCGGCACCGCGACATCCTGCCCGACAAGGTCTGGGGCGACGGCGACCCCGAGGGCGTGCGCCAGCGGGCCGCGGAAGAGATGAAGCTCACCGCGCGTCTCGCCGCGAAACTCGGCGTGAAGACCGTGATCGGCTTCACCGGGTCGTCGATCTGGAAGTACGTGGCGATGTTCCCGCCCGTGTCGCAGGAGGCGATCGACGCCGGCTACCAGGACTTCGCCGACCGCTGGAACCCCATCCTCGACGTGTTCGACGAGGTGGGGGTGCGCTTCGCCCACGAGGTGCACCCGAGCGAGATCGCCTTCGACTACTGGACCACCGTGCGCACCCTCGAGGCCATCGGCCACCGCGAGGCGTTCGGGCTCAACTGGGACCCGAGCCACTTCGTCTGGCAAGACCTCGACCCGGTGAGCTTTCTCTGGGACTTCAAAGACCGCATCTACCACGTCGACTGCAAAGACACGAAGAAGCGCATGGTCAACGGGCGCAACGGCCGGCTCGGCTCGCTGCTCGCCTGGGCCGACCCCCGCCGCGGCTGGGATTTCGTCTCCACCGGGCACGGCGACGTGCCGTGGGAAGACAGCTTCCGCATGCTCAACACCATCGGCTACAAAGGGCCGATCTCGGTCGAGTGGGAAGACGCCGGCATGGACAGGCTGGTCGGCGCCCCCGAGGCCCTCGCGTTCGTGAAGCGGTTGGCCTTCGATGCTCCGGATGCCGCGTTCGACGCGGCCTTCAGCACGCGCTGACTTCGGCTGAGCGTCGACGAATGTCTGCGGCGAATCGCGCCAACCCCGACGTGCGAGACTCTAAACATGGTTGACATCAGTCGCGGGTCGACTCTCGGGGGCTCGGGTGCGAGCGAACTGTTCCAGCTGCTGCGCGACGGGTCGCCGCGCACGCGCGCCGAACTCGCCGCCACCACGGGCCTCGCCCGCTCCACGATCGCGCTGCGGGTCGAAGAGCTGATGAGCCTCGGGCTGGTCAGCCCGGTCGAAGACGCGCAGTCGACGGGCGGCCGACCCTCGTCGCAGTTCGCGCTCAACCCCTCGGCCAAGTTCGTGCTCGCCGCCGACCTCGGCGCCACCCACGCCACCATCGCCGTCTCGAACCTCAGCGGGGTCATCGTCGGCGAGACCATGGGCCCGATCGACATCGCCGACGGGCCGGCCGTCGTGCTCGACTGGATGATCGCGACCGGCCGCGCCCTGCTCGAGCAGCACGGCCTGTCGATCGCCGACATCCTCGCGGTCGGCATCGGCGTGCCCGGACCGGTCGAGCACAGCACCGGCCGCCCGATCAACCCGCCGATCATGCCCGGCTGGGACCAGTTCGACGTTCCCGGCTTCGTGCAGGCGCAGGTCGGCGTGCCCGTGCTCGTCGACAACGACGTCAACATCATGGCGCTCGGCGAGCAGGCCTTCGGCTGGCCGCAGACCGACAACATGCTGTTCATCAAGGTCGCGACCGGCATCGGCGCCGGGGTGATCTCGGGCGGACGCCTGCTGCGCGGCGCCCAGGGCATCGCGGGCGACATCGGCCACGTGCAGATCGCGCGCGGCGCCGGGGTCGCCTGCCACTGCGGCAACCGCGGCTGCCTCGAAGCGCTGGCCTCCGGGCCCGCCATCGCCAAGGCGCTGAGCGACGCCGGTCTCGACGCCGACGGACCCGCCGCCGTGATCGACCTCGTGAAACACGGCAACATCGAGGCGATCCAGGCCGTGCGCCAGGCGGGACGCGACCTCGGCGAGGTGCTCACGGCCTGCGTGAGCCTGATGAACCCCTCGGTCATCGCGGTCGGCGGCTCGATGGCGGCGGTCGGCGACCACCTCATCGCCGGTGTGCGCGAGATCATCTACACGCGCTCGATGCCGCTCGCCACGAGCAAGCTCACCATCGTGCAGTCGACCGCCGGACCGAACGCGGCCGTGCTCGGCGCGAGCATCCTCGCGATCCACCACGCGCTTTCGCCCGAGGGCATCGACCGCATGACGCCGTAGGGCGCGCGGCCGCGCGGCGGTCGCCCCGCGCGGCGCCGCGTGCCGCGCCCTGCCGCGCGCGGTATTCCCCGCAAATGAGCCGCCTCCGGCCGGATGACGCGTCCGCGGCCGGCTCATCCGGCCGGAACCGGCTCATGTAGCGTCCGGCGGGGTGGGCGACGGGCGCGGCGCGCCCCTGCGCTCAGTGCGGCAGCGCGTCGAGCACGGTGTCGATCGCCTCGCCGACGATGTCGCTCGCGTACGGTTCGGACAGGATGGCACGCGCCTGGCGGGCGAACCGGTCGGGGTCGCCCGACCCGGAACGCAGCGCGCGCAGCGGGGCGAGAATCGCGGCGCGGCGCAGCCACACGTTGTTCTCGACGATCCACCGGTCGAGCGCCACGTAGGCGCGGGTGCGGCCCGTGTCATCCAGGGCTTCGATCATCGGCCCGATAACGTCCGTCGCGAGCGGGTCGACGAGCGACCGCAGCCGCCCGTCGCGCACGAAGCCCTCGATGCGGGTGAGGTCGCTGTTGTCGAGCAGCTTCACGTTCGACTGCAGCAGCACGACGGCTGCGAGCCGGCGCTCGTAGACCGGCGCGGCCCACAGCTCGGAGGCCAGCGCGGTCACCTCGTCGTGCGTGAGCCCGCGGAACTTGCGCAGCGCATCGTGCACCGTGCCGCGCACCGCGCCGACCGAGGCGCCGTACGACTCGAGCGAGCTCGAGCCGCGGTCGTCGGCGGGCGGGCTCCACGAGGTCTCGCGCTGCAGTGCCGCGTCGATGAACTCCGCGGCCTCGGTCATCCGACCATTCTCCCGCAGCGTCAGCCCTGGCGCGCCTTCAGTCGCGGGTTGAGCTTGTTGATCACGAACGTGCGACCGCGGCGGCGCACCACCTGCGAACCCGGCGCGTTCTTGAGGCTCTTGAGCGAGTTGCGTACCTTCATGGGATTCCTAACTGATAACGGTTCTCAACTACAGTAGTACCCGCGGGCCGTCCGGTCCGTTGCGACAGGAGACGAATGCACGCCGAACACCTCGAGGTCACGCTCGTGACCGGACTCGACGCCGACGCGAAAACCCGCGTGGTGCGCTCGCTCGGAGCGCCCGTGAGCGCCGGAGAACAGTGGCCGGATGACGCGGACGACGACTTCCCCCTCGCGCTCGCCGACCGGCTCTGCGCCCTCGCCGACGACGGGCACCGCGGCTCCCTCGTCATCGAGCTGGAGGCCGAGGCCGATATCGTGGAGACCGCGCTCGTGCTGCGCCACGTGCTCGGCTCGAGCCGGAGCGGCGCCGTGCTGCGCGACGTGATCACCGTGCAACGCGCCGGCGACCTGCGCGCGCTGCTGTTCCGGGAGGCGCCGCTCGGCGACATCGTCCTGCCCGAGCGCCTCGCCCTCCAGCTCGAGTTCGCGACCACCGTCGTAATCGTCGACGCCGAGCGGGTGCCCGCGCGGCAGCTCGGCGAGATCCAGGGACTGCTGCTCGGACTGAACCCCACGGCGAACCTGCTCGCGTTCGGCGGCGACGGGTACCGCCGGCTCGCCCCTGCGAGCGGCCGGGCCAGCATCGACGGGCTCGGGCAGGCCACCGGCTGGATGCTCGAGCTGGGCGGCCACGCCGGTCTGCCCGCCACCCGGCACGGTGTCGGCTGCCTGGTCTACCGCGACCCGCGGCCGTTCCACCCCGGCCGGCTCGCGGCCGTGGTCGACGGCTGGTTGGAGCCCGACGACGCGGGACTCGTCCTGCGCAGCCGCGGGCTGGTGCGGCTCGCCTCGCGGGCCGACCGCGTCGGATCGTGGTCGACGGCGGGCGCGGTGTTCGCGCTCGATCCGACAAGCATGACCACGTGGCATCCCGACACCCCCGCCGGCCAAGAACTCGTCTTCTTCGGCCTCGACATCAACCGCGACCACATCGAGCGCGCGCTCAACTCGTGCCTGCTCTCCGACGACGAGTTCGTGGCGGGGCCGATGGAGTGGGAGACGTACCACGACCCGTTCCCCGTCTGGCAGCTGGAGCACGGCCACTGACGCGTCGTCGTCGCCCCGCGTGCCGAATGCAGGAGATCTAGCCGCGAGTCACACGTTCTGGCCGATCGGCGGGGCTCGGAACGGAATTCTTCTGCATTTGGCCCGGGGCGACGGCGCCCGGGGCGGGCGCGCCCGGGGCGAGCGGCTCGGGGCCGCGCTCGCCGTTGACCGCGGCGATGCCGCCGAGGATGAGCGCCCCGCCCAGAAGCTGCAGCAGCGAGAGCTGCTCGCCGAGCAGCAGCCAGGCGAACAACGAGGCGAACACCACCTCGAGCAGGCCGGCGAACGAGGCGACCCGCGAACCGAGAATCCCGCTCGCGGTGATGCCGGCGACGTAGGCGAGCGCGGTGCTCACCACGGCGACGATGAGCAAGGGCACCCACCAGGGTGCGCTGCCGCCGAACAGGGGCAGGTCGCCGAAGGTCGCCGAGAACGGCAGGATGCCCGTCGCCGACAGCAGCGCGAGCACGATCCCGCCCACGAAGAGCCCGGAGGCCGCGAGCGCCACCGGCGGCAGCCCGTCGTTCGGGCGCGCGGCGATGACGAAGTAGACGGCGCAGCCGACGGCCGCGGCGAACGCGAACATCAGGCCGACGGGGTCGACGGCCCGGATCGCGCCCGGCCCGATCACGAGCAGCAGTCCGCCGACGGCGAGCACGCTGCCGACGAGCACGGCGGGCCGTGGCGCGCGGCGCGTGGTCGCCCAGGCGAATCCGACGAGCAGCAGCGGGGCGAGAAACTCGACGAGCAGGGCGGTCGACACGGGGATGGTGTGCAGGGCGGTGAAGTAGGCGAGCTGGGTGGCGGCCACGCCGACCGCTCCCATGCCGAGCACGCGCCACCGGCCGCGCCACAGTGCGCTCCAGCGCCCGCGCAGCGCGACGATCGCGAGCGGGGCCAGCAGCAGCGACGCGGTGAGCGCGCGGGCCGTGACGGCGGCGGCGGGAGACCAGCCGGCCTCGAGCAGCGGCTTGATCAGCGCGCCCGACGTTCCGAACGACAGGGCCGAGACGACCGCGATACCGAGCCCGCCGAACCTCGATGACAGCACCATTGCGACTCCTCCGTGTACCTCGCGTCATGACCTATGCTGGCCTATACCCCTGACATTAGGACCGACGCTAGTGAGGAGTCAACTTGCATTTTGCCCCTGACACCGAGGACTCGCTCGAGTTCGTCGTCGCCCTCGGCAACACCGAGCCCGGCGCCTCGCGCAGCGGAGACGACGAGCTGTCGACGCCGCAGCAGCTCGCCGCCCTGCTCGCGACCAACGTCTACACCGGCCGGGTCGACCACGACGAGGCCGAGCTCGACGAGGTGCGCCGCACCCGCGCGCAGCTGCGCCGCGTCTGGACGCTCCCCCGCGACGAGGCGGTCGACGAGGTCAACACGATGCTCGCGCGGGCGAAAGCGGTGCCCCAGCTGGTGCGCCACGACGGATTCGACTGGCACATGCACGCGACCGCCCCCGACGCGCCCCTCGCCGAACGCATCAGGGTCGAGGCGTCGCTCGCGCTGACGGATGTGATCCGCATGAACGAGATGGACCGCCTGCGGGTCTGCGGGGCGGACGACTGCACCGGACTGTTCCTCGACCTGTCACGCAACGGGTCGAAGCGCTTCTGCAGTGTGCGCTGCGGCAACCGCATGAACATGGTGGCGTTCCGCGAACGGCGGGCGGCCGAGGCGGGCTAGCGCCGACGCGCCCGCACGACGGTGTCGACGGTGTGCATGTTGGTCGCCGCACGCTCGACGTCGGCGGTCACCTCGATGATCCACTCCTCGGCCGAGAGCCGCAGCTTCTCGACGACCTCGTGCCCGGTCTCGAGCAGCATGCTGTCGTGTCCGTGGCCCGCGGCCCTGGAGTGCCCGACCACGAGCAGGGTGCCGCCCGGCGCGACCGACGCGGCGGCGACGAGCAGCGTGCGCTCGCGCAGCGCGGCCTCGGGAACGTGCAGGAAGAACGAGGTGACCAGGTCGAACTCGCCCGGCGACGTCGCGAGATCGTCGAGCACGAACTCGACCTGCACGCCTGCGGCGTCGGCGTGCTGCCTGGCCCGGTCGAGGGCGACGTCGGAGACGTCCACCCCCGTCACCTGCCAGCCCTGCCGGGCGAGCCAGATCGCGTCGGCTCCCTCTCCGCAGCCCAGGTCGAGCGCGGTGCCGGGCGTCAGCCCCGCGACCTCGCGCACGAGGGCGGCGTTCGGGTTGCCGCTCCAGATCTGCTCGCTCTCGAGGTAGCGCGCGTTCCATTCGGCCTGGCTGTTCGGGGGAGTCTGCATGGTTCCATCTTCGGAGAGCAGACGCCCGGATGCCACATAAGTTGCCGTTACGGCAACTAGTCGAGCGTTACCGTGCTCGACTGCCAGAGCTTGTTGCCCGGCTCGGGAGCCCAGACGAGCGTGAGCACCGAGGCCTCGGGGGCGACCGCGGCGGCGAAGTCGGCTCCGGCCCCCGACGAGGCATTGCGGGTCACGGCGACCTCGACGCCGTCGGCGTACCCGACGATCGCGTCGGGCGGCCCGGCGATCAGGTCGGTCTCGCCGCCCTCGCCGTAGAACTTCTGGAAGTAGATCGAGGGCGCCGAGGTGCGGTCGTAGACCTCGCCGTCGGGATTCGTCCACGTGAACGGGCGCTCCCCGGTCGGCGGGATGCCGGGATCGTCGATGCGCAGTCCCTCGCCGGTCTCGCGCACGACCCAGGCGTCGGCGATGCCCGCGCTCTGCGCGCTGACCACCTGGAAGCCGTTCTCGGGCCCGGGCGTGATCACGAAAGCCTCGTCGGCGAGGGCTTCCGCCGCGTCGCGGGTGACGGTCTCGTTCGTCGGCGAGTACTCGGCGTAGGTCTCGGCGGAGTCGCCGTAGGTCTCCTGCGTCTCGGGAGTGAGCAGCGCCCACGCGCCGGCCGGGTTGCCGAGCGCGATCGCTTCGAGGTAGTCGGAGACCAGTGCCGTGGCCGGGTCGACGGGCTCGGTCGAGGCCGAAGGCGACGCCGACTCCGCGTCACCGGAGGTCGTCGGCGCGGTGGCCGACTCGGCCGCACACCCCGCGAGGAGAGCGACGATGGCCACGGCGGTCGACGTGCTCAGGACGGTTCGCGCGGAGTTCGTCATCGTTCCAGCCTAGGAGCGGTCTGAATCGTGCTCGGGTATTGCCAGAGAAGACTCAGCGGTAGCGCAGGCATTGTCCGAGGAACACACCGACGTCGACGGTGTAGCGGCGCACGAGCCGCCGCGGCTCGAGGCCCAGTCGGTAGAGCCATTCGATGCGCAGTCGTCGGAACGCCGCGGGCGCCCGCCGTTTGCCGCCCGCCCAGAAGTCGAACAACGCGCCGACGCCGACGAACACGGCGGCGTCGAGCTGCGGCGCGTGGTCGAGGATCCACTGCTCCTGCAGCGGGTTGCCCATCGCCACGAGCACCACGTCGGGGCGGGCGGCCGCGATGAGCGCGTCGGCACCGGCGACGCCGGCGAACCCGTCGCTCGTGCCGACCACGTTCTGGCCGAGCGCCGTGCGCGCGTGCTCGGCGGCCCGCGCGAGCACGTCGGGCCGGGCACCGAGCAGGTAGACCCGCAGCGGTCGGCCGGCGGCCGCGAAGAGGTGCGGCACGAAGTCGGTGCCGTTGAGATTGTGGGCGAAGCGGCGGCGGTGCAGCATCATCGCCGCGACATCCATACCCACCCCGTCGTTGACGATCACGGTGTCGATCGACCGGGGGCGGTCGAGCAGAAACCGGCACTGCACCACGAAATTGGTGTTGGCGAAGAACAGGGCGGTCTTGCGCCGGTCGTCGACGGCGGCGAGCAGGCGCCGGGCGAGGCGGTCGGGGGTCGTCGACAGAACGGCGAACCGGCTGATCGCGAGTTCGTCGTCGAGAGCGGAATCTGCGTGGGTTTCGGGTCTCACGGGCGTCCTCGGGTCGGGGTACTGCCTGTGTACACCCGCGCGGGCGGCAGCGGAATTACTGGTGGGCAGGCCTCCGACAGTGCTAGCGCAGTTCTCGCCGCCGCATAAGAACGAGAGCAGCGGATGCCGCGGCCACCGCCACGGCTACGAGCCAGTACCCGCCGCTCAGGTCGATCTCGCGCGCCACGACCTCGGGGGTGTGCGTGAACGGCGACAGGTCGCGCGCCCACTGCGGGAGGCCGACGAGGCCTCCGAACGTGCCGAGGAAGACGCCCGCGCCGAGCAGGGTCCAGCCCAGCGCGGCGGTGACCGACGGCAGCAGCACGAAGACGAGGGCGAGCACACCGAGGTAGCAGAGCGCCGCCGGGATCTGCGCGGCCGCCGCGGCGAACGACTCGCCGACGTGCGCCTCGTCGTCGCCGGTGGCGAAGACCGCGACCGTCGAGGCGACGCCCGCGCCCAGCAGCACGAGCAGGATCGCGACGACGCCGAGCAGCAGGTAGTCGGCGAGCCAGCGCACCCGGCCGAGCGGTGTGGAGAGCAGCAGCTCGGCGGTGCCCGACGCCTCCTCCTGCCTGGCGCGGATCACCCCCTGCGTCGCGCACGCCGCGGCGACGAAACCGACGAGGCCGAACATGGCCGAGACGAGCACCTGGGTGACGGAGCCCTCGCCGGGCACGAGGGTCTGCAGCATCGCGGCGAGATCGGGGTCTTGGCGTGCGGCCTGTACGACGACCCCCGACAGTGCGCCGGCGACGACGCCGAAGACCGCCCCGCCCGCGCTCCACGCCGCGATCGTCGGCCACTGCAGCCGCCAGGCGAGGGCGAACGACCCGCGCAGCCATGGTGCGGCCTCCGGCCGGCCGGCGTGGGCCGGCAGCAGGCTCGCTCCGCTGTCGCGCCGCGACTGCAGCGCGAACACGGCCGCGCCGCAGACGAGGGCGAGGGCGAGGCAGAGCAGCAGCGGCGCGGGATCGTTCGCGGTGTAGGCGCTCACGTGCTGGCCCCAGCCGATGGGGGAGAGCCAGCTCGGCCAGGCGCTCGTCATCGACAGTCCGTCGGCCGACGGGGTGCCGAGGGCGTCGCCGACCCCGCGCAGCACGAAGGCGACCATCACGAGCGAGACGGCGATCGAGTTCGCGCCGCGCGAGGTGTGCGCGAACTGGGCGGCCAGCAGCGCGACCGCGAGGAAGGCGACGCCGACCGCCGCGGTCGCGAGGCCCGCGACGAGCGAGCCGTCGACGGGCATCGCCCCCGCCACGAGGGCGAGGGCGACCGCCGCGCCGAGCACGAGGTTCGCGGCGACGCCGTGCACGGCCGTGGTGACCGTCGGCCGGATGCGCGCGACGGGGGTCGCGGCGACCAATTCGGCCCGCCCCGACTCCTCTTCGGCGCGGGAGTGCCGCACGGCGAGGAAGGTGCTCATGAGCGCCGCGAGCAGGGCCAGGTAGGTGAAGATCTGGAAGAACACGAAGGCCGGCAGGGTGGCGCCCTGCGGCAGGCCGCGCAACAGCAGGATCGCCGGGTTGGCGACGGCGAGGCGCATGATGCCCGCGCGCTCGTCGGTGTCGCCGTAGGTGGTGCCGACGGCGCTCGCCGCGACATAGGCGAGCAGGGCGGTGCTGACGATCCAGACCGCGAGCTGCACGCGGTCGCGGCGCAGCCGTTGGCGCAGCAGCGCGCGCATCACGGTGCGTCGCCGTAGTGCCGCAGAAACAGTTCTTCGAGCGAGGGCGGGGCGACCACGAGGCCGCGCACTCCGAGCGCGCCGAGCACGGGCAGCACCGCGGGCAAGCGGGCGTCGTCGACCGTGAACCGCACCCGCCCGCCGGTGCTCTCGAGGTCGTCGACCGACGGGATCGACGCGAGCTGGGCATCCGTCGGTCCCGTCGAGAACGAGACCTCGATGCGGGTCAGATGGCGCAGGGCCGCGAGGGTGCCGGTCTCGACGGTCTTGCCCGCCCGGATGATGCTCACCCGGTCGCACAACTGCTCGACCTCGCTCAGGATGTGGCTCGACAGCAGCACCGTCGCGCCCTCCCCGGCGACCCGGCGGATCTCGGCGTCGAACACCGACTCCATCAGCGGGTCGAGCCCGCTCGTCGGTTCGTCGAGGATGTACAGGTCGGCCGGCGTCGCGAACGCCGCGATGAGCGCCACTTTCTGCCGGTTGCCCTTCGAGTAGGCGCGGCCCTTCTTCCCCGGGTCGAACTGCAACGCGTCGACCAGCCGCGCCTTGCGCTCGGCGTAGGCGCGCGCGTCGGCCGTGCCCCCGCGCAGCCGGGAGAGGAGGTCGATCGTCTCGCCGCCGGAGAGGTTCGGCCAGACGCTGACGTCGCCAGGGACGTAGGCGACGCGGCGGTGCAGCGCGACCGCGTCGGCCCACGGGTCGCGGCCGAAGAGGGCGGCCGAACCGCCGGTCGCCCTGGCCAGCCCGAGCAGCACGCGGATGGTGGTCGACTTGCCCGCGCCGTTCGGCCCGAGGAAGCCGTGCACCTCGCCGGCCGTCACTTCGAGGTCGAGGCCGTCGAGCGCGGTCACGCGCCCGAACCGTTTCTCGAGGCCGCGGGCCTCGACGACGAGATCGCTCATGCCACAGCAACATACGCCTCTGGCCGCCGTTGAGTAGGGCGCTTGCGCCCGTATCGAAACCTCGCGCGGGGGGTTTCGATACGGGCCGCGGGCGGCCCTACTCGACCAGCGGATCGCCTACAGTGAACCGTGCCCAGAACCGCCCTCACCACGCGCCAGCTCAACGCCCGCGGTCGTCAGCCGCTCCGCGCGATCATCCGCGACCCTGCCCTCATCGGCACCGAGGCGCTCGCCGGGGCCGTCACGGTGCTCGCGCTGATCCCCGAGGTGATCTCTTTCGCGATCATCGCGGGAGTCGACCCCGTGAACGCGCTCGTGGCATCCGCCGTTCTGGCGATCACCATGTCGGTTCTCGGAGGCCGCAGCGCCATGGTCACCGCCGCCGCCGGCTCGGTGGCGCTCGTCGTCGCCCCGCTCGTGCACGCCGAGGGCGTCGAGTACCTGCTGCCGACGGTGATCCTCGCCGGCGTGATCCAGATCGTGTTCGGCGTCACCGGGCTCGCCCGCGTGATGCGCTACATCCCCCGCTCGGTGATGATCGGGTTCGTCAACGCGCTCGGCATCCTCATCTTCGTCGCCCAGGTCGCGAGCCTGATCGACGTGCCGTGGCAGGTCTACCCGCTGTTCGTGCTCACGCTGCTCATCGTCTGGCTGTTTCCGAAGATAACCACCCACGTGCCGGCGCCGCTCGTCGCGATCGTCGCCGTGACCACGCTCACCGTCGCCCTCGGCATCGTCGTGCCGACCGTCGGCGACGAGGGCAGCGTCACCGGCGGGCTGCCGGGCATCACCCCGTTCGGTGTGCCGCTCACGCTCGACACCCTGCTGCTCATCGCCCCGACCGCGATCGCCGTCGCCTTCGTCGGCCTGATCGAGACCCTGCTCACCGCGAAGCTGGTCGACGACATGACCGACAGCCCGTCGTCGAAGAAGCGCGAGTCGTGGGGACTCGGCGTCGCGAACATCCTCGCCGGTTTCTGGGGCGGCGTCGCGGGCTGCGCGATGATCGGCCAGACCGTGGTCAACGTGAAGATCGGCCGGGCCCGCACCCGGCTCTCGACGCTGTTCGCCGGCGTCTTCCTCCTGCTCTTCGTCGCGGTGCTGTCGAACGTGATGGCCGTGATCCCCATGGTCTCGCTCGCCGCCGTGATGATGGTGGTCGCGGTGCGCACGGTCGACTGGCATTCGGTCAGGCCGAGCGTCGTGAAGCGGATGCCGCGTTCCGAAACGGTCGTCATGGTGGTGACCGTGGCGACCGTGGTGATCACGCACAACCTCGCGATCGGCGTCGGCGTCGGCGCCGTGCTGGCCGCGCTGCTGCTGCTGCAGCGGGCGTCGCGCGCGTTCGGGGTGACCCGCATCGTCGCGTCCGACGAGGCGAGTGCCGAGTACCTCGTTCGCGGCGCCCTGTTCTTCGCGTCGAGCAACGAGCTCGCCGACCACTTCCACTTCACCGTCGACCCGCCCCGCGTCGTCATCGACTTCTCCGAGTCGCGCATCTGGGACGCGTCGAGCGTCGCCGCCCTCGACGCGATCGAGGAGAAGTACCGGGCCGAGGGTGTGACCGTCGAGGTGCGCGGCCTCGACGAACGCAGCGCGCGGCTGCACGCGAGCATGAGCGGGCACCTGAACGGCGGTTGAGCAGGTCGCGCAGCGTATCGAAACCTCACGGGCGGGGTTCGATACGGGCCGTAGACGGCCCTACTCGACCAACTGGGATGATGGAACCCATGACCACCACGATCGACTGCCGCGCCATCCTCTTCGACATGGACGGCACGCTCGTCGACTCGACCGAGGTGGTCGAACTGGTCTGGGCCCGGTTCGCCGACCGGTTCGGGCTCGACCTCGCCGAGATCCTCAAGACGTCGCACGGGCGCCGCATGGAAGACTCCATCCTGCGTTTCGGGCCCGAGGGTGTCGACGTCGCCGCGCAGAAGAAAGACCTCTCCGACTTCGAGTACGTGACGACCGAGGGGGTCGTGGCCGTTCCCGGCGCGCCGGACTTCGTGCGCAGCCTGCCCGCCGAGCGCATCGCTCTGGTCACGAGCGCCGGCCGCGACCTCGCCACCATGCGCATGCTCTCGGTCGACGTGCCGCTACCGGCGGTGCTCGTCGGTGCCGAAGACGTGACGAACGGCAAGCCGCATCCCGAGCCCTATCTCACGGCGGCCGCGGCCCTCGGCGCGCACCCGGGCGACACCGTGGTCTTCGAAGACGCCGACGCGGGCATCGAGTCGGGCCTCGCCGCCGGCATGCGCGTGATCGTGGTCGGCGACGCGGCCGGCGAGATCGCGCGCGACCTGCCGCGCATCCGCGACTACTCTCAGATCGGCGCGACGGTGACCGACGGCGTGATCACGCTCACGCTGGAATAAACGCACAGGTCGGCGTGATTGGCTCCAGTGTGACCACCCAGATTCCGGCGCGCGCCGCCCGGCCCCAGATCGTCCTGTCCGTCGTCCGCACCGAGTGGATCACCCCGCGCATGGTGCGGGTCGTGGCCGGCGGCCCCGGCTTCGACGACCTCGCGCCGAACGACTTCACCGACAAGTACAGCAAGCTGATCTTCGTCAGGCCCGAGCTCGGTCTCGAGCCGCCCTACGACATCCCGGCATTGCGCGAGTCGCTGCCGCAGGCTGACTGGCCGGTCGTGCGCACCTACACGATCCGCTGGGTCGACTACGAGACGCGCGAGATCGCCGTCGACTTCGTCGTGCACGGCACCGAGGGTGTCGCGGGTCCGTGGGCCGCGAACGCCCGGGCCGGCGACGCCCTCGTGCTCGGCGGCGTCGGCGGGGCGTACGCGCCCGACCCCGAGGCCGGCTGGCACGTCATCGCCGGCGACGAGTCGGCGATTCCCGCGATCTCGTCGGCGGTCGCCGCCCTCTCGCCGACGGCCCGCGGCATCGTGCACATCGAGGTCGAAGACGACAGCGACGTGCTGCAGCTCGAGGCGCCCGTCGGTGTCAGCGTCAACTGGATCCGCCGCGGCCACGACCGCGACCCCTCGCTGCTCGCGACCGCGATCGACGCGGCGGAATGGCCGGATGACACGGTGCAGGTGTTCGCCCACGGGGAGCGCGAGTCGATGAAGGCCGTGCGCGCCGTGCTGGCCGAACGCGGTGTGCCACGCGACCGCTTCTCGCTCTCCGGATACTGGGCCTACGGCCGCACCGAAGACAGATTCCAGGCGGAGAAGCGCGAGCCGATCGGCAAGATCGCCGACTGAGCGCACCCGCGGAGTTGCACCTTCCGTAGCGTCATGTGGTTCGGTGGAATCACGTCCCCACCCACCGAGGAAGGCCCCGCCCATGTCTCTGCCGTTCGTTCCGCCGCGCCAGGTCAAGATCGGTGACGCGGCAGCGTTCGCGGGCACAACGCCGCGCACGATCCGCCACTACCACCAGATCGGGCTGCTCCCCGAGCCGGAGCGGGGCAGCGACGACCGCCGTCGCTACGGCTACGACGACATGATCCGGCTGCTCTGGATCCTCAAGATGGCCGATGCCGGCGTCGCTCTGGGCGACATCCGCGACGCCTTCGCCGCCGCCCCTGCCGGAACCGACGGCGAGCACGATCTCGCGGGAGTCCTGGGACGACTGCAGCAGACCCTCGTCGCGCACGAGGCGGAGGTGCATCGGCAGCGACTCGCCGTGGAGAGCATGCGGGTCAGGGGCAGCCGCATCGGTCTGCTCTCCGACTTCGTCGCCAGCCGCCTCGAGGGCCTGCCCGAGGGCTCCCTGCGCGAGGCGGATCTCGACAACCTGCTGGTCGTGGAACGGGTCTTCGGCCCGCTCGGAGCGGCCGTCAACGCGACCAGGTACATCGCCCTGGCCACCCGCCCGGGTCTGCGCGAGCGGTCCGACCGCATCGACGCCGCCGAGGAGGCACTCGACGACACGGTCGCCGTCGACGACCCGCGCGTGGCGCAGGTGGCCGCCGAACGGCACGCTTTCGAACTCGCCCTCCAGGCGGTCTTCGAGGAGCCCGGCGCGGCGGAAGCCGACGATGCGATCTTCGACGCCTGGGATGCTCTGCACCCCGAAGGCGTCGGCGAAGCGGCCGCTCGACCGTCGACGAGCGCGTTCGAGACCATGGGCAAGATGCCCTACGACTGGTCGCCGGCCCGCCTGCGGTGCATCGAACTGGCGCAAGAACTGGCAGCCGACTCGGCGTAGAACACTAGGAGCACCCGCTCGACCGGCAATACTCTGGCCGGGTGGGCCCGCAACTCTCCCGGGGCATCCGGGTCATCCGATTCGTCTGGATCGCCGGCTTCGTGGTCGGCACGACGACCCATGTCGCCGACCTCGTTCTCGGCGGGGCAGACGTGTACGCGGGCTATCCCGCGGGAGCGCGTGTGTTCTGGGTGACGCTCACCCTGCTCGATCCGATCGCGGTGGTCTGCCTGCTGCGGCGGTTGCGCGCCGGCATCGTCCTCGGGGTGCTCATCATGCTCGCCGACGTCACGATCAACCTGACGGTCGCCGCGACGGTCGGCGGATTCGGGGTCTTCGGCCTCGTCACCCAGTCGGTGTTCTGCGTCTTCGTGCTCGCGACCGCCGTGCCGCTGTGGCGGGCGTTCAGCACCCCGACTCGAGCGGCGCCCCCGACCGCACCCGACCGAACCACTCCACCACCCGGTCGACCGACCTGAGCGCGACCTCGCCGTGGCCGACCCCCGGCAGCGACGAATAGGTCACCCGCTCGCCGGCCGCGCAGGCCCGGTCGGCGAACGTGCGCGTGGTCGCCGGGTCGACCAGCGTGTCGGTCTCGCCCTGCGCGATGAAGACCGGAACCCCGATGGGCGAGCCGCCCGGCGAGTTCTCGGCGAGAATCCCCGCCCACGGCTCGACCGTGCGCGGGTCGCCGCCGAAGTACTCGCCGATCAACGGCGTCGCGAGGTCGTGCAGCTCGGAGTTCTGCCCGAGCAGGCACAGGTCGGCCATCTTCGGCGTCGCCGTGACGCCGGCGGAGGTGAGGATCGACGCCAGCGTGGCGCCGCGGTCGGCGTAGACCTCGGAGTAGGCGTCGAGCGCGTACGACGAGATCGTGATGCCCGAGACGTCGCCCAGGTCGGCGTCGAGCAGCGCCGCGAGGTCGGTGGCGGGAGCCGCGACGGCGACCGCGCCGAGCGTCGACTCGGGGGCATAGGCGGCGGCGTCTTGCGCGGCGAACAACGCGGCCTGCCCGCCCTGCGAGTGCCCCCAGAGCAGCAGGTCGGCGTTCGCCCCGGCCTCGGGCAGGGCGCGTGCGGCGCGGGCCGCATCCAGAACACTGTGTCCCTCGCTCTTTCCGACCAGATACGAGTTCGGGCCGTCGGCGCCCATCCCCAGATAGTCGGTCGCGGCCACGACGTAGCCCGCCGCGATGAGCGCGCGCAGGCCCTCGATGAGGGCGAACGGGTCGAGACCGACGGAGGGCGCGCAGCGAGGCGCCGCCCCGGTGGTCGGATGCGCCCAGGCCACGACCGCCCGCCCGCCGACGGGCGCGGGGCTGTCGGGCGCGACGACGACGCCCGAGACCACGACGTCGGTGCCCGCGAGATCGGTCGAGTGGTAGAGCACACGCCACGACTTGGTGCCCGACATCGTGCTGGCGATCGGTTCGGAGCGCACGATCTCGCCGGGCTCGCCCGTCGGCGGCGGGTCGGGCAGCTCGTAGAAGGCGGGCGCCTCCCACTCTTCGACGACACCCTCGACGAGCCGGCGGTCGGCCTCGAGGGTGCACCCCGCGAGCAGCACGAGGCCGGTCAGCGCAAGGGCGAGCATTCGTTTCATGGCAGACAAGGCTAGCGGCCTACGCTGGCCGCGTGACCACCCGTATCGGCACCTCCGGCTGGAGCTACGACCACTGGGAGAACGTGCTCTACCGGCCGGGACTGCCGGCCCGTGACAGGCTGGCCGCCTACGTCGAGCGGTTCGACACGGTCGAGCTCAACGCGAGCTTCTACCGCTGGCCGCGCGACACCACGTTCGCGGGCTGGCGCCGCCGGCTGCCCGCGGGGTTCCGGCTCTCGGTGAAGGCGCCGCGCGGCCTCACCCACGCGAAAAAGCTCTACGCCCCCGAAGTGTGGATCGAGCGCATCGCCCGCTGCTGGCACGAGCTCGGCGACAAGCGGGCGGTGCTCGTCGTGCAGCTGCCGCCCGGCATGCCCCGTGACGACGCCCGCCTCGACTTCTTCCTCGGGGCGCTGCCCGGGTGGATCCGGGTGACGGTGGAGTTCCGGCACCCGAGCTGGCACGTGGAAGAGGTGTTCCGGCTGCTCGAGCGCCACGGCGCGGCGTACTGCGTGATGAGCGGGGCCGGCCTGCCGTGCATTCTGCGCGCGACGACCGACTTCGTCTACCTGCGGCTGCACGGGCCCGACCACGACGCCCTCTACGGCGGCTCGTACAGCGACGCCGATCTGGCCTGGTGGGCCGCCCGCATCCGCGAGTGGGAGGCCGACGGACGCGAGGTGTACGCCTACTTCAACAACGACGGCGGCGGCAACGCGGTGCGCGACGCCGAATCGTTGCGTCGTATGCTCTGACGCCAGAATGGAGGCATGAATCCCCTCCGCGTCGTGCTGGGCACCAAGAGCGCCGTCTACCTGCTGGCCAGTTCGCTCGTCGGCCGGCTGCCGAGCGCGATGGCGGCGCTGGCGATCGTGCAGCTCGTTCGCCTGCAGGGCGGCGACTTCGCACTCGCCGGAACGATGACCGCCGTCTACATCGTCGCGGGCGCCGTGGGCCAGCCGGTGCTCGGCCGTATCGTCGACCGGGCAGGGCAGACCCTCGTGCTGATGGTGGCGGCCGTGGTCAGCTCGCTCGGCTTCGTGGCGGTGGCGGTCTTCGCCGCCGACGCTCCCGTTCTCGCGCTCGTCGGGGCCGTTCTCGCCGGCCTGTTCACCCCGCCGCTCGAGCCGTCGCTGCGGTCGCTCTGGCCGCGCATCGTGCCGGAGGGGCGGCCGCTCAAGGCCGCGTTCAGCCTCGACGCCGGCGCCCAAGAGCTCATCTTCATCATCGGACCGCTGCTCACCGTGCTCGGCATCTCGGCCTTCGGCGCCACCGGCAACGTGCTCTTCGCCGCCGCTCTCGGCCTGGTCGGCACGGTCGCGTTCGCGCTGAACCGGGTCTCACGCACCGTCGGTGCGTCGGAGAACCCGGATGCGCCGAGGCTGTCCCCGATACGCAGCGCGCGTTTCCGTCGGCTCGTCGCCTTCACCTTCGGCGTCGGCATCCCCGTCGGGGTGCTGACCATCTCGGTCACGGTGTTCGGCGAGCGTCACGAGGTCGAGGGCTTCGCCGGATGGGCGCTCGCCGCCAACGCCTTCGGGGCGCTGGTCGGAGCGACGACGCTGGCCCTGCGTCCGCTGCGGCGCGCCCCGCAGCTCCTGCTCGCCCGGTGCGGCCTGCTGCTCGCCGCGTTCTACCTGCCGCTCGCGCTCGCCGACCTCCCGCCCGCGGTCTGGCTCGCGCTCGCCGTCGTCGCCGGCTTTATGCTGCCGCCGAGCCTCGCCCAGATCTTCGAGTCGGTGGCGCACGTCGCGGACCGGGGATCTCTCACCGAGGCGAACGCCTGGGTCGTGAGCGCGATGAGCGTGGGTGTCGCGGCGGGCACGCTCGGCGGCGGGCTGGTCGCCGGGCTGGAGTCCGCGGTTGCGGTGATGGTGCTCGGCGGGTCGGTCGCGACCGCGTTGCTCGCCCTGCTCGTGCTGCCGGCGCGGATGACCACCGCCGCCCGGCCGCCCGCACCGGTCGTACCGACGGCGGGTTGAGCCCCGCGACGCGAGCGCCGGCCCGCGACATCCGCGGTCCGTCTGCTCCTAGGCGAGCACCTTCTCGAAGCAGAGCGAGAACGGGATCGTCTCGATGTACGGCTCGTAGATCGGGATGGGGGTGTACCCGACCCGCTCGTACAGGGCGACGGCGTCGGGCTGGCGGTCGCCGGTCTGCAGGATGAGGCGGGGTGCGTCGCCCGCTACGGCGAGCTCTTCGAGGTGGCCCATCAGGGCGCGGCCGATGCCCCGGCCGCGCTGGCCGTCGACGACGATCACGCGTTTGACCTCCCAGTCGCCGCGCAGCAGTCGCAGGGCGGCGTGGGCGAGCGGCGTTCCGTCGGCGTCGAGCACGAGCACGGTGGCCTTCACGAGGGCCGGGTCGACGGCGAGCGACTCCTGCCGGCGCAGGGTGAGCTCGAGGGGTTCCGGCTCGTCGCGGTGATAGCGCACGGTCATCTCCGCGTCCATGGCCGTGCGCAGGGCGACGGCTCGCGGGTCGTCCCACGCGACGGATTCGAAGGTGAAGGTGGGAGTGCTCATTCGTGCTCTATCTGCTCGACGGGGGTGGGCCTCAACGAGCGTAAGTGAAAAGCGCGAGCCGCGCCCGCCCTCGCGGTCGGGGCGGGCGCGGCAGGTCGGCTAGGCCGCGAGAACCTCCGCGCGCAACGGCTCCAGCGCCTTCGCCCACGAGACGACGCCGTCGAGCGCCTTGCCCAGGTTCTGCTCCTGGTAGGCCGAGGGGGTGAGGTCGGTGAAGTTCGCGAAGTCGGTCATCAGCGACAGGCCGACCTGGTGGCGCACGGTGGCGATCTCGAGCTCGGCGGCGATGAGGCGGAGGTGCTCGACGGCGCGCGCGCCGCCCATTCCGCCGTAGCCGACGAAGGCCGCCGCCTTGTTGTTCCACTCGGCGTAGAGGTAGTCGATCGCGTTCTTGAGCACGGCCGAGGTGGAGTGGTTGTACTCGGGGGTGACGAAGACGAACCCGTCGAATCCGGCGATCGTCTCGCTCCAGGCCAGCACGCGCGGGTCGGACGACGGCTGGTACGCGGGCGAGATCTCCTCGTCGAAGAACGGCAGGTCGAAGTCGCGCAGGTCGACGACCTCGAACTCGGCGTCGTCGCGCTGGCTGGCGGCGGCGAGAACCCAGTCGCCCACCGCCTCGCTCTTGCGGCCGATGCGGGTGCTGCCGAGGATGATGGCGATGCGTGTCATTGCGGTTGGTGCTCCTTCGTTGTGGGGTGAGTGCTACAGGAGCCAAGCGCCTCCTGGGCGCGAATAATCCCGACCGCGCATGGGCACTTTGAAGTCCGTTACGCACCGGACGATTAGAAATAACGAGAATGGCGGATGCGCCCGCGGCCGATCGCCGGTCAGTCTCGACGCGCTCGATCGGTTCCGCAACCGAGGGCGCCGGGGGGAGTGTTTGCGCCGAATCCGGTTGTATCGACGTACCCGGGCAGCAGCGGGGGCAGGAGCGTGAGCTGCTGGGCGGAACCGCCGAGGCTCAATACCTCTCCGGCGAATGCCGCGGAGGTCGGATCGTCCCTGGTCGCCCAGACGACGAAGTAGCCGCCCTCGGTGGTCACGGCCGGCGGCAGGAGCACCAGGCCGGTCAGGGTCCAGACGCCGAGCTCCTCGTCGGGCCGGGCACTCAGCCACGGCAGCGAAGTCTCGCCGGCACCCGTCTCGGCGGAGACCGCGGCTATCGCGGCGTTGACCGTCGCGAGCGTGGCCGCCGACGCGTCCTGGCAGTCGGGTGTCTCGGCATCCGCGCCCGCGGGCCAGCCGGCTCCCGTCGGCGTGGGGGTCGCCGACGGCGCGGTCGCCACCGGTTCGTCCGGGATCGCATCGGCGGAGCATCCGGCGAGCACCGACACCATCGCCAGCGCGACCAGTGAGGGCATCCACAGTCTTCTCATGGCGAGCACTCTATCGCTGACCCGACTACTCCTCATGAAAACTCAGCGCAGGTGTTCTGTCGCCGCCGCGTGCACGGCGGCCGCGACCTTCTCGAGGCTGGGCGATTGCAGCTGCCACTGCTGCCAGTAGAGCGGAACGTCGACCACGAAGCCGGGGTCGAACACCACCATCCCCGGGGTGTCTTGCAGGTCGGGAACGTTGCCCCAACCGAGACCGAGCTCGACGGCGCGCACGAAGTCGCCCGACGAGGGAACGTAGTGGCGGGGCGGGTTCGGCCGCGGGCGGGCGGCCTGGCGCAGGTAGGCGTCTTGCAGCTCGTCTTTGCGGTCGAAGACGACGACCGGTGCGCGGTCGAGGGCGTCGCGGTCGATGCCGTCGGGGAACCAGGTCTCGGCGAACCGCGCGCTGCAGCGCGGGCGGTAGCGCATGGTGCCGAGCAGCGTGGACGTGCAGCCCTGGATCGGCTTCGCGACGGCGGTGATCGCGGCCATCACGGTGCCCGAACGCAGCAACGTCGTGGTGTGCTCCTGGTCGTCGAGGTGGATGTCGAAACTCGGGGCCTCGGTCAGGCCGGCGAGGGCGGGCAGGATCCAGGTGGCGAGCGAGTCGGCGTTGACCGCTATCGGTATGCCGACGGGGCGGTCGCCGGCATCGCCCAGACCGCGCTGCGCGTCGGCCGCGAGAACGTCGATCTGGCGGGCGAGGCGCAGAACCGCCTGGCCCGACTCGGTGACGACCACGGGTTTGGTGCGCTGTACGAGCACCGAGCCGACCGCCGACTCGAGGGCCTTGATGCGCTGGCTCACCGCGGACGGGGTCACGTGCAGCGCCCGCGCAGCGGCCTCGAAGCTGCCCTCGGCGACGGTGGCGCTGAGGGCGCGCAGCTGGGCGAGATCGAAATCCATGATTAGCCATACTAATGCGCCGTTAGAAAACGTAGCTGGACTCATCCGATGTGCCGCCCTACCGTTGCCTCATGCTCCTCACCGCACTCGCCGGCTTCGGCTTCGGGCTGTCGCTCATCGTCGCCATCGGCGCGCAGAACGCCTTCGTGCTGCGCCAAGGGCTGCGTCGCGAACACGTGCTCGCGGTGGTCGCGGTCTGCGCCGTCTCCGACGCCGTGCTCATCCTGCTCGGCATCGCCGGGGCGGGAGCCGTGATCGCCTCGGCGCCGGTCGTGCTCACCGTGGTGCGGTACGCGGGAGCCGCGTTCCTGTTCGCCTACGGGGTGTTCGCGGCGCGCAGGGCGCTGCGCCCCACCGCTCTCACCGCCGACGGCCCGGCCGTGCGGTCGAGCCTCGCCGCGACCCTGGCGACCGTGCTCGCCCTCACCTGGCTCAATCCGCACGTCTACCTCGACACCGTCGTGCTGCTCGGATCGATCGCGAACACCCACGGCGACGACCGCTGGTGGTTCGGCATCGGGGCGGTTCTCGGCAGCATCGTCTGGTTCACGGCTCTCGGATTCGGGGCCCGCCTGCTGCAGCCGGTGTTCGCGAGACCCGCCGCCTGGCGGGTGTTCGACGCGATCATCGCGGTGGTGATGGTGGCGCTCGCCGTGTCGCTCCTGGTCGGCGCGCTGCATTAGTAGCGCTGCTAACACTCTCGTGTTACGCTCGCTACATGAGCACGAGAGACAGCATCCTGACCGCGGCGGCCGAGCTGCTCGCCGAATCGCCGAACGGCGACGTGTCGACCCGGGCGGTCTGCGAGCGGGCGGGCGTGCAGGCTCCCACTCTCTACCGCCACTTCGGCGACAAAGACGCCATGCTCGCGGCCGTCGTCGACGAGGCGTTCGAGCGCTATCTCGGCAGCAAACGCCTCGTGCTTCCGACCGACGACCCGATCGAGCGCCTGCGCAACGGCTGGGACACCCACAACGCGTGGGGCCGCGCGAACCCCGCCTACTACCGCATCATCTTCTCGCCGTTCGCGACGGGATCCCGCGGCGCCGACGACGCCATGGGCATCCTGCTCTCCCACCTCGACGCGTGCGCGCAGGCCGGCCTGCTCGCCGTGCCGCCCGCGCTCGCCGCCCAGCGCATCATGGCCGCGAACGTCGGCGTCACGCTCATGCAGATCACCCGCGGCGAGCTCTTCGCCGACCGCGACCTGTCCGCGCGCGTGCGCGACGCCCTGCACGCGCAGGTCTTCGTCGCCGACACGACGCAGACGCGGCAAGAACCCGCGGATGTCGCGACCACCGCCACCACTCTCGCCGCTCTCCTGGCGGCCACCCCGTCACCCGCGCTGGCCCCCGCCGAGAGCGCCCTGTTGCTCGACTGGCTCGCCCGCCTCGCGTCGACCACGACACCCACCCCCACTGGAGACACCCATGACTGACCCCGCTACCCTCCCCGCCCGCGTCGCCCTCGTCACCGGCGGGTCGGGCGGCATCGGCCGCTCGGTCGCCGAGCGCCTCGCCGCCGACGGCATGGCCGTCGCCGTGCACTACTCCGGCAACAGGGAGCGTGCCGAAGAGGTCGCTTCCGCCATCGTCGCGGCCGGCGGCTCGGCGATCACCGTCGGCGGCGACGTCGCCGACGAGACCGCCATGGCCGCCGCCTTTGCCGCGGTCGAGACCGCGTTCGGCGGCATCGACGTCGTTGTGCACACCGCGGGGCAGATGGTCGTCTCGCCGCTGGCCGATTTCGACCTCGACCGGGTCGACGCGATGCTGCGCACCAATATCCGCGGCACGCTCGTCGTCGACCAGCTCGCCGCACGCACGGTGCGCACCGGCGGCGCCATCATCAACTTCTCGACCTCGGTCACCAAGCTCGCCCTGCCCGGGTACACCGCGTACGCCGCGACGAAGGGGGCCGTCGACGCGATGACGCTCATCCTGGCCCGCGAACTGCGCGGTCGCGACATCACCGTGAACGCCGTCGCTCCCGGCCCGACGGCGACCCCGTTGTTCTTCGAGGGCAAAGACGACGCCACGATCGCCGGCATGGCGAAACTGGCACCGCTCGAACGCCTCGGCACCCCCGACGATATCGCCGAGGCCGTCGCCTTCCTCGCCGGTCGCGCGCGCTGGGTCAACGGCCAGGTCGTCTACGTCAACGGGGGCGTGGCCTAGCCAGACCGACGCCGGGTGAGGGTTGTTCGCTACGCTGAGCGTGCGCGCGACTCCGCCGCGGCCGAGGGGGCACGTGATGCACGAAGTATTCGACCGGACGAACGGCAAGAATCCCGGTGTGCCCGAGCGGCTCGCGGTTCCCGACGCGGGAGTGCCCGCGCTCGGCGGCCTCTCGATCGGTGAAGCGGCGGCCGTCTCCGGACTCTCCGTCGATGCACTGCGCGACTACGAGCGCGAGGGCCTCACGTTGCATCCGCTCGACCGCAATTCTCCCGGCCGCCGGCGGTATTTCGAACGCGACATCAGCTGGATCCGCGCGCTCTCGCGCCTGCGCCGCACCGGCATGCGGCTGCGCGACGTGCGCGCGTTCGCCGACCTCTCGCGCAAGACCGGCACCGAGCCCGAACGGCTCGCCGTGCTCGAGGTGCGACGCGCTCGGGCACTCGCGAAGATCGCCGCGATGCAGTCGCAGCTGACCGAGATCGACAGCAAGATCGCGCTGTACCGCGGCACCCCCACGCCCTAGAAAACGAGGCCGTCCCGACGGCCTACGGTTGCTCTATGGCACCAACGCGCTCGTCGCTCCCTCTCGGCTCCGTCGGCCTCGTGATCGCCGGGCTCGCGCTGCAAGAGGTCGGTGCCTCGTTCGCCGTGCTGCTCTTCCCCTCGGTCGGCGCGCTCGGCGTGGTCTCGTTGCGGCTCGGATTCTCGGCGCTCATCCTGCTCGCCATCGCGCGGCCGAGCCTGCGCGGCTATTCGCGCGGCAGCTGGACGACGGTGGCGGGTTTCGGCGTCGCGATCGCCGCCATGAACTTCCTCTTCTACGAGGCCCTCGACCGCATCCCGCTCGGCGCCGCGGTGACCCTCGAGGTGCTCGGGCCGCTCGCCGTCTCGGTGTTCACCAGCCGCAAACGGTCGCGCTGGCTCTGGGCGGTCATCGCGCTGGCCGGTGTGGTGCTGCTCGGGCAGGGCAGCTTCGGGCACCTCGACCCGCTCGGTGTGGTCTTCGCCCTCGGCGCCGGGGCGACCTGGGCGGGCTACATCCTGCTCTCCGCGCGCACCGGCGCGCACTTCCCCCGGTTCGACGGGCTCGCCATCGCGATGAGCATCGGAGCGCTTGTCACCCTGCCGTTCGGCATCTCGGTCACCGGGTCGGCGCTCTTCCAACCGCACATCCTGCTGATCGGTGCCGCCGTCGCGCTGCTGTCGTCGACGCTGCCGTACGCGTTCGAGCTGCTCGCGCTGCGCCGGCTGCCCGCGGCGACCTTCGCCGTTCTGATGTCGCTCGCCCCGGCGATCGCGACTCTCGCGGGGCTCGTCATCCTCGGCCAGACCTTCACCGTCGTCGGCGCGATCGCGATCGGCCTCGTGATCGTGGCCAGCATCGGCGCGGTGCGGTCGGCGCGACCGGCCCCGCCCACCGAGCCGTTGGCCGTCTGACGCGACATCCGCCCCTCCTCCGCTGCGCAAGTGCGCGCTACGCTCGGGGGGAGAACCGGAGGAACGAGCATGACCGCGAGATCAGACGACGAGTTCGACCCGAGATTCGACCCGGCCTTCCAGCGCGGATTCGAGGGGCAGCGGGCGGCCGAGGGCCAGCGCGCCGGCGAACCGCGGCGATCGGCGCCGCCCCGCGCGGAGGCCCGCCCGTTGGAGGCCCGGCCCGTCGCCCAGCCCTACGCGTCCGCGCCCCCGATCGGCCTCCCGCCGGAGACCGCGCGAGACGAGTCGGTCGTCTCCCGACCGGAACAGGCGGATGTCGCGGCCGACAGCGACCAGCCGCCGCGGGCCAACCCGTTCCTCATCGCCCTCGGCGTGGTCGCGGTCGCGCTCGTCGTGGCCGGGGCGTGGGGCATCCAGACCGCGCGCGAGCCGTTTCTCGGCGGCGAATCGGCGTCGAACATCGACTACATCGGCCTGCAGATCCTGCAGACCATATCGCCCATCTCGATCGGCCTCGGCGTCGCGACGGCGATCGGCATCCTGTTCGTCTTCGCCGTGAGCTGGCAGCGGCGACGCTAGCCCGGCCGCCCGTGCGGAGGGGCTAGCTCCAGGTCGCGCGGATGAACGCGTTCACGTCGTCGAGCTCGGGCCGCGAGATCGAGTGCGGAAGGTCTTCGTAGATGCGCGCGGTGAGCGCGGAGTGCTCGGGCAGCCAGTCTTCGGTGTAGGCGATCTTGTCGGGCGTGATCACCTGGTCTGCCGTGCCGCGGCCCCAGAAGACCGGCGGCTTCACCCGCGCCAGTTCGGCGTCGCCCGCGTTGTCGTCGAGAACCGCGAAGCCGCTCAGGTTCACGGCGAACGCGAACCGCTCGGGCGCGTGGCGCAGCAGCTGCAGCGCGATCGCCCCGCCCTGCGAGAATCCGAGCAGCCCCACCGCGGTGGATTCCGTGGTGTCGAGCCATTCGAGAAGCGCGACCGCGACACCGTTCGCCGACTCGGCGACCGTCGCGGCATCCGCCTGCTGCGAGAGCGGGGCCCAGGCGTAGCTGCCCGGCTGCAGTTCGAGGGGTGCGCGCACCGAGGCGATCACCGGCCCGAGCGGCAGCTGCGGCGAGAGACCGAACAGGTCGCCCTCGTGCGACCCGAATCCGTGCAGCAGCACGAGCAGGGGGCGGCCGGCGCGCTCGCGCTCGGGAGCCGACCAGAGAACGGAGGCGGGGTCGATGGTAACCATATTCACCACGCTAGCCTGAGATGACCATGCACCTATTGCTCGAGTTGACCAACGGCGGCGTCGTGACCTCCGATCAGACGACACAGAGTGCAGGATTCAGCCTGTTCTGGTATCTCGTCACGGCCGTCGGCATGTGGCCGATGCTCACCAAGGCGGGAATGCCGGGTTGGGGCGGGCTGATCCCGATCTACAACATCTACCTGCAGATCAAGCTGGCGGGCCGCAGCGGTGTGCTGATCTTCCTCTACCTGATCCCGGTCGTGAATATCGTGGTCGCGATCGTCGTCGCACTCGGCACCGCGCGGGCGTTCGGGCATGGCCCTCTCTACGGGTTTTTCCTGCACTTCCTGTTCCAGCCGATCGGCTTTCTCATCACCGGATTCGGCTCGTCGCGGTACACCGAGATCCGTCGCTGAGGGCCCTTATAACGCACTCAGGTTGAGAGTGTCCCCCGAGTGGTAGAATTGGTACCCCTTCCTCAGCGAGCGATGAGGATGCGCCGCAACGGAGCCGCGCGCGAGACCCGATCTTCCCACCACGGCCACGAGCCACCGTGCTACAGCACGGCCACTGTGACCGAAAACAACAACTGATTAGAGGCAGCCCAAATGATTTTCGAAGTAGGGGAAACCGTCGTCTACCCGCACCACGGCGCAGCCACCATCACCGCGGTCAAGACCCGCACCGTCAAGGGCGTCGACAAGACCTACCTCACGCTCAACGTGCACGCGAGCGACCTGATGATCGACCTCCCGCAGGAGAACGTCGAGCTGATCGGCGTGCGCGACGTCATCGACGCCGCCGGAGTCGAGGCCGTGTTCGACGTGCTGCGCAGCGAATGGGTCGAGGAGCCGGGCAACTGGTCTCGCCGCTTCAAGGCCAACACCGAGAAGATGGGCAGCGGAAGCGTCTACAGCGTGAGCGAGGTCGTGCGCGACCTCTGGCGCCGCGACCAGGACAAGGGTGTGTCGGCCGGCGAGAAGCGCATGCTGCTCAAGGCGCGCCAGATCCTCGTCTCCGAGCTCGCGCTCGCGCGCCAGAGCACCGAAGAGGAAGCCACCGCGGCCCTCGACGAGGTGCTGGCGAGCATCCCCGCGTAACCCGTTTCACCGCGAGGGCCGTCCCGAAAGGGGCGGCCCTTTCGCGTGCGCGGTGCGGATGATCCGGAGGGCTACACCTCGGGCGAAGGGCGCCTGCGCGTGCTGTAGCCGCGCGCCCGAACTGTAGCCCTCCCGAGTGCGCGTGCACGTCCCGAGTGCGCGCTCGCTCGCGCGTCAGCGCCCTAGGTCTGGCAGCGCGGGCACCAGAAGGTGTCGCGTTCGGTGAGCGCGGTCGCCCCCAGTTTGCCGCGGCGGATACGCGTTCCGCAGCGCAGGCACGGCTTGCCGGCACGCCCGTACACCCAGGCGTTGCGGCCGCTACGCAGGTCGCCCGTGGTCGACCGGTCGACGCGGCCCCGGTTCGCCGTCAACAGCCGTAAGCCGAGGGCGACGGTGGCCGCGACATCCGGATCTTCGCCCACCGCACGCGTCGGCAGCATGCCGCGCAGAAAACACAGCTCGTTCGCGTAGACGTTGCCGATGCCGGCCAGGTTGCGCTGGTCGAGCAGCGCGACGAACACCGGTACGGCCGGGTCGGCGGTCAGCCGGGCGAGCGCGACCGTGGCGTCGAAGTCGCCCAGCAGGTCGGGGCCGAGGTAGCCGACCACGTCGTCTTCGTCGGTCGTCGGCACGATCTCTACGATGCCGAGCGAGAATCCGACGGTCACCCAGTCGGCGGTCGACAGGATGATGCGGGCCTGGTGCGCCGGCCGACGCCACGGTGTGCCGTGCCGGTAGAGGTGCCACGACCCCTCCATCTTGAGGTGCGTGTGGATCGTCAGGTCGCCCACGTGGTGCAGCAGGTGCTTTCCGCGGCTCTGCACGTCGTGCACGGTCTCGCCGGTGAGGTCGACGGTCGCGAACGCGGGCACACGCACGTCGCAGCCGGTGAGCACCTGCCCGCCGATCGCCTTGTTCAGGTTGTCGGCGGTGAGCCAGACGGTGTCGCCCTCAGGCATCGGTCGACTCAGGCACGCATGCTCAATCCCCGCGGGGTCGCGCTGAATCCGGCGTCGCCGAGCGCGATGCCCAGCGGCGAGCCGGTGACCGACGCGCCGTCGACCTGTTCGATGCGCAGCTTGCCGATGCCGGTGCGCACGATGGAGGCGAGGGAGACGGATGCCGCGGCCAACGCCTGCTCGTCGGTGGTGAACGTCAATACGGTCTTGCCGCCGCGTTCGACGTAGACGGCGAGGTCGCCGTCGACGAGCACCACGAGCGAGCCGGCCTTGCGTCCGGGGCGGTGTCCGCGGGGTTCGTCGGCGTCGGCGGCCGGCCACGGCAGCGCGGCGCCGTACGGCTGCGCGGGGTCGGTGGCGGCGAGGGTGACGGCGGCCGGGGGCTCGTTCGAGGCCTCGTCGCGGGTGAACGCGCGCAGCCGGTCGACGGTGGCGCCGGTCGCGAACTGCGCCGCACCGAGTCCTTCGACGAAGTAGCCGCGGCGGGCGCGCCCGATCTCTTCGAACCCGCTGAGCACCTTGTAGGCGAGGCTGAACCCGCCGCGGATGCCCTCGCTCACGACCGCGCCGCGCGTGACGACGCCGTGCCGTTCGAGCAGCAGTTCGGCCATCGACTTGGCGCGGATCGTGGTGTCGCCCTCGGCGAGCGGCAGCAGCGACCAGCGGCCGCCGACGTTCGGGGCGCCGGCCTGGCTCGGCAGGGTGGGTCGCGCACGACCCCTGTAGGCGCGCGCCCGCGACGGCGCGCGCTTCGGGGCCGCTTTGCCACCGAGGTAGCTGCGCAGCGGCGAGAACGTGTCGTTGGTGACGAGGCCGGCCCAGACCAGGTCCCAGAGGGCGGTCGTGAGTTCTTTGTCGTCCATGCTGCCGACCGCGCCGCTGAGCTGGCGGAAGAAGAAGGCGCCTCCGCCGGCGAGGCTTGTGAGGATCGACCGCTGCAGCTCGGTGGTCTCGTCGCCGCTCGGCTCGGCGAGGGTGAGCGGAGCGTTCTCGGCGAGGTGCAGGCTGACCCAGCCGTCGCTGCCCGGCAGCGATCCACGCCCCGACCAGACGACTTCGCCGGTGAGGGTGAGCTCGTCGAGCCAGGCGGGGGAGTAGTTGCGCAGCCGCGCGGGCAGCACGAGCGTCTCCCACGCCGAGGCGGGGAGCGCGACGCCGGAGAGCTGGTCGATCACCTGCACGAGGCCGTCGATGCCGGTCAGGTTGGAGCCGATGTGCTGCCACGCCGGAAGGAAGCGGCCGAGCGTCGCGGTGTCGACCGGCTCGACTTCGTGGCGCAGCGCCGCGAGCGAACGGCTGCGCAGTCGGCGCAGCACCTCGACGTCGCACCACTCGCTACCCGCCGCACCCGGACGGAACTCGCCCTCGACCACACGACGCTCGCTGGCGAGCCTGCGCAGGGTGTCGAGCACGACGGCCACGCCGAGTCCGAAGCGCGAGGCCGCGTCGGCCACGGTGAACGGGCCGTGGGTGCGCGCGAAGCGGCCGACGAGGTCGCCGAGCGGGTCGGCGACGGGCTCGATGAACGCGGCGGGAACCCCGATCGGCAGCGGCACACCGAGCGCGTCGCGCAGGCGGGCGGCGTCTTCGATGCCGGCCCAACGCTCGGCGCCCGCGACGGTGACGCGCAGCACGCGGTTGTCGCGCGCCAGCCGGTCGAGTAGGCCGTCCGCGGCCGTATCGAAACCCTCGTGATCGGTTTCGACACGCTCGCTGGGCGAGTTGCTCAACCAGCTGCGCTCGACGATCTCCTCCGTCGACAGCGGTCCGAGCAGGCGGAGAACGTCGACGATGCCCTCGGCGTCTTTCGCGCGGCGGTCGGCCGCGAGGCGCTGCAGCTCGAGCTCGGTCTGCTCGATGACGCCCGAGTCGAGCAGCTCGCGCAGTTCGGCGCGTCCGAGCAGCTCCGCGAGCAGGCCGGCGTCGAGCGAGAGGGCCGCGGCCCGGCGCTCGGCGAGCGGCGAATCGCCCTCGTACATAAACGCGGCCACGTACCCGAACAGCAGCGATCTCGCGAACGGCGACGGGACATCGGTCTCGGTCTCGACGATCCGGATGCTGCGGCTCTCGATCTCGCCGGCGACGGCCACGAGCGCGGGCAGGTCGTACACGTCTTGCAGCACCTCGCGCACGGTCTCGAGCACGATCGGGAAACTCGGGAACTTGCGTGCCACGTCGAGCAATTGCGACGCCCGCTGGCGCTGCTGCCAGAGCGGGCTGCGCTTGCCGGGGTTGTAGCGCGGCAGCAGCAGGGCGCGGGCGGCGCACTCGCGGAAGCGCGACGCGAACAGGGCCGAGCCGCCGACCTCCTCGGTCACGATGTCCTGCAGCTCGCCCGGCTCGAAGACGAACAGCTCGGCGCCGGGCGGCTCGGCGTCGGTGTCGGGGATGCGCACGACGACGCCGTCGTCGCTCGCCATCGCCGCGCCATCCATTCCCAACCTGTCGCGCACACGCGCGCTGACGGCGAGCGCCCACGGCGCGTGCACGGGCATGCCGTAGGGGGAGTGCAGGATGACGCGCCAGTCGCCGAGTTCGTCGCGGAAGCGCTCGACCACGAGCGTCGTGTCGGTGGGAACGTGCCCGGTCGACTGCTTCTGGTCGGCGACGAACGCGATGAGGTTGTTGGCGGCGAACTCGTCGAGCCCGGCGGCCTCCATGCGCTCGCGCACGCTCTCTGAGCCCGCCTGCCCGACTCCGGTCGAAGCGGAAGAGACCTCCCGCGTGAACGCGCCGATGGCCCGCCCCAGTTCGGCGGGCCGGCCGAGGCCGTCGCCCTTCCAGAACGGCACCTTGCCCGGCTGCCCGAACGCGGGCGACACGAGCACGCGGTCGTGGGTGATGTCTTCGATGCGCCAGCTGGTGGCCCCGAGTGCGAACACGTCGCCGACGCGTGACTCGTAGACCATCTCCTCGTCGAGTTCGCCGACGCGCGCCGCCTTCTCGCCGACCATAAAGACCCCGAAGAGTCCGCGGTCGGGGATGGTGCCGCCGGATGTCACGGCCAACCGCTGCGCTCCGGGGCGGCCGGTGATCGTTCCGCCGACGCGGTCCCAGACGATGCGTGGTCGCAGCTCGGCGAACTCGTCGCTGGGGTAGAGGCCGCTCAGCAGGTCGAGCGTCGCGACGTAGGCGCTGCGCGGCAGGGTCGCGAACGGGGCGCTGCGGCGCACGGTCTCGAACCACTCCTCGACGCCGAGCGGGCCGAGCGCGACCGCGGCGACGGTCTGCTGGGCGAGCACGTCGAGCGGGTTCGCCGGAACGGAGATCGCCTCGATCTGGCCCGACAGCATGCGTTCGGCGGCGACGGCGGTGTGCAGCAGGTCGGCGCGGTGCTTCGGAAACAGCACACCCTTCGACACCTCGCCCACCTGGTGGCCGGCGCGCCCGATGCGCTGCAGTCCGCTCGCCACCGAGGGCGGCGATTCGACCTGCACCACGAGGTCGACCGCGCCCATGTCGATGCCGAGCTCGAGCGAGCTCGTGGCGACGACGCAGCGCAGCCGCCCGCTCTTGAGGTCGTCTTCGATGCCCGCGCGCTGGTCTTTGCTCACGCTGCCGTGGTGGGCGCGGGCGAGCAGCGGCGCTGCGCCCGAGGTCGAGCCGGCCTGCGCCATCATCTGCGCGGGCAAAGTCGCAACCCGTTGGTTGAGTAGGCCGCCCGCGGCCGTATCGAAACCATCGTCGCCAGGGTTTCGATACGCTCCTTCGTCGCTACTCAACCCGCGGGAGGCCGCTTCGCGGTCTTCCGCGATCTCGTTCAGCCGCGCCGTCAACCGCTCGGCCAGCCGCCGGGAGTTCGCGAACACGATCGTCGACCGGTGGTCGAGAATCAGGTCGACGATCTTCTCTTCGACGTGCGGCCAGATCGACCCCTGCGGTTGGGCGCCGGCGGCCGAGCCCTCCATCGCCGGTGCGGCGCCGAGCTCGGTCATGTCTTCGACGGGCACGACCACGGTCAGGTCGAACTTCTTGCTCGACACCGGCTGCACGATGGCGACGGGCGAGGTGCCGGCCAGGAACCGCGCCACTTCTTCGCGCGGACGCACGGTCGCCGACAGCCCGATGCGCTGGGCGGGTTTCGCGAGCATCGCGTCGAGGCGCTCGAGCGACACCGCGAGGTGCGCGCCGCGCTTCGTCGACGCGACCGCGTGCACCTCGTCGACGATGACGGTCTCGACGCCCATCAGAGTCTCTTTCGCCGCGCTGGTGAGCATCAGGTAGAGCGACTCGGGGGTGGTGATGAGGATGTCGGGGGGAGTGCGGGCCAGCACACGCCGGTCGCCGGGGGTCGTGTCGCCCGAGCGCACACCCACGGTCACCTCGGGCGCGGCGAGGCCGAGCCGCTTGGCCGTCTGGATGACACCCACGAGCGGGGCGCGCAGGTTGCGCTCGACGTCGACGCCGAGCGCCTTGAGCGGGGAGATGTAGAGCACACGGGTGCGGTGCAGCGGGTTCGCTTCGACAGGGTCATTACGGCGTTCGGGCGGCGGTGTCGAGGCCAGCCGGTCGATCGCCCAGAGGAACGCCGCGAGGGTCTTGCCCGATCCGGTGGGGGCGACGACGAGGGCGTGGCTGCCGGTCGAGATGGCGTCCCACGCGCCGAGCTGCGCGGCCGTCGGTTCGGGGAAGGCGCCAGAAAACCACTCCCGGGTCGCGGGAGAGAATCTGCCGAGCACGTCGCTCATCCGACTATCTTCTCAGCGCCCACCGACATCCGCCGATTCCACCGGTTATGAACGGCGGATGCCCCGCGATGGGTAAGAATGGAGCATGAGCTCCGTAGGCACCCCAGATCCCAATTCCGGCTGGTTGTCAGAAGAGGAGCTCGCCGAGACCCGGCGTCGTCTCCCCCTCCTCTACGTCGAGGCGGTGCCCGTGCGCGTCGACGGACTCGGCCGTGTGACCGAGGTCGGCATGCTGCTGCGCGCCTCGCTCGAGGGCGCGATGACCCGCACGCTCGTCTCCGGCCGCGTGATGTACGGCGAGACCCTCCGCGACGCGCTCTTCCGCCACCTCGAGAAAGACCTCGGGCCGATGGCGTTCCCGCTGCTTCCGGCGAGCCCCGTGCCGTTCAACGTCGCCGAGTTCTTCCCGTGGCCGAGCGAGAGCCAGTTCACCGACGCCCGCCAGCACGCCGTCGCCCTCGCCTACGTCGTGCCCGTCACCGGCACCTGCGACCCGCGCCAGGACGCGCTCGAACTGACCTGGATGACCCCGGCCGAGGCCGTGTCGCCCAGCGTCGTCGCAGACATGGAGGGTGGCCGCGGCGCCCTCGTGCGCGCGGCCCTCGCCTCGGTCGGCGTGCTGCCCTAGCGAGAACTACCGCGACATCCGGATCTCGGGCAGGTCGGTCCCGAACAGCGAGCCGATGCGCCGCCGGCTGTCGGGGCCGAAGCGGTTGCGCCGGTAGAAACGGTGGGCGCTGCGGTTGCGCTCCGAGATCCACAGATACGTGGCATCCGGCTCCGCCTTCAACAGGTCGGTGCCGATGCCGCCGCGCTGGTAGTCGGGTGTGACGTAGCAGAAGTACACCTCGGTGAGTTCGGCGAAACCCTCGTCTCGCCCCGGCCCGAAGCCGACGAACCCGACGAGTACACCGTCGACCTCGGCGACGTACTGCGCGTACGCCTCGCCTCGCGTGACGAAGCGTTGCCAGAGTTGCGCCATGACGGTCGGGCTCAGTTCGGCGAGCACCTCGGGCGGCAGCACCCCCTGGTAGAGCTCGCCCCAGCATTGCGAGTGCAGTTCGCCCAGTCGCGGGGCGTCGTCGAGGGTCGCGCGCCGGATCACCGTAGTCATGAGCAAACATTAGTGCTGCCCGCTTCGCCGCGGCATCACCCAAAAAAGGGCCTCCCCCGGCCGAAGCCGGAGGAGACCCTTCTTGTCGATGAAGCCTTAGCCCTGGGCGCGACGACCCTGGCGGCGGGCGCCGCCGGTCGGCTCGGCCGCGTAGCCGGAGTTGCCGCCGGTCGACGTCGAGTAGGTGCGAGGGGCGGATGCCGCGGCAGCGGGACGACCGCCGGTGGCGCCACCACGACGGGCGCCGCCGCCGGAGCGGCCGCCTGCTGCGGGTGCGCCGGCCGCGGCCGGGCGTCCGTTGCGGTCGCGACGGGGAGCGGCGTCGCCGCCACCCTCGCGTCCGGCGCGCTTGCGCTGGGCGTTGGCGCCCTGGCTGCGTCCGCCCTGGCTCTGTCCGCGAACGGGCTCGGCGGCGCGGGGCTGCGGCTTGACGTACTCGGCGACCTCGCCGACGAGGGCGAGAACGGCGGGGGAGTCGGCGGTGACCCGCTGCGGGGTGACCGTGATGGCCGCCTTGCGCAGCAGCTGCGCGGTGTCCTTGCGCTGCTCGGGCAGCACGAGGGTGACGACCTCGCCTTCCTTGCCGGCGCGGGCGGTGCGGCCCGAGCGGTGCAGGTAAGCCTTGTGCTCGGCGGGCGGGTCGACGTGGATCACGAGTTCGATGTCGTCGACGTGCACGCCGCGGGCGGCGACGTCGGTCGCCACGAGCACGCGGCTCGTGCCGGCCGCGAAGGCCGCGAGGTTGCGGTCACGCGCGACCTGCGACAGGTTGCCGTGCAGGTCGACGGCGGGGATGCCCGAGTCGGTGAGCTGGCGCGCGAGCTTCTTGGCGTGGTGCTTGGTGCGCATGAACAGGATGCGGCGGCCCTGGCCCGAGGCGAGCTTCTCGATGAGGAGGCGCTTGGCCTCGACCGAGTCGACCTCGAACACGTGGTGGGTCATCGCCGACACGTGGCTGGTGGCCTCGTCGACCGAGTGCAGCACCTCGTTGTGGAGGTAGCGGCGAACCAGCTTGTCTACGCCGTTGTCGAGCGTGGCGCTGAACAGCATGCGCTGGCCGGTCGAGGGTGTCTTGTCCATGATGCGCGTGACGACGGGCAGGAAGCCGAGGTCGGCCATGTGGTCGGCCTCGTCGAGGATCGAGATCTCGACCGAGTCGAGGTTGACGAAGCCCTGCTTCATGAGGTCTTCGAGGCGGCCGGGGCAGGCGACGACGATGTCGACACCGGCCTTGAGGGC
>Ga0247812_10000146_pt1 | contig 87266 bp, 74 predicted proteins | sample UWRJL149409B1_FD_178011 | JGI IMG/M metagenome (GOLD analysis project Ga0247812, IMG submission 178011) | Plant litter microbial communities from Arlington Agricultural Research Station in Wisconsin, United States - UWRJ-L149-409B-1 | ecosystem: Environmental > Terrestrial > Plant litter >... | reverse complement strand
GCGACGTGGTGCTTGACGCCCGCTTCGGCCTCGGCCGCCAGCAGCTTGGTGCCGGATTTGGTGAAGAACTCCAGCACCGCGTCGTCGGCGAAGGACGGCGAGTTGGCGACGTCGACCAGGATGTCGGCGCCGCTCAGCACTTCGGCCAGGCCTTCGCCGGTGAGCGTGTTGACGCCCGAGGCCGGCGAGGCGGCGATGACCTCATGGCCGCGCTGCTTGAGGATGGCGACCGTCTTGCTGCCGATGAGTCCGGTACCGCCGATGATTACGATTTTCATGCTGCTCTCCAGTTGCACCGCGAGAATGCGGTATGAGCGTCAGTCTAGGGCGGGTGGAGGCGTGGCGCCAGGTCCGTGGCGGGCCTTACACTGGTGCATGCCAGGCACCAATCACGCCGGGGCGAAACTGGCGACGCAGTGCAAGTCCATGGCGCGGATCTGCGCCGTCATGTAGTCGACGAACACCCGCACCCGCGACGGCAGATGGCGCCGGTTCAGGTAGCACAGGTAGTGGCCGCGGTCGTCAGGCGCGTATTGCGCCAGGCAGGACACCAGCTTGCCGCTGCGCAGCAGCTCGCAGATCTGGTAGCCGGCCAGCTGCGCCAGGCCTTCGCCGTCGAGCACGGCCTGCAGCACCAGGTCGGCGTCGTTGAAGGTGCTGGCGGCCGCCGGCGCGAACTTGCGCGGAACGCCGCCGACCTTGAATTCCCACTCGTAGGCGCGGCCCGAGGACAGCTTGAAGTTGATGCAGCGGTGCGCCGCCAGTTCATCGACGGCCTGCGGCAGGCCGTGCTGGCGCGCGTATGCCGGCGAGGCGCACACCAGCATCTGCATCGGAATGATCTGCCTGGCCACGACCTGGCTGTCGTCGAGCCGGCCGTTGCGGAAGGAAACGTCGATGCGCTTGCTGGTGAAGTCGGTCTGCTGGTCGTCGAGCATCAGGTCCAGCGTGATGTCGGGGTATTGGGCGCGGAAGCCGCGCAGCAGCGGCGCCACCACTTTGCGGCCGAAGCCGACCGTCGAGCACAGCCGCAGCTGGCCGCGCGGCACGCCGGCGCGCAAGTCGCGCATCTCGTCGACCGCCTGCACGATGCGCTCGACGCCGGAATGGCAGCTGTCGTAGAACAGCTCGCCCTCGCTGGTGAGCACGGTGCTGCGCGTGGTGCGCTGGAACAGCCGGGTGTCGAGCTGGGTCTCCAGCTTTTGCACGCTGCGGCTGACGGCGGAACGGCCGATGCCGAGGCGGTCGGCGGCGCGCGCGAAGCTGCCTTCGGCCACTACCGCGATGAAGGCGACCACGCCGGCGTACGTGGTGGCAAAACTCGACGCCAGCGCGTCATTGGTCTCGGTTTTTGCCTGTTCCAGCGGCATGCCTCGCTCCCTTGTTGATTGACAGTCAATGATATTGGTGAAAGAATTTGGCGGCAATGACAAATACCCCGCAAAATCCGCCAAGCAAGATCAGCCGGCAGCGCCTGGTGCTGTTCATTGCTTTCCCGGGCATGTGCCTGCTGGACATGGCCGGCCCGCAGACCGTGTTCTGGAGCGCCTGCCGCTGGCTGGGCGAGCGCGGCCTGCCCGAATACCGGCGCCACACCGTCAGCCTGGAGGGCGGGCTGGTGCAGACGCTCGAAGGCGTGCCGGTGCATACCCAGCCGCTGTCGGACTTTGCCGACGAGGAGATCGACACCATCATCGTGCCCGGCTCGCCGCATATCGAGCAGGTGATCGAGCATTCGGGCCTGCTGATCGCCTGGCTGCGCGCGGCGTCGAAGCGGGCGCGGCGCACCACCTCGGTGTGCAGCGGCGCCTTCATGCTGGCCCAGGCCGGGCTGCTCGACGGCAAGCGCGCCGCCACGCACTGGGCCATGTCGGACCGGCTGGAGCAGGTCCATGCCTCGGTGACCACCGACCGCGACGCCATCTTCGTCCAGCAGGGCAATGTGTGGACTTCGGCCGGCGTGACGGCCGGCATCGACCTGTCGCTCGCCCTGGTCGAGGCCGATTGCGGCCGGCAACTGGCGCTGCAGGTGGCGCGCGAGCTGGTGGTGTTCGTCAAGCGGCCGGGCGGCCAGGCGCAGTTCAGCAGCCTGCTGCAGGCGCAGCTGCAGGACGGCATGCTCTTCGACGACCTGCACCTGTGGATCACCGACAACCTCGGCAGCGACGGCCTGACGGTGGACGCGCTGGCCGCGCGCGCCAGCATGAGTCCGCGCAACTTCGCCCGCGTTTACAAGGAAAAGACCGGGCGCACCCCGGCCAAGGCGGTGGAGATTTTCCGGCTGGAGGCGGCGCGGCGGCTGCTGGAGGAGTCCGACAAGCACATCGAACAGGTGGCGCGCCAGTGCGGCTTCGGCGACGAGGACCGGATGCGCATCACCTTCCAGCGCAACCTGGGCATCTCCCCTTCGGAATACCGTCATCGCTTCTCCTCGCAGGCGTCCGCCGCGCTAGAATAAGCGCCTCACTTTCAACAGGAGCGGCACATGGCCAGCGGCGTAGCGCATATCGGCAAGGACACTTATCACACCACGATCGAAGTCGGCGGCCATCCGCTGGTCGGCGATGAGCCGGCGCGCAACGGCGGCGCCGACAGCGGCCCGGCGCCGTACGACTTCCTGCTGGCCGGGCTGGGCTCGTGCACCGCGATCACGCTGCGCATGTACGCCGACCGCAAGCAATGGCCGCTGGACGCGGTCGACGTGGCGATGCACCTGGCGCCGGGCGCCGACGGCGCCCTGCAGATCAAGCGCACGCTGACCCTGCACGGCGACATCGACGAAGCGCAAAAGGCCCGCCTGGCCGAGATCGCCGAGAAGACCCCGGTGACGCTGACCTTGAAGGCCGGGCTGCACATCGACACCAGCGTCGCCTGAGCGATTGGTGCCGGACGGGCACCAGTGTAGCGCCCGCCACGGAGCTAGCGGCGGGCAAGGTGTTTGCCTGAACTTGGCGCCGTCTTGCGGAAATCCGCAAGCGCGACATGCCAAGGAGCAGCACCATGAGGACAAGGGCAAGCCGCCGTTGATCCTTGTCAAGCCGGAGTGACGATGCAGGCGTCCTCACGCGCCATGCCGGCCAGCCGAATGAGCGCGCCGCACACGCACGCGGTGGTGGTGGCGATGGAATGCGGCTTGCTGGCTGATCGATCTAGAAAATTTTTACGCCTCAGGGAACCAGGCAGAACGATGGGCGGTCTAACCAGAGCAAGTTGAGGCTGGTTATTCCGACTGACGTTCTTCTCATGAGGCGAACTATGAACCTGACTAAACATCTGGCGGGGCTGCTTTTGGCCGCCGCCAGTTCCGTCGTGCTTGGCGCACCTTTGTTGTCGGAGGGTTTCGACGACATCGCCACGCTGCCCGGGGCCGGCTGGGTATTGATCAACGATAGCGCACCGCCGGGCGGCACCGGCTGGTTCCAGGGCATCCCGGCCGTGTTCCCGGCGGCGACGGGGCCGGCCGATTCGTATATCGCGGCCAATTTCAACAACGCCGCCTTCGGCGGGGCCGTCAGCAACTGGCTGCTCACGCCGCAGCTGAACTTAAGCAACGGCGAGTCGCTCAACTTCTCGCTGCGGCTGCTGGGTGACGGCGTGCAGGACCGGGTCGAGGTCTACTTCAGCGACAGCGGGGCCAGCGCGGCGCTCGGCGACTTCTCGTTGCTGTCGGCCTACAGCTCGGACGTCGATACCGGCTGGGCCGCGCTGTCGGTGGCGCTCAGCGGCCTGACCGCGCCGGCCAGCGGCCGTTTCGCCTTCCGTTACGTGGTCGACGACACCAGCTTGAACGGCAACTACATCGGCATCGACAACGTCAGCGTCTTCGCGGTACCCGAGCCCGGCACGGCGGCGCTGGTGATGCTGGGCGGCGTGGCGCTGCTGCGGTGGCGCCGTCCCAAGCTTGCGCGCTGGACGGCCTGCGCCGGCCTGTCGCTGGCCGGTGCGATGGCGCACGCCGGGCAGCCGGCGCCGGACGGCGTCATGACATTCCCGCATGTAAACGTGATCGTGCAGGAAGCGCGCCAGCCATCGCAGCCGATCTCGCCGCCGGCCGGCTTCATGGCGTATCGCGATCCGATCACCGGCCGGCTCGGCAATCCCACCGCCGAGCAGGCTGCCGCGTTGGCGGCCGCGGCCAGGCAGTCGGGGGCCGCGCCCATCGCCCAGCCGAGGGCGGCGGCGCCGAGGATCGTGCGACCGCCGCTCGGCGGCCTGAGCGTCATGCTCGACGACAGGCAGGCCCGCTACGCGATCGCGCGCAAGGCGGCCGACGGCAGCGTCAGCGAAACCTGCGCGCCCCTGGGAGAACCCAAATGAGCCGCCGCCTGACTCTGCCGCGCGCCCTGGCGCTGCTGACGCTGATGCTGTGCCACATCGTCGCAGCGGCGGCCGCGACCATCACTATCGTCAACGGCGACCGGGCCGGCGTCGGCTTCAACGATCCGACGCCGGTGGCCCCGGTCGGCGGCAACGCCGGCACCACGCTGGGCGCGCAGCGCCTCAACGCCTTCCAGGCGGCCGCCAGCAAATGGGGCGAGACGCTGGACAGCGGCGTGCCCATCCGCGTGCTGGCGACCTGGGACGCGCTGCCGTGCAACGACACCGCCGCCGTGCTGGGCAGCGCCGGCGCGCTGGAAGTGTTCGCGGACTTTCCCGGCGCGCCGCAGGCCAACGCCTGGTTCGGCAAGGCCCAGACCAACAAGCTGATCGGCTTCGACGCCGATCCGGACACGCCCGACATCCGCGCCCGCTTCAACGTCAACCTCGGGCGGCCGGGCTGCTTCACCGGCTCGCCGTTCTATCTCGGGCTGGACAACCAGCACGGCGCCAACACCGATCTGGTGACGGTGCTGCTGCACGAGTTCGCCCACGGCCTGGGCTTCCAGACCTACACCGACGACGAGACCGGCGAGCTGCTCGGAGGCGTGCCCAGCATCTGGGACTACTTCCTGCTCGACGCCAGCACCGGCAAGGTATGGAAGGACATGAGCGACGCCGAGCGCGTCGCGTCGGCCGTCAAGTCGGGCAAGCTGGTGTGGAGCGGGGCGCAGGTCACCGGCGCCGCGCAGCAAGTGCTGCAGGCGGGCACGCCGGTCCTGACCATCCTGTCGCCGCCCGCCGTGGCCGGCGTGATCCAGGTCGGCACGGCCGGCTTCGGGCCGCCGCTGGGCACGCCCGGCGTCACCGGCGAAGTGATGCCGGTGGTCGATACCCCGCCGGAGCTGGGCCTGGCCTGCGCGCCGCTGTCGGCCATCAACGCCAGGGCGGTGCAGGGCAAGATCGCACTGATCGACCGTGGCGTGTGTGCGTTCGTTGTCAAGGTGCTCAATGTGCAGGACGCCGGCGCCATCGGCGCCATCGTGGTCGACAATGTCGCCGGCGCGCCGCCGCCGGGGCTGGGCGGCGCCGATCCGCGCATCGTGATTCCCGCCGTGCGCATCACGCTGGACGAAGGCCAGGCGCTGAAGGCGGCGATCGCCCGGCGCACGCGCACGCATTCCGGGATGTTCGCCAACCTGGGTGTGAACCTGGCGGTGCGCGCCGGCGCCGACGCGATGGGCAGGGTGCTGATGTACGCGCCCAATCCCAACCAGCCGGGATCGTCGGTGTCGCACTACGACACCAGCGCCATGCCCAACCTGTTGATGGAGCCGGCCATCAACGCCGACCTGACGCACGAGGTCAAGCCGCCGCGCGACCTGACCTTGCCCTTGTTGAAGGATATCGGCTGGTGACGGAACTGTCAGACCACGGTGTCGGGGGCGGTGGTGACGTAGTCGACGATGCGGTCGGCGGTGGCGTCGGAGATGGCCATGAAGCGGGCGCCGTTGCGGTAGCGCCCCTGGCTGCCCACCTCCGAGCTGTGGACGACGGACAGCGTCAGTTCGTTGCGGATGGCGCTGCCGGGAAAGCAGAAGTTCAGCAGATACGGCTCGTCGGAGCTGAACGGGTGGTCGCTGACGAAGGCCACGCCCATGCGGGAGATGTCGATGATTTGCGTCGCCGACGTGTGTTGTCCTTGCATGTCGCTGATGTACGCGTCGACCTGCAGCAGACGTCGTACATGCTCTCTTCTCGGGTCCATCGCTTGCATCGTTGTTAAAAGCGATAGTATGACAGATTCGCTCCTAGCGAGGCTGGACTTTCAGCGCCGTCGGCCCCTTGCGCTGGGCCGGTTTGTCGGTCTGGCGCGGGCGCTCCAGCAGCATGCGCTGGGGCGGCCCGCTGGTGCTCACGCCGAGCTGTTCGAACTTTGCCATCGACGCCAGCAGGATCGCCTGCTGCGCGTCCATATAGCTGGCATAGGAAGAGTTGAGGACATAGAAAACCAGTTCGAATTCCAGCGCATCCTGGCCGACGGATTTCAGGTGGGCGCGGTCGAAGCGGACGTTTTCCTGCCGCTCGATGATCTCGCGCAGCGCCGCCGGAATGCCGCCCGCCAGCGCCGGCGGCGTGGCCGGATTGACGCGCAGCGAGAACTGCACGCGGCGGTTCTGCATGCGCTTGTAGTTGCGCACCACGTTCTTCAGCAGGTCGGCGTTGGAGATGACGATCTGCTCGCCGCTGTCGGCGCGGATGCGGGTGGTCTTCAGGCCGACATGCTCCACTGTGCCCGAAGTGTTCAGCACGGAGATGGCGTCGCCCACCTCGAACGGCTTGTCGACCGCGATCGACAGCGACGCGAACAGATCGCCGAGGATGTTCTGCACCGCCAGCGCCACCGCGATGCCGCCGATGCCCAGGCTGGCGACGAAGGTGGTGACGTTGATGCCGAGGTTGGACAGCACCGCCAGCAGGAACACGATCCACAAGATCGCCTTGACCGCCATGCCGACCAGCGTGTTGGCCACCGTCGACGGCGCGGCTTCGTCGCCGGCATGCTGCGCGAAGTAGCGGCGTGTGCCGATGCTGACGGCGCGGTCCAGGTACAGCATCAGCTGCAGGCCAAGCACGATGAAGGTCAGGTGCCGCACGCGCGCGTCCCAAGGCGGCGCCAGGTCCAGCAGGGAGACGCCGGCCAGCAGCGAGATCACGATCACCGCGACGTTGCTGGTGCGCGCCAGCGTGCCTTTCAACACTTCGGCGAACGGCTTGTCGGCGCGGCCCTGGTCGGCCATGCGGCACAGCGTGCGGCGCAGCAGCATCACGCCGGTATGGATGGCGAGGAAGCAGGCCACGCTGGCGACGACGGCCACGATCCAGTCCTCGGTGCTGACACCGTAGAGCGGCGCCTGCCATTTTTGCAGATTCATATTGCCTCCGGCATGTCGGAAAACCGACAGCCTAACCGGAGTCGTGCCCGGGCCCGCACACTTTTCCGGAGTGCATCAAGCAGGTGCGGGCGGGCGTTAGTTGTCGTACATACCGAAATTCGGCCGCTGGATAATCTGGCTTCACTGCGGTGCTTTTCCGCTGAACTGAGAGAGTGAACATGGCCAGCCCGCAAACGAAACAGAAGAAACAGATCGCCACCGTGCTGCGCAAGGTGTTCGGCATGGAGCGGCTGCGCGACGGCCAGCGCCTCGTCATCGAGAGCGTGCTGGCAGGCCAGGATACGCTGGCCGTGATGCCGACCGGTAGCGGCAAGTCGCTGTGCTACCAGCTGCCGGCCTGCCTGCTCGAAGGCGCGACGGTGGTGGTGTCGCCGTTGATCTCGCTGATGAAGGACCAGGCCGAGAAGCTGGAGGAGCAGGGCATCGCCAGCGCCGCGCAGATGAACAGTACCCTGTCGCGCAGCGATGAGGCGGCGGCGGTGGAAGCGATTGAGCGCGCCGACACGGACATCATCTTCTGCACGCCGGAACGGTTGGTGACGCCGGATTTTCTGGCGCTGCTCAAGCAGAACAAGATCGCGCTGGTGGTCATCGACGAAGCCCACTGCATCTCGCATTGGGGACACGACTTCCGCCCGGCCTACCTGGAGATCGGCGCGGCGCTTGATGCGCTGGGCAAGCCGCCGCTGTTGGCGCTGACCGCCACCGCGACCGACGAAGTGATCGCCGATATCCGCAGCCAGCTTGGGCGCCCGCGCATGGCGGTGGTCAACACCGGCATCTATCGCCCGAATCTGCATTACCGCGTCAAGCAGGTCACGAATCCCGATGAAAAATACGCCGCCGCGCTGCAGCTGGTGCGCGACACCGAAGGCGTGGGCATCATCTACGCGGCGACCGTAAAAGCAGCCGAAGAAGTGCACCGCCTGCTGCTGGACGCCGGCGAGAGCGTCACGCTCTACCACGGCAAGCTGAAAGCGGCGGAGCGCAGCGAGAACCAGAACCTGTTCATGAGCGGCGAGCGCCGCGTGATGGTGGCGACCAACGCCTTCGGCATGGGGATCGACAAGAGCGACACCCGCTTCGTCATCCACCTGCAGGTCCCGGCCAACCTGGAGGCCTACTATCAGGAGTCCGGCCGCGCCGGGCGCGATGGCCTCGACGCCGAATGCACGCTGCTGTACTACCACGCCGACAAGCGCCTGCAGCAGTACTTCCTGACCAAGCACTATCCGTCGGCGGACGAAGTGCAGGCGGTGTACCAGGCCGCCGCCGCCCTGGGCCAGCCCAGCTTCACCGAGGCGGAACTGAAATCACTGCTGGAGCGGACCCCGGCCAGCCAACTGAAGATCTGCCTGAAGATGCTCAAGGACGGCAAGCTGCTGAAGCGCGACCGCAAGCTGGCCTACGCGCTCGCCTCCGGAGAACCGAAGCGCGAGCGGTTCGAGCGCATGGCCCAGGTCTACGTCGACAAGCACGAACGCGACCGCGACGGCCTGGAGCAGATGGTGTCCTACGCCCAGAGCGGCTACTGCCGCTGGAAGCTGCTGCTGGACTATTTCGGCGACAAGCCGGAAGGCTTCGAACACTGCTGCAAGTGCGACAACTGCCTGTCGCCGCCATCCATCCAGGACAGCCCGGAGCAGCTGGAGATCACGCCCGCGCCGGAACTGGCGCTGGACCTTGATCGCGCCGACGGATACACACAAACGCCAGCAGTGCCGCCAGCAGCAGCAATGCACTCGATATCCCCATCGCCAGCCGGATTCCGCTGAGGATCTCCGCGTTGGCGCCGGCCGCCACCAGCGCGCCGAACACCGCCACGCCCACCGCGCCGCCGACCTGGCGCGCGGTGTTGAGTACCGCCGACGCGGTGCCGGCCTGGCGGCGCTCGACGTCCGCGAGGATGGAGGTCGTCATCGCCGGCACCCCCAGCCCCATGCCGGCCGGGATCAGCGCCAGGCCGGGCAGCATCTGCAGGAAAGTGGCGTCGTTGGAGATGCCGATCCACCCAAGCAGCGCGTAGCCGGAGGCGCCGATCAAGCCGCCCAGGATCATTGGCGTACGTGATCCGACGCGGGCCTGCATCCAGCCGCTGGCGATATTGGCGAAGATGAAGGTGCCGGTCAGCGGCAGGAACACCAGGCCGGCATGCAGCACGTCGAAGCCGCGCACCTTCTGCAGGTAGAAGCTCAACACGAAGATCACGCCGTAGTACGAGAAGTTCATGAACACGCCGAACAGCACCGCGCCCGAGAAGGCCTTGCTGTTGAACAGGCCAAGCGGCAGCATCGGCGATTTGCTGTTTGCCTCCACCCACACGAACAGCCCTGCGGCGACGGCGGCGACCAGCATGCCGCCGCTCACCAGCCAATGCTGCCAGCCCAGCGACTCGTATTCGATGACGGCGCCGATAAAGCCGGTCAGCGTGACCACCGCCAGCAGCTGGCCCTTGACATCCAGGCTGCGATGCGGATCGCGCCCTGCCGCCGCCGGGACCACGCGGCCGGTGAGCCAGAAGCCGACGATGCAGATCGGGATATTGACCCAGAAGATGCTGCGCCATCCGCCCACCGACATCAGCAGGCCGCCCAGCACCGGGCCCGCCGCGATCGACAAGCCGCCGGCGGCGGTCCACCAGGCGATGGCCTTGGCCAGCATGGCTTTGTCGTCGGCATAGGCGGCGTTGAGGATGGCCAGGGAGCTGGGCACCAGCAGCGCCGCGCCGATGCCCTGCATGGCGCGGGCGACATTGAGCACCATCGCGCTCGGCGCCATGGCGCAGGCCAGCGAGGCGGCGGTGAACAGCGCGAAGCCGGTCATGAAGGTCAGCCGCGAACCGAATTTGTCGCCCAGCGCACCGGCCGACAGCAGGAATACGGCGAAGCCGAGGGTGTACGCATCCACGACCCACTGCAGGTCGGTGACGCCGGCGCCAAGGTCATGCCCGATCTGCGGCAAGGCGACGTTGACGATGGTCACGTCCAATTGGACGATGATGAAGGCGAAGCTGCATGCGAGCAGGATGGCCAGGGAGGGAGTGGTGTGCGTTTTCATGACCGTACTATAGAAGTCTTTGACTATTTAAAAAAATGAATAATAATGAAGGCATCTATCTCTTTTTAAGAATCGACCATGGAACTCTCAGCCCTGCGCATCTTCAAGGCGGTGGCCGAGGAGGGCAGCGTGACGCTGGCCGCCTCCCGGCTCAACCGCGTGCAGTCGAACGTGTCGGCGCGCCTGACGCAATTGGAGGAATCGCTAGGGGTGACGTTGTTCCACCGCGCCAGCCGCAAGCTGCAGATCACCTCCGAGGGCGAGCGCCTGCTGGCCTACGCCGACCGCCTGCTGCAGCTGGCCGACGAGGCGCAGGCGGCGCTGCAGCCCGACCAGAAGCCGTCCGGCCAATTGCGCATCGGCTCCATGGAGACCACGGCGGCGGCGCGGCTGCCGCAGGTGCTGGCGGCGTTCAACGGCATGCATCCGGCGGTGGACCTGATCCTCGACACCGCGCCCACCGACCATCTGCTGGACGGCGTGCTGAAGCACCGGCTGGACCTGGGCCTGGTGGCGGGGCCGATCGATCATCCGGAGCTGGAGCAGCGTTCGGTGTTCCAGGAGGAGCTGGTGCTGATCACCAGCCATGTGCATCCGCCGGTGTCGTCGCCGCGCGACCTGGAACGGCGCGGCTTGCTGGCCTTCCGTAACGGCTGTACCTACAGGCGCCGTTTGGAGGCGTGGTTCGCCGAGGGCGGCGTGACGCCGGCGCGGGTGTCGGAACTGGGCAGCTACGAGGCCATTCTCGGCTGCGTGGCCGCCGGCATGGGCGTGGCGATGATGCCGAAGGAGCTGGTGGAGCAGCGCAATCTGGCCGGCACGGTGCGCCAGCATGCGCTGCCGCCGCATATCGCGCAGGTCGAGACGATGCTGGTGTGGCGCAAGGATGTGCTGCACCATCCGGCGCGCACGGCGTTCGCGCTAAGCCTTGGCGTGACCGGCGGTTAGTTTCGCGACCAGGAAGTCGACAAAGGTCCGCACCCGCAGCGACAGGTGGCGCGCGTGCGGATACAGCAGGATGAAGGGCCGCGACGTGCCGCCATGCTGCGGCAGCAGTTCCACCAGGTCGCCGCGCGCCAGATCCTGATCGACGATGTAGCGGTAGGTCTGCACCAGTCCTGCGCCGGCGCGCGCCAGCGTGGCGATGCCCAGCACGTCCTCGGCGCAGCACAAGCCGCCGCCGGTCTGCATGTCCACCTGCGCGCCGTCGACCATGAAGCTCCACGGTATCTGCTTGCCGGTGCTGGGCAATTCAAACTGTATGCATTCGAATTTGGACAGATCGTCCAGGCTTTTCGGCATGCCGGCGCGCTTGATGTAAGAGGGTGCGGCGACCAGCACCAGCTCCGCATCTTCCAGCTTGCGCGCGATCAGGTTGGAGTCGGCCGGCGAGCGGCCGCGTATCGCCAGGTCGTAGCCTTCGTCGGCGAAATCGATATTGCGGTTGCTGACGTGGATGTCCAGCGTCACCTCCGGGTACAGCGCGCGGAACTCGCCCAGCAGCGGCAGCAGCCGGTAGTGCGCGAACGGCGTCGGTGCGCTGATGCGCAGCGCGCCGGCCGGCTTGACCTGGCCGCCGGTGACTTCTCGCTCCGCCTCGGTCAGCTGCGACAGCGCCTGCCGGCATTGTTCGAAATAGCGCTGCCCGCCGTCGGTCAGGCGGATCTGGCGGGTGGTGCGCACGAACAGGCGCACGCCCAAGCGCTCCTCCAGCCTCGCGATCGAGCGGCTGACCGCCGCCGGCGTCACGCTGGCCGCCTGCGCCGCCGCCGTGAAGCTGCCCAGCTCCGCCGCAAAGCAGAACAACTCGATGCTGCCCAGTAGTACATCGTCGAAATAGCGCTTCATGACGGCCTCATTAATTACACGATGTATGAATTATCGTGCATCCGCAGGTCTTTATCAACGTTAAGGTCAGGCCTAAAGTACGTCCATACCAACCCACCTTACGGAGCACATCATGAAAACAGTTATCGTCACCGGCGCATCGAGCGGCATCGGCTTCGGCATCGCCGAGGCTTACCTGAAACGGGGCTACAACGTGGTCGGCAACGCCCGCACCCAGGATAGCCTGGAAGAAGCAGCGGCACGGCTGGGCAATCCATCCAACTTCGTGACCGTCGCCGGCGACATCGGCGATCCCGCCACGGCCAAGGCCTTGTTCGAGCGCGCCGTCGCCACCTTCGGCAAGGTCGATATCCTGATCAACAACGCCGGCATCTTCCTGCCCAAGCCGGTCGCCGATTACACCGAAGCCGACGTGGCGTCGATCGTCAGCACCAATCTGCTGGGCTTCTTCTACCCATCGCAGGAAGCGGCGCGCCACATGAGCGCCAATGGCGAAGGCCACATCGTGACGATCACCGCCAGCGTGGCGATGCAGCCGAACGCCAAGGTGTCGGCGCTGCTGCCGATACTGATCAAAGGTGGTTTGAACAGCGCCACGCGCGGCCTGGCGCTGGAGCTGGCCGGCTCCAACATCAAGGTCAACGCGGTGGCGCCTGGGATCATCGCCACGCCGATGCACGGCACCGACGAAGGCACGCAGAACTTCCTCAAAGGCCTGTCGCCAAGCGGCCGGACCGGCGTGGTGAAAGATATCGCGGACGCGGTGCTGTACCTGACCGAATCCTCGTTCACCAGCGGCGCGATCCTGCCTGTGGACGGCGGCGCCACCGCCGGCACCTGGTAATCGTCAGGGGATAATCTCAAACAGCAGCAGCTGCGTCACCTGGTTCTTGCCGAAGTTATCGTCGGAGATCAACACCAGGCTGGCGTGGCCGTTGGCCAGCACCGGCCCGAAAGACATGCCTTCCAGGTTGTCGACGATGGGCAGGTTCAACTGGCCGACATCGAGCACGAGGCGCTTCTTCACCGGCTGGTAGGAAGCGCCTTTGATCGTCGGCATCGCCTGGATGTCGGTGGCGCCGGCGGTGTCGATCTCGTAGATGCGTACGTAGTCGGTGTACTTGCCGTCCTCGCCCTGGACGCCGGCGCGTTCCATCACCAGGATGCGCGTCGCGCCGATGGCGACGATTTCGGAGATGCCGTTGTCGGCGTACTTGCCCTTGCCCGGCGCCGCCGGAATCGCGCCCAGCGGATAAGCATACTGGCCCAGCGCCTTGCCGTCGCGGCTGAAGTGCGTGATGCGGTTGACCGCACCATTGACCGGGTCCGGCGCCGGGCCGTCCTGGTACATCGGGCCCTCCAGCGAGACCCACAGCGTGCGGCCGTCCGGCGAGAAGCTCATGCCCTCGAAGCTCTGGTTGTTGCGCGGGCCCTTCGAATGGTCGGGCGACACGGTGAACATCGGCGGTAGCGGCATGGTGGAGATATGGCGCCCGTCGCGGGTGGCGTGGCGCACGAAGGGATCGAGGCCCAGCTCGACGTCGCCCTCGCTGCCGTACCAGATGCTGCCGTCCTGCGGATCGACGCGGATCGTTTCCAGGTCGGGTACCTCGCCGCCGCCACGTTTGTAGGCTTCCTTGGTAGGGTAGGTGGTGCCGTCGGGCTGCAGCAGCAGGGTCACGCCGCTCAGCTCCACGGTCTTGAAGGACTGCGCGTCGTACTGCAGGCGCGCGCGATAGTAGCGGGCCGGATTGTGCTGCGACCGGTCGTCGCTGATCATCACCCACTCGCCGCTGGCGGCGTCGTAGTCGATGCCGGAAAGGCCGCCGACCATCGTGTCCTGATACTGCTGGCGCCACGGCAGCCGCTGTTCGCCGATGAAGCGCAGGCTGGAGACGGTGTCCGGCGTCGCCGGCTTATGAGGAACGATAGGCGCGCAGGCGGCCAGCGCCAGCGCGCAGGCGAGTGTGATGATGGATTTTTTCATAAGCCCGGGATGGTATCACCTCTCGGCCATCCAGTCAGGGAAAGGATCGGCGTAGTGTCTCCATGCGGCCACGCCGGCGGCGTTTTCGGCGTCGCTCAGCACGCAGTCGTCGAAGGCGGCTTCGATCGCGGCGCGGTCCATGTCGCGGCCGATGAATACCAGTTCGTTGACGCGGTCGTCGTAAGGCTCGGCCCACTGGCCGACCGGTTCCACCGATGCGATCTTGCCGGCGAGTGAATAGGCGACCGCCCATTCAGGCCGCGTCGCCAGCCACACATAGCCCTTGGCGCGTATCAGGCCGGGGAAGACCTGGTCGAGAAAATGGTCGAAGCGCTGCGGGTGCAGCGCGCGCCGCTCCCTCAGCACGAAGCTGGCGATGCCGTACTCCTCGGTCTCCGGCGTGTGGATGCCGGCCAGCTCGCGCGCCCAGCCGGCCATCTCGCTGGCTTTCTCCAGGTCGAACTTGCCGGTGCCGAGAATCTGGTGCAGCGGCACCTGGCCTTTGACTGCATCGATGATGGTGGCGCCGGGATTGAGCGCCTTGATGACGCCATGGACTTCATTGAGCTGCGCCGGCGCCACCAGGTCGGTCTTGCTGACGACGATGACGTCGGCGAATTCGATCTGCTCGGACAGCAGCGCCGCCAGCGTGCGGTCGTCGCCTTCGCCGGCGGTCTCGCCGCGCTGGGCCAGGAAGTCGACGTTGTTGTAATCGTAGAGCAGGTTGACCGCGTCGACCACGGTGACCATGGTGTCGATGCGGGCCAGGTGGTTGAGCGAGGCGCCGTGTTCATCCTCGAAATCGAAAGTGGCGGCCACCGGCATCGGCTCGCCGACGCCGGTCGATTCGATCAGCAGGTAGTCGAAGCGGCCGTCGCCAGCCAGCTTGCGCACTTCCAGCAGCAGGTCTTCGCGCAGCGTGCAGCAGATGCAGCCGTTGCTCATCTCGACCATCTTCTCCTCGGTGCGGGAGAGCGCGGCACCGGCGTTCTCCGCGCCCTGGCGCAGCAGCGAAGCATCGATATTCACCTCGCTCATGTCGTTGACGATGACGGCCACGCGCAAGCCTTCGCGGTTGGCCAGCACGTGGTTGAGCAGCGTGGTCTTGCCGGCGCCGAGGAAGCCGGATAGGACGGTGACGGGCAGGCGGGCATCTTTCAAAGTCATTGGAATCTCGCTATGGTTATTGCAATCGAGTTGCATCATAGGCGGATTCAAACACTAATGCAAGTTAACTGCATTAAGGGTTTCTTACTTTTTGCGGGCGCAGTGGGGGCAGGTGCCCTTGATGAGGAAGTCCATTTCCTGGCTCTCGAAGCCGGCCGGCAGCTTGATCTTGCGCGGCAGCGGGACTTCGGTGAAACAGGTGACCTGTTCGCACTGTGTGCACTGGAAGTGCGCGTGTTCGTGCGCGTGCTGGCCCGCGCCGGCGCTGAAGCGCCAGACCTGGTCGGCGCCGGCGATGCGGTGGATCAGTTCATTTTCGGTCAGCCATTCCAGCACGCGGTACAGGGTGACCGGGTCCAGCGCCTCGTCCGACAGCCGGTCCTGGATCTCGTGGTGGGTCAGCGATTTATCCTGTCCGAGCAAAAAATCGAGCACGATGATGCGCTGCCGCGTGACGCGGGCGCCAGTGGCCCGGATCAGCGATTCTGCCTGGTCTGCGGTGGTTGTTTGCATCTGGTCTGGGTCGGATTCTACGGAAAGCAGCGCTATGGTAACACGCTGGACGCTGGCGTTCTTCGCGCGCTTGAGGTTAGAATAGCCGCTTCCATCCTCTTCGCCCCGGCCACATTCGATGCAACGCCGTTCGATAGTTCATGTGTTTCTCGCGCTTCTGCTGCTGTTCACGCAGCAGCTGGCGGTCACGCACGTCTATACGCACTGGGCGGAAATCGGCCAGCAATCCGCGCGGCTCAGCGACGAAGACCACGCCGAACACCGCAAGCGCATCGCCGCCCACAAGATGTGCTCGGAGTGCGTCTCGGTGGCGCAGATGGCGGCCGCGATCAACACCTCGCCGCCGCCGCTGGCCATGGCCACCGTCAGCGCCGGTCCGGTATTCGTGCCGGCCACGCTGTCCGCATGCGAACGCACCACTTGCGTCTTCCAGTCCCGCGCTCCTCCTCTGGCCTGACAGCCAAAATCCGTCCTGATTTTTGAGTTTTAGCTCACCGCGCTCGTTCGTCGAGACGCGGTGCGCCCTGTCATCCAATTTTGCTAGAGGTATCACATGAAGAACCAACGCACGCTGCTGGCCAGCGCGATCCTGTCCGCCTTTTCCTCGCTGGCTTCGGCCCAGTCCACCGATCCGGTCGTACCGCAAGTGGTGGTGACGGCCACGCCGTTCGGCAACAGCGCAAGCGATCAGATCCTCGCTCCGGCCAAGGTGCTGGCCGGCGACGAGCTGCGCGACAAGACCGGCAGCTCGATCGGCGAGACCTTGTCGCAGGAGCTGGGCGTGTCGGCGTCGGCGTTCGGCGCTGGCGCATCGCGTCCCATCATCCGCGGACTGGAAGGCGCCCGCGTCAAGATGCTGGAGAACGGCATGGCTGTCTCCGACGTCTCCGGCCTGTCGAACGACCACGCAGTGGCGGCCGAAGGCGCGGTGGCGCAGCAGATCGAAATCCTGCGCGGTCCGGCCGCGCTGCTGTACGGCTCCGGCGCCATCGGCGGCCTGGTCAACGTCGTCAACGAGCGCATTCCGACCGCGCTGGAGCCGAAGGTCACAGGCCAGGTCGAGGTGCGCGCCAGCTCGGTCGATGATGGCCGTAATGCTTCCGGCACGGTCGACGGCTCGGTGGGCAAGTTCGCCTGGCACGTTGACGGCAACGCGCGCAATGCCGGCGACTACAAAATCCCCGGCAACCGCGTGATGAACGATCCGGATTCGGCGTCCGGCCGCCTGCCGCACTCGGATACCAAGGAACGCAACGCGGGCCTGGGCGGATCCTTCGTGGACAGCTGGGGCTTCATCGGCGCGTCGGTGTCGCACCTGACCAATGTCTACGGCATTCCAAGCGATGAAGGCTCGAAGATCGATCAGAAGCAGACCCGTTACGACATTGATAGTCTGGTCAAAGCGCCGTTCGCGGGCTTCGAGACCTTCAAGTTCAAGGCCGGCTACACCGACTACCAGCACGCCGAACTCAATGACGAGAACGCGCCGGAAGTGATCTTCCAGAACCACTCCCTGGAGACGCGTTTCGAGCTGACGCACAAGCCGGTGGCCGGCTGGCACGGCACCTTCGGCGTGCAGACGGAAAACACGCGCTTCTCGGCGCTGAGCGCGGAAGGCGGGCCGGATACGGTGCCTGTCACGCGTTCGACGTCGAACGCGGCCTTCCTGGTCGAAGAGACCGATTTCGGTCCGGTGCGGTTCAACGCTGGCGGCCGTGTGGAGCGCGTCAAGCGCGAGCCGGTGAGCGCCGTGGACCGTTCGTTCAATCTGCAATCGGGATCGGTGGGCGCGATGTGGCCGTTCATTCCAGGCTATGGGCTGGGCGCCACGCTGTCGTATGCGCAGCGCGCGCCATCGACCGAGGAACTGTATTCGGCCGGCCCGCATGATGCGACCGTCACCTTTGATATCGGTAACGCCGATTTCAAGAAGGAGACTTCGCGCAATATCGAGCTGACGGTGCAGAAGACCACGGGCCTGGTGCGCTGGAAGGCCAACCTGTTCCGCAACAAGGTCAGCGATTTCATCTACGGCCATATCACGGGCCGGCTGGTTGACGAGGAAGGCAACGCGGGCGAGGAACTGCGCGAGCGCATCTTCGAGCAGGCCGACGCCACCATCCACGGCGCGGAAGCGGAACTGGAATACAACCCGACCGGCGCCGGTTGGTCGGGCCGCGTGTTCGCCGACACCTCGCGCGGCAAGCTGGATGCGGGCGGCAGCCTGCCGTTGCAGCCGGCCACCCGCGTCGGCGCCAGCACCGCCTACAAGATGGGCGCTTGGCGCGCCGGCTTGTCGCTGGTGCACGCGCAGTCGCAGGACCGTCTGGCGTCGTTCGAGACGTCGGATACGCCGAGCTACAACCAGCTCAACGCGAATGTCTCGTACACGCAGAAGGTCGGGACGTATGACCTGACCTGGTTCATGCTGGCCAAGAACCTGACCAACGACGAGATCCGCGTATCGACTTCGGTACTGAAGGACATCTCGCCGCTGCCGGGCCGGAACGTGGTGTTCGGCGTGCGCGCCAAGTTCTGAGGCTAGACGTGAAGGCTGTCCAATATGGCGGCCTTCAGTTCCGCCGCGCCGATGTCGCCGCGTTTGCGGGGCGACGGCGCGGGGTGGAATTCGGTGAGCGCCGGTGCGGCTGTGCCATCCAGCAGGACGACGCGGTCGCTCAGGTAGAGGGCTTCGTCGATGTCGTGGGTAACCAGCAGCACTGTTAGCCGGTGCTCATGGGCGATGCGCAGCAGCAGGTCTTGCAGCTTCATGCGCGTGAAGGCGTCGACGGCGGAAAATGGCTCGTCGAGCAGCAGCACGCGCGGTTGTGTGAACAGGCCGCGTGCGATGGCGGCGCGTTGCGCCTGGCCGCCCGATAGGTGCTTCGGTAGCGCGGCGGCGTGATCGTCAAGGCCCACTTCCGACAGCAGGCGCTTGACCAGGCGAGGATCGCCGTCGTTGTCGAAGGCGACGTTTTGTGCGACTGTCAGCCAGGGAAAGAGTCGCGGTTCCTGGAAGATGAAGCCGATCTCCCGGCTCACGCCGTTCAGCGGATTACCGTCCATTTTTATCTGGCCTTGAAAGTCGCGGTCGAGTCCCGAAGCAATTGAGAGCAGGCTGCTTTTGCCGCAACCGCTGGCGCCGATCAGGCTTACTATTTCCCCTTGCTGCAGCTGCAGGCTGACGTCGCGCAGCACTGCGCGGTCGCCGTAGCGTTTTTCCGTGATGTGGATGTCGAGGGCGATGCTCATCGGCTTTGCGCTCCTTCGTAGCTGTCGCGCCAGGCGAGGCAGCGGTGTTCGATGGCGGCCATGATGCCGTCGCTGATTTTGCCGAGGATGGCCAGCAGCGCGATTGCGGCCAGCACGATGTCGGCGCGGCTGGTTTCGCGGCCGTCGGAGAGCAGGTAGCCCAGGCCCCGGCTGGCGGCGATCAGCTCCGCCGCGACCATGAACATCCACGCCAGACTGAGGCCGTTGCGCAGGCCGGTCAATATGGAGGGGAGGGCGGCCGGCAGCAGCACGCGCCGGGTCAGGGCGATGTTTGACAATCGGTACAGGCGTGCGACCTCGATCAGCTTGCGGTCCACGCCGCGTATGCCGGAGGCCACGCCCATGTAGACGGGGAAGAAAGCGCCGATGGCGATCAGGACCAGCTTTGGTGCTTCGTCGATGCCGAGCCAGAGCAGCAGCAACGGCACCCAGGCCAGCGACGGAATGGCGCGCAGTGCCTGAAAGGTCGGGTCGAGCAGGGCTTCGGCGCGTCGGCTCAGGCCGACGGCGGCGCCCAGCAGGACGGCAAGCAAGGCGCCGATGCCGAAGCCGGCGGCGACACGCAGCGTGCTGGCGCCGATGTGGCCCAGCAGTCCGTGCGCGCCGAGATCGGCGAGCGTGTCGAGGATTTGCGTCGGCGCGGGCAGCAGATGCGAAGGAATCAAGCCGCTGCGCACGGCGATTTCGGTGGCGGCCAATGCCGTCACCGGCAGCAGTAAGCCAAGCAAAACCCGCCGCCAGCGCGGATTGGTTGTGTTGCGCGCCGCCTGTGGTGCGCGAATGGCTTTCTGCTCCCGCGCGTCGGCAAGGGCGCTGGTGGCGCTTGCGGCCAGCTGGCTGCTCATGTTGCGACTCCTAGCTGCGGGCGATGAACGGTTGGGCGAAGCGCGTGTCCACCAGATCGGTGATGGCGCGGTTCAAATCGACATCCGATTTGACCAACGCTTCGTCACGCAAAATCGGCGCGGCGAGCTGCAAGGCCTTCACATGCTCGCTGCCCGGCTGCGGATTGGTGAAGTCGCTGCGCAGCTTGATCTGCAACAGCGCCACCGGGAGCGACACCTTGGCTTCTTCGGACAATATCTTGGCCGCCTCGCTCGGATTGGCGATGATCCACGCGCGCGCCTTTTCATACGCCTTGATCACACGGCCCACTTCGGCCGGCCGCGCCGCCAGGAACTCCTCGCGCACGTTGAGGAAACCGTAGGTGTTGAACGCCACGTTTCGGTAAATCAGCCGCGAGCCGCTTTCCAGCTCACTGGCCGCCATGTGCGGATCGAGCCCCGCCCACGCATCGACCTTGCCTTGCTCCAGCGCCGCGCGGCCATCGGCGTGCTGCAGGCCGACGTGCTCAATATCGCTGCGCTTCAAGCCAGCCGTCTTCAAGGAGCGCAGCAGGAACAGATAAGGATCGGTACCCTTGGTGGCTGCGATCTTCTTGCCCTTTAAATCCGCCAGTGTGCGGATGCCGGAATCCTTGCGCACCACCAGCGCGGTCCACTCGGGACGCGAGAAAATATACGGCGCCTTGATCGGATTGCCGTTAGCCTTGGCCAGCAACGCCGCCAGGCCCGCACTGGAGCCGATATCGATGCTATTCGCATTCAGGTATTCGAGCGCGCGATTGCTGCCCGCGCTGAGAGCCCAGCGCACCGACGTGCCATCGGCCTTGAATTCCTCTTCCAGCCAGCCGAAACGCCGCAGCACCAAACTCGCCGGCGAATAATAGGCGTAGTCGAGCCGCAGTTCCTTGAGCGGCGCGGTGGCGGCCAGCGATACCGGCGACCAGCCAGCCGTAGCGGCGGTGGCGGCGCTGCCGGCCGCCAGTTTCAACAGTGTTCTGCGCTTCATGTTTTCCTTGGGAAGAGGCGGTGATGCATAAAGTATTGCACCGCCGCCGTCCCTCGTACACGAAGATATCCGGCTTTACTTAGTTGAAAAACGCATCAGGCCAATGCTTCCGCAGGACCGAAGAACTCATAGTAAGTCTGCGCCTGCGGCACACCCAGCTCCAGCAGATGCGACTTGACGGCCTTCATGAACGGCGTCGGGCCGAGGAAGTAGGCTTCCACGTCGCGCGACTCAGGCATCCATGCCGACAGCTGTTGCGGATTCAGGTAGCCGGTGGCGTGCGGCTGCGGACCTTCGGCGGCCGGCGACTCATAGCAGTAGAAACGCTGCAGCTGCGGGTGCTTTGCCGCCAGCGCGTCGATGTGATCGCGGAAGGCGTGTACGCCGGCGTGGCGCGCCGCGTGGATGAAGTGGATCGGACGATCAGTGGTCAGCGCCGCCGTCAGCATCGCCAGCGTCGGGGTGATGCCGACGCCGCCGCTGATCAGCACCAGCGGCTTGTCGCTCGCGGACAGCACGAAGTCGCCCGATGGCGGGAACAGGTCTACGCTGTCGCCCAGCTGCACATGGTCGTGCAGGAAGTTCGACACCAGGCCGCCCGGCTCGCGCTTTACGCTGATGCGGTAGCTGACGCCATTGCTCGCGGCGGACAGCGAGTATTGACGGCGCGCGGATTCGCCGTTGACGTTCACCACGATGCCGATGTACTGGCCGGCGTGATGCGCCACGACCTTGCCGCCGTCGGCTGGTTGCAGCACGAAGGAGGTGATCTCGTCGCTTTCCACCGTCTTGGCGACCACCTCGAAGCTGCGGGCGCCGCGCCAGCCGCCTTCGGCCTGCTCGTTGTCGGTGTAGATTTTCTCTTCGGCGCCGGCCAGGATGTCGGCCAGCTGTCCGTAGGCCGCGCCCCAGGCTTCGATCACAGCGTCGGTCGCGGTTTCCTCGCCCAGCACTTCGCGGATCGCTTTCAGCAGCGAGGCGCCCACCAGCGGATAGTGCTCGCGCTGGATCTGCAGCGAAACGTGCTTGTTGATGATGGTAGCGACCAGCGGGCCGAGGTTCTCCAGCTTCTCGATATTGCGGGCGTACTTCAGCACCGCGTCGGCCAGCGCGCGCTGCTGGTTGCCGTCGGCCTGGTTGGCCTGGTTGAAGAACGGCTTCACTTCGGGGAAGTCGCGGAACAGCGTCAGGTAGAAGTGGCGGGTCAGGGCTTCGCCGCCTTGTTCCAGGATAGGGACGGTGGCGCTGATGATGGCTTTTTGGTCGGTGCTGAGCATGGTCTGTGATCTCTTCAGGTGATGAATGAAAAGAAGCATATCACATGTATCTTTAAATTGCACGGAGCGGCATCGCTGTCAAAATACCGCTCCCGGAGGTTTAGAGATCGAACTTCAGTTCCGCCACGTAGGTCCGTTGCGGGTACGGGTGGAAGTTCCAGTACTGATAGTTGTTGAGGTTATCCATGCCCAGCGCCGCGCTCCATTGCTGGTTGATGCGGTAGCGGACACGCGCATCGGCGGTGAAGTATTTGCTCGCGCCCTGGTAGGCGAAGCCGTTGATGTCCGAGTTATCCAGCGTCGAATACTGCTTGCCGCTGTAGCGCGCCGCCAGCGTCGCCGACAGTTTGTCGCTAAAGGCGTAGGTGGCCACGCCGGTGGCGCGCCATTCCGGGATGCGCGGCTGCCACTTGCCGACGCTGGCCGGGAACTTGTCGTTGCGCGTGATCTTCGAATCGGTCCAGGTGGCGCTGGCGCTCAGTCCCAGGCCGCGCAGCCAGACGTCTTCCGCCGCGTAGGACGTCTCCAGGCCCTTGGTGCGGACCCGGTCCACGTTCTGGATATTGGTGACGTTTGGCGTGACCAGCACATTGGTCTGCGAGTACAGCGCATCGGTGGTGCGCTCGCCGAAGGCGGTCAGGCGCAGCAGGCCGGTGGCCAGCTTGCGTTCGGCCGTCAGTTCGGTGGTCCAGGATTTTTCCGGCTTCAGATTGGGATCGTTGGCGGTCAGCTGGCCGCTCGCGTTGACGCCGCCCTGATACAGCTCGGACACGGTCGGCATGCGCACTGCGCGGCCCAGCGAGGCTTTCAACACCCAGTCATCGCTAGCTTGATAGGCCAATGCCGCTTTCGGCGACACGTAGTTCTCGCTGCGCTCGGGATGCTGCGCGGTCTTGCTGGCGTTGGAGGTGGCGCCGTCGGTCGCACGCCAGTGTTCGTAGCGCGCGCCCAGCACGGTCTTCCAGCCCGGCGCGAACTTCCAGGTGTCCTGCGCATACAGGCTGTTGGTCTCGGTGCGGCCGGAGAAGGCGCTGTTGCGCGCGCCCGCATCGCCGTCTATCCAGTTGGAGGTCGCATTCTCGACGCTGGACAGTTTGTAGGCCTCGCGCTGATAGCCGAATTCCGCTACATGCTGGGTGTCGGGACGCCATACGCCCTTGGCAGCAAAGGTGTTCCAGCCGGTGCCGCCCTGGTTGACGATACGGCCCGCGCCACCGGATGATGCGGCGGGCAGCGCCACGGTCGGCGCGCGCAGCTTGTCCTTGTCGTAGTCGTACAGGCTGGCGGCCACCTCCCAATCGAACACGCCCCTGGTGTTGGTCTTGACGGTCAGGCCGTGCATCACGTGCTGCAGGTTCTCGTTGGACTGATTGAAATCGGTCGGCGCCAGCGTGAAACTGCGCCCGCCGATATTGACGGTGCCGGTGTAGACCGGTTTTCCAGCGGCGTCGCGCAGATAGGATTCCGGACGGCCTTCCGAGTCGTTGCGCCACAGGCCGAAGGTGTAGGTGGCGCGTATCGTCGGCGAGAAGTCGTAGGCCAGGCGCGCCTTGAGTTGGTCCTGCACCGTGTGGTACCGGGTGGCGGTGCCGAGCAGGTACCAGTCTTTATTGGTGCGGTCCACGCCCGCGACGGCGCCGGTGACTGGCGTGCCGGCGCTGCCTGCTACGCCAGCGCTCAGCAGCCGGGTTGGGAAGGTCAGCGGCTGGCCTTCGCTGTCGGTGCGATTCAGGTCGACGTACCAGGACCAGGCGCCACTGCGGTCACCCAGCGCTACGCTGCCTTGGCGGCCTTGGTAGCTGGTGTCGGTGCCATACAGTTTGAAGGGCTGGTGCGTCAGCGTAAATTTGGCGTGGGCTTCGAACCTGGTCGGCATGCGCGTGATGTAGTCGACCACCGCGCCGACCGAGTTGCCGCCGTAGGCCGCCGAGAATGGGCCATACAGCACATCGACGCGCTCGATCTGCTCCGGGCTGACCATGCCCCAGCGCGGCGCGAAGGTGGCGCCGTTGCCCAGGTAGTTGGACAGCAGGATGCCGTCAGCGTAGACCATCGAGCGGGCGCTGTTGCCGGTGCCGGAGGCGCGCGTCGACAGCACGGCGTGGTTGTAGTCGCCGATGTAGCGCTTGCGCACCAGCAGGCTCGGCAGGTATTTCAGCGCGTCTTCGGCATCGGTGGCGTTGACGGTGCGTTCGATTTCTTCGCGAGTGATGCCTTCGATGGTGGTCGGGATCTGCGTCGGCAGCGATGTTGGGCGGGTGCCGGAGATGGTTACGGTGCCCAGTTGGTGCAGTGGAGTGTCGGCGGCTTCCTGCGCGTGGACGGTGGTGGAAAAGGCGGCAAGCAGCGCCAATGCCAGGGGAGACAAAGTCGGTTTCATGGGTGTTCCTGATATGGGCGAAGACAACTGCGCCGGCGTGCGGCGGCAGATGGTGCGTATGGCGGGATCAGGAACTGGCTGGCGGTCCGCGCGGCTTGGCGGCGCTCCAGGTGTGCAGCGGTTGCGGCGCGCTGTAGAACAGTGCCGGGTAGAGGTCATGGCCGCCGATGACGGCGAACCCCGCCACGGCGGGCGGCGGCAGCGCCGGTGTCGAGGCGTGCGTGAGGCAGTAGGCGCAATGCTCCATGCCTTGCATGCCATCGGACGGCGCTTGCTTGGAGCCGTCGACGGACTTGGCGCCGTCGATCGTACACATTTCCAGCAGCACGGACGGCGTGGACGACGAAGCGGCCAGCGCATGCGACACCGTCGGCGCGAGCGCGCTGAACAGGACGGCCAGCATGGCGATCCAGATGTGCAGCGTTCGGCGTTTGGCGGAGGTGAGCATGGGCGGAATTATAGCCGCTGGGGCGGCGCTTGACACGTCACTTTGAATTGCGAATGAGAAGTGTTATCATTCGCGGCTTCGGCAACATTAACTTTTAAGTCTCATGTCCAACTTCGCCTTGCACGCCCCGTTCAAACCCACCGCGCTGGCTGCGGCGATCGCCTTGATGCTTGCGCCGATGGGGCACGCGCAGGAGGCCGCCGCACCGATTGAGTCGATCCAGGTGTCGGGCAGCTGGTTGGGTTCGGGGCTGCAGAACAGCGTCAAGAATTTCGCCGGCGCGCGCACCGTGGTGAACAAGGAAGACATCGACGACACCGGCGCGGCCAACATCGGCGACGTGCTGCGCCGCATCCCGGGCGTGCAATCGACCGACAACTCGGGCACGGCGGGCAGCGCGATCTCGCTCAACATCGGCGTGCGCGGTCTGACCGGGCGCTACTCGCCGCGCTCGACCGTGCTGCTGGACGGCATCCCGCTGGCGGTGGCGCCGTACGGCCAGCCGCAGCTGTCGTTCGCGCCGGTGAGCCTGAACAACATCGAATCGGTGGACGTGGTGCGCGGCGGCGGCGCGGTGCGCTACGGCCCGCAGAACGTCGGCGGCATCATCAACTTCCGCAGCCGCGCGATTCCGGACGGCCCCGGCGTCAGCGGCGACGCCTCGGTGCGCTACAACCACTTCGGCGAGGGCGAGCACAACACGCAATACAGCGCCTTCATCGGCACGACGCTGGACAATGGCCTGGGCCTGGCGCTGATGTACTCGGGCATCGACGGATCCGAATGGCGGGCCGGCAGCGATGAAAAGGTCAACGACTTCGCCGCCAAGTTCCGCTACAAGCTGGATACTACCAGCGAGCTGTACGGCAAAGTGTCCTACTACGACGTCAACTCGCGCACGCCGGGCGGCTTGACGGTGGCGCAGTACAAGGCCGATCCGTTCCAGAACACGCGCCCGACCGACTTCTGGAGCGGCGACCGTAAGGGCGTCGACGTCGGCTATCTGAACACGCTGTCGGCGACGCAGGAATTCGAGATCAAGGCTTACTACAGCAAGAGCTTCCGCCAAAGCGCGCTGATCAACGCCGCCAGGACGCAGGTCACCTGGCAGCCGCGCAACTACGAAGTGACTGGCATCGAGCCGCGCTACACGCAGCGCTTCGCCGCCGCCGGCATGACGCACGACGTGACGGTGGGCTACCGCTACCTGACCGAGCGCGGCGACGACAACAACTACATCCAGACCGTGTCGAGCGGCGCCAACGGGGCGATCTCGACCTTCGACAACAGCACCGATGCGCATTCGGCCTACATCGACGACCGCATCGCCCTGGGCGCGTGGCGCATCACGCCGGGCGTGCGCTACGAGCGCATCTCGTCGGAGCGCAACGACCTGGCCGGCAAGACCACCTTCACCACCGACAACAACAAAGCGCTGCCGTCGCTGAACGTGGCCTACCTGGTCAACCGCGCGCTGACGGTGTTCGCCAACTACACCACCTCGTTCGGCCCGGTGCAGAACACGCAGCTGAATTCGCAGAGCGCGACCAATCCGCTCAAACCTGAGCTGGCCAAGACGGCAGAGCTGGGCGCGCGCTGGAAGACCGCAGGGCTGAGCGCGGAAGCGACCGTGTTCCGGCTCAAGTTCGACAACCAGATCCTGCAGGTGCCGGGCATCGTGCCGGCCACGTTCCAGAACATCGGCGCGACCAAGCACGACGGCATCGAGACGGCGCTGGACTACAGCTTCGACGATGCGGGCGCGCTGGCCGGCCTGAACGTCTACGCCAATTACACCCACACCAAGGCGATCCAGGAATCGGGCGCGACGGCGGGGCTGGACGTGCCGTTCTACTCGCGCAACACCGACACGATTGGCGCGCGCTATCGTGTCGGCAGCTGGACCGCCAACCTGTCGAGCACGCATCAGACCAAGCAGTACTCGGACACCGCCAACACGGTGGCCGAAGCGGCGGCCGGCAACGTCGGCCTGGTGCCGGGCTTCCGTCTGTGGAACGCGCAGCTGGGCTGGAAGGTGAAGGGCAAGCCCGGCTACGAAGTGATGGCAGGCGTCAACAATATCGCCGACAAGCGCTACTACACGCGCAACGTCGACGGCAACGCCGGCCGCATGGTCGGCGCCCCCCGCCTGGCCTACCTGCAACTGCGCATGTCCTACTAACTCCGGGGTCAGTTCTAAAAACTGGACACGATCTCAGCTGTCAAGCAGCCCGCGCCATCGCTTGATGGCGCGGGCTGCCGTTTTATGGGAGACCTGGAAATGCTGTGCGATGACGTCGATGGTGTACGCTGCTGTCGCGTGAGCTCTGGCAATGGCCTCATCGCGGTCCATATATTTTTCCAGATAGGTTTGCAAGGGCATGGCAACCGCACTGCGGTGGGTGCGCGTAATGTTTCTTTCGCGCTTGATTTTGAGCGGAGCGCAAAATTGTGCGACGAAGGCCTCATCGCCCAGAATGAGCTGGCCGTGGACCTGAGCCAATGGAGTGGCTTTGTCTATACCTGCTTGTACGAATGCACGGTAGGCTTCGATTGCTTCTGGCCGAGAAGGATTGAACTTCTCCAGTATCCCCTTTGTCTTCAACCAGGAGGGCGAAGGCGTAGTCCCAGTCATCAGACGATAGCTGCTCCAAGGCCAATCACCCGGATGAGCGACGACGTGTGCTCGTACTGGGTTGAGAACTATGTAGCGCGCCAATTCAAGCAAATAACTTTCTTTTTGAACCAGGATCGCCTTGTAGCGCCCTTGAAATACGTGCCCGACCATATCGTGCCGGCGGTTGAAATATTGTGAGTATTCCCCGTTTAACTGACGCATTCCTCTGGAGAGATTCGCGTCCTCGGTTTCCAGCAACAGATGATAGTGGTTGCCCATTTGACAGAAACTATGCACGACAAAATGAAAATGCTCGCAGACTTCGGCCAACACCTGTATCCAAAACGACCGGTCCGTGTCGTCCCGATAGATTTGCCCTCTACGGTCTCCTCGAGAGGTGATGTGGTAGAGAGCGCCTGCGAATTCGATTCGAAGTGGGCGTGCCATCCAATGACAATAGCCTGAGATCGGTCGCACAGATTGAGCCAACTCAGGCTGAGCTTAATTTTTGGCTGAGGCCGTGTCCAGTTTTTGGAACTGACCCCGGAGTGCGTAGGACAAAGATGACATTCTGCAATGTTCATAGCCTACATAGGACTACAAGGTGCTCCTATACCGGTAGCTTAGGCCGGTGGATATAGTGTCATCAACGGTGCAGCAAATATGCCGCCGCGATCCACACGACATCATTCGAAGGATCAACAAGACACTTGAGGTACACCATGAACGCTATCGACACCACGACCGCCGCCGCTCCACAAACCATCAGCCTGATCGGCGCTCAACAGAACGATTTGCTGCGCGCGCTGTCCCGCGACGATTTGACCGCGCTGTTCGGCGACCTGGATCTGGTCACGCTGCCGGCCGGTAAGCATTTGTTCGATTACGGCGATAACGTCGAGTTCACCTATTTCCCTACCAATGCCATCGTTTCGCTGCAATATGTGATGGAAGACGGCGCGACCACCGAGATCGCCGTCGTCGGCCGCGAAGGCGTGGTGGGCGTGGCCCTGTATCCTACGGAACGGGCCAGCTATTCGGCCGTCGTGCAGACCGCCGGCTACGGCTACCGCCTGCGCACTTCGGTGCTGCGCGAGGTGTTCTATACCGGCGGCCCTCTGGCCCAGCAGCTGATGCGCTACACCAGCGCCATGTTCGCCCAGCTGGCGCAGAGCGTGGCCGGCAGCCGTCATACCAGCATCGAGCAGAAGCTGTGCCGCTGGTTGCTCGAACGCCTGGACCGCTCCATGGGCAATGAATTGAAAGTGACGCAGGAAATGATCGCCAATATGCTGGGCGTGCGTCGCGAAAGCATCACCGGCGCGGCCGGCAAGCTGGCGGAAGAGGGATTGATCGCCTACCGTCGCGGTTGCGTAACCGTTCTGAACCGTGAAGGCATGGAACGCCGGGCCGGCAGCTGCTACCAGGCGCGCGTCAGCAACGCGGCGCCACTCGCACAGCAGCGCTACGCAGCATAAGAAATCAGTGCAGGGTGCGGGAAGGCGGATTCAGCAGGAATCCGCTGAAGTCCGCACCGGCCGCGACAGGACGCGCGGCCAGATCCTGATCCAGCTTGCGCTGTACCAGTTTGTGCCAGGCGCTGGCCCAGCGCGCCGCCAACTGCGATTCCTCAGCAGAACGCGCATACAGCGTCCTCTCCACAGCGATTTTCTGTCTTTGCAAAGCGTAGGTGGCGGATATCAGAGTAGTCATGGCGTTGGTTGGGACTGATGGGTTAATGGTATGCCTTGCCATTTTGCTCCGCCGGTCCGCAATTGAATGTGCGCCATTTCACCCAAGACGATCGGAATTTTGGCCCAGCCGTGTAAAATGTCTGGGTTGTTGCCATTTTGCATCGTTTTCGGTCTGTTTTCCTTCCCTTATGTGGTCATCCAATTTCTCCAAGAACGCGCTCGCCGGCCTGACCACGTCCTTTGCGCTGGTTCCTGAATGCATCGCCTTTGCGCTGGTCGCGCAACTTAATCCGCTGACCGGGCTGTATGGCGCCTTCTTTATTTGTACGCTGACCGCTATTTTCGGCGGCCGTCCGGGCATGATTTCCGGCGCCGCCGGGTCAATGGCGGTGGTCATCGTGGCGCTGGTGGCGCAGCATGGCTTGCAGTATTTCCTCGCGACCGTGGTGTTGAGCGGGTTGATCATGCTGTTGTTTGGCTTGTTGCGCATGGGTAAGCTGGTCAGCATGGTGCCGCATCCGGTGATGCTGGGCTTCGTCAACGGCCTGGCGATCGTCATAGCCTGGTCGCAGCTGCAGCACTTCAAGGCCGACGGCCATTGGCTGCAGGGCGCGTCGCTGCTGTGGATGTGCGGGCTGGTGGCCTTGACCATGCTGGTCGTGTATCTGTTGCCGCGCCTGACCAAGTCGGTGCCGCCGGCGCTGGTGGCGATCGTCGGCGTGGGCTTGCTGTCCGAGGGTTTGAAGCTGCCGGCGCGCACCTTGGGCGACATGGCGCATATCGCAGGTGGCCTGCCGGTGTTCGCGATTCCTTCGGTGCCGTTCAATCTGGAGACGCTGCACATCGTGCTGCCGTATGCGCTGCTGATGGCGGTGGTCGGCCTGCTGGAGACGCTGCTGACCTTTAATCTGACCGACGAGATCACCGAGACGCGCGGCTTGCCGAATCGCGAGTGCGTGGCGCTGGGCGCGGCCAATGTGGCGTCCGGCCTGTTCGGCGGCATGGGCGGCTGCGCGATGATCGGTCAGACCATGATCAACCTGAGTTCCGGTGGCCGCACTCGGGTGTCGGGCGCGATCAGCGGGATAATGATTTTACTGTTTATACTGTTTTTATCGCCGCTGATCGAGCGCATTCCGCTGGCGGCCCTGGTGGGCGTGATGTTCGTGGTGGCGCAGCAGACTTTCGCCTGGGGTTCGTTGCGGGTGCTGGGCAAGGTGCCGCGCCATGATGCGCTGCTGATCGTGGTGGTGACCTGCATTACCGTGGCCACCGATCTGGCGGTGGCGGTGTTGTGCGGGATCGTGATCGCGGCCTTGAGTTTCGCCTGGCGTCATGCGCGCGAGATCCGCACCGATGCCGCGCTGGACGCCGAGGGCGTCAAGCACTATACGCCGCATGGCACCTTGTTCTTCGCGTCGATCGCGCGCTTTAACGATTTGTTCGATCCGCAGGGCGATCCGCAGCAGGTGGTGCTCGATTGCCGCCACATGCGCCTGGCCGATCATTCGGCTGTGGTGGCGGTGACGACTTTGAGCGAGCGCTATGCGCGCGCCGGCAAGCATCTGCAGGTGCAGCATCTGTCGAAGCGCTGCGAGCTGCTGCTGCAGCGCGCCGGAGTGGAAGTCACGGCGTGAATTCCTGATCCAGTATCTGCTCGACCGTGTAAGGATTTTCGGTCGGGAAGGTGCTGATGGGAAGGCGCGTTTCCAGTGCCGCCATTTTGCGGGCGACGGTATAGTTGTGCTGTACGTCGTCAGCCAGCACGCGACGCAGGCTTGGACTGTCTTTCAACAGCTGGCTGATCCGTTCGCGTTGCTCGATCAACGTGGAGCGCCACTTGTTCTGCGGATAGGACTTCTGAAATTCACATTTCAAAAGATGCATGATGAGTACTCTCAGCCGATTTTTCAGCGTGCGAAGTTCTTTGTTTTTCATGCTTTCGAGCTCCCCGACGAGATTCTCCACATCCAGATCGGAGTATCTTGCTTCGACCAGCAGCTGGATTTGTCCGTCTATCCACAGCACCAGGTCGTCGTCGTAGGCCGCTCGGCTGCGGGGATTTGGTTTCACTAGCGTCTGCATGGCGCACCTCCCAAAACGCCACGTTAGTCTTCCCTTTGTCCTCGCGTTTGATTTGCCTCAATAGAAATAGGGCGTCTTGTTGGTCCATTCATTGTTCTTGTAGCGCTGGTGCAGCAGTGTGAATGCGCTTTTGGAGAGCTGTTTGGAGCCTTCGTCCAGGCAGCCGCCTTTGGTCGATTGCACGGTGACGTACAACAGCCATGGCAGCTCGGGGTCGTTCGGCGTGGCCGTGGCGCGCTGCATGACAGTGTCGCCGAGGTAGCCGGTGGCGGTCTTCAGCGTTCCCAGTCGCGCCAGTTCCTTGTCGCGCGCGGCCGTGTCGCCGAGGTCGGGCATGGGCAGGGAGTATTCGGCTCTCGTGTTTTCCTGATACGGGGTGCCCGCGCTGCCGGGCATCTTGCACCACATGTCGGCCAGCGTGTCGTTGGCCGGGCGCGATTTCAGCTCGCTGTCGTACCAGCCGAACATCGGCGACATGCCGTACTTTAGCGCGCTGACGATCATCCAATGCCGCCGCTCGGGCGTGCCGGCCAGGCTGCGGTAGCGGTTCATCACCGGCGCCAGGTCCGGCGCGGTTTGCGCGACCAGCTGTGCCGCCGCCAGCGCCGCCGCTTCCTGGTCCAGCAGCTCGAAGCGCATCCATGCCGCGATGGCTATCTGTGCACGCAGGCCTTGCTCAAGCTTGGTGTCCGCGGCCAGCGCCGCGAGGTCCGAGGCGGACAGGCCGCTGTTCAGCCAGCGCTTGCCATCGGCCGCGATGTCCACTTGCGGCGCTGACGGCGCTGCGCCTGCGAAGGTGCTCAGCCTGACTTCCCCGGTGTCGGGGTCAAGGTCGCGGCTGTGCGTGCGCAGCAGGTAGTTGGAAGCGTCGGCCGGCGAGGTGGCTACCGCAAAGCGCTCCTGCAGGAACAGGTTGCGTGTGCTGGTCGAATTGCTGGCGGCCAGCGCGTGGCCGCTTAGCACCGCGTCGGCAATGGCCCGCGCTTTGTTATTCTGCCCGCCGATGCGATAGTGGCGTGCCAGCGCGTGGCGCAAGGTCAGGTACTCGGGCGCCGACGCGGCGACTTGCAGGCTGGCCTTTTCCAGTTCCGGCGCCAGCGGGCCGGCCAGCATGGCATTGGCCAGCAGCCAGACGCGCGCTTGCGGCTTGTTGCCTTCCTTGACGTAGCGGCGCCACTGCGCCAGCGCGTGTTCCTGCTGGGCCTGGCAGCGCATCGCGTCGTCTTCATTGCATTGCTGGATGGTCTGCATCCAATCGACGAAGCCGGCGTCGGCCCGCATGGGTGCGCGCTGGTCGGGCTGCCCGCCATACGGCTGCTGCAGCAGCTCTTTCGCCAGCACGCGCCAGTCGCCCAGATGGTCTTCCAGGTAGGGATTGGCGCGCGGGTCGTCCAGCAGCTTGCTCAGTTCCGCGAAGCGCTGCGCCGGCGTCAGCGACACCTGCATGCTGCGTCCGAGGGCGCGGCTGGCCTCGTGCAGCGGCGCCAGCGTGGGATTGGCGAGTATGTGGTCGATGCCGGCCTGGATGGCGGCCATCTTTTTCTGCTGCGCCGCCGTGCGCGCCGCCGCCAATGCCGGATCGGTGCGCGCCTTCTGGAACTCGTCCCACTCGGCTTGCCGGGCGCTGTCGGGCAGATACACGGCGGCGCGCGCCTGCGAACGCAGGCTCAGGTACTCGCCCCAGATCCGCAACGGATGCTTGTCGGTGGCGCCGATGGCGGCAAACAGCTTGGTGCTCAGGCTGTAGTTTTGATCGTAGAACGCGGCGGACGCCACCTGATATTGCTGCATCTGCCGCCAGTACAGCGGTTCCGATGCCGCCAGTTCGACCGGTGCGGCGATGATGCGCTTGGGCTCTCCGTATCGGCGCGGCGCGTCCGGATCGTCGCCGCAGAACTTGAACACCTGGCGCTGCGACGCCACCCATGCGCTCAAGCGCGCCGGCGTTGCGTCGCTGCGCTTGAGTAGTTCGTTTAAGGTATCGACCGCGAACGTATAGCTGGCCGACGGGCAGTTGTTCAAGTTGGCGTACGGCTTGGCCGGCGTCGGCGGCTGCTTCAGCGCGGCGCTGACGGCGAGCTGCCATCCGTCGTAGTATTTATTCGCCTCGGCGCCGCTGGACCAGCCGCCTCTTGGATTGCCGATGGCGCGCATCAGGCCATCATTGGGATTCGGCGCGGTCTTCAATCCATCCGGTCCAAGCACCACGCTGCGCCAGGCCGTGTACAGATACAAACGGTCGTAGCTGGTCAGGACCAGGCCCAGCTCCCCGCCCTGGTAGCGCGACAGCGCGATATCCGGCGCGTTGCGGTTGACGTACGGATCCCAGGCGCCGCCGCCGCTGGCGAAGGCCAGGCCGCAGGCCATTGCGGCGCCGGCGGCGAGGAGGGCGCGGAGTGTATGGTTCATGGCAGTTTCCTTGAAAGTGGCGGCAGGTCGGATGGCGCGCGCTTCCACGCGTGCATGTCGAACCAGTAGGTTTTTCGATAGCGTTCGGTGATCCGGGAGACGAATGGTTCCTGCGGCGAGAAGCCGGCGCTGCCGGCGCGGCAACTGGCGTGCAGCGTGGCGGGGGATTGTTCCAGCAGCTTGCGCATGGCGGCGCTGTCGCGGCCCATGCGGAAGAACATCGGCACGACCTCGTCGGCAGCCAGGTCGTCCAGCCAGGCGGGCGAACGGCACCACCACGCCAGCGCGGTCACGCTCAGTTTGACGCTGGCCGGCAGCGTGGCGCGCACCTGCCGCACCAGCGAGCGGTAGAAGTCGCGCTGCGACGGCTTGGCTTCCATGTCGAGCTGCACCCAGCCGGAGGTGCTGGCGGCGGCCGCGTCGCGCATCGCGTCGACGATCAGCGCGCGGCTGGCTTCCATATCGGTGGGCGGATTGACGGTGCTGACTTCCACATGCAGCACCGGCGTCACTTGCGTGGCGGCGGGCATGAGGGGGAGGCGCATGCGCGGGCGGGTGAGGACCTTGTCGCCGCTGAGCAGGATGTGCCGTTGCAGGACCGCGGCTTGCTGCGACGACCAGACAGGCAGCCGTGCTTCATCCCATAGCCATGCGACCTGCTGCGCGTTGGCTGCGGCCTGGAAGTACGACAGCAGGAAAAAGAGGAGCAGTGGATGCATCGGTGCAATGGGATGGTGGCTGTCCCATTGTACCGACGTTTGTTGCTTAAAGCTTACTTAGCTTCGAGCGCGGCGATCGCCGCCGCCACGCCTGCGCCGTAGGCCGGATCGGCCTGGGTACAGTTGAAGATGTGACGCTCCTGCACCGGCTTGGAGACGCCGTGGATGGCGCGCGCCGTGTTCTCGAACAGCAGCTGTTTCTTCTCGGCCGTCAGCAGGCGGAACAGGTTCCCCGGCTGCGAGTAGTAGTCGGTGTCGACGCGGTGATCCCAGTGCGCGGCCGCGCCTTCGATCGACAGCGGCGGTTCGGCGAATTGCGGCTGCTGCTGCCATTCGCCACGGCTGTTCGGTTCATACGGAGTCTGGCCGCCGCCGCTGGCGCCGATGCGCATGGCGCCGTCGCGGTGGTAGCTGTGGAACGGGCACTTCGGCGCGTTGACCGGGATCTGGTGGTGGTTGACGCCGAGGCGGTAGCGCGCCGCGTCGCCGTACGAGAACAGCCGCGATTGCAGCATCTTGTCCGGCGAGAAGCTCACGCCCGGCACCACGTTGGCCGGCGAGAACGCCGCCTGCTCGACGTCGGCGAAATAATTCTCGGCGTTGCGGTTCAGCTCCAGCACGCCGACGTCGATCAGCGGATAGTCCTTGTGCGGCCAGACCTTGGTCAGGTCGAACGGGTTGTACGGCACCTTGGACGCTTCGTTTTCCGGCATGATCTGCACCGCCAGCTTCCAGCGCGGGAAGTCCTTGTTTTCGATGGCGTCGAACAGGTCGCGCTGCGAACTTTCGCGGTCGCCGGACACCACGGCCGCCGCTTCGGCATCGCTGAAGTTGTCGATCGGTTGCTGGCAGACGAAGTGGAACTTGACCCAGAAACGCTCATTGGCCGGGCTGATGAAGCTGTAGGTGTGGCTGCCGAAGCCGTGCATGTTGCGGTAGCCTTTCGGGATGCCGCGGTCGCTCATGACGATGGTGACCTGGTGCAGCGCTTCCGGCAGCAGGGTCCAGAAGTCCCAGTTGTTTTCCGCGCTGCGCAGATTGGTCTTCGGGTCGCGCTTGACGACGTGGTTCAGGTCCGGGAACTTGAGCGGGTCGCGGAAGAAGAACACCGGCGTGTTGTTGCCGACCACGTCCCAGTTGCCCTGCTCGGTGTAGAACTTGACGGCGAAGCCGCGGATGTCGCGCTCGGCGTCGGCCGCGCCGCGCTCGCCGGCCACGGTGGAGAAGCGCATGAAGATGTCGGTCTTCTTGCCCACTTCCGAAAACAGCGCCGCGCGCGTGTATTTGGTGATGTCGTTGGTGACGGTGAAGGTGCCGAAGGCGCCCGAGCCCTTGGCGTGCATGCGGCGCTCCGGGATCACTTCGCGCGCGAAATGCGCCAGCTTTTCCAGGTGCCAGACATCCTGCAGCAGGACCGGGCCGTGCGGACCGGCGGTTGCGGTGTTTTGATTGTCGACGACCGGTGCGCCGGCGGCGGTGGTGAGGTTCTTCATGAAACTTCCTTCAGCAGATGTGGGGATGAATGGAAACTTCCAGCATAACGACTACAACGCTTTTTGACCGCTCTCTTAGGGGAGAGGCGCAAACAAAAACGCCCGGCACAAAGGCCGGGCGCTGGGTATCACGTCATTTCAGATTACTTGCTTGGGTAGGCCAGGTCGGCGCGGCGGTTCTGGGCGCGCGATGCGTCGTCGGTACCGGACGCTTTTGGCTTTTCCTTGCCGTAGCTGATGGCTTCCATCTGCGATTCCTTGACGCCTTGCACTTTCAGTGCGGCGGCAACGGCCTGGGCGCGCTTCTGGCCCAGGGCCAGGTTGTACTCGGCGCTGCCGCGGTCATCGGTGTTGCCTTCGATTTTGATGGCGACGTTCGGGTTGGCGGCCAGGAACTTGGCGTGGTCGGCGATCAGGGCATCGGCTTCCGGCTTGACGGTGTACTTGTCGAAGTCGAAGTAGACGCTACGGTTTTTGTAGATCGAGCTGTTTGGGTCCAGGTACGCTGGCAGGGCGGCGGCGACCGGTGCTGGCACTGGCGCGGCGACTGGAGCAGGCGCTGGTGCTGGAGCAGGCGCTGGAGCAGGTGCCGGAGCGACGACTGGAGCTGGGGTCGAGCATGCGCTCAGTACGGCGACGGTCAGGGCTGCCAGCAGGAAATTGGTTTTGGTTTTCATCGAAAATACTCCCGAATTGGTATTTTGTTATAGGTGACACACCAGGGTGTGAGGCTGATCAGCCAGCCGCGAGCGGTATTATATAAGGGTTTCCCGTGGAAATATTGGTGCAATGCATTATTTTTTCTTATTTTTTTAACCAAGGCGCAAAAATAGCCAGATCCTTGCCCGCTTCGACGTACCAGGCGCGGCGGGTGATGTCGAATTGCGCGCCCAGCGCCTTCACTTGTTCCTTCTCCTGGAAGGTGGCGCTCAGGTAGTGGCGGCCCGGTGCCGGTTTGGCCGCCACCGCCTGCAACTGGTTGCGGCCGATGGCGGCGTCGGCGGCGGCCGACGATTTCGCCAGCCGCATCTGCGTGATGAAGCCGCTGCGCTGCGCCGCGTCGGACGGCGAGATCAGGGTCAGGCGCGCGCGGGTGCGGGTGGCGGCCACGTAGAACAGGTTTTCCTCGTCGCGCTTGGGTTGCTGGGGGTGCGGGAATTCGCCCACTTGCAAGAATGGCAGGATGACGTGATCGAATTCCTTGCCCTTGGCGTTGGCCACGCACTCGATCAGCACCGCCTTGCGGTCGCGCTTGCGGCGGGTGAAGGCTTCGCGGGCGTTCATCGCGGTCCAGAAGTCGCGCAGGCTCAGGCCGGAGGCGGCGGCCGAGGCCAGCAGGCCGTCGACCGATTTGTTGACCACCCCCGCCTCATACGGCCGCACGAAGATGCGGCGCGCGGTCGCCACCAGCTTGACGCGCTCGCACAGTTCGGCCAGCACATCGGCCGCCGGCGTGGCCGCATCCAGTGCCGACAGCCAGCCGATGGCGTCGATGACGGCGCGCTTGGTGGCCTGGCTGGCGACGTCGCGGTAGCCCGGGTATTCGCCGTCGCGCGGGGCTTCGTCCTCGATCAGGAACAGCTCGCCGATCAGCGCCGGATCCTTGACGATCTGGGTTTTGAAGTTGTCCAGCCGCTTGGCGGCGAACTTCATTTCGCTGAAGGCGATCAGCGCGTCGACGATGGCGCCGCGCACCTCGGCCGATTTGACGGCGGCGAAGTCCTTCAGGCCGATCGCCAGCAGGCCGCGCAGGAACAGGATCTCGTCGCGCTGCAGGTAGCCGGCCATGACCGGCGTGCGGTAGTCGATGTCGGCGTCGATCAGCGCGTTTTCGATCAGCATCGACTGGTGGCGGTCGCGGATCAGGATGGCGCAGCCGTCGAGCGGGTGGCCGTCGGCCTTCCACTGCCTGACCGCCGCCACCGCCTGCTGCGCGCACTGCGCCGCGCTGTCGTAATGGGCGTGCAGAATGTCGGTGCGCAGCGGCAGGCGGGATTCGACCGCCTTCTGCTTGAACTCGGCCATGGCGTAGGCCAGGTGCGGGCCGTGGCGGTAGGTGGCGGTCAGCGGGTAGCGCGCCAGTTTCGGGTAGTGCTCGGCGAAGCGGCGGTTCAGGTATTCGTCGCTGGCGCCGAGGCGGGCGTGGATCACCTGGTCCTTGTCGCCGGCGCCGACGAAGAAGCACTGCGGCCGCCGCACCAGCGCGTCGAGGATGCGGAAGGCCGCTTCGTTCAGGTCGTGCAGCTCGTCGCACAGCACCAGCCGGTAGTCGAGGAAACGTTCGGCCAGACGCGCGCCTTCGTGCAGGTTGCAGGCCAGGTCGTAGGTGGCGTCGAAGGGGCCGCGAAACACCGCGCCGGCGCCGCCGTCCAGGCGCAGCGTCTCGTATTCGACCGTGGTGATGTAGTCGGCCAGCGGCACCCCGAGCAGTTCGCTGATTTCCTCCAGGCCCATGAATTCCAGGTCGGCCGACAGCGCCATGGTCGCCTTCAGCCCCAATTGCGCGTCGAGGAATTGCGCCAGCGCGATGCTGTGGGTGTTCAGCTCCATGCCGTCAAGGCGGCCGGCGTAGCGCGCGCCGGCGCGGTCGACCGCCGCCAGCGCGTGCTCCTTGAGCTGGCGCGCCTCGGGGTAGACGCGCACGTCGTCGCCGTCGACCGGGTCCAGCTGCTCATGCGCGAAGTCCTCGAAGGTCAGCACGGCGATGCGCGCCACCAGCGCCTGCGGCACGCCGACGTCGAGCAGGCGCTGGCGCAGCACGTCGCGCGCTTCCGGCGTGAAGGTGAGGGCGAGGATGGCTTCCGGCGGCAGCTTGCGCGCCAGCGCCTCACCGATGCGCAGCGCCAGCGTGGTAGTCTTGGCGGCGCCGGCGTTGGCGTCGATCAGCACCACCTTGTTCTGCGCCAGTTGAATGGCGCTCTGTTCGGCGGTGGGGATCAGGCCTTGCGGGGTGAAGCGCGGGGTGTTGGGCGGATTGGGAGCAGGGGCGACGGTCATCGCCTCATTATATCCGCTACATGAAGGCGAACGGGGCGCGCATGCCGCTGGCGACGCCAGGCGCGGCGGCGCCGGCCGGCGTCAGGCGCGCGGTGGCGCCTTCGATGAACTGGGCGCTGAAGACGCGCCGCTCGGCCTGGCTGCCGTCGGAGTCCGGGTGGTCGATCAGGCTGGCGAGCAGGTCGGCGGCGGCGGCGGCCATCTTCGGCATCGGCTGGCGCAGCGTGGTGAGGTTGTAGCTGAGCCAGTTGGACGGCTCGACCGCGTCGAAGCCGGCCACCGACAGCTGGCCCGGCACGTCGATGCCGAGTTCGTGGCGGGCGTAGTCGAGGCAGCCGATGGCCATGACGTCGCTGGCGCAGACGATGGCGTCGGGCACGCCGCCCAGCTGCTCGATGATGGCCTTGAGGCCGGCTGCGCCGCTGCGGTAGTCGTAGGCGCCGGGCACGATCACCGGCGGCGGCAGGCCCAGCTCGGCGATGCGCTCGCAGGCGCCGCGGCGGCGCTCGCTGGCGACGGTGGAATCCTCGGTGCCGGCGATGATGCCGAACTGGCGGTGGCCGGCGGCGGCCAGGCGCGCGGCCAGCATGCGGCCCGTCTCCAGGTGGTCGCAGGTGACGGTGTTGACCGACTGGTCGCGCAGCGTGCGGTTGAAGACGACCAGCGGCACGCGGCGGCGCTTGAATTCGGCGATGTGCTCGTCGGACAGCCGGGCGGCGGCGATCACGCCGTCGACCTGGAATTGCCAGACGTCGGCCAGCACCCGGTCGGCGTCGGCCTCGCGCGCCAGCGTGAACAGCAGTACGCGCTTGCCGCGCAGCGTGATCTGCTGGCTCAGTTCGGCCAGCAGTTCCGGGTAGTACAGATTGGCCTGGTTGGTGATGATCAGCGCGATCATGTTGGAGCGGCGCGTGATCAGGCTGCGCGCGGCAGCGTTGGGGATGTAGTCGAGCAGCGTGGCCGCCTTCATCACCCGCGCATACGTGGTCTTGGAGACGCTGGCGCCCGGCTTGAAGCAGCGCGAGACGGCCGATTGCGACACGCCCGCCACCAGCGCCACGTCATACGAGGTGACGCGGCGGTTTTCGCGGGCGATCAAGGCTTTGTGTTCTGTGGCGCAATGCTCGACTGTCAGCTTGGAATTGGTCATCGTCTCGAATGTACTAATGGTAAGGCCAGCATAAATATAAACTTACTCAATAGCAACTAATATCGTCTTTCTGGAAAGAAATGTCACTCCTCTTTGTGGCTAGGTTGCAATTTTCACTGTCGAGCCGTTTTTTCTGATAGCATAACGCCCCTTTATTACGTGAAGGGTCGACATGGCCATTGCTTGCGGCGTCGATTTTGGCACGTCTAATTCCACCGTCGGCTGGGTGCGTCCCGGCCAGCCGGTGATGCTGGGACTCGAAGACGGCAAGACCACCTTGCCGTCGGTCGTCTTCTTCAATGCGGACGACGAGGAAGTCACCTTCGGACGTGCGGCGCTGGCTGAATATCTGGCCGGCTACGAGGGGCGCCTGATGCGCTCCATGAAGAGTTTGCTCGGGACCAGTCTGATCGACGGTCAGACCGAGGTGGGCGGCCGCGCGCTGCCGTTTCGTCAATTACTGGCCCAGTTCATCGGCGAGGTCAAGCGTCGCGCCGAGCAATCGGCCGGGCGCGAATTCAGCTCGGCGGTGTTCGGCCGTCCGGTGTATTTCATCGACGACAGCAAAGAGAACGACCAGCTGGCCGAGGATACGCTGGCCGAAGTGGCCCGCTCGGTCGGCTTCAAGGACATCGCCTTCCAGTTCGAGCCGATCGCGGCCGCGTTCGACTACGAGTCGCAAATCGACCGCGAGGAACTGGTGCTGATCGCCGACATCGGCGGCGGTACCTCCGACTTTTCGCTGGTGCGCCTGTCGCCGGAACGCGCGAAAAAAGCCGAGCGCCGCGACGACATCCTGGCCAACGGCGGCGTCCACATCGGCGGCACCGACTTCGATAAATACCTGAGCCTGTCCTCTGTGATGCCGCTGCTGGGCTACGGCAGCCGCCTGCGCAACAACGCCGACGTGCCGTCCAGCTACTTCTTCAACCTGGCGACCTGGCACACCATCAACCAGGCCTACACCAAGAAGATGTGGACGCAACTGTCCGACCTGCTGCGCGATTCGGCCGAGCAGGAAAAGCTGGGCCGCCTGCAGAAGCTGATCGACCAGCGCGCCGGCCACTGGCTGGCGATGAAGGTGGAAGAGGGCAAGATCGCCTTGTCCGACGCGCCCAAGGTGCAGCTCGAGCTGGACCGGCTGTCGCCGGCCGTGACGCTGGAGCTGGACCGCGCGCAGTTCGACGATTCGATCAGCCACCTGGTCGGCTCGATCGAAACCACCGTGACCAAGTTGCTGAGCGACGCCGGCGTCGCGGCGGCCGACGTGGACACGGTGTTCTTCACCGGCGGCTCCAGCGGCGTGCGCATGCTGCGCGAGCGCATCGGCGCCTTGCTGCCGTCGGCGCGCAAGGTCGAGGGCGACCTGTTCGGCAGCATCGGCGCCGGCCTGGCGCTGGACGCCGTGCGCAAGTTCGGCTAAGCGGGGCCAGCGATGCTCGATAAATCCATCGTCATGCTCGACTTTGAAACCACCGGCCTGTCGCCCGACATGGGCGACCGCATCACCGAAGTGGCGGCGCTGCGCATCCGCGGCGGCAAGGTGGTCGAGCGCTATGTCTCGCTGATCAACTGCCGGGTGCGGATCCCGTCCTTCATCACCGGCCTGACCGGTATCACCCAGGCGATGGTCGACGGCGCGCCGCCGGTGGCGCAGGTGCTGCCGCAACTGCTGGACTTCATCGGCGACGACGCGCTGTCGGCGCACAACGCCAGCTTCGACGAAAAGTTCCTGCGCGCCGAGGCGGCCCGGCTGGACCTGACGCCGGCGCACTCGGCGCTGGTGTGCTCGCTCAAGCTGTCGCGCCGGGTGTTTCCGCAACTGTCCAGCTACAAGCTGGGCAACCTGTCGGGCGAGCTCGGCATCAAGTTCCGCAGCGCGGCCCACCGCGCCGAATCGGATGCGGAAGTGGCGGCCGAGGTGCTGATCCACATCGGCAAGCACATCGGTTCGGCCTACGGCATCGCCTCCGTCGACCCGGCCTTGCTGGTGTCGGTCAACAAGCTGGCGGCCGCCAAGGTGCACCAGTTCCTGCAAAAGCAATCCCAGCCCTAAAACGATAACATTTCATCATGACTCATTTGAGCGCGGTCAAACTTCACGGTGGGCCGCGTTTTACACTTTCATCAAGAATGTGACAACCTTGAGTCAGAGGTGTGCCGTGAAAAATCAGAGCTCGGCCAGGGATGGCTACGACAGTTATCTGTGGTACCGCGAGGCGGCGGAGCGCGGCAACGCCTACGCCCAGTTCAACCTGGCGCTGGTGTATAAAAAAGGCCAGGGGGTGGCGCGCGACGAGGCCCAGGCCTATGACTGGATGCACAAGGCGGCGCGGCAGGGGCTGGCTTTCGCCCAGAATCACCTCGGCGCGATGTATTACAACGGCCGCGGCGTGGTCAACAACGACAAGGCCGCCGTGCGCTGGTTCCGCAGCGCCGCGCTGCAGGGCGACGCCTCGGCGCAGCAAAACCTCGGGCAGATGTACCACAAGGGGCGCGGCGTGGCGCGCAGCGACGAGGTCGCGCTGTCGTGGTTCTACCGCGCCGCCGAGCAGGGCCTGGCCAGCGCGCAGACGCTGATGGGCGAAGCCTATGTGCACGGTCTCGGCGTGCGCCGCAACTATCCGCTGGCGCTGGCCTGGTTCCGCAAGGCGGCGCTGCAAAACGACGCCGGCGCCCAACTCCACCTCGGACAAATGTACAAGCACGGCCACGGCGTGCCGCGCAGCGACGCGCAGGCGCTGGCCTGGTTCCGCCAGTCGGCGGCGCAGGGCGATCCGGTGGCGCAGCGGCTGGTCGGCGTCGCCTATGCCGAGGGACTGGGCGTGGCGGCCGACCAGCTGCGCGCCTATGCCTGGCTGTCGCGCGCGGCCGAGCAGGAGGATGCCGACGCGCAATTCAACCTCGGCATCATGTTGGCCAACGGCAAGGGCGTGGAGCGCGACGACGAGCTGGCCTTCACCTGGTATCGCCGCGCGGCCGAGTCCGGCCATATGCTGGCGCAGTACAACCTGGGCGGCATGTATGCGCGCGGGCGCGGCGTCGAGCGCGACGAGCGGCGCGCGCTGGAGTGGTACCGCATGGCGGCCGAGCAGGGCGCGCCGAACGCGCAGTTCAACGTCGGCGTGATGTACGCCAACGGCCACGGCGTGCCCAAGGACGAGGCGCGCGCGGCGGCCTGGTATCGCAGCGCCGCCGAACAGGGCGACGCCAGCGCGCAAAATAATCTGGGGGTGTTGTACGCCAACGGTCTGGGCGTGCCGCAGGACGATGCACAGGCCGCGGCCTGGTACCGCAAGGCTGCGGCGCAAGGCCACACGCTGGCGCGCAGCAACCTGGACGGCATGGTCCGCACCGGGCGGCTGGCCTGAGCGCGCCATCGTCGTTCCCGCCTGCGCGGGAACGACGTCTTAAATGCCGGCCACGCGGCGGTCGAGGAACAGGCTGTTGCCGTGGATTTTCTTGGCTTGTTTTTTCGATTCGGCGGCCGCCGTCGAGATCTGATGGTGGGTGTAGTACTGGCGCGGTTCGACCCGGATCGCGCCGATCGACAAACTCATCAGCGAATAAAACACTTTCCGCCCCTGACGGTCCTCGCTGAGGTAGCCGCCGCGCTCGCGGTCTTCCTGGCTGTAGAAATCCGGCACGTTCCGCTCGAACTCGGCCAGCACGGCGCGGCAGCGCTGCTCCCAATCCTCGCTCTGGAACAGCACCATAAAATCGTCGCCGCCGATGTGGCCGACGAAATCGCGGTTGGCGTCGCAATGGTTGCCGAGGATCCTGCCGGTCAGCTGGATCACGTCGTCGCCGCGCCGGTAGCCGTAGACGTCGTTGAACGGCTTGAAGTGGTCGAGGTCGAAATAGCAGACCCAGAACCGCGTGCCGGACGCCAGCAGGCGGTCGATATGCTCGTTGATCGGCACGTTGCCCGGCAGCTGCGTCAGCGGGTTGGCGTAGCGCGCCGCGTTGATCTGCATCTGCGTGATTTCGCGCATCAGGTCGTGGCCGGTGCCCATGCCGAGGTAGCGGCCCTGGTCGGTGATGATGAAGCCGTTGAACAGGTGGTGGGCGTCGGCCTGCACCATGCGGAAGCTCAGGTCTTGCAGGCTGCTGTCCTTGTCGGCGATCAGCGGCGTGCGGTCCATGAACTGCTTGCACGACTTCCTGCCGTACAGCTCGCGTTGATAAGGCCGCGCGAAGTGCTCGATCATGTCGAAGCGGTTGATCAGGCCCAGCGGCTGCTCCTGGTCCACCACCGGGATGATCATCAGCTTCGGATCGTGGACGAAGATCTCGTAGACCTCGTTGTTGCTCATGGCGGGCGGCACGGCGGCCACTTCGTGCAGCAGCTTGAGGATGGTGGCGGGGTTGCCGTCGGCGCCGCGCTGCGGGTACACCGCCACGCCGCTGCGCGTCAGCGCCTTGACCACCTCGGCCGGCGCGGCGCGGGCCGGCTGCGGATGCGGGCGGCCCAGGTGGTAGCCCTGGCCGCAGGCGACGCCGATGTCGCGCAGCACCAGTAGCTCGGCCTGGGTCTCGATGCCCTCGGCGATCACCAGTGTGTCGGATTTTTCGGCGATCTCCTGGATCGAGCGCACGAACTGCAGCTTTACCGGGTCGTGGTTGATGCCCTGGATGAAGTGCATGTCGATCTTGACGTAGTCTGGCCGCAGCTCCGACCACAGCCGCAGGCTGGAGAATCCCTCGCCGAGGTCGTCGATGGCGATCTGAAAGCCCATCTGGCGGTAGTGCCGCACCGCCTCGCGCATCAGGTCGTAGTCGTAGGTGGGCTGGTTCTCGGTCAGCTCGATGATGACGCGGTCCGGGTTGATGCCGATGCGGTGGATGTATTCCAGCGTCTCGCCGCGGCGTGCGTCGCGCTGCAGCAGGCATTCCGGGCTGACGTTGAGGAACAGCTTGCCCGGCAGCCCGAGCTCGGCGAAGCGCTCCAGCACCACGCGCCGGCACAGGTGTTCCAGCTTGACCGTCAGGCCGTTGGCGCGCGCCGCCTTGAACAGCAGCATCGGCGCGTGCAGCGGGCTGTCGGACGGGCCGCGGATCAGGCCCTCGTAGGCGATGATGTCGCCGCTCTGCATGTTGACGATGGGCTGGAACAGGGCGCTCAGCTGTTTGCGCCCGATTATATCCAGCAAATGCGCGCGCAACACCGCCTCCTCGTCCTCTTCGCGGGGCTTGAGGTAGGTGACGGTGGCGCTAGCCGGTTGCTGGAGTGCTGGATTCACGATGTAGGCTTTGCCAAATGTCGGTTTAACTGTACGATCTTAATATTGCTTTGTGACGGCCTGATGAATTGTGGAAACATTTTGTCGTGGACGCGCGCTACAATATCCTCTCATCACGATCCACAGCAGGGTTCCCATGCATTGCTATGCCAGCCGCCGTATCGCCTTTTGTTTGTTGTCATTGTGCACCGCCGGGGCCGGCGCGACCGGCATCGCGGTGCAGGTGCAGGACGCGACCGGCAAGGTCTTGCCCGACACCGTCATCTATGTCGAGCCGGAAGGCGGCGGCGCCGCCGGCAAGGCCCCGGCCGGCGCCGAGATCGAGCAGAAGGGCTTGAAGTTCATGCCGCTGGTGACCGTGGTGCAGACCGGCGGCAAGATCAACTTCCCCAACAACGACAAGGTGCGGCACCACATTTATTCGTTCTCGCCGGCGCACAAGTTCGACCAGAAGCTGTATTCCGGCCAGTCGGCCGCGCCGCAGGTGTTCGACAAGGCGGGCACGGTGGTGCTCGGTTGCAACATCCATGACAAAATGCTCGCTTACGTCAAGGTGGTCGACACGCCTTACTTCGCCAAGACCGACGGCGCCGGCGCCGCCCGCATCGAACTGCCGGCGGCGGGCAAGTACGTGGTCAAGGCCTGGCACTACAACACCGCCGGCGGCGCCACGCCGGAGCAGGTGCTGGTGGTGAAGGCGGGCGACCCGCTGACGACGGCCGTGTTCAAGCTGCCGATGAAACCGCCGTCGGCCGACGACGCCGCCAATCTTTAAAGGGGTAGCCTGAGCATGCGCATGCGTCTTCGTTTCCGCAGCCTTGAAACCCGGATCGTCACGCTGTTCCTGGTGCTGAGCGTCGCCGTGCAGGTGGTCGCGTTGCTGGTGATCCAGCGCGGCATCGACAGCAACGCGCGGCTCGCCATTAGCAGCGAGCTCAACAACGGCAGCAAGATCTTCCGCCGCCTGCTCGACCAGAACGCGCAGAGTTTGCGCTTCGGCGCCCGGCTGCTGGCGCGCGACACCGCATTTCTGGCGGCGATCGGCAACAACGAGGAGGGCGACCGCGCCACCATCGAATCGGCGCTGGCCAACAGCGGCCGGCGCATCAAGGCCTCGCTGTCGATGCTGATCAACGCCGAACGCAAGATCAGCGCCACCACCAACAACGCCCAGGCGTCCGCGCTGGAGGCGATGGTCGACAGCATGCTCGACGCCGCCGAGGCGGGCGACGGCGCCAACGGCATCGCCATCGTCGAGCACCGGCCGTACCAGATCGTGGTCATGCCGATCAAGGCGCCGATCACCATCGGCTGGATCGTCATGGCCTTCCCGATCGACCGCCAGCTGGCCAACGACATGCGCGAGATCAGCGCGCTGCACACCTCGGTGCTGACCCGCGACCAGCAGGGCAAGTGGCTGTCGGCCGGCTCGACCTTCATCGGACCGTCGGCGCAGGCCGTGGTCGACCAGCTGCAAGCCTTGCCGGCCACGCCGGCCGGCCCGTTCGACCTGTCGGTCGAGACCTCGCAGTACAGCGCGCGGCTGCTGTCGATCGGCGACGACCACGGCCAGACCGCCAGCGTGCTGCTGGCGCGCTCGATCGACGAGGCCACCGCCGAATACAAGCGCCTGGAGCGCTGGCTGATCGGCCTGGCCTTCGGCGGCATCCTCATCTCGGCGCTGGCCATCGTGTTCACGGCCAAGCGCATCGCGCAGCCGATCAGCGAACTGGCCGACACCGCCAAGCGGCTGGAGCAAGGCGACTACAAGGGCCAGATCGACACCAGCCGCGAAGACGAAATCGGCGCGCTGGCGCACGCCTTCGACGCGATGCGCGACGGGATCGCCAAGCGCGAACAGGAAATCCGCCGGCTGGCGTACTGGGACACGCTGACCAACCTGCCGAACCGCGCGCAGTTCGTGCTGCTGCTGAACGACGCGCTGCTCGGCGCCCGCAAGCGCGAGGAAGCCGTGTTCGTGCTGATGATGGACCTGGACCGCTTCAAGCACGTCAACGACGTCATGGGCCTGAGCTTCGGCGACGCGCTGCTGCGCCAGGTGGCGGGCCGGCTGCAGATGCTGCTGGCCAACCGGCGCCAGTCCTCGGCCCAGGTGGCGCGGCTGGGCGGCGACGAATTCGCCGTGCTGCTGCCGGCCGCCGACCTGGACGCGGCGCAGCGCATGGGTGCCGACATCCTGGCCGCGCTGGAGACGCCGCTGTCGCTGGAAGACCAGATGGTCGACATCGGCGCCGGCCTGGGCATCGCCGGCTATCCGTTGCATGGCAACGACGGCGAGACCTTGCTGAGCATGGCCGAGGTGGCGATGTACGCCGCCAAGCAGCGCAACGACGGCGCCGTGGTGTACGACGCGGCGATGGACAAGTCCAGCGACAAGAGCCTGTCGCTGCTGACGGAGCTGCGCAACGCCATCGAGCGCGACGAGTTCCGCCTGCACGTGCAGCCGAAGATCATGCTCGACACCGGCAAGGTGGTGGGCATGGAATCGCTGGTGCGCTGGGTGCATCCGGAGCGCGGCAACGTGTTCCCCGACGAGTTCATTCCGTTCGCCGAACAGACCGGCTTCATCCGCGTGCTGACGCGCTGGGTAATGGAGAAATCGGCCGAGCTGTGCCACGAGCTGGCCGGCAAGGGCTATCACCTGAAGGTGTCGGTCAACCTGTCGACGCGCGATCTGCTGGACCAGGATCTGCCGGCCAAGTTCGCCGACCTGCTGACGCGCCACAAGCTCGGGCCGGGCTCGTTCTGCCTGGAGATCACCGAAAGCGCCATCATGGACGATCCGGTGCGGGCGCAGCACACGCTGGAGCGGCTCAGCGCGATGGGCGTGGATCTGTCGATCGACGATTTCGGCACCGGCTACTCGTCGCTGGCCTACTTGAAGCGGCTGCCGGTCAACGAGCTGAAGATCGACAAATCCTTCGTGCTCAACATGGAGAACGACGAGGGCGACAGCAAGATCGTGCGCTCGACCATCGACCTGGGCCACAACATGGGCCTGCGCGTGGTGGCCGAGGGCATCGAAAGCGAAGCCGTCTGGCGCCTGCTGGCCAGGATGGGCTGCGACCAGGGCCAGGGCTACTTCATGAGCCGTCCGATCCCGGGCGACCAGCTGATCGGCTGGCTGGAGCAGTGGCAGGCGCCGATCGCCATCGCCGTGCCCGACGACAGCGCGATCGCCGTCGGCAGCTGATTCGACGGCAGCGCACGGCCGCCGTCGCGGCGGCCCGCATTTTCCACGACCGCAGCGATGCCGGTTACAGATTGTTGCCAATTCCTCAAAGTTGCTTGTTGTTATTTTTAACCAAAAGGTGCTAGTATCCGGCCGGGTTTTGGTTATGAATATATGCGCAACTGTAGGGAGTGACATGCTGAATTATCTGAAGATGCCGAGAAAAGGTCTCGCAGCAGTGGCGGTGTTGGGCGCGACCATGGGCTCGGCGCTGGCCGACGGGCTGTATGTCGGCGGCGGCGTCGACTATGCCAAGGTCAACGTCGATTGCAGGGGACTGAACACCTGTCATAAATTCAGCCCGGGCGGCAATGTGCTGGTGGGCTATCCGCTCTCCGACCGCTTCGCCGTGGAGGCCGGCTATGTCGATCTCGGCCGCCCGACAACGGTGATCGCTGGCACCGAGTTGGGCGTGCGCAGCCGCGCGGCGGGCGTGCGCGGCGTCGCCTTCATGCCTCTGGACCGCGACGCGCGCGGCTATGTGGGACTGGGCCTGAACTGGGCGCAATCGAAGATCACCAGTGCCCTCGGCGACCAGAGCCGCGACGCGGCCGCGCCATCGCTAGCCGCCGGCATCGATTATTCCCTCTTTCCACGCGTCGCGCTCCGCAGCGAGATCATGGCGATGCGCTTGAAATCGCCCGGTGATAACGGCTACACCGCAACGGGATTTTCCTTCGGTCTGACATATCAGTTTTAAGCAAGCATTCTCCCGACAGTCCCTAATTTTATTCTGGAACACAATATGATGAATATCGTGGTGAGATACGTCGCGACCATCGCCGCGGCGATAGCGCTGGTGGCATGCGGCGGCGGTGGAAGCGGCCTGCCCATCTCCAGGGAATCGCCGGTGCAGGCGTTCAATCAAAAAGACGTGGCCGGCTATTGGACCCCGGCCGACGCGCGCAACGATGGATTTGAATTTTATCCGAGCGTGATTGCGGCGCCGTACAGCGACGATTCGATGCTTGGACGCGTGGTCCAGGGCGGCCAATTAAAAGATCATTTCTTCTGGGTGGTCGACCCCGATGGCACGCTCAAGATGAGTCTGTTCGATGCGGCTTGCGAGGAGCGGCCGGTCCACAGCTGCCCGGTCAAATCGACGATTACGATCGTCATGCGTGGCGATAACAATAATGCCAATTGGAAGGTCAAATACTCGAATGCGGAAGGCACCACGGTCCGCGATGTGGTCGATAATTTCTCCCGTAAGAAAGTCGAGGGCTCGGTATTGACGCAAGGTGAACATTTGCTGAACCAGGCGGAATTATTCACCCAGCCCTTGTTGGCGAAAACGGCGAACGGCAGCATGTCGATCCGCATGGGCGAGGTTCCCCAGACCTTGACCACCGCCAACGCGGCGGGCAATGCGCCGCGCGACGTGGAATTCGCCGGTGGGGAAGCGGGCGGCGTGACGGTCGATGAGGATTTTGACTTGAAGAGCGGCGACAAGCGCAGCCTGAAGGTGAAGGTCTGGTACGAGCGCTCCGCCTTGTCGAGCCTGTCCAATCAGCGCTTGATGCTGCAGTACGATTTGCATAAGAAGCTGCAGTTGCCAAGCGGCCTGGAGGCTTCCGCGGTTTCCCTGCCGGGTTACAAGCCGGTCGACAAGGCCGGTTCTTACGAGCGCGTGGAAAAACGCACCGCCGTAGCGGGGCTTGTCGATGGCGCGGCCCGCACCGGCTACCGGGTTCGCCCCGGCGACAAGATCGCCACCTACATGATGCTGGACTTCAATACCGACTGGGGCACGGCGGGCGCGAACGAGATCGAATTCACGTCGGCGACCGAGGGTGTGGCGGGCCACACCGACCTGCATGTTGGGAAATATTCGGAGTCGAGCAAATTCACCTGGACGCAGGCCGACGACGGCGCCATCACCATGCAGTTCCCCACGACCGGACAGGTCACGGTCCGCTTCGTCAAGGCGGTCAACGGTGGCTACCAGGCGCTGTACACCTATCCGAACCGCAAGTCGGGCGCCTATTATTGGCTGCATGACTGGATTCCGGTCGGAGCGCCGGCGGTCAACGCCGGCACGCTGCCGGGCCGCTACGTCTTCACCAGCTCCGACGGCGTGACCCAGGTTGGGGTGACGTTCCATAAGGATGGCACCGTGACCGGTGGCATGCAGGGGTACTGGTTCCAGGATACGAACGGCGATATCGTCAGCTTCGACTGCGGCGATACGGGCGATCAGCCCATCACCTCCTACGACGCCTGCTTCGCCAGCTTCGATGATTTGTCTACCGTGAACTACGCACAGGTTCGTCGCATGAAGTTCATGCATAAGAACGGCAACGACTATCAAGTGAAATACGACGCCGATGCCTACGGCGCACGCTTCTTCGTCACGGACCGCGATTACTACACCGTGGCATGGACTTCCCGCTGGACCCGCGTCGGCGACGAGTAAGAGTCTGCTTGCGCGTCATTGGGGCCCCTGCGTGCGGCAGGGGCCATTTCCACAGGCATTGAGCTGATCGGAGCCAGTATCTGATGTCGATGTGGAAATGTGTGTACTTCTCATTTATGCAAGATGATATCCTTGCCAATATGAATGGGATGACTCAGCCATGAATGGAAACCTGCTTGGGATTTTCAGGCAGAACGGGATGCGAAATGATAGGTGTAAACACTGCGCGACAATGGAATACGCCCGAGATTCGCAAGCTCATTTTTCATGTCGCCGTAGTGGCCGACATGGCTCTGCTGTGTATCCTCGCAGCTATTCCCGGTATTTGGAATTTGCGCGGTAATTGGTTGCGTGGTTGGCCGTTGCCCATCGATTTGGCACTTTTCTGTGGGTTGTATTACTGGCTGTTTCGCCCGTCGCTGCAGGAATTCCTCACCAAGGCAGGTTTGCTCTCCGCATTCGGCGCGCTGTTTGGCTATTTGCTGTTTCCCGGTGTGCGCGAAGTCTTGACCCGCATACTAGACCGAAATCAGGTCGCGTTTGCAGTCGCTTATGCGGCTATCGAATTGCTGGTCCTCTACTTGTTGGCACGGAAAGTACGCGGGATGTTAAGGGCAAGCGGTAACGTCGAAGCAATTCTGCGCACCAGTTTGTCAGAGAAATTTGGCACGGGCTGGGTAGGTCGCTTTGCCTATTTTGAGGCGCGTATATGGTATTACGGCCTTTTCATGCGTAGGGGAAGCAAACCTGCATTTGAAGGAAAGGAGCACTTCAGCTACGCCTATAACGATGGCAATGTCCACCACCAGTTCTGCGTGGTGATGCTGCTGATCTTCGATATGCCGATCTCGCATTTCATCACGCACTTAGCGATATCCGGGCGGATGGCACTGCTGGTAACCATATTGGCGGCATGGAACGTGCTTTATTTTGTTGCGCAGTATCGCGCAAGTCATGTGCGTCCTGTCTCGCTGGATGAGCGAACTCTTTATATACGCTATGGTGTATTGAGCAGGGACCGACAAATCCCGCTGCACATGATCGCGCGTGCAGTGCCGATGAAGGACAGCGACGAACGCCTCCCAGGCGAGCTGCGCTACCGCCAGTTTGGATCGCTCAACGTCGCGATAGAACTGCATGCTGGCTCGACGCTCACTAATTTCTTTGGCGTCGCTTCTCCGGTCACCCGCGTTGCTATGAGCATGGATGATCCGGTACGGTTCATGCAGGCCGTGTGCCGGGCTGTGACCGTCAATGATCCTTGCTGAATTCGGCCGGCGGTCGGATCGATCGGACCTGCGCCGAGGAAGTTGCAGGACTGGTTGGAACAGAACCTGTCGTTGTCCGGCGGTGGCACGGTGTCCTAAGGACTCACGAGCTGCGCGTCGTCGACACGAACAACATCTTGCGTTAGTCGCCTTCTAATATTTCATATTTATTACAAAGCAAGTTATTATTTACGCATCGGCGGCGCCTGCCGCTTTACTTCTTGATGACACGGACACTCGCATGAAGCAATTGAAACTGGCGGCGCTGGCCGCCGCCATGCTGCTGGCGCATGGCGCCATGGCGCAAACCTGCACCGTCGCCGGCGCCGGCCTGACCTATCCAGCGACCCGCACCGTCGACCAGAGCGACGATTATCACGGCGTCAAAGTGGCCGATCCATACCGCTGGCTGGAAGACGCCAACAGCGCCGAGACCCACGATTGGGTCGTGGCCCAAAACAAGCTGACCCAATCCTACCTGTCGCAAATCCCCGGCCGCGACGCGATCAAGACCCGCCTGACCAAGCTGTGGAACTACGAGCGCTTCAGCGTGCCGTTCAAGGAAGGCGGCCGCTATTTCTACAGCCGTAACGACGGCCTGCAAAACCAGTCGGTGCTGTACACGATGAAGACGCTGGCCGACGTGCCGCGCCTGCTGCTCGACCCCAACACGCTGGCCGCCGACGGCACCGTGGCGCTGGCCGGCCTCGCCGTCAGTCCGAACGGCAAGTTCCTCGCCTACAGCACCGCCGCCTCCGGCTCCGACTGGAACGAGATCAAGGTGCGCGACATTGAAACCGGCAAGGACACCGACGATCTGGTGAAGTGGGTCAAGTTCTCCAATACTGCGTGGCTGCACGACGGTTCCGGCTTCTTCTACAGCCGTTACGACGAGCCCGAGGAGGCGACCAAGCTGGCCGGCGTGAACTACTTCCAGAAGCTATACTTCCACAAACTGGGCACGCCGCAAAGCGCCGATACGCTGGTCTACGACCGCCCCGACCACAAGGACTGGGGCTTCGGCGCCGAGGTCACCGAGGACGGCCGCTTCCTGATCATCACCGGCTCGCAGGGCACGGAGAACAAGAACCGCATCTTCTACAAAGACCTGAGCAACAAGAACGCCAAGGTGGTCGGCCTGCTGGAAGACTTCGACGCGGCCTATAACTTCATCGGCAACGACGGCCCGGTGTTCTGGTTCCGCACCGAGCGCAATGCGCCGCGCGGCCGCATCATCAGCATCGATACGCGCAAGCCGGCGGTGTTGAACTGGAAGCAGATCGTGCCGGAGAGCGGCGATACCATGGTGTCGGCGTCGGTGGTCAACAGCCAGCTGCTGGTGGACTACCTGAGCGACGCGCATAGCCTGGTCAAGGTGTTCGACCTGAAAGGCAAGCCGCTGCACGACATCGAGCTGCCCGGCCTGGGCACGGCCGCCGGCTTCAGCGGCAAGCGCTCGGACGGCGAGACCTTCTACTCTTACACCAGCTTCACCGCGCCGACCACCATCTACCGCTACGACCTGAAGGCCAACAAGAGCAGCGTGTACCGCCAGCCGAAGGTGGACTTCGACGCCGGCGCGTTCGAGACCCGCCAGCAGTTCTTCACCTCGCGCGACGGCACCAGGGTGCCGATGTTCATCGTATCGAAGAAGGGCCTGAAGCTCGACGGCAGCAACCCGACCTACCTGTACGGCTACGGCGGCTTCAATATCTCGCTGACGCCGTCGTTCTCGGTGGCCAACCTGGCGTGGCTGGAGATGGGCGGCGTCTACGTCATGGCCAACCTGCGCGGCGGCGGCGAGTACGGCGAGTCATGGCACGAATCGGGCACCAAGCTGCAGAAGCAGAACGTGTTCGACGACTTCATCGGCGCGGCCGAATGGCTGATCGCGAACAGGGTGACGTCGCCGGCCAAGCTGTCCATTGGCGGCGGCAGCAACGGCGGCCTGCTGGTCGGCGCGGCGATGACGCAGCGTCCGGAATTGTTCGCCGCCGCGATCCCGCAGGTGGGGGTGATGGATATGCTGCGCTTCCATAAATTCACCATAGGCTGGGCGTGGACTTCGGACTACGGTTCGTCCGACAACGCCGACGAGTTCAAGGCGCTGGTCAAGTATTCGCCGCTGCATAATCTGAAGAAGGGCGTGTGCTACCCGGCCACCATGATCACCACGGCCGATCATGACGACCGCGTGGTGCCGGCGCACAGCTTCAAGTTCGCCGCGACCGCGCAGGCCGACCAGGCTGCGGGCGGCGCGCCTATCCTGATCCGCATCGACAGCAAGGCCGGCCACGGCGCCGGCAAGCCGACCACCAAGCAGATCGAGGAAGTAGCGGATCGCTGGGGCTTCCTGTCGCGGGCGTTGAAGATGGATGACGGCGCCGCCAAAGCGGCGGGCCAGCAATGAGGCGCACGCCGCTGCTGCTTGCATTGCTGATGTCCGGCGTGGCGCCGGTGGCGCTGGCCGATGACGCAGCGAGGCCGCCCGCCGGTGCCGCCGCGACGGCCGACAGGAAATTCGCCGACGCCACGCGCGGCCTGCAATCGCAGCAGGGCTTCATCGACGTGTGGCGCGATGCCGACAAGGGCAGGGTGCTGCTGTCGGTCGCCGCGCTGGAGCAGCCGTTCCTGCTGCTTAGCTCCTTGCCTTACGCCTTGGGATCCAACGACGTCGGCCTCGATCGCGGGCAGCCCGGCGAGATGCGCATGGTGCACTTCGAGAAGCGCGGCGCGAAGCTGTTCCTGGTACAGGAGAACACCGCCTTCATCGCCGCCTCGGCGGATCGCGACGAACGCGCCGCCGTCAAGGAATCGTTCGCCAGTTCGGTGCTGTGGTCCGGCGATATCGTCGCCAGCGACAAGGGCCGGCAGTTGGTGGATTTCTCCAGCTTCCTGCTGGCCGACCGTCACGGTGTGGTCGCCAGCCTGGCGGCGGCCAAACAGGGCGCGTATTCGGTCGATCCATCGCGCAGCGCGGTGCTGGCGGAGGAAGCAAAGGCCTTCCCCGACAACGTCGAACTGGAAGCGCTGCTGACCTTCGCCGGACCGGGGCAGGCCGACTTCGTGCGCAAGGTCGCGCCGGACGCAGCGAGCCTGTCGATGCGCCAGCGCATCAGCATGGTGCGGCTGCCGCAGGTGGCGGAGCAGGGCGGCTGGCGCCCGCGCACTTATCATCCGTTCTCCGGCGGCTTCGACGCCAGTTACTACGACTTCGCCACGCCGCTTGCCAACAGCATCGACGTGCACTGGCAAGTGCGCCACCGCCTTGAGAAGACCGAGCCATCCGCCGCCGTCAGCACGGTGAAGAAACCGATCGTGTACTACGTCGACAGAGCTGCGCCGGAGCCGGTGCGCTCGGCGCTGATCGCCGGCGCATCATGGTGGGCCAGCGCATTCGAGAAGGCCGGCTTCAAGGACGCCTACCGCGTCGAGCTGCTGCCCGAAGGCGTGGACGCGATGGACATCCGCTACAACGTGATTCACTGGGTGCACCGCGCGACGCGCGGCTGGTCCTATGGGAACGCGCTGGCCGATCCCCGCACCGGGGAGATACTGCGCGGCGCCGTCACGCTGGGGTCGCAGCGCGTGCGCCAGGACATCCTGATCGCCGAGGCGCTGCTTGCGCCCTACGGCAAGAATGCGCCGGTCGACAAGCAGAAACTGGCCGAGGACATGGCGCTGGCCCGCCTGCGTCAGCTGGCCGCGCACGAAGTCGGCCACACGCTGGGTTTCGCGCACAACTTCGCGGCCAGCCGCATGGGCAATGGCTCGGTGATGGATTACCCGCACCCGATCCTCAGGCTGAACGCGAAGGGCGAGGTCGATCTGGCCGATGCCTACGGCGTCGGCGTCGGGCCATGGGACGATTACGTCGTCAAATACATCTACGGTGATTTCGGCGACGGTGCTCAGGAGCAGGCGGCGCTCACCAAGCTGCGCGCCGACGCGCACGCCGCCGGCATGCTGTACTCCAGCGACCAGGACGACCGCGCCCCCGGCGCCAGCCATCCGGACGGCCTGCTGTGGGACTTTGGTCCGGACTCGATCAAGACCTGGGACCAGCTGGGCGCCGTGCGTCAACGCGCGCTGCAAACCTTCTCGCCCGACGTGCTGCCGGACGCGCGCCAGATGGGCGAGCTGGAAGCGCGGCTGGTGCCGGTCTACATGCTGCAGCGCTACCAGGGCGAGGCGCTGGCGCGCCTGATCGGCGGCGGCGATTTCGACTACACCAGCGCCGGCGACGTCAAAGCGGGCATTGGCAAGGCCGGTATCAAGGTCACGCCGGCGGCGGTGCAGCGCCAGGCCTTGAGCCGCCTGGCCGACAGCCTGCGCGCAGAATACCTGGCGCTGCCGGCCAGCGTGCTCGATATCCTGACACCACCGGCGATGGGCCATGAGCGCGGCCGCGAGTACTTCGCCACCCGCATGGATTCGGTGTTCGACGCCTTCTCGATTGCAGAGGCGGGCGCCGCGCAGACCATCGGTTTCCTGCTGGACGCGGGCCGCATCAACCGCCTGTCGTGGCAGCACGCGCGCGACGCGCGGCAGCCCGGCGTGCAGGAGGTGCTGTCGCTGCTGCTGCAGAAAACCTGGCAGCGCGAATCCGTCCCGGCCTCCGTCATCGGCGGCGAAGCGGTGCAACTGGCGGCCAACTGGGTCCTGGCCGACGGCCTGCTTACCCTGCTCGACGGCGGCAAGCTGCATCCGCAAGTGGCGGCGGAGGTGCGCCAGTCGGCACGGGATCTGGTGCACTGGCTGCAGCAGAATCCGGGCAAGGGCGTGACCGCGAACAGCCGCAGGCAGGCCGCCGAACAGATCGCCGCCTATCTGGCCGACCCGCGCAGCGTCAAGTTGCGGGCTGCTTCTCCAATCCCGCCCGGCGCGCCGATCTGATCGGCGCACCAAAATATTGCCTCGTTTCAGTGCGCACCGAGCCGGTGCGCACAACTGCACTATTTGAAAAACCATTGAAATCAGTCACTTAAAACTTGCACCAAATTGGAACGATTATTGCTTTTGTGAATACTCGTTTTTCAATTTTGCATTGTTTTGGGGAGTGAGTTTAGATGGATGCACATAAAGACGGCGCCGACGCACTATTCATACTGCTCGGTGCCATCATGATTCTGGCGATGCACGCGGGTTTCGCCTTCCTGGAGTTGGGCACTGTGCGCAAGAAGAACCAGGTCAACGCGCTGGTCAAGATCCTGGTGGATTTTGCGGTATCGACCATCGCCTACTTCTTCGTCGGCTACAGCATCGCCTACGGCGTCAATTTCTTTTCCTCGGCCGAGGTGCTGGCGGCGAAAAACGGCTATGAGCTGGTCAAGTTCTTCTTCCTGCTGACGTTCGCCGCCGCCATCCCGGCCATCATTTCCGGCGGCATCGCCGAGCGGGCGCGCTTCCATCCGCAGTTGGTCGCCACCGCTTTGCTGGTCGGCCTCGTCTATCCCTTCTTCGAGGGCATCGTCTGGAACAACCGCTTCGGCGTGCAGGACTGGCTGGCGCACGCCTTCGGCGCCGGCTTCCACGACTTCGCCGGATCGGTGGTGGTGCACGCGGTCGGCGGCTGGATCGCGCTGCCCGCCGTGCTGCTGCTGGGCGCGCGGCGCGGACGCTATATGAAGAACGGCGCCATCGCCGCGCATCCGCCGTCGTCGATTCCCTTCCTGGCGCTGGGCGCGTGGATCCTGACGGTGGGCTGGTTCGGCTTCAACGTCATGAGCGCGCAGGCGCTGGACAAGATGAACGGCCTGGTCGCCGTCAATTCGCTGATGGCGATGGTGGGCGGCACGCTGGTCGCGCTGCTGATGGGTAAAAACGATCCGGGCTTCGCCTACAACGGCCCGTTGGCCGGTCTGGTGGCGGTGTGCGCCGGCTCCGACCTGATGCATCCGTTGGGCGCACTGGTCACGGGCGGCATCGCCGGCGCCATCTTCGTCTGGATGTTCACGCTGGCGCAGAACAAATGGAAGATCGACGACGTGTTGGGCGTGTGGCCGCTGCATGGCCTGTGCGGCGCCTGGGGCGGCATCGCGGCCGGCATCTTCGGGCACAAGGAGTTGGGCGGCATCGGCGGCGTCTCGCTGCTGGCGCAGCTGATCGGAACCGCGACGGGCGTGACGATCGCGCTGGCTGGCGGCTACGCGATCTACGGCGTGCTGAAGGCCACGCTGGGGCTGCGCCTCGATCCGGAAGAGGAATTTCAGGGCGCCGACCTCTCGATCCACCGCATCAGCTCCACGCCTGAGCGCGAAGCCAACTGGTAAATTTGAAAATCGGGAAAATCGGGGTCAAGTCTGACATTCGGAAAATCGGGGTCAAGTCTGACATTCGGACACGAACTCTGCCGTAGCGGCCGCTACGGCAGAGCTCGTGTCCGAATGTCAGACTTGACCCCGATTTACGATTTATCGGTGGATCACCACCAGCAGCGCCTTCGCTTCCGTTTTGCCGGCGTTGCGGATGATGTGCTGCTGGTCGCCCGGGTAGCGCGCCGTGCCGCCCAGCTTGACCTTCTTTTTGTCGCCGCCGACTTCCACTTCCACTGAGCCGTGCAGCAGCGTCAGATGCTCCTGCGCACCCGGATCGTGGCCTTGCGAGGCCAGCTCGCCGCCCGGCGCCAGCGTCAATTCATACCACTCGTATTTGCCCGCCAGTTCCATCGGCCCCAGGATGCGCAGCACATAGCCGGCGTGATTGCCGGGCAGGGTGGGGGTCTCGTGCGCGTCCAGCACGCGGATGGTCGCCGCCTCCTTCTCCGCCGTCGCCAGCAGTTCGCCGATCGGCACGCCGAGCGCGTTGGCCAGCCGCCACGTGATGGCGATGGTCGGATTGGCCTTCTCGCGTTCGATTTGCGACAGCATCGACTTCGAGACGCCGGCAATGCGCGACAAATCCTCCAGCGTCAGGCCTCGGGCCAGGCGCAGACGCTGCAGCGCGGCGCCGACTTCAGGAGGAGCATTCGTCGAAACGGGTGTTTTCATTGTTTTATTCGGCAGATGGACTAAATTTCAAAGGAATCATTGCGCGCTCGCGTCTTGCGGAGTTCACTGGTTCTCTGTAATATTCGATATATTGAATTTGAGTTCGAAATAACGAAATTCTCATAACGCGGTGAAATCGTACCATATACAAGGATCATCATGAGCATCCCGGCAAAAAACACTTTCTTCAGCGGCCTGCAGCAAAACCTGGACCAATTGCGCGAACAGGGCCTGTACAAGCCTGAGCGCGTACTGGCCTCGCGCCAGGGTTCGCAAGTGCAGAGCGAGGATGGCCGAATGTTGATCAATATGTGCGCCAACAACTACCTCGGCCTGTCTGGCCAGGAGTGGGTGGCGCAGGCGTCCATCGCGGCGACCGAGAAATACGGCTACGGCCTGTCGTCGGTGCGCTTCATCTGCGGCACCCAGACCGTGCACAAGCAGCTGGAGCAGGCGATCTCGAAGTTCCTCGGCACCGAGGACACCATCCTGTACGCGGCGGCCTTCGACGCCAACGGCGGCGTGTTCGAGCCGCTGTTCGACGAGAACGACGCCATCATCTCCGACGCGCTGAACCACGCTTCGATCATCGACGGCATCCGCCTGTGCAAGGCGGCGCGCTTCCGCTACGCCCACAACGACATGGCCGACCTGGAAGCGCAGCTGATCGCCGCCGCCGACAAGCGCCATAAAGTCATCGTCACCGACGGCGTGTTCTCGATGGACGGCACCATCGCCCAGCTGGACAAGATCTGCGACCTGGCCGACAAATACGGCGCGCTGGTGATGATCGACGAATGCCACGCCTCCGGCTTCATGGGCAAGACCGGCCGCGGCACGCACGAGCACCACAACGTCATGGGCCGCATCGACATCATCACCGGCACGCTGGGCAAGGCCCTGGGCGGCGCGATGGGCGGCTTCACCTCGGCGCGCAAGGAAGTGATCGACATGCTGCGCCAGAAATCCCGTCCTTACCTGTTCTCGAACACGCTGTCGCCGTCGATCGCCGGCGCCTCGCTGGCGGTGCTGGAGCGTTTGTCGGAATCGACCGAACTGCGCGACCGACTGCATGAAAACACCGCCTACTTCCGCAAGGAGATCGAGCGTATCGGCTTCACCATCAAGCCGGGCACGCACCCTGTTGTTCCTGTCATGTTGTTCGACGCGCCCGTCGCGCAGAAATTCGCGGCACGAATGTATGAGCTGGGCGTTCTGCTCAGCGGCTTCTTCTACCCGGTGGTCCCGATGGGCCAGGCGCGCGTCCGTGTTCAACTGTCTGCCGCGCATACCCGCGAGCAGCTGGACACCGTGCTCAAAGCATTCGAACAGGCCGGCAATGAGCTTGGCCTGCTCAACAAATAACATGAAAATCGTCAGGAACAATAATATGAACAACACCCAGCAACGCATCCTCGTCATCGGCGCCAACGGTCAAATCGGCAGTGAACTGGTGGAGGCACTGGCCGCCCGGCACGGCGCGCAGAACGTCATCGCCAGCGACATCAGCCCGACCAACCTGTATGACGCAGCGCGCTACACGCCGCTGAACGTGCTGGATAAGGAAGCGCTGTCCGCGCTGATCACGGAAGAAGGCATCACCCAGGTGTACCAGCTGGCGGCGATGCTGTCGGCCACCGGCGAAGCGGCCCCGCTGAAAGCCTGGACGCTGAACATGGACGGCCTGCTCAACATCCTGGAAGTGGCGCGCGAGCGCGGCGCCATCGGCAAGCCGCTGAAAGTCTTCTGGCCATCGTCGATCGCCGCCTTCGGCCCGAACACGCCGGCCGTCGATACGCCGCAGACCACGGTGATGGACCCGACCACGATCTACGGCATCAGCAAGCTGGCCGGCGAGCGCCTGTGCGAGTACTACTTCATCAAGTACGGCGTCGACGTGCGTTCGATCCGCTACCCTGGCATCATCAGCTTCAAGTCGCCACCGGGCGGCGGCACCACCGACTACGCCATCGCGATCTTCCACTCGGCGCTGCGCGGCGAGCGCTATGAATGCTTCCTCGGTCCGCAAACCACGCTGCCGATGATCTACATGCCCGACGCGATCCGCGCCACCATCGAACTGATGGAAGCGCCGGCCGAGCAGGTCAAGGTGCGCTCGGCCTACAACGTGGCCGGCGTGTCGTTCAACCCGGAGCAGCTGGCCGCCGCGATCACCCGCGCCGTGCCGGACTTCAAGATCGGCTACAAGCCTGACAGCCGCCAGGCCATCGCCGACACCTGGCCGCAAAGCCTGGACGACGCCACCGCGACCGCCGACTGGGGCTGGAAGGCCCGCATCGGCATCGACGAAATGGTCGCCGACATGCTGGCCAACGTCGATGTCCACCTCGGCAAGGCGGCATAATGGACATGAGCGTGTTCGATCTGTTCAAGATCGGCATCGGGCCGTCGAGTTCCCACACCGTGGGGCCGATGGTGGCGGCGCGCCGCTTCCTGCTCGATAGCGCTCCATTGGAGGACGTGGTCGAAGTCAAGGCCGAGCTGTATGGCTCGCTGGCGCTGACCGGCATCGGCCACGCGACCGACAAGGCCGTGATCCTCGGCCTGATGGGCGAGACGCCGCAGGACGTGGTGCCGACGCAGGTCGACACGCAGCTGGCCGCCGCCGAAGCGGCCGGCGAAATCAAGCTGCTCGGCGCGCGCACCGTGCCGTTCAAGCGCGGCACGCATCTGGTGTTCCACATGGCCGAATCGCTGGCCGAACATCCGAACGGCATGCGCTTCACCCTGACCCGCAACGATGGCTCCACGACCAGCAAGGTGTACTACTCGGTCGGCGGTGGCTTCATCAAAGAGGAGGGCGAAGCCCAGCAGCCCGCGCCGGTGACCGGCAGCGCGCCCGCCGCAGCCATCCCGTTCCCGTTCGATACGATGGAACAGCTGCTGGCCCACGGCGAAAAGAGCGGCCTGACGATCCCGCAGATGCTGCGCGCGAACGAACGCGTCAAGCTATCCGACGATGAGCTGAACGCCGGTATCGACAAGATCTGGAAGGTGATGCACGACTGTATCGCGCATGGCCTCGACACCGCCGGCACGCTGCCGGGCGGCTTGAACGTCAAGCGCCGCGCCGCCAACCTTTGGACGCAGGCCAACATCAACGGCGCCCGCGCCAACGAACTGCCGCACGACGCGCTGCACCAGGTCAGCCTGTATGCGATGGCGGTCAACGAGGAAAATGCCGCCGGCGGCCGCGTGGTCACGGCGCCGACCAACGGCGCGGCCGGCATCATCCCGGCGGTGCTGCGCTACTACGCGGAGGACTGCAAGCCGAGCGACCCGGTCACCGGCGTGCGCAACTTCATGTTGACGGCTGCGGCCATCGGCATGCTGTGCAAGCGTAACGCGTCGATCTCCGGCGCCGAAATCGGCTGCCAGGGCGAAGTCGGCGTGGCCTGCGCGATGGCGGCCGCAGGCTTGGTCGCCGCGCTGGGCGGCAGCAACGGCCAGATCGAAAACGCCGCCGAAATCGGCATCGAGCATCACCTGGGCATGACCTGCGACCCGATCGGCGGCCTGGTTCAGATCCCGTGCATCGAGCGTAACGGGATGGGTGCGGTCAAGGCCATCACCGCAGCGTCGCTGGCGTTAAAGGGCGACGGCACCCACTTCGTCAGCCTCGATGAAGTGATCGAAACCATGCGCCAGACCGGCGCCGACATGCAGGCCAAGTACAAGGAAACCTCCCTGGGCGGCCTCGCCATCCACGTCATCACCGTCAATCACGCGGCTTGCTGAGCAACTGCCGGAACTCCTGTTCCGGCACCGGCTTGCTGAAGTAGTAGCCCTGCATTTCGTCGCAGTGCTGCTCGCGCAGGAATTCGAGCTGCTCCCGCGTTTCCACGCCTTCCGCGATCGTCTTCAGCCCCAGGCTGCGCGCCATGTTGATGATGGCGCTGACGATGGCCTTGTCCTCGGCGTCGGTGCTGATGTCGCGCACGAAGGACTGGTCGATCTTCAGTTTGTAGACCTTGAACTTCTTCAGGTGGCTCAGCGACGAGAAGCCGGTGCCGAAATCGTCGATCGACATGCGCACGCCTTTCTCGTGCAGCCGGTTCATGATGGCGATCGCGCCTTGCGGGTCATGCGCGGCCACGCCCTCCGTCAATTCCAGCTCGAGGCATTCCGGCGGCAGGCCTTCTTCCTCCAGTATCTGCGCGGTCAGCTCCGGCAGGTCGGTGTTCCGGAACTGCATCGCCGACAGGTTCACCGCCATCACCACCGCCGGCAGGCCCGCATCCCGCCACGCGCGCGCCTGGCTCACCGCCTGGCGCAGCACCCATGCGCCGATCGGCAGTATCAAGCCGCTTTCCTCGGCCGCCGGGATGAATTCGGCCGGCGACACGTCGCCGCCCAGCTCCGGCGTGGTCCAGCGCAGCAGCGCCTCGGCGCCGACGATGCGCCCCGTCTGCAGCGATATCTGCGGCTGGTACACCACCCGCAGCTGTCGGCGTTCCAGCGCGTAGCGCAGCGCGTTGACCAGTTGCAGATTGCGCGCCGCGCGGTGCTGCATGGCGAGCGTGAAGAAGCGGTAGTCGTGGCGGCCGGCGCGCTTGGCCTGGTACATGGCGGCGTCCGCGCTTTGCAGCAGGGCTTCGAGGTCGGCGCCGTCGGCCGGATACAGCGCGATCCCGATCGAGGCCGAGACCCTCAGGTCGTGCGCGCCGATGCGATACGGTTGTTCGATCAGGACGATCAGCTTGCGCGCCACGGCCGCCGCGTCGGGCCCTTCCATCTGCTCCAGCACGAAGATGAATTCGTCGCCGCCGAGGCGGGCCACCATATCGTCTTCGCGCAGGCAGTGGCGCAGCCGCTTCGATAGCTCGCGCAGCAGTTCGTCGCCGACGCTGTGGCCGAGCGAGTCGTTGATGTCCTTGAAGTGGTCCAGGTCCAGCATCATCAGCGCCAGCGAGCTGCGGTTGCGGCGCGCCAGCGCGAGCGCGTGCCGCGTGTGCTCCTGCAGCTGGGCGCGATTCGGCAGGCCGGTCAGCGCGTCGTGGTGCGCCAGGTACTGGATCCGTTCATTGGCCTGTTCGCGCTCCGCTTCGCGGTCGAAGTTCTTCAGCGCGAACTCGATATCGAGCGTCATCTCCAGCAGCAGCGCCCGCACTTCCTCGTCGAACGCCTGCACGGTGTCGGCGTAGAGCGAGAAGAAGCCGATGATCCGGTCGCCGCGCCGCAGCGGTATCGCCGCCGACGCCCTCCAGCCGTGGCGCGCGCCGCGTTCGTGCCACGGCTGCGTCTCCGCCGACGCCAGGAAGTCCTGGCACCACTGCGGCTCGCCGCTGCGGCAGGCGAGGCCGATCGGGCCGCGTCCCTCGGGCTGGGCCTCGTCCAGCGACAGCTTCAAGCCGTTGAGATATTCGACGCCGCCGCCGGCGCTGGCCGCCGCGGTGACATCGCGCCGCTGCGGATCGATCAGGCCTATCCACGCCATCGCCATGCCGCCGTGGGTGACCACGCCGTCGACGATGCGGTTGAACAGCTCTGCCTCGCTGCGGCTGCGGACGATGGCCTGGCTGCATTGGCTGAGCGCCGAGTAGAGGCGGCTCACGCGCCGGGTGCGGGCCATGGCGGCGGCGCGTTCGGCGTCCAGCCGCGCCAGGCTTTTTTGCATCGCCGACAGCCAGCTCCAGACGCTGTTGCGTGCCCGCGCCGGCACCAGCAGCGGGGTGATGAAATCGCCCCGGCCCAGCCGCTCCATCGCCGACTGCAGTTCGTCGACAGAGCAGCCCAGCGCCGTATCCAGGTTGCGCTTGGCGCGCCAGATCACGCCGAGCAGTATCAGCGCGAATACGATGAACAAGCCCCGGGCCAGCGCCGCTTCGATGACGGTCGACTCGACCTGTTTGGCGGTGCGGCGGTCGACGCTTTCGTTGACTGCCGCGATGGGGCGCATGATGGCCGCCTTGGCCTGGTGGTAGGCGGGGCTGTAAAGCATGGCGGTGGCGGCGGCGATGATGCGTGGGTCGTCGCGGGCGCCGGCGCGCTTGTCCAGCGCCGCGATCTCGGTGACGGCCAGCCGGTCCGACGCCGCCTTGGCTTGCGCCAGCAGCGCCAATTCCTGCGGCGCGAAGCCGGCGCGCGCCATCAGTTCCAGCAGCGACACGGAGGGCTCGGAGGGGCGCGGCGCCTGCCCGGCGTCGAGCACCAGGTCCCAGTAGACGTTGTCGTAGCCCTGCGGGTGCGGCATGCGGCCGTCGCGGATGGCGATGATTTCATGGAAGTGCCGCCGGTACCGAGGCTCGCCGGTGGCGACGTAGCTGCGCGCCATGCGCGTCAGGTCTTCCGACGAGTGACGCAGTTCGTTGACCAGTTTGCGCGCCGCGTAGCGTTGCTGGTTGGCGTGGTCGATGCGCTTTTCGGACCACACATACAGCACGAAGGCCGCCGTCACCACGCACAGCGCGCCGAGGCAGGCCCACAGATAGTGGGCGAAGCGGCGGCGTTCTACTTGTGGGGACGGTAACATGATGGTGTTCTGTGGCGGTGGCGGTCGCGCATCGTTGCGCGAGCCGAAAGTATAGGGCTTGCCGGCGCTCGGGTGGCGGCGCATGCCCATAAAACAACGGGAATTTCACGGTTGGCCGCCGGGCGCACTATAATATCCGCTCGCTTTGTACCGTTCTGCCTTTTAGCCGTCAGCCCAACCGGACTTTTCTAATTTATGCAATACGTGTCTACCCGCGCCGCCGCATCGGCCGCCGTCCCGTCTTCCCAACAATTCTCCGACATCCTGCTGGGCGGCCTGGCGGCCGACGGCGGCTTGTTCCTGCCGGCCGAGTACCCGCAGGTGACCGGCGCCGAGCTTGACGCCTGGCGCCAGCTGTCCTACGCCGACTTGGCCTTCGAGATCCTGAAGAAGTTCGCGACCGATATTCCGGAAGCCGACCTGCGCGCGCTGACCGCCAAGACCTACACCAAGGAAGTCTACAAGAACGTCCGTCCGGGCGAGAAGGCCAGCCAGATCACGCCGCTGCGCGTGCTGGAAGAAGAGAACGGCAAGAAGCTGGTGCTGCAGGCGCTGTCGAACGGCCCGACCCTGGCCTTCAAGGACATGGCGATGCAATTGCTGGGTAACCTGTTCGAGTACGCGCTGGCCAAGCAGGACGCGCAGCTGAACATTTTCGGCGCGACCTCCGGCGATACCGGCAGCGCCGCCGAATACGCGATGCGCGGCAAGAAGGGCATCCGCGTCTTCATGCTGTCGCCGCATAAAAAGATGAGCGCCTTCCAGACCGCGCAGATGTTCAGCCTCCAGGATCCGAACATCTTCAACATCGCCATCGAAGGCGTGTTCGATGATGCGCAGGACATGGTCAAGGCCGTGTCCAACGACCTCGAATTCAAGGCGAAGCAAAAGATCGGCACCGTCAATTCGATCAACTGGGCGCGCGTCGTGGCGCAGGTGGTGTACTACTTCCGCGGCTACCTGTCGGCCACCACGTCCAACGACCAGAAGGTGTCGTTCACTGTCCCGTCGGGGAACTTCGGTAACATCTGCGCCGGCCATATCGCCCGCATGATGGGTCTTCCGATCGCCAAGCTGGTCGCCGCCACCAACGAGAACGACGTGCTCGATGAATTCTTCCGCACCGGCGTGTACCGCGTGCGCAAGTCGGCCGAGACCTATCACACCAGCAGCCCGTCGATGGACATCTCGAAGGCGTCCAACTTCGAGCGCTTCATCTACGACCTGGTGGGCCGCGACGGCGACCGCACCCGCGCGCTGTTCCACAAGGTGGAGACGCAGGGCGGCTTCGACCTGTCCGGCAACCCTGGCAGCGACGGCGACGAGTTCAAGCTGGTGGCCAAGTATGGCTTCAAGTCCGGCAAGTCGACCCATGACGACCGCCTCAACACCATCCGCGACGTGGCCGACGATTACGGCATCGTGATCGATACCCATACCGCCGACGGCATCAAGGTCGCGCGCGAGAACCTGGAGAACGGCGTAACCATGATCGTGCTGGAGACCGCGCTGGCTGCCAAGTTCAACGAAACCATCCTCGATGCGCTGGGCGAGGACGCGGAACGTCCGGAAGGCTTCGAGAACATCGAGGACTTGCCGCAGAAGTTCGTCGTCATGAAGCCTGATGTCGAGGCGATGAAGGCCTACATCGCGGCCAATACCGGTCTGTAAATATGAGCGAATACAAGCCTAAACCGATGTTGGCCGTCCGCGAGGCGCTGGCTTTGATGCTGGCGGCGGCGCGTCCGGTGGCGCAGTCGGAAGTGATTCCGACCTTGTCGGCGAACGGCCGCGTGCTGGCCGCGGCGCAGGTCTCCGGCATGAACGTGCCGGGCATGGACAACACGCAGATGGACGGCTACGCGGTGCGCGCCGCCGATTGCGTCAGCGGCGACGCGGCGCTGACGGTATCGCAGCGGATTCCGGCCGGTTACGTCGGCCAGCCTTTGCAGCCGGGCACCGCCGCGCGCATCTTCACCGGCGCCATGATCCCCGAGGGCGCCGACGCGGTGGTGATGCAGGAGCAGTGCGAGCTTGCCGGCGACGTCGTCACCATCAAGCACGCGCCCAAGTCCGGCGAATGGATACGCCGCGCCGGCGAAGACATCAAGGCCGGCGCCGTGATCCTGCCGGCCGGCGCGCGCCTGCGCAGCCAGGAGCTGGGCTTGGCCGCGTCGGTCGGGCTGGCGGAGCTGCCGGTCAAGCGCAAGCTGCGCGTGGCCGTGTTCTTCACCGGCGACGAGCTGACCATGCCGGGCGAGCCCCTGGCGCCGGGCGCGATCTACAATTCGAACCGCTTCACGCTGCGCGCGCTGCTGGAGAATCTGGGCTGCGAGATCAGCGACTTCGGCATCGTGCCCGATTCGCTGGACGCCACCCGCTCGGTGCTGCGCGAGTGCGCGCAGGGCCACGACCTGATCATCACCTCGGGCGGCGTATCGGTCGGCGAGGAAGACCACATCAAGCCCGCCGTCGAAGCCGAGGGCAAGCTGAATATGTGGCAGATCGCCGTCAAGCCGGGCAAGCCGCTGGCTTTCGGCGAGGTGAAGGACGCGTTCTTCGTCGGCCTGCCGGGCAATCCGGTGTCGAGCTTTATCACTTTCCTGATGTTCGTGCGTCCGTTCATCCTGCGTCTGCAGGGTGTGGAAGGCGCAACCGCGCCGCGCGCCTTCGCCATGCGCGCCGATTTCAACTGGCCCAAGGCCGACAAGCGCAACGAGTTCCTGCGCGCCCGCATCAACGCCGCCGGCGGCCTGGAGCTGTTCACCAACCAGAGTTCCGGCGTGCTGACGTCGACCGTGTGGGGCGATGGCGTGATCGATAATCCGCCGGGCCAGGTCATCGCTTCAGGCGATGTGGTTCGATTTATACCGTTTAGCGAGTTAATGCACTGATGGCTGTTACCGTAAAATTCTTTGCCAGCGTCCGCGAGGCCGTGGGTGCTTCGTCGGAGTCGCTGGACCTGCCGGCCGGCGTGGCCACGGTCGGCGCGCTGCGTGACCATCTGGCCGCGCGCGGCGAGCAATGGCGCCAGGCGCTGGGCAGCCCGGCCTTGCGCATGGCGCACAACCAGCAGATGTGCTCCGCCGACACCGGGGTCAGTGACGGCGCCGAAGTGGCGTTCTTCCCGCCGGTGACCGGCGGCTAAGGCGTTTTCTTTCGCTTGGCGGCGGACGACAGGTCGTCGCACGCGCCGCAGGCCTGGGCGTTGCGGAAGCGGCGCCACGACGTGTAGGTGAAGATCGCCGCCGCCACGCCCGCCCAGATGGCGGCGCTCAGATAGTCGTCTTTCGTGGTCGAGCCTTTGAACCATTCCACTGCGGCCAGGATCGCGAACAGCGGCGCGGCGGCCAGCAGATAGCGCTTAAGCCAAAAAATAGCACCCATCATTTCTCCCTGTAATTAGTATCGGACCGAATGCATGCAGTCTAGTTTGACACCTTTTCGCGTCGCCGTCATCGGCGGCGGTCCCGCCGGGCTGATGGCCGCGCAAACGCTGGCCCAGGGCGGGGCGCAAGTGGACGTGTACGACGCCATGCCTTCGGTCGGCCGCAAGTTCCTGCTGGCGGGGCGCGGCGGCATGAACATCACCCACGCCGAGCCGTATGAGGACTTCGTCACGCGCTACGGCAAGGGCGCGGCGCCGCTGCGGACTATGCTGGACGCCTTCGGCCCGCAGGACGTGCGCGACTGGGTGCATTGGCTGGGCGTGGATACTTTCGTCGGCACCTCCGGCCGCGTGTTCCCGGCCGATATGAAGGCGGCGCCGTTGCTGCGCGCCTGGCTGCACCGCCTGCGCGAGAGCGGCGTGCAGTTCCACCAGCGCCATCGCTGGCTGGGCTGGCGCGAGGACGCCTTGCTGTTCTCGGCGCCGCGCGAGGATGGACAGCCAGAGGAACTGCTGGTACGGGCGGACGCCGTGGTGCTCGCCCTCGGCGGCGGCAGCTGGGCGCGACTGGGTTCCGACGGCGCCTGGCTGCCGTTGCTGGCGGCGCGCGGCGTGGACGTGGCGCCGCTGGCGCCGGCCAATTGCGGCTTCGACGTGGACTGGAGCGCGCATTTCAGCAGCCGCCACGCGGGCGAGCCGCTGACCACCGTCGCCATCGTATCGCGCGGCGCCGATGGGCAGGTCTTGCGCAAGCAGGGCCAGTTCGTGGTGACGCAGGGAGGTGTCGAGGGCAGCTTGATTTATGCGCTGTCGGCGGCCTTGCGCGACCAGATCGCGGTCGATGGCCACACCACCATTCATCTCGATCTGCTGCCTGATTTGAGCGCGCAGCGCGTGGCCGATGAAGTAATGCGGCCGCGCGGCGCGCGTTCCATGGCCAGCCATCTGCAGAGCCGTCTGGGCATCAAGGGCGTCAAGGCGGGCCTGCTGCGCGAGTGCTTGGGCAAGGAGGAATTCGCCGACGTCGAGCGCCTGGCCGAGGCGATCAAGCTGCTGCCGGTGCGGCTGGTGCGGCCGCGCCCCATCGACGAGGCGATCAGCAGCGCCGGCGGCGTGCGCTGGGATGCGTTGCAGGGAACGATGCTGAAGGCGGCGCCGGGCGTGTTCGTGGCCGGCGAGATGGTCGACTGGGAAGCGCCGACCGGCGGCTATCTGCTGACGGCCTGCCTGGCCGGCGGCATCGCGGCGGGGCGCGACGCCCTGGCCTGGCGCGCCGCCAAATAAATCACTCCCAGCTTACATCGCCGGACCCGGTGCGGCTGACGTTGCGCTGGTCGGGATTGCCCAGCACGCGGATGTCGCCGCTGCCGCGCAGCGTCAGGTCGGCCGACTGCTTGGCGAAGACGTGGGTGTTGCCCGAACCCTTGAGGTTGACGGTGACCTTGTCCGATGCCAGATGGCGCGCATCGAGGTCGCCGGAGCCGGTCAGGTCGGCGCTCAAATCCTTGCAGCTGCCGGACGCGCTGATCTGGCCCGACCCCACCAGTTCCAGCTCCACCGTCTCGCTGCTGCCGGCGTTCAGGTTCAGGTTGCCGCTGCCGTGGGCGCTGGCGGACAGTTCGCGATAGCGGCCGGTGAAGCTCACATTGCCCGAACCGTGCAACTGCAACTCCAGCTTCTCGCCGTTGAATCCGCTGACCTTGGTGTCGCCGCTGCTGCGCACCACCAGCTCCTCCAGCGACGGCAGCACCAGCTCCACTTGCAGCCGGTGGCGGGGATTGAGCAGCATGCCCTTGGTGCCGATGTGCAGGTCGCGGCCGTCCTGGATGGTTTCGATATTGCCCAGCGAGCGCTGCTCGCCGCGCACCTTGAGCGAGGCCACCGGGCCTTGGGTCAGGGTCAGGTCGATCGGGCCGTTCAAGTCGACCACGGTGGCCATGGCGTCGATCTTGCGGGTTTCGCCGCCCAGCGAGCGGCCGGCCACGCTGGTCGGGCTGGTGCTGCCGTAGGCTTTCAGCATGCTGTAGGTCACGCCGATCAGCACGAAGGCCAGGACCAGCAGGCCGGCGCCGATTTTGATTAATGCTCGCATGGTTGGCTCCTTAGCGTCCGCGCAGCAGCGACACGTTCATCGCCGCATAGCGCCGCAACCCGATCATGGTGTAGCGCGTCAGCACGATGCTGAGCAGGCACAGCCCGATGCCGCCCAGGATCATGCCGAAGCCGATCAGGCTTTGCGTGGTGCGGGCGCCGCTGTCGAAATCGGTGGTGATGTGGACGTCGCCGGCGGCGATGGCCTCGGCGCGGTTCAGCAGGCGGCCGCTGCGGCTCAGTTTCTCGTCGCCGGACGCGGCGCCGTCGTCGGCCGGCTGGTCCTTGTTGACCTGCACGCCCATGCTGTTGATGGCCACGTTCCAGCCCTGCGCGTCCTCTTCTTCCAGGCGGTTGTCGAAGTGGGAGTTGGTAAATTCCATCACGTGGTGCAGCGGGCCTTCCAGCGCCAGTTCGTTCTGCCCGGACAGGCCGCTGGCGGTCAGCGCCACGCCGCCGATGTAGAAGGCGAAGGCCGAGATGTAGACCGCACCCAGCAGGCAGGCGTACACCATCGCCGGGATCACCATGAAAAGGTTGAAGATCGCCAGGCCGATGAAGGAGACCATCATGCGGGCCAGGTTGACCGGGGTTTTCTTTTGCTCGAAAGCATTCAAATGCGCGCTGGCGCGCAGGGTCATCGCGATCTTGCGCGGCTCGTCGAGTTCCTGGTAGACCTCGGCTTCGCTCCGTCCGGCCACCAGGCCGTCGATGAAGCGCTGCTCGTAGTAGGCCAGGGTCTTGGCCACCGTTTCCGGTGGCAGACCCTGCATTGCCTGCTTGAGCGCGTCGAGGTATTGCTGCTTGTTCATGATCTCATATCCGATAGGCTGGGCCGATGTTGCTACTGTACGCAGGCCGCTGTCCAGGCGCCACGGGTATGTGACAGGCTGCATAAATGGCGGACAGGCGACAAAAAGCGGCTACTGGGCGGCGCTCCCCTTGAGCAGGGCCGCCGCCGCGACGCCGCTGCGCACCGCCGCCTCCAGCGTTGCGGGGTAGTCGCCGGCGGTGTAATCGCCGGCCAGCACCAGGCCCGGCAGGCCGCTGGCGTTGCTCGGGCGTACCAATCCGGGCGCGCAAGCGTAAGTGGCGCGTTTTTCGGTGATGACCTGGAACCACTCCGGCCGGCCCAGCTCCGGGCGCTGGAACACCACCGCCAGCTGCACCGCCAGCGCCTCGGCCAGCAGCTCCTGCGGTTGCGCGGCGGCGCCGCCGGAGGCGCTGATGACCACCGCCAGCAGGCCTGCCTGGGCCGCGTCCAGCTGGCCGCGGTCGAACACGAACTGGCCGTATTGGTGATTGTCCGGGGCGTCCAGCAGGGCGTAGAAGGGTAGCTCGAGCTTGGTCCCGGCCGGGTATTGCAGGTAGCAGGTGGTGATGGCTTCGGGCGTGAACGCGGTCAGCTGGCCGCACAGGGCGGCGGTGTCGGTGGCCGGGATGTCGTGCAGCAGGGTGGCGGCCTGGCTGGCGCCGGCGGCCAGCACCACGCCGGTGAAATAGGTCGACCAGTTGCCGCCGACGGCCGCGCCGCTGATGTCGAGCTGCCACAGCCGGCCTTCGATCGAACGCAGCGCCTGCACCTTGGCGCCGGTGCGCACCGAGCCGCCGTTGGCCTCGATGAAGGCTGCGGCGGACTGCGGAAACAGCGCGCTCAGGTCGGTGCGCGGGATCAGCATGTCGGAGGCGCTGCGTCGGCGCGCGCCAAGGCTGTCGCGTAGCACGTTGAGGAACACTTGCGCCGAGGCGCGATCCGGCGGCGTGTTCAGCGCGGCCAGGCACAGCGGGCGCCACAGCAGCTGGATCAGGCGCGGCGTCTGGTCGAAGCGCTGCAGCAGTTCGGCGACGCTGCAATCGGTGTTGAGCCGCCAGCCCATCCAGCGGGCGGCGGTGGAGAAGCGCATCAGGCTCAGCTTGTCTTCACGCTGCAGGCCCTTGGCGCGCAGCAGCGCGGCCGCCAGGTGCAGCGGCGCGGGCAGGGGCAGGGCCGGCGCGGCGAAGTCCATGCCGCCGCTGCCGGCCGGGTAGCGCATCTGCAGCGGCAGCGTCAGCAGGGTTTGGTCGCGATCGACGCCGGTCAGCTTCATCAGGCGCAGCGTTTCGCTGTAGGCGCCGAGCAGGATGTGCTGGCCGTTGTCGAGGTGGGCGCGGTCGGTGTCGACGCGGCGCGCGCGGCCGCCCAGCGTGCGGGCCGATTCCAGCAGCGTGACCTTGTAGCCGGCGCGCGCCAGCTCGACGGCGGCGGCGCAGCCGGCCCAGCCGGTGCCGATGACGGCGATCGAGCGTGAGATCAGGTCTCGCTCGGCCTTGGCGGCCAGGCGCTTGTCTTCCACGGCCTGGTCAGCCACGAATGTAGGTCTTCCACGCCAGCCACAGCTTGCGGATGGGCGTGAGCGAAATGCGCTGCGACAGCACGTGGTAGCCGTCGGCTTCCACCTCGGTCAGCAGGGTGCGGTAGATGGCGGCCATCATCAGGCCGGGACGCTGGGCGCGGCGGTCTTGCTTCGGCAGCAGCGCGAAGGCCTCGTCGTAGGCGGTCTGGGCGCGGGCAATCTGGAACGCCATCAGCTTTTCGAAGTTCTCGGTGTGGCGCGCGTTGAGCAGGTCGGCGGCGGTGACGTTGAACTGCTGCAGTTCGCTGATCGGCAGGTAGATGCGGCCTTTGCGCGCGTCTTCGCCGACGTCGCGGATGATGTTGGTCAGCTGGAAGGCGTGGCCCAGCTTTTCGGCGAACTGCAGCGTCTGCGGGTCGGTCACGCCGAAGATGCTGGCCGACAGGATGCCGACCACGCTGGCCACGTGCCAGCAGTACCTGGTCAGCGCGGCGTAGTCGAGGTAGCGGGTCTGGTTCAGGTCCATTTCCATGCCGTCGATGATGGCCTGCAGGTGCTCCTGCTTCAGGCCGTAGGCGGCCAGGTGCGGCTGCAGCGCCAGCGTGACGGGGTGGGTTTGCGCGCCCTCGTACATGTTGGCGATTTCCTTGCGCCACCAGGCCAGCTTGATGCGGGCGATCGATTCATCGGTGCATTCGTCGACGGTGTCGTCCACTTCGCGGCAAAAGGCGTACAGGGCGGTGATGGCGCGGCGGCGCTCCGGCGGCAGGAACAGAAAACTATAGTAAAAACTGGAGCCGCTTTTGGCGGTCTTTTGCTGGCAGTAGTCGTCTGGGGACATGAATAAAAAAGCAAGATGGACTATCGAAGCCGCTATTCTATAGGAAGGGCTTGGTGTCACGCTTCATTATTTGGTCGGCGGCCTGCCCTTCGCACAGGATGCTCAACAAAGTCATTTGGGGATACAATACGTTACCTTTGAAGGAGAAGTATCCGTATGAATCCGCAGATAGTCGCAGCCCTGATCATCATCCCCATTCTGTGCGGATGCGATGGCTCGTCGGCGGAAGATAACGCGCCGATGAAGACGGCGACCTATTACACGCAGAATCTGCAGGAAGCGAACGAAGTCGCCGGGCGCTGCAAGGCGCTGGACCAGCAGAAGCAGCGCGACCTGAGCGTGGGCGATTACCAGGAATGGCAGATCTCCAACGAGGGCGTCAATTGCCAGACCGCGGTGTCGGTGTCGGAGGCGGCGTCGGTGCGCGAGTTCGTGTTAAAGCAGGGCAAGCCGGCGGCGACGCCGCCCTCGTCGAAGTCCGCCGTGCCGTCGTCGGCGGTGCCGGCCATGCCGCAGCGCGCTGCCGACCAGAAAATCACGTCCAACCAGGCCTTAGCGCCGTAAGCCGGACCTTCGGCGCCATGGCGGGTCGGACAGCACCCGCACGATGACGCTGAACGGGATAGCCCGCCGCACCAGGAACTCCGAGGCGAACGCGCGGCCCCGGCTATGCAGCAGGGCGATGCCTGTTTCCACTATCTTCGATGTTTCGGTATCCGGTCGCGGCGACCTGTCGATGGCTTGCATGTCAGCACCTCACAATTTTTGTGACGGTATCATGACATTGTGAAATTGTGCAGAGGCAACGATTTAATCGTGCGCAGCTTGTTTATCGTATTTTTCCTGCAGCTTCTTCAGCAAGGTAGCGGTTTCCTTGATGGAAGCGATCTGCGCATCGCGCCGCGCCTCGTTTGCTTCCAGCTTGGCGTCGATTTCTTCGCGCGTGATATCGGGCATGGCCGCAACTCCGGAGATCTGGATATGCCAGTATCACTATGACCGTACGCCGGAGATTGAGTTCCGTCAAGCCGCGCTGAAGTTGGTTTTCAGTTGCTTTTTCATGCGCAGCGCGGCCCAGGCGATGCCGATGTAGTCGCGCCTGGTGAGCTTGGGGCGGTGCAGGAAGACGTCGTATTCGGCCGCTTCGATCGCGTCCAGGATGCGCAGGCCGCCTTGCACCACCATCCGCAGCTCCAGGCCGATCCTGCCCTTGAGCCGCAGCGCCAGCGGCGCGCCGCTCAGCATCAGCGCGCGGGCGCGCTCCACCTCGAATTTCATCAGCGAACGCCAGCGCGGCCGCGCACTGGCGCTGTCCAGCGCCGCCGGGGAGATCGCGTAGCGGTTCAAATCCTCCAGCGGAATGTAGATGCGCTCCTTGTGCAGATCCACCGCCACATCCTGCAGGAAGTTGATCATCTGTAGCGCCGTGCAGATCGCGTCCGAGTCGCGGATGTTTTCCTCGTCCGCCGCGCCGTACAGGTGCAGCATCATGAAGCCGACCGGATTGGCCGAGCGCGCGCAGTAATCCAGCAGCGCATCGTAGGTCTGGTAGCGGCTCACCACGACATCCTGCTTGAAGGCCGACAGCAAATCGTACATCGGCCGCACCGGCAGATCGTATTCGCGCACCACCTGCGCCAGCCGCTCGAATATCGGCTCGTGGCCGCTTTCCCCTTGCTCGATGCGTTGCAACGCGGTCTCGTAGGCCCGTAAAGCGGCCAGGCGCTGCTCGGGCGTGGCGTCGCCTTCGTCGGCCAGATCGTCGGCGCTGCGGGCGAAGGCGTAGATGGCTTCGACCGCCGGACGTAGTCGGCTTGGCAACAGAATCGAGGCGACGGGGAAGTTTTCGTAGTGATCAACCGGCATAAAACGGAGCCTAACAGCAAAAATTTAAAATTAATGACGCAAAAGTCATTTGCAAACGAATTTGCTCGGCATATAATTAATTAACGGAAAGTCATTAATTTCCAACCCGTAATAGTAGTGCCATACAGACTACAGAGCAAGCTAAAGGACAATATCGTGGTTGTGCCGAAAATTCAGCATCAGATTTCCCTTCTAATCATCAGCGTGGTGCTGGCCGCCTGTTCCAAACCGGCCGAAAAGACCGAGGACGTCCGCCCGGTGCGGGTCATCAAGCTGGTCAGCAGCGATGTCGACGTCAACGCCGAGTTTTCCGGAGAAGTGCGGGCCCGCGTGGAATCGCGGCTGGGCTTCCGCGTCGGCGGCAAGATTGTCAGCCGCAAGGTGGACGTGGGGACGTTGGTTAAGCACGGCCAGGTGCTGATGCAACTCGATCCGCAGGATCTGCAACTGTCGCAGGCGCAGGCGCTGGCCGGCCTGCGCGCCGCCGAAACCAATCGCGACCTGGCCAAGGCCGAGCTGCAGCGCTATCAGGAATTGCGCAGCAAGAGCTTCGTCAGCCAGGCGGTGCTGGACGCCAAGGAATCCACGTACAAGGCGGCGCAGGCTAACGTCGATGCGTCGCAGGCCGGTTATCGCGGCCAGTCCAACCAGGCCGGCTATGCCGCGCTGCTGTCCGACGTCGACGGCGTGGTGACGGCGGTCGACGCCGAAGTCGGTCAGGTGGTCTCGCCGGGCACGCCGGTGGTGCGGGTGGCCAAGGCGGGCGAGAAGGAAATCGTCATCGGCCTGCCGGAAGACAAGGTCGAAACGCTGCGCCGGGTGCAGGACGTGCAGGTGCGCCTGTGGGCCGATCCGCAAAATCCGCTGGTCGGCAAGATCCGCGAGATTTCGCCGGTGGCCGACCCGGCGACCCGTACTTACACGGTCAAGGTGTCGATTCCTGACAGCGTGGCCGAAGCCAAGCTGGGCATGACGGCAGTGGTGCAGTTCGCCTCCAAGACGGCCACGCCGCAAATCAAGGTGCCGCTGACGGCGCTGTTCTATGAGAAATCCACGACCTCGGTGTGGGTGGTGGAGGGCGGCGCCGTCAAGCTGGTGCCGGTCGCCATCGGCGGCGCGGCCGGCAACGAGATCGTGCTGTCGAGCGGCGTCAAGGCCGGCCAGACGGTGGTGACGGCGGGCGTCAACCTGCTCAAGCCGGGCCAGAAGGTCAAGATCCTGGGCGATGACCTGCCTGCCGTTTCCGCAGCAGGGGCCGCCAAATGAAGGATGGCTTCAACCTGTCACGCTGGGCGCTTGAACATATTCCGCTGACGCGCTACCTGATCGCCGTGCTGCTGATCGGCGGCGCGCTCAGTTATTCCAGCCTCGGCCAGGACGAGGATCCGCCGTTCACCTTCCGCGCGATGGTGGTGCGCGCCAACTGGCCGGGCGCGACCTCGCTGCAGATGGCCGAGCAGGTCACCGACAAGCTGGAGAAAAAGCTGCAGGAAACGCCGGACATCGACGAGATCTCCAGCTATTCCAAGCCGGGCGAGACCACCATCATCCTCAAGCTGCGCGAATCGGCGCCGCCCAAGGACGTGGCGCAGTCCTGGTATCAGGTGCGCAAGAAGATCGGCGACATCCGCGGCACCTTGCCGCCGGGCGTGCAGGGCCCGTACTTCAACGACGAGTTCGGCGATACCTACGGCTCCATCTTCGCGCTGTCGGGCGACGGCTTCACCTATGCCGAGATGAAGGACTACGCCGATTTCGTGCGCCAGCAACTGCTGGGTGTGCCGCTGGTGTCCAAGGTCGAGCTGTTCGGTGTGCAGGACGAGAAGATCAACATCGAGTTCTCGCACAAGAAGTTCGCCCAGCTGGGCGTGCCGTTCGAAGCCATCGTCAACCAGATCGCCACGCAGAACAGCGTCGAATCGACCGGCGTGCTGGTGACGCCGACCGACAACCTGCAGGTGCGCGTGACCGGGGCGCTGAAAACCGTCAAAGACTTGGAAGACCTGGAGCTGCGCGCCAACGGCACCACGTTCCGCCTGGGCGATTTCGCCGTCATCAAGCGCGAATACCAGGACCCGCCGGGCAACAAGATGCGCTTCAACGGCAAGGAGGTGATCGGCCTGGGCGTGTCGATGGAGAAGGGCGGCAACATCATCGAGCTCGGCAAGCACATGGAAAAGACCGTGGCGCAGATGAAGGCCAAGCTGCCGGTCGGTATCGAGCTGGAGCGCGTGTCGGACCAGCCGGAGGCGGTCAAGGCGTCGGTGGGCGAGTTCGTGCACACGCTGATCGAGGCGGTGCTGATCGTGCTGGCCGTCAGCTTCGTTGCGCTCGGCCTGCACAGCAAGCCCAAGCTGCGGCTGGACGTGCGGCCAGGCCTGGTGGTGGCGCTGACCATTCCGCTGGTGCTGTCGGTCACTTTCCTGTTCATGCGGATACTGGGCATCGACTTGCACAAGATTTCGCTGGGCGCGCTGATCATCGCGCTGGGCCTGCTGGTGGACGACGCCATCATCGCCGTGGAAATGATGGTGCGCAAGATGGAGGAGGGCATGTCGCGCTTCGACGCCGCCACCTTCGCCTACAAATCGACCGCGATTCCGATGCTGACCGGCACGCTGATCACGGTGGCGGGCTTCCTGCCGATCGGCCTGGCCAAGTCGGCGGCGGGCGAGTACACCTTCTCGCTGTTCTCGGTCAACGCGCTGGCGCTGGTGATTTCATGGGTGGTGGCGGTGACGTTCACGCCCTATCTCGGCTACGTGCTGCTGAAGGTCAAGCCGCACGCCGAGGGCGGCGGCGAGCATGAGCTGTTCGATACGCCGGGCTTCCGCAAGTTCCGCGCGCTGGTCAACTGGTGCGTCGAGTATCGCTGGATTACGATCGGCGCCACGCTGGTCGTGTTCGCGCTGGGCGTGTACGGTTTCAAATTCATCGAGAAGCAGTTCTTCCCGGACTCCAGCCGGCCCGAGCTGATGGTCGAGCTGTGGACGCCGGAGGGCACGACCTTCGCCGCCAACGAGGCGCAGGTGAAGAAGTTCGAAGCCTTCATCCGCAAGCAGGACGGCGTGGTCAGCGTGACCAGCTATGTCGGCACCGGCTCGCCGCGCTTCTACCTGCCGCTGGACCAGATTTTCCCGCAGACCAACGTGTCGCAGATCGTGGTGCTGCCGAAGGATCTGAAGGCGCGCTCGGCGCTGCGCGACAAGATCGTCGACGTCTTCAAGCACGACTTCCCGGAAGTGCGCGGCCGCGTCAAGCTGCTGCCGAACGGGCCGCCGGTGCCGTATCCGGTGCAGTTCCGCGTCACCGGCGGCGAGGTGGACAAGGTGCGCGCCATCGCCGACCAGGTCAAGGACATCATGCGCGCCAATCCGAACACGCTGGGCGTGAACGACAACTGGAACGAGTCGATCAAGGTGCTGCGCCTGGACCTGGACCAGGACAAGATGCGCGCGCTGGGCGTGACCTCGCAGACGGTGATGCGCGCGGCCAACACGATCCTGTCGGGCACCACCATCGGGCAGTTCCGCGAGGGCATCAAGCTGATCGACATCCAGGTGCGCCAGCCGATCGAGGAGCGCAACACGATCTCGATCTTGAACGACACCAACATCCCGACCGGCGGCGGCAAGTCGGTCACCATCAGCCAGCTGGCGCGGGCGCATTTCGTCTGGGAGCCGGGCGTGGTCTGGCGCGAAGGGCGCGACTGGGCGATCACCGTGCAGTCCGACGTCGCCGACAACATCCAGGGGCCTACCGTGTCCGGCCAGATCGAGCCCCAGCTCAAGGCGCTGCGCGACGCGCTGCCGGCCGGTTATGCGATCACGGTCAAGGGCGCGGCGTCCGACAGCGGCGCGGCGGAAGCGTCGATCGCGGCCAATCTGCCGCTGGCGATCTTCCTGATCTTCACGCTGCTGATGCTGCAGCTGCATAGCTTCTCGCGCTCTCTGCTGGTGTTCCTGACCGGGCCGCTGGGCGTGGCGGGGGCTGCGATGGCCTTGCTGCTGCTGGGCCGGCCGCTGGGCTTCGTCGCCAACCTGGGCATCATCGCGCTGTTCGGCATGATCATCCGCAACTCGGTGATCCTGGTCGACCAGATCGAGCAGGACATCAAGGCCGGCCACGATCCGTGGACCGCGATCGTCGAATCGGCGGTGCGGCGCTGCCGCCCGATCGTGCTGACGGCCGCCGCCGCCGCACTGGCGATGATTCCACTGTCGCGCTCGGTGTTCTGGGGGCCGATGGCGGTGGCCATCATGGGCGGCTTGATCCTCGCGACCGCGCTGACGCTGCTGTTCCTGCCGGCGCTGTACGCCGCATGGTTCCGCGTCAAAAAACCGCAGGCGTGACGCTGGCCGTCACGCCCTGAGGCGCCGCCGCCCTGGCGCGGCGGCGCCAAATCCCCCTTTACTTTTGCCAGGGTCAAACCCTGGCCATTGGGGTAGCTCTATGGAAACTAATCAAAACCATCGTGTCGATAGATATAAATCGCTTCCGTTTTGATCGTGTGCGCGTTAATATCCTTGGGTCGGGCGAAAACGCCACGTAACCAACAGAGGAACACAATCATGAAAATCACTGCAATCGCCGTCACCATGGCAGCCTTGTTTGCCGGCGCCACTGCCCAGTCGGCAGAGCTTCCCGTCAAGCCAACCGTCATCCTGGTGCATGGCGCGTTTGCCGACTCGTCCAGCTGGGACGGCGTGTCGGCCCGCCTGATCAAGGACGGCTACAAGGTCATCGGCGCCGCCAATCCGCTGCGCAGCGTGCAGGGCGACGCGGACTATGTCGCCAGCCTGGTCAACAGCGTGCCGGGGTCGGTGATCCTGGTGGGCCATTCCTACGGCGGCTCGGTAATCAGCGCCGCAGTACAGGGCAACGCCAACGTCAAGGCCTTGGTCTATGTCGCCGCCTTCGCGCCGGACGTCGGCGAAACCGCTGCGGCGTTGTCGGGCAAATTCCCCGGCGGCACGCTGGGGCCGACGCTGGCGCCGCCGGTCAAGTTGGCCAATGGCGATGAAGAGCTCTACATTTCGCAGGATAAGTTCGCTAGCCAATTCGCCGCCGACGTGCCGTTGGCGCAGGCGCGGCTGATGGCCGCCGGCCAGCGCCCGGTCACGGTCAAAGCGCTGAACGAGGCGTTGGTGGCGTCGCCTGCCTGGAAGAGCTTGCCGTCCTACTTCATCTACGGCACGGCGGACAAAAATATTCCCGCAGCCGCCATCGAGTTCATGGCCCAACGCGCCAAAGCGAAAACCACGATTGCCATCGACGGCGCTTCGCACGTCGTCATGACGTCGCATCCGGCCGAAGTCGCGGCACTGATCGAAACCGCCGCGACGGCTAAATAAACAGACAAGGACCATTTCATGAAAACGATACGATTAGCTGTCATCGCCGCCGTCGCCGCGATCAATCTGGCAGGCGCCGCCGCGCATGCCCAAACCGCCAATGTCATGAGCGGCCTGACCCGCACCCCGCTGGCAAAGAGCGACATCAGCGTGCCCGGCCACGAAGCGCTGCAAGTCCGGGTCGACTTCGCGCCGGGCACGTTCGCCGATTTTCACGCCCATCCAGGGGAGGAGATCGCCTTCGTCATCGAGGGCACGATGGAATATCAGTTTGAAGGCCAGCGCCCGGTCGTGCTGAAGCAGGGCGAGTCGCTGTTCATTCCGGCCGGCGTGCACCATTCGGCGAAGAACATCGGCCAGGGCAGGGCGTCCGAGCTGGCGACTTACATCGTTGAAAAAGGCAAGCCTTTGGTGGTGCCGGCACACTAAAAAGGACGGACGAGCGCATACAATGAGGGTCTTAACGTCCGGAGCTTCACTTATGCCAGTCTTTACGCCCGACCAACTCGTCACCGAAACCAGTCATGCGGATGGCTGCGCCGAACCCAATCAAACACTCTGGATCAGTGAAGCCGGAGAGTTGACACAGTTCGGCGCCTTCATTGAAGTTCTGCAGCCTGGCAGCAGATCGTCGATCAAGCACTGGCACAGCGCCGAGGACGAGATGGTCTACGTCCTTGCCGGCGAGATCACCGTGATCGAAGGCACATCAGAGACGGTGGTGCTTGCGGGCGGCGCCGCAACCTTCCGGGCCGGCGTCGCGGTCGGGCATTATCTGGAAAACCGCAGCCCGGCCCCGACGCGCTGCCTGGTGGTCGGCACCCGGGCGCCGGTCGATCACATCACCTACCCGGACCATGATCGGATTTGCCTGCGAGACCGCGCGCTGCCGGACGATATATGGACCGACTTCGCCGGCAGGCCCGCCCCCAGCCCCTATTAGCACATTCATTAGGAGCATCTGATGTCGAAGATGTTTTGCCCGAATTTACTGCCGGCCTTGCCCTTGACCACGCAGGATTTAATGGAGGCGTCCAACTTCTTCGCTAAAGTGTGGCTATTGCTTTCGCCATAAGCGCACTGAAACCAGACGCCCTCTGGATATCCCACATCAAGCTGGTAGGTTTCCGTCCATTCATTCTTGCCTCGCTTTTGCATTTTGCCCATGATGGTGCCCAGGCGCTCAGGGGGGGCAGCGATGGGCGCTGCATCGTGCAGGTACAATGGGGAGCCGACAAAAGGTTTCCAGCCATCTCCTCTCTCAGCGATTTTCAGCGCTTCCGGGGGGAGCTCTGGGGGGCATGAGATGGTTTGCTCAGCGGCGCTCAAGCGTGGCGCTGACCCGCCAAAACATGCCGCTTTGCTGACTAAATGGGCAAAAACCATCCTAATGTTGGCGAGAGATTAAAAATCGCCACATTTCGCTAAAAAACCCGTTAGAATATCGCGTTGAAGTTGAAAGCTCCCGTGTAATTGAATCGGGAACAGGGCGACCGTTTTCACTTACGGGTCGCCCTTTGCTTTTGTGCAAACATGCCGCGAGGATGGCGAAATTGGTAGACGCACCAGGTTTAGGTCCTGACGCCAGCAATGGTGTGGGGGTTCGAGTCCCCCTCCTCGCACCAACTGTTTTTCTTATTTTTTGGACGATTTTTACATGGCAACTGCAGTCGAAACCTTAGGCAAACTCGAACGTCGTATCACGATCTCCTTCCCGCTGACCGAAGTCCGCACGGAAGTTGAGAAGCGCCTGAAAGTGCAAGCCAAATCGGCTAAGGCACCGGGCTTCCGTCCGGGCAAAGTTCCTATGAAAATGGTCGCGGCACAATACGGTTATCAGATCGAGACCGAAGTGCTGAACGATAAAGTTGGCCGCGCTTTCAACGACGCCGCAAACGAAAACCAGCTGCGCGTGGCCGGCTACCCGAACATCGAGCCTAAGCAAGACTCGCCGGACGGCGTGCTGAGCTTCGACGCCACCTTCGAAATCTACCCAGACGTCGAAATCGGCGACCTGACCACCGTGGAAATCGAAACCGTCAAGGCCGAAGTGTCGGAAGCGGAAATCGACAAGACCATCGACATCCTGCGCAAGCAGCGCGTGCACTTCCACACCAAGGGTGAAGCCGGCGAACACGGCGATGGCGGCCCGGCCGTCGCAGCCAACGGCGACAAAGTGACCGTGGACTTCGTCGGTTCGATCGACGGCGTTGAGTTCCCAGGCGGTAAAGCCGACGACTATCCGTTCGTGCTGGGCGAAGGCCGCATGCTGCCGGAATTCGAAGCAGCGACCGTCGGCCTGAAGGTCGGCGAGTCGAAGACCTTCCCGCTGCCGTTCCCGGAGGACTACCATGGCAAGGACGTGGCCGGCAAGACCGCCTCGTTCACGATCACCCTGAAACAGCTGGAATGGGCGCACCTGCCGGAAGTCGACGCTGAATTCGCCAAATCGCTGGGCGTTGCCGACGGCGACATCGCCAAAATGCGCGAAGACATCAAAGTCAACCTGGAACGCGAAGTCGCGGGCCGCGTGAAAGCACGCAACAAGGAAGCCGTCATGGACGCGCTGGTGAAGACCGCCACCCTGGACGTGCCGAAATCGCTGATCGCCCAGGACACCGAGCGTCTGGCCGAAATGACCCGCCAGGACATGGCGCAGCGCGGCATGAACGTCAAGGACGTGCCATTCCCACCAGAACTGTTCGCGGAAAAAGCCGAGCGTCGCGTACGCCTGGGCCTGATCCTGTCGCAACTGGTCGGCGAGAACAATCTGCAAGCCCAGCCTGAACAGGTCAAGGCGCAGGTCGAAGACTTCGCCCAGAGCTACGAAGACCCGCGCGAAGTGCTGAAGTACTACTACAGCGATCGTCGCCGCCTGGCCGAAGTCGAAGCCCTTGTATTGGAAGAAAACGTCGTCAACTACGTCCTGGGCCTGTCGAAAACGTCGTCCAAGGTTGTGGCCTTCGACGAACTGATGGGAAGCAACGCTCAAGCGTAATTCAGCACGGGCCGGATGATGTAATATAAGCACTCCGGCCTTTTAAAGCTGCTTCACAAGGAAATGGAATGACTGGTATGAACCGAAATCCGGCGCTGGACACTGAAATGCTCGGCCTGGTGCCGATGGTGGTCGAACAAAGCGGCCGCGGCGAGCGCTCTTACGACATCTACTCGCGTCTGCTCAAGGAACGCATTATCTTCATGGTCGGTCCGGTCAATGACCAGATGGCCAATCTGGTCGTGGCCCAGTTGCTGTTCCTCGAAAGTGAAAATCCGGACAAGGATATTTCGCTGTACATCAACTCGCCTGGTGGTTCGGTTTCCGCCGGCCTGGCGATCTTCGATACGATGCAGTTCATCAAGCCGGACGTCTCGACGCTGTGCACCGGGATCGCCGCCTCGATGGGCGCCTTCCTGCTGGCCGCCGGCGCCAAGGGCAAGCGCTTCTCGCTGCCGAACTCGCGCATCATGATTCACCAGCCGTCGGGCGGCTCGCAGGGCATGGCTTCGGACATCGAAATCCAGGCCAAGGAAATCCTGTACCTGCGCCACCGTCTGAACTCGATCATGGCCGAGCGTACCGGCCAATCCGTCGAGCAGATCGCCAAAGACACCGATCGCGACCGTTTCATGTCGGCCGAAGAAGCGGTAGAGTATGGTTTGATCGACAAAGTGTTGACCAACCGCGCTTGATGCGTATACCGCAGCATTGCTGAAAAAACGCCCGGGCGATCAATCGTTCGGGCGTTTCGTTTTTATTTCGGGTAGCATGTAGTTGTAGGCGGATTTTTCCGGACTCCAATACTGCTGCCTGGCTTAGACTAGCCATTCTGTAACCCAAAGAAAACTGCCCCATGTCAGACAAAAAATCCTCCAGCGGCGAAAAATTACTGTACTGCTCGTTTTGCGGCAAAAGCCAGCACGAGGTAAAGAAACTCATCGCCGGCCCATCGGTATTCATCTGCGATGAATGCATCGACCTGTGCAATGACATCATCCGCGATGAGACCTCGGCCATCGAATCGGTCACGGGCGCCAAGTCGGACCTGCCGACCCCGCACGAAATCAAGGACTTGCTGGACCAGTACGTGATCGGCCAGCAAACGGCCAAGCGCATCCTGTCGGTGGCGGTGTACAACCACTACAAGCGCCTCAAGCACCTGGGCAAGAAAGACGACATCGAACTGGCCAAGTCCAACATCCTGCTGGTCGGGCCTACCGGCTCCGGCAAGACGCTGCTGGCGCAGACGCTGGCGCGCATGTTGAACGTGCCGTTCGTCATCGCCGATGCCACCACGCTGACCGAAGCGGGCTATGTGGGCGAGGATGTCGAGAATATCATCCAGAAACTGTTGCAAAGCTGCAACTACGATGTCGACAAGGCGCAGCGCGGCATCGTCTACATCGACGAGATCGACAAGATCTCGCGCAAGTCGGACAATCCATCGATCACCCGCGACGTGTCGGGCGAGGGCGTGCAGCAGGCGCTGCTGAAACTGATCGAGGGCACGATGGCGTCGGTGCCGCCGCAGGGCGGCCGCAAGCATCCCAACCAGGACTTCGTGCAGATCGACACCACCAACATCATGTTCATCTGCGGCGGCGCCTTCGACGGCCTGGCCAAGGTCATCGCCAACCGTTCGGAGAAATCCGGCATCGGCTTCTCGGCCAGCGTGAAGAGCAAGAAGGAACGCAGCGCCAGCGACGTGCTGCTGGAAGCGGAACCGGAAGACCTGATCAAGTTCGGCCTGATCCCGGAGCTGGTGGGCCGCCTGCCGGTGGTCGCCACGCTGTCGGAACTGACCGAGGAAGCGCTGATCCAGATCCTGGTCGAGCCGAAGAACGCGCTGGTCAAACAGTACGCCAAGCTGCTGGACATGGAAGGCGCGGAACTGGAAATCCGTCCGGCCGCGCTGCATGCCATCGCCAAGAAGGCGCTGGCCCGCAAGACCGGCGCGCGCGGCCTGCGTTCGATCCTGGAACACGCGCTGCTCGACACCATGTACGAGCTGCCAAATGAAACCAATGTCACCAAAGTGGTGATCGATGAAAATACGATCACCAGCGGTGCGAAACCTTTATTGATATATCAAGACCAGGCCAAAGCGTCTGGTGAGAATTAAATAACTTGTGCACACTTGCCCCACGCCGAAGCAAAATTCATTTCGCATCCGTGGGGCAAGGCGGTACAATTTAAATCAATAAAAGAATTCAGGCTTCATTCGGAAAGCCACTCGCGACAGCCCGCTGTCGCGCGTGGCTTTTTTATTTGAGGTATTCTTTTAGAGGCTCGACTGGCATGATTGAATATTCTTCATTGGGAGAATTATTTGTTGCAGTTCGGTCTTGTGATTCGGCAAAGCAGCGCCCACATCATCATTACGCTTTCACATAAGGTACGCCATGACAACTTCCAAATTAACTGAGCAAACTCAACTGCCGTTATTGCCGCTGCGGGACGTTGTAGTTTTCCCGCATATGGTGATACCGCT
>Ga0247812_10000145_pt1 | contig 87290 bp, 83 predicted proteins | sample UWRJL149409B1_FD_178011 | JGI IMG/M metagenome (GOLD analysis project Ga0247812, IMG submission 178011) | Plant litter microbial communities from Arlington Agricultural Research Station in Wisconsin, United States - UWRJ-L149-409B-1 | ecosystem: Environmental > Terrestrial > Plant litter >... | reverse complement strand
GAAGAATGCTGAATGACAGGGATACTTTTACAGACTTAACAGCTAAAGATATAATGACAAAAAATCCAAAAATGGTAACTTCAGAAACTATGGCGGTTGACGCTTTAAATATCCTGGAGGACTTTTCTATAACACAATTGATTGTTTCAGATAACGGAGAATACAAAGGCGTTCTTCATTTACATGACATTTTAAAAGAGGGAATTATATAATGGCGAAGAAAAACCTTAGCGAAATGTCGTTTTTAGATCATCTTGAAGAACTGAGATGGTTATTGGTAAGAAGCACAATTGCAGTTCTTGTAATGGCGTTTTTTACTTATTTTATTAGTGATTACTTATTTGATGTCATATTGTTAGGACCTACAAGACCAACATTTTTCACCTATCAGTGGTTTTGCGACCTTTCACATCAATTAGGATTTGCAGATAGTATTTGCATTACCGAAATGAATTTCATCATTCAGAATACAGAAATGGAAGGACAGGTCAATATTTTTGTATGGATGTGTGTTTTGGCTGGTTTTATTTTAGGCTTTCCCTACATACTATGGGAAATATGGAAATTCATCAGCCCGGCATTATATGAAAAAGAAAGAAAAAATGCGAAACTCTTTATTTTTGCCTCCTCGTTGCTTTTTTTCATGGGTGTAATATTTGGTTACTATGTTGTAATTCCGATGTCGGTAAATTTTGTGGCTACATTTTCTGTTAGTGATGTCGTACAAAATCAGTTTACTTTGAGTTCATATATGGGAATGGTAAAAACAAGTCTATTGGCAGGAGGATTATTTTTTGAATTACCGATAATTATCTATTTCCTGACAAAATTAGGATTAGTAACTCCAACTTTCCTCCGAAAATACTGGAAATACGCTGTTGTCATCATACTTATCGTAGCGGCAATTGTTACGCCTCCGGATGTAGTGAGCCAGACTATTGTAGCTATTCCAATGTTAGTAATTTACGAAGTGAGTATTCTAATTTCAAAAATTGTTTATAAAAATCAAAACATAGAAAATGTCTGAAATCATTCAAGAGTTTAATGACTATCGTTCTAAAATGAACGAGAAGCTGCTGGCTGACAATAATAAAATTGTAAAACGTATCTTTAACCTCGATACTAATGCCTATGCTCCAGGCGCTCTTGATGTTAAAACCAAGGAGCTTCTGGGATTAGTTGCATCAGCCGTTTTGCGCTGTGATGACTGTGTAAAATATCATTTAGAAACCAGCTTTAAAGAAGGTGTTTCAAAAGAAGAAATGATGGAAGCCATGGGAATTGCTACATTGGTTGGCGGTACGATTGTAATTCCGCATTTAAGAAGAGCCTACGAATTTTGGGAAGCTTTAGAAGAGGGTGGTAATTAGAAAATGAAATAATTAATCCATTAGATAATTTTAAACATGATTTGTTAATTCTCTTAATTGATTAATATATTTTAACTTATTTTACTCTCTCAAAAGATAAAAGATATATTTCTACGGAATTCAATTATTTTATTATCTAATTGACACATTATCTAATTAAACAAAAATGAAGCTAAGAGCCGATAACTTAATAAAAACCTACAAAGGACGAAGTGTTGTAAAAGGAATTTCCGTTGAAGTTAATCAAGGGGAAATCGTAGGTCTTTTAGGCCCGAACGGTGCCGGTAAAACGACTTCTTTTTACATGATTGTAGGATTGGTAAAACCAAATTCAGGAAATATTTATCTTGATGATTTGAATATTACCGATTATCCTATGTACAAACGTGCCCAACAGGGAATTGGTTATTTGGCTCAGGAAGCATCTGTTTTCAGAAAATTAAGCATCGAAGACAACATTCTGAGTGTATTACAATTAACCAAACTTTCCAAAGAAGAACAAATTGCCAAAATGGAAAGTCTTATTGAGGAATTTAGTTTAGAACATATTCGCACCAATCGTGGTGATTTACTTTCGGGAGGAGAACGACGCCGTACCGAAATAGCCCGCGCATTAGCTACGGATCCGAAATTTATTTTATTGGACGAACCTTTCGCAGGAGTTGACCCTGTTGCTGTTGAGGATATTCAGAGAATTGTGGCTCAATTAAAAAACAAAAACATAGGAATTCTGATTACCGATCATAACGTTCAGGAAACATTAGCAATTACAGACAAAACGTACCTGATGTTTGAAGGTGGAATTCTAAAAGCTGGTATTCCTGAAGAATTAGTAGAGGATGAAATGGTTCGCCGTGTTTATTTGGGACAAAATTTCGAATTACGTAAAAAGAAACTTGAATTTTAGAAAGAAGTAATCAATTATAGAACACTGAACACTTTACTCCACAGTTATAAATTGCAGCTGCTCTAAATCACCGTTATAGATATTCACATCAACACGATGTTTTATTCCCGGCAAAGATGCTTTTTCGGTAAACTGCCAAAACAGCCAGTCGTCTTCTATTTTTTCCCTGTAGAAGTTGTAGTTCGCAATCCAGAATAAATATTCTCCAAATTCTTCTTTCAAAAAATCACCGTAATAACGTTCTCCTGTATAAATAATTGGGCGGACCTGATAGTGATTTTCAACCTTGTTCAGCCATCTTTTCAATCCTATTTTAAGACTGTCCAAAGATTGATTTTTGGGTAATCTTTCAATATCCAAAACAGGCGGAAGATCTCCTTTTTGTAATTTTACCGTTTTAATAAAAAGATTGGCCTGTTCAATAGAATTTTCATTTGGACGGTAATAGTGATAAGCTCCACGAATAATTTTATTGTCTTTAGCACCGTTCCAATTTTTTTTAAACTGTCTGTCAACCTTGTTATTGCCGGCAGTCGCACGAATAAACACAAACTGTACAGGGTATTTTTCTTCAAATATTTCTATCTCATCCCAGTCAATAATTCCCTGAAATTCAGAAACATCAATACCTACAACTTTCCCTTTGTGTTTCTCCAGAACCTGAATATTCCGAACGTCCGAAAGATGTTTATCAACTTCATCTTCGCTTAAAACCTTATCAGATTTAAATCCCAGATAATACGCAAGACCATCACGATAATGATAAATACCAAACAAAAAAAGCAAACCCAAACCTGTCACAACAGCGAATCGCAGTGCCCTGCCAAAAATGGATTTATTTGGTTTAGCTTTTCGATTGTAGGTAGTTCTTCGAGAAGTTGTTTTTCTTTTCATTCAGATAAAAACTACTTTTTGAAAAACTTATTATTTACAACAGAAAGCAAAACATAAAAAATAATAATTAATGGAATCGCAGTATAATGAAGTAATAACACCAAAATAATAGAAATCGACAGAAAGAATACCTGCATTAGGTTGTCTTTCAGATTGAATTTTTTAATTTTTAATGCAAACAAAGGAATTTCTGCATTCAGAATATAAGCGCTGCATAATGTAATCCCTAATAAAATCCACTGATTGGTTAGAATTTCAAGTATCACTAAAGAATCAGAAAATTTAATAACGAGGGGAAGGCTTAAAATAAATAAAGCATTCGCCGGAGTTGGCAGACCAATAAAAGAATCCGTTTGTCGTGTATCTATATTAAAATTCGCCAGACGATAACACGATCCTAATGTTATAATAAATCCCAAAAACGGAATAAAAGCGTTTGTTCCCATTTCATGTCCACTATTGGCAAACATGCTGTACATAACATAACCCGGCACCACTCCACTGGTCACCATATCTGCCAAAGAATCCAATTGTAAGCCCAAAGGACTCGACACATTAAAAAGTCGGGCAAAAAAACCATCAAAAAAATCAAGAAAAATTCCTAAACAAACAAAATAAAAAGCCAGCAGATAGTTGGAAGAATCATTTGTCTGAATAGCTTCTGACACATAAACAACAGCAATACAGCCACAAAAAAGGTTCAGTAACGTAATTAAATTAGGAATGTGTTTTTTAATATTCATCTTTTATAATTTTGAAAGTAACGAAAGCAAATTTAGCATAATAAGTCAATGTTATATGCGTTTTTCAGAGAGTTTTTTATTCTAAATTCCGGCTTATGTATTATTTATGAAAAGGAAGAAATAACCTCGACAAAAAATTATATTTTTGGTAAAAATTAAAACAGACTTTGGTTTGTAAAAAAATCATCCATTGAAGAAACTTTTTGTGCTTTTATTAATTGGCAGCAGCCTGACACATTATGGGCAAACTGTTAGAAAATATTCAAATGAATTTATGAATATTGGTGTCGACGCAGCTGCATTAGGAATGTCGAGTGCGTTGGTAGCTTCGACGAATGATGTGAATTCTGTTTATTGGAATCCTGCCGGTCTGACACACCTTGAAGATCATCAAATTTCCTTAATGCATGCCAGCTACTTTGCCAATATTGCCCAATACGATTATATTGGATATGCAATTCCAATTGATGACAGAAGTGCCTGGGGAATTTCAATGATCCGTTTTGGTGTAGATGATATTTTGGATACCACAGAATTAATCGATAGTCAGGGTAATATAGATTACAACAGGATTAGTTTATTTTCAACTGCTGATTATGGTTTTACTTTTTCATATGCCAGAGAATTACCAATTGAAGGTTTTCAATACGGTATCAATGCTAAAATAATCAGAAGGGTAATTGGAAAATTTGCCAATTCATGGGGATTTGGTTTTGATTTCGGATTGCAATTTGAAAGAAACGAATGGAAATTCGGCTTAATGCTTCGCGATATTACCACAACTTATAATATTTGGAATATTGACGAAGAAGAGTATAAAAAAATTGCTGATGCTATTCCCGGAGAAAATCAGGAATTACCGGAAAGTACTGAAATCACATTACCGAAAGCACAATTGGGAGTTGCCCGAAAATTTGAATTTCATAATGAAACGAGCCTTTTGGTTGCTACCAACCTCAACATGCGTTTTGAGCAAACCAACGATATTATTTCATCAAAAATTGTAAGTATAGATCCTGCAGTTGGATTTGAATTCGGATACACAGATCTTGTGTTTTTAAGAGCAGGTGCAGGTAATTTTCAAAATGTTACCCAATTAGACAATTCTGAAAAATTAAATTTCCAGCCCAATATCGGACTTGGTTTTAAATACAAGGGCATTCAGGTTGATTATGCCTTAACCGATTTAGGAAACCAGAGTACAGCGCTGTATTCTAATATATTTTCCTTAAAAGTAGATCTGGGCATCTTTAGGTAAATTTCAATTATAAAATCAAATCATGAAAGGATTATCATTTCGGAAAGCAGTTTTTATTTTACTATCTTTTTTTAGTTTAAATTCAGGGTTTGGCCAAAATTTACCTTTATCTGAGAAAGCCAGAATTAGCGTTATAACCTGTGGTTTGGGCAATGAAACCTATTCTTATTTCGGACATACTGCAATTCGTGTAAAGGATACTTTAAATAATATAGATGTCGTTTATAACTATGGCGCTTTTGATTTTAGGACTCCTAACTTTGTGGCCAAATTTGCAAAAGGAGATTTACAATACTTTGCCGTTGTTCATTCCTATACTGATTTTATAAGAGATTACACAGAAGAAAAAAGAAGTGTTTATGAGCAGCAATTATTAGTAGATCAGGATTTTAAACAGAAAATATTTGACAACCTGAATGCAAATCTGCTTACTGAAAACCGTTACTACACCTATAAATTCATAGACAAAAACTGCACCTCTATGGTAGTTGACATCATCAACAAATCATTAAATCAGGAAGTAATTACCAAAAAAGAAGATATTGACAAAACCTACAGAAGTATTTTATTCCCTTATTTTGATGGACATTTTTATGAAAAATTAGGTACCAGTATCATTTTTGGAACAAAGGTTGATCAATTTGGGACTAAGATATTTTTGCCTTTTGAATTAAAGAAAAGCCTGGAAAAATCAGTTTTTCTAAATAGGCTTCTGGCTGGCAATAGCAATACGATTTTGAATTTTGAAAAAGAAACACCCACTTCCTGGTGGAATAATATATATAGCTACATCATTTTACTGGCTCTTATCCTTTTCATCAACAAAAGATTTGTAGATAAGATTTATCTTTTCATTTTATCCGTGATGGGAATATTTTTTGTTTTTATGGGATTTTATTCGCTGCACCAGGAGTTGGCAATGAACTACAATGTACTTTTATTTAGCCCTTTTTTGCTGATTTTAATTATTTTATCAGCAGTGAATAATAAAAAAGGAACCTATCAATTGGCTCTACTGCATTTAATCTTATTAATTATATATACTTTTTTCATAATTAACAAAGCTTATTTTTTTATAATTCTACCGATAATTATAACTAGCGGAGTAGTTTTGGCAAGAGTCGCTATTCGGAATAAAAAGAGAATCCCAATAATAATTTAGTTTATTGGCCTCTGTAAAACAAAACTGTCGTAATAGTCTTGAAAGTGATGCTTAGGTCCAGAAAAATACTTCTGTGTTTGATATAATATAAGTCGTATTGCAGTTTTATCAAACTTTCTTCTATAGACTCTCCATAAGAATAATTAACCTGTGCCCATCCTGTAAGCCCGGGTTTAATTACGTGACGCGTTTCGTAAAAAGGCATAATTTCAGCAATTTCTTTCACAAAAAACGGTCTTTCAGGCCTTGGCCCAATCACAGCCATATCTCCCTTTAAAACATTGATAAACTGAGGAAATTCATCTATTCTTGTCTTACGCATGAATTTGCCAAACGGTGTAACTCTTTTATCATTCGAAGTGGCAAACACGATTCCGTTTAATTCTGAATTTTCTACCATTGTTCGAAATTTATAAATTTTAAAAACAACACCATTTTTACCCACACGTTCCTGTGTATAAAACAAGCTTCCTTTGTTCCCAATACAATTTCCAACAAATATAAAAGGGATTAATATCAGGCTAAATATTAAACCGATTACGGAAAAAGCAGAATCAAGAAACCTAACCAATAATAAGTATAATTTATTATTATTACTTCTGCTAAATGGGAAAAACCGATAAAAATCCCTTGAAATATAATGTACTGGAATTCGTTGGGTCTTACTTTCATACACCTGAGTATATTCTCTGATTATATTTCCGCATTCTAATAAATGAAGCAGCTGTTGATACACATCGGCTGTTATACCGTCTGTTTTTTGAGAAGCTATAACAATTTCAGAAACATTATTTAATTTCACAAAAGCTTCAAGTTCACCTTTATTAATTTCTTTCACATAATTACTGTGGCTATTTTCTTCTAATATGGAATCTGAATTAATAAAACCAATAATTTTATAATGAGGATCTACATTTTCCAGTCCAATAACAAGCTCTTCAACCTGATTACTGCCACATATCAAAACTACATTCTGTGAAAAACGGTTAGAGGCAAGAAAGTAGACGTAAAAAAAACGCCAAATTAGTAATGCCGAAAGGACAACAATATAAAAAATCAATATAGTTAACCTATGCTTAGGAAGTTCCGGCGATAGAACGGGTGTAAATAAGTAAATTAAAACGGTAGTTGTTGCGGTTAGAACAACACTTCTAAGAATCTGAAATTGATTGCTTGCAACTTGTAAATTATACATTTCGAAGATTGCACCGAATATATTGACATAAAAAACAAGCAAAATAATAGAGGAGCAATTACCATCCCGGAAGTTAAAATATTTGTAATCAAACATTTGCCCATACAAATACAATGCACTTACTATGAACACAGCATCAAAAAAGTGAAGCAATACCCTGCGTTCCGATATTTCGAAATGCATTTTGTTTTTCTGTAGCATATTTTAGTTCTTGGTTAAGTTTGCCTTTTTTAAATTTGGGGAATTTAAAATCACAAAAACAAATGTATTAATTAATTGGCAGAAGACATTACCTATATGTACTATTTTCCCTATTTACTGAATCATTTGCTTTAATATTAGTAACAGTAAGCAAAGTCAATGCATATACAAAAGCAGGTGCGGCAGTACGCATAGCGGCATGATTAATTGTAAGCAGCCAAAAAAAGTAAAATGATAAAAAGTAAAAATGCTGCCTATTATTAATATATGAGAAAAATGGAGTTATAAAAAGTATAATCAATCCAAATAATCCGAATAATCCGTGTTCACTTAACATTCTGGTTACTTCATTATGCGATGCAGCATCTTCGCTGATCATATTTTTTCTATTTTCTTTTCCCAGACCGGCTCCAACTCCAGTTACTGGATTATTATAGAACAAATCCATTTCAGCATTCATAATAGCTTCACGTCCGCCTAATTTGTCTTTTTTTACCCTTCCAGCTGCATCTTCGTTAGCATATCTTTTGTCTATTAGACCTGAAGTTTGAGAAGAGCTATACGTCCATACCGATAAAGCTAAAAATCCTGTCAATACTGCCACAAGGGTTAATTTAAACTTTGTCTTAATATCGGAATAAAAATAAAGTAGAATCAATAATCCTAATATCATTACAGCACCTGTTATAACTCCGCCGCGCGAAAACGTAACAATAGCCCGGTAGCTTATAAGTAATACTAAAGTGCCATTTAATAACTGCATTTTCTTTGATTTTGAAAATAAAATTAATTGAGCAAAAAACACAAACATTCCTAATCCCAATATGGTAGACACCTGATTGGGACCAAAGCCACCTGATGTTTCAAAATTGGACTGCGTACCGGTAACAACGTCCTGAACGCTAGGATTATATAAAAACAAATAAGCTGTAGTCGTAATAATAGGAAGTCCAATTAATTGAACAATGTTTTGTAAAGTAGAAAAAGAAATTTTTCTTTTATAAGTATAAATTGCTGAAATCCCCAAACAAACCGGACCCGAAATATTAAATACTACTGCTTTTTTTATATCAGTTGAAACATCAGCTAATGCGGCTGTCATTAAAATACCGGGTATCAATAATATCAGGAAAAAACCATAAATAAATGAACTCACAGAAAAGGCACTATACGCCATACCCATCAGCATAAAAAAGATGACACTCACTTTTATATATTCATTATTAAAATTTCCTCCTGTCATTCTTAAAAAAACTTCTACACCCACTAAATAGCCTGCAACTAAAAGCACTTCATTATTTTTATTTTTAGTACCAAAAACATATAAAGTTCCTAAAACGGGAATCAAAAGTGCATAAATTTTAGACAAGAAAGGAACCGCAAAAACAGCAAGGGCAATAGCTAAATGAAGTATAACAAGAGAAGTATAGGAAAACAAATTATTTTTCATTCTATTTTGAAACTTTTTTGCCAAAATTAGTCAAAGATTGCAGCCATATCAAATATTGTTCTACAATATTATTTTCACTATAATCCGTTTCTATTTTTTTATGTAGTGTTGCAGCTATCTGGTTTCGATAAGTTTCATCCCCAATAAGTTTATTTATGGCCTGAATCAGTTCTTTCACATTATTAGATTCAACTAGTATTCCTTCATTTTCAGAAATGATTATTTTATCTATTTCCCCAACATTAGTTGCAATAACAGGGAGTTGATGTTTTCCATATTCCAATAAGGCTAAAGGCAAGCCTTCTGATAAAGAAGGTAACACTCCAATATTGCATTGTTCTAAAGCAGACGAAATTTTATTTGTTGATCCGTACAAAAACACATTTTCCCCTAATTTCAAATCTTTAATCATGCTTTTTATTTCCAAAGAATAAATATCTTCAAAATCTTTTCCAAAAAGATGAAAAGTCCAGTCAGGATATTTATTAATAACTACACTTGCGGCTTCAAGTAACAATTTATGATTTTTTTGCGGTCTTAAATTGGCAACGCAAATAATTCTTTCCCCCTCATATCCGTTTAATTCAATTTTTTCTGCATCATCATTTGAAAAATCGATAAAATTCGGAAAATAAATTACTTTTGAATTTAACAAATACGTTTTAGCCCAATCTTTTAAAGCTGAATTTACAGCAATAATTCCGGTAAAAAAATAAGAAGACAATTTTAAAATTATATTTTTCCTGGACGCTAAATCCTGCGAAATTCCATAATGATCATGCCAGATTATTTTCACTTTCGGCAAGGTAAGTTTTAATAAAACAGATAAAAAAAAAGAAGAACTGTGGGCATGAATATGACTGACATTATTGCCTTTTATAAATTTCCTTAATCTGAAAATTGAAGCTAAATCAATTGCCCCATTCTTTTTTAAAAACAAATAAGAAACATTATCATTTATTTTATTCTTTAAAAGTCCTTCTTTTCTGGTTGCTATCAAACCTGAGAACTCTATTTTTTTGCTCAGAGCATTAGCATAGTTTACTGCCATACGTTCTGCTCCACCAATTTCAAGTGAATCTATAATTTGTACAATTCTCATTTCAAAAGCTTTTTTATTTCGATTTCAAAACTATCTGTTGTATATTTTTGTGACCACTCGAGTGCTCGTTTACTTTTCAAATCAAATTTCTGTCTGTGTTTCAGAATAGAAATAATCTGTTCTGTATCAGCTTCCAAATCAATCTTAAGCAATATACCCCGATTTCCGTAATCCAACATAAAAGGCACACATGAAACCGGTGTTGCTATGGGAACGCAACCCCAGAACATACCTTCGGCAATAGCTTTTGGCCAGCCTTCGCTTTTTGAGGGTAAAATAACTAAATGACTTTTCTGGCAGGCCTTTTTTACTGATTCCTTGTCCTGATTGCCATGTAAGACAATATTATTTTCCAGATAATTATTTCTTATATAGTCTTCCAGAGATGCTCTTTCGGAACCTTCTCCATATATATTCAATGTAACTTTATCATTCTCCTTAATCAACTCATGAATTAATTTTACAGCATACATTGGATTTTTACCAGAGACTAAACTCCCCACAAAAATAAAATGGATACCGGTCTCAAAATTTGTTTTCTGAATGGTTTCTTTTTCAGATTCTGAGTAGCTGGATGTAAAAAATGGTTTTATATTTTTAGATTGATTATCCCACTCCCCATAAACCAGAACCTGCATGTTACGAGTTAAAAATGTATTATTCAAAATGTATTTCTGCAATTTATAGGTCCATGGCTGTTTAGCTTTGGAATCCCAGTTTCCGGCGTATTTGGCTGTTTTTATTTTATTAGGAAATAGAACCTGAATGAAACATGCTAATAAACCCATATTGCCAGGACAGCGTAAGTGAATATGATCGGCAATTTTCATAGCAAAAAAAATCTTCCAAATTATTACAGGAAAATTAAACAAAGCAAAAAAAATCTCTTTAAAATTAATAAAACTAAAAGATGGAATTTGCCTAAAATCTATAGAATTATGGTCATAAAAGCCATCAATAGGTGTTGGACTACTATCTCCTAAAGGTGCTACAACAATTAATTTATCTACAAACTTTAGCCAAATATTTACTTCTCTGATATACGGATCGTAGCCAAAATAAAGATTATTTTTCTTTTTATGATTGACATGAGTAATTATTAGGAAATTCATTATCTAAATATTGGTTTGGTAAACAGCAAACTCCACCATCCTACTGTTCTTCCTAAGGCTTCTGTAAATGCTGCTTTTTTATTCTTCTCAGTAATAATATTGGTATACCTAATTAAGGTCAACAATATTGTAACTGTATTCCATTTAAAACGGTCTTTAATAGTAGGCTTTGGATTTTTAACTCTCCACACATACCACCCGTTTCTTACAACCATCTTTCCATATCGGTATTGGTTTGGACGACCGGACGGATTGTGAAAATGACTTAACCTCGCAGCAGTATTAAGATATAATTTTGCTGTTTTAGAAACTCTCAGAGTGAAATCAGCATCTTCATACAAACCGTACCCTTCAAAATAAGTTGAAAACGAAAAATTTTCTAAAACAGATTTTCTAAAAGATGAAACACCTCCCATCATTTGCTCTACCTGATATATTTTATTACTTGGCGGGAGAAAACCTATACTTCTTCCGTGAGAAAAAGAAGGTAAAAAACCAGGTAAGCAATCACTATCTAAATTCAGTTTTTTTCTTAAAACAAAACGACTTCCATCTTTACGTTTCCACCCGTCAAAATAAAATTCATTGATTTTAGGTGTATAATTATCTGAAACCTTCTCCCATTTTATTTCGTTAGAAATATATCCTCCTGCACCTAAAGCCTCTGGAAAAACTTCATACGTATTTAATAAATTTTCAAAATAATCTGTTTGTAAAACCGTATCATCATCCAAAAAGCAAACAATATCAATGTTTTCACTTACTTTATTTACACCAAAATTTCTCTGTTTGGTAAGGCCCCGATTTTCATCATCAACTAAATAATATTTTAAATTTTCAAATTGATTTTTCTTTATTATAATTTCAGTTTTATTATTTCGAGATCCGTCAATAATTAATATTTCATTAGGGTATAGATTTTGTTTCTGAATCGATTGCATTAATTTCAACAATGGCTCAGCACGCATATAAGTACAGATAATTAAGGAAAATTTCATAAGTCTATTTATATCTAATTCCTAAATCATTTAATTTTTTGGCATAAAAAAGTGATTTTTTAAATTGTAAGTTTTTATAGGGAAGTCTTAATAAACGATATAAAATACCAGGTTTCGATCCTTTAAAAAGGTAGAGAAAAAAATGCTTGTATTTATATTCCAATATTTGACTATTGTTAAAATGTTTTACAATTCCGTACATGATAGTTGGACTTGGAACTGGACGTACAAATTGAACCGGAGCATCCAATTCCCAAGGTTGTTTTTTTCGTTTTTTTCCAATAATTTTTGCCTGATTTCCCCAAAAGCGATATCCTCCAATGGGTGGTTTTAAATGTAGATTTGCTGAAAACGGGTTATAGATTACTATCTGACCTAACTTAAGTAAGGAGAGCCCAAAGTCACTGTCTTCTCCATAACCTCCATCAAAATTTATATCGTTTCCGATTAATTTCTTAACATATTCTCTTTTCACACAGGAGTTTGCATTACTAAAACCATGACTTGCTCCAACTTTCCATCTTAGAGTTTCTAACTTTTCTAATTTTTCTTCTAAATGTATTAATTTCTGTTGTTGATTATCTGCACGTATATCAAGTCCATTACAAGCATTAACCTTATAAGTCTGCAAAATTCTTATATGATTTTCAATAAAATCTGGCTGTATACGGATATCATCGTCACCAAAAACAATATATTCTCCTGAACATAACTCAATTGCTTCGTTACGTGCCCTGCAACTACCTTTTGTTTCTTGCCATTTTATTATCAATTGAAAAGGAAACTCTTGTTGATATAACTTGTCATCTCTTAAATTCTCAGGTGTTGCATCAACGATTACAACTTGTGAAACAGGATATGTCTGAGAGGCCAAATCTTCTAGTAATTGCAAAGTAAATTCCTGACGCATCATCGTAGGAATAATATAGCTTACTGAGGGATTTCCTTCTATTTTTAACAATTTACGTGGTTTAACTACTGGTCTTAAAAGTGTTTGCTTAACGTTTTTCTTTGCATAAAAAAATGCCTTCCATTCCTTTATTTTCCAAAATCCTTTCCGGTATAGCATGTATACAGAATGTTCAGACTTGAAATTTTTTCTAAAAAAAACATATCTGTCATTTATAGAAATATTTATAATTTCTTTATTTTTATCTTCAAACAATCCTTTTACATATAAAGGAATAGTTGCTGAATTACGCAATGCATTATATCCAAAATCTAATGCCTGCATATGAATGTTTTTATATTCGCAATCAAAGCCTTTCAATGTTTCCCAAACTAGTTTACGAACTGCAAAATGATTTGGATTAATTCTCCAGCTTACACATTCATCCAAGTCATCAAAATCATTAAGAAATATAAAAAAAACAGCCGTTTGATAAATTAATTCAGGAAATGCATTTTTATAACCCTGTTCAAATGAGCTATGCCAAATATCCCCAGCACCCCTTGCTAATAATTCTAATTTATCAAAATCAGGCTCACCACTGTAAAGAATAATTTCTCCGGTTTTTGTTACGAATTCCTGAAATTTCATCATAAATCTAAATTTATTGATTTTTAAATTGTCTGTAAAATTCAATATTCTGTCTGGCTATGCGTTTTATATCAAATGAATTTTCAACTTTTTGCCTTGCATCTTTACCAAATTGCAAACATAGCGTATGATTCTCTAAAAATTGTACTATTTTCTGCGCATACAGTTCATGGTTCTTAGGGTCAACTAAAAAACCATTCTTACCATCTTCAATCATTTCCACTGCCCATCCAATATTTGAAGCTACAATTGGTTTTTCTAATGCCATTGCTTCTAACCATGAAACAGGAAAAGCTTCGGCAAAAGACGGAAAAACACAGATTTTCGATTGCTCAATTTTTTGTTTTATTTGATCATAAGGTATACTTCCTAAATACTCAACATTCTTTATCGCTTTATCTGAGAAAATATTTTGCATCATCTGCCATGTTGAACCATTACCAGAAATAATATCCGGAACATCCCTGCCAATTAAAATTAGTCTGGCTTCAGGAAAATTTTCTACAACCTTGTTGAAAATGTGAGGTAATTCTAAAAGTCCTTTTTTTCTAATAAGACTTCCAAAATATAAAATATTCTGCCCTAGCTTTTTATTTGAATATTCTGCCTGAAATAATTGAGTATCAATCGGATTTGGAATAATTTCAAATTTTTTATTTAAACCAAAAACATAATTAGTTTTATCCGCAGTAAACTGACTAACTGATATTAGTTTGTCTGCATTTTGTAAAGCTCTTTTTTCATGAAACTTATTTATCCATTTTACAGAACGATTGTCCAAATGACAAAAGTAGGTATCTGAGCCGTGTAATCTTATGATTAACGGACAGGACTTTGGCTTTATAAATGAAGTTATTCCTGTCCAGTCTGGCACCTCAACTAAATCAATTTTTTTATCAGCATATAATCCATTAATAATTCTTTCCAACTTTTTTCTTGTAAAAAACCAGGAAAATCCTTTAAATTTTACATTTTTTATTTGTTGAATAAAAATACCTTCGTCAGTAAATGAATTGTCTTCATTTTGCCCATAAACTAAAATTCGGACCGAAATACCCTGAGCAAGCAATCCAATAGCAAGATTTTTAATGCTGGTACCAATACCTCCGGAATTTCCTGTTTTAGAATTCGGATATTCAGGAGTTAAAAAAGCTATTTTCATTTTTTCATTTATTAAAAAAATCTTTTAAAATTTTTGCTGTAAAAATTTTTGCTCCTGCATCAGTCATGTGTCCACATGAAGAAAAGTATTTATTTTCAATAACAACATTTTCGTAATTGTAAATTTCCGGATACGCTTTTTTAACCTTATCAAAATAATTCATGCCTGTAACATTTTCGCACATTGGTGTCATTACCGGAATAAAATTAATATTATTGATTTTGCAAAGGTTTTTAATTTCTTCGTAATATTTATTGTGAGGGAGAGGATTAAGATTCGCAATATTATTTTTCATATTACCGTTTTTATTTTTTACTAGGGGATAATATCCTAAATTATTTAAAGCATTTGTCTTTTTATGAACTGCAGTAAAAAAAGTTTCCCTTATGCCAATTTTGCTTTCGTATTTTATATACCTGTAAAATGGGATATAATACAGTTCATTAAAATTTTCCTGACTTGAAAAATGATCTTTTATAGTTGTTGAATTATGAATGTAAGGCAAAAATTTAGCAGCTATACCTTCCGCTTCATGCTGATTTGAAAGATTTAAATCAGTCTCAAGAATGACATTTTTGATATCATATTTTCTTTCCATCATTAATTTCAATAACAAAGAAGCTTCAAACAAATGGCCACCACTCATTCCGTAATTGAATGTTTTCAATCCCTTATCTTCGAACATTTGAGAGACAAAATGATTATTGGCTCTTGACGATCCAAGAATTATAACATCGTATTTTTGAGCTTCAGAATTAAAAACTGTTTCTATTTTTCCTCTATTTTCAGACTGCATAAAAATAACCGTATACAAACCATCAAGAACAACGGCAATCAAAATGATCAGAACAAGAATTTTAGCTATGTAAATTAAAAAATGCTTCATCAAAATTGAAAATATATAAATTCTTTATAATCTGAAAAGGTGCCAAAAGCTATGATTGCTAATAGTGCTAAAGCTACCTTAAACATACTTTTGCTCCCTGAAAGAGGTTCAATTTTAGTTCTGTTATTCCATTCAACCAAAACAAATACTCCAATCATAAGCAGTAATTCATAATTATATCGTTCATTATCCAGATATTGAAAATTAAAATCGCCATTTATAACTATTCGCTTTAAATACGAAACTGCATCTGTAATTGTTTTTGCCCTGAAAAAAACCCATGCTACACAGGTAATTAAAAAAGTGGAAAAAATAGAAATTATTACTTTTACTGAGTCGAAATTAAACCTGAGCTGGATATCCTCTATATTATTTCGATTACTGTTTGACAAAAGCAACGGTAAAAAATACATAGCATTTATAAATCCCCAGACTATATAAGTCCAATTGGCACCATGCCAAAAACCGCTAACGACAAAAATGATAAAAGTGTTTCTAATCTTCATCCAGATTCCGCCTTTACTTCCGCCTAACGGAATGTAAAGATAATCCCTAAACCAGGATGAAAGTGAAATATGCCAACGACGCCAAAACTCAGCTATATCCCTTGAAAAATAAGGATAATTGAAATTTCGAAGCAAATCTAGTCCGAACAATTTTGAAACTCCCAAAGCAATATCAGAGTATCCTGAAAAATCTCCATAAATTTGAAAAGCAAAATATATTGCTCCCAAAATCAGTGAGAATGAATTCATGGAACTATAATTATCAAAAATGGCATTAGCGTAGATTGCACAAGTATCTGCAATTACCACTTTTTTAACCAATCCCCAGATGATCTGGAAAACACCTTGTTTTGCTTTTTCAAAATCAAATTCCCTTTTTACTTTTACCTGAGGCAACAAATGAGTAGCTCTTTCTATAGGACCTGCAACTAAAAGTGGAAAGTAACTTACAAAAAGTGAATAATCCACAAAATTGTATTCAGCTTTTATTCGTTTATAATAAATATCAATTACATAGGATAATCCATGAAAAGTGTAGAATGAAATTCCGACAGGCAGAATTACATTTAACAAAATAGGACTTGCCTTTAATCCAACTGAATTTAATAAATCTGAAAATGATCCCGCAAAAAAATTATAATATTTAAAAACTCCAAGAAACCCTAAATTGACTAAAATACTAAGCCAAAACCAGAACTTTCTACTTCTTTCGGAATTGCTTTTTTCAATTTGAATTCCAGTGTAATAATCCAGAAATGTCGAAAAAACCAATAAAAACAGAAATCTCCAGTCCCAACAAGAGTAGAAATAATAACTTGCAACAATCAATAAGGCATTTTGGGTGCTTTTGGATTTATTAAACACAAACCAATACAAGAAAAAAACTATTGGTAAAAAAATAGCAAATGCTATGGAGTTAAAAAACATCTGTTGTATTTATGAAATTCAAGTTTAAAATCTTTTCTCCTCAATCAGTTTGAAATGATTTTCTACCATTTTCGGCAAAGAAAAGGAATTGACAATTAATTCCCTTGTATTAGTGGAAATCATTTTGTTTCCCAAGCAAATATTTTCAATAATATTACTTAAAGTACTGATATCTTTAGCTTCATATATAAATCCATTTACACCGTCAGTAATCACTTCCGTATTACCTCCAACATTAGTGGTAATTACGGGAACATTAGCAGCAAGACTTTCTAAAATTGACAAACTAAAACATTCCATGTGAGTAGGTTGTAGCAGATAATCGTATTGTGAAAAAATAGCATTCAAATTGGATTTATTTCCCATAAAATTGAAATTTTTCTGCAAGCCATATTGAACAATTCTTTCTGTCAACTGTACTTTAAAAGGCCCGTCCCCGTAAACATTTACTGTAATATTTTGTTTTACATTAACCGAAAGATTTCTTATTGCTTCAATTAAATCCTGTATTCCTTTTGATTCCCTAAGATGGGATGCTACTAAAAAACCTGGTTTATTAATATTTCTGTTTTCTCTGAACAAAATACTGTCGATAATAACTCCGTTATAAATAGTTTGGATTTTAAATTGCAAATGAGAGCCAAAATCTTTTAAAACAGCATTTGCTGTATAATTGGAAACTCCAACAAAGACATCAATATATCTTGAAAATAATATGCCTTTCAATTTCTTAAGTATTTTCTTTTTGAGTGGATATCCGCTTAAAGGCCTCGGATTATGATCAACGGCAATAACTTTTGCATTGGATAATTTCTTTACTATAAAGAAAAAAGGCGTACATAATTCAACAAAATGAGTAATTATGTGAGTATATTCTGATTTGTTTTCTTTACAGAAAGAAATAAAATGCTTTTCAATATTTTCTTTTTCACTACTATTAATAGTCAAATCTAAATAATAACCGTGATCTGAATGATTTGGGAAAAACCAATCTACATCAATACTATTTTCTTTGCATTTTTTATCAAAATCCCAGAAAAAATAATCCATTCCTCCCACTCTTTCCGGAAGTAATTTATAATTGCAGATAACTGCTATTTTTTGATTTAAACCCATTTCAAAAGCGTTTCAGCAATTCTTCTGCCTGTACCATTCAATGGTTGACTGACTTGTAGTTGCAACAATTGTTTTCTATTTTCTGAATCTAATTGCGGATTTTCAAGATATAAATTTATTGCTTGTATTAATTCTTCTTTCGTTTTAACAATTTTTGTTGCCTTACTATTTACAACACTTTCGATGTGAGCATAATTTAAAAATCTTTGATCATCATATAATCCATTTTTAGAATTGCCAAAAACTGTATTGATTACCGGTTTGTCAAACTGAATAAAATCCAGACTCATTGTAGATAACATATTGATATTAATATCTGAATATTCCAGCAGACTCCTCAGGTCTTTAACATCTTCTACAGAAGGAATTCTTTGCGACCACGATTCCTGATGATTTTCCCTTGATAAATTCCATCTTGGATAATTCCATTTTATAAACGGAAATTTTTTTATGTATTTAGAAAAACGATCGGGATCTTCTGCAGGGGAAGTTCTAATAATAAAATTTACATCTTTTATTTCTCCATTATTTATAGCATTTGAAATAGTTTCGATATACAATTCATCATTTTTACTTGTTGAAATATCTCCACAACTAAAGCAAATTGTTTTGAAATCTAAATTTAATTGAAATTTTGAATTGAATTCTTCCTTAGAAACTTTATAATGACTTAAAACATAAGGTTCAAACTGAGGAGTTCCAACAACTTCAATATCATTAGCTGTAACAGATGAATAAAATTGCTGCAATTCTGTTTTCATTAAATCACTCCAAACCAGATAATAATTAAAATTAGCAGCCATTCTGCCTTTTGAAGCTAGATTATCCCAACTAAAAATAAACGAAACCGTTTTAACATTAAGTTTTTCTGCCTGATAAACCAAGGGTGCAATAAATGGTGGACGCTGATGCGTAAAAAATAAGATATCAAAATTCTCTTTTTTTAATATTACTTTATAACCAATTGTTTTAGGATCGTTTTTAAAAGAAAGCTGTTGCCAGAAGTTAAATTTTTGAATCCATTTCTCTGAATGTAAAACTGAAGTTAGTTTAAAGATAAAACGGGTTGCATACCCCCGATTAGTTTTAGAAGTTGAGGTGTTCGTTCTTAAACTATCCTGAATACCAAAATTATTTCTTTGATGTAATTTAAGATGTGCTACTTCTTTTGCTTTTCTAAAAAACCATGTTTTAAACTTTTCTTCGAAAACATCCAGTTCAATTACTTTAGATTTATTTAGAAATCGAGAATAAGCGCTTGCTGGTAAACAAGAAAGGATTACTATCTCATCAAATGCTTTTTCTGCTTCAGCTAGAAAGTCACTTAATATGAAGTTTCTAAAACCAACACCATCTGTAATTACTATGCCTAGCTTTTTCATTTAATTGAAATTTTTAAAGAACTATTCTTTGTTATAATAAATAATTAAGTTTAGAGAACAAACGTTATCTCTAAATTAAATATCCCTAAATTGTTTTTGATGATTAAGTAGCCAAATATCCGAATTTTGAAGACATTCAAGAAATAATTCATTACTGTTTCCTTTTCCAAAATCATCCTCTATATTCTTTACTTTATGCGAATCAATAATTTGAAGTGCTTTTTTTATACCAATTTCAGAATAATCCGTATTAATAATATCAGCATGAATAGTCCTGTTTTGCTGGCGGGTTCCGATATTTATAATTGGAATTCCGTAGTAAGGAGCCTCTCTAATTCCTGCACTGCTGTTACCAATAATAAACTGGCTATTTTTTAATAAAGTCAAAAAATATTCAAACCGCAACGATGGAAAAATTCTAAATCTTGAACTGTCTTTCAATTTTTTGTATTCCTCAAGAATAAACTGATTTCCCAAATCATTATTTGGAAAAATAACGATGTAATTGTGTGTATCATTTAAGAGCGAATTCACAAAGTCCTCTGCATGTTGTTGCATATCCTTAATTTCGGTAGTAACAGGATGAAACATTACTATTGCATACTTTTCAAAATCAATCTTATAATATTCTTTAGCAGTTTTTAAATCCGGAAGCTGGTTTGAAAACATAATATCAACATCCGGAGAACCAATTGTAAATATGGATTCTTTTATTTCTCCCATTTGTATCAATCTCTTCTGAGCCTGATTATTGGATACAAAATGGATATGGCTCAATTTACTTACACTATGACGAATTAATTCATCAACTGTTCCTGAGACCTCTCCTCCTTCTATATGGGCTACTAAAATATTATTAAGTGAACCTACAATTGCACCTGCAAGTGTCTCAACTCTATCTCCATGCACTATTATCATATCAGGACTTATTACTTTGCAATAAGCTGAGAGTCCTTCAATAGTTTTTGCAAGAGTTAGATCCATAGTAGTTTCATGGGTATGATTCCTGAAAGTATGGATGTTTTTAAACTTACATCTTTCTATTTCAATTAATGTGTATCCGTAGAGTTCCTGCAAATGCATTCCGGTAACAAAAACCAATACTTCAAACCCCTGTTGTTTTTCAAGGATAGTAATCAATGATTTTATTTTGCTAAAATCGGCACGTGTGCCAGTAAGAAATAGTATTTTTTTCATTTAACTATTCAAAATCAGTAAAATCCAATTGCTCGTCGTTCTCAATATCTCTTGAAGCCGTTTTTCCAATTAGTTCATTGAAATGTTCTGCCAGAATCTTTCCAGTCCCGGGACGTTTTACCCAAATGTTTTCTTTGGATAATTTTTCGCCTTTTGTAATTGAAGTAATGGAGCAAACAGTTGCAAATGCAAAATCAATAGTTACCTGTTCTTCCAAAGTAGGTTTTTTAGTACCTCCTCTCATTAATGCTATTTCTGCAGACGAAATAATTAATTCCTTGCAAGCAGATTCATCCATACTGCAAACAATATCAGGACCTGAACGATGCATATGATCTGTAAAATGTCTTTCCAGAATACTGGCACCAAGAGCAACTGCTCCCAAACAAGCATTATTATTTAAGGTATGGTCACTCAAGCCAAAAACTTTATCCTGAAAAGCTTCATGTAGTTCTGTCATAGCGCCAAAACGAACTAAATGTATTGGTGTTGGATATAAGTTTGTGGTATGCAAAAGGGCTACCGGAATATTGTACTTATCAAAAATAGCAACGGCTTTCTGCACGCTTTCTATGGTATTCATTCCTGTACTTAAAATTACAGGTTTGCCAAAAGAGGCAATATGTTCTAATAACGGATAGTTATTACATTCACCAGAGCCAATTTTGTATGCCGGAATATCAAATTTCCTTAAACGTTCCGCAGCTGCACGTGAAAAGGGTGTAGATATAAAGATCATTCCTTTGCTTTCTATATAATTTTTAAGCTCAAGTTCATCATCTTCATTTAACGAGCAGCGCTCCATAATTTCATAAATAGAAACATCGGCATTTCCTGGAATCACTTTTTTTGCTGCACCACTCATTTCATCCTCTACAATATGAGTCTGATGTTTAATCACTTCAGCTCCTGACCTCTGAGCAGCATCTACCATTTCTTTAGCAACTAGTAATGAACCTTCATGGTTAATTCCAATTTCTGCAATGACTAAAGGAGGAAAATCTAATCCTATTTTTCGTCCTGCTATTTCTATGTATGGATTCATAAAATGAGTTATGTTTTTTTTAAGTTATGTTTTTTTGAAAAGATATTCTGCATAATCTAAATCTTCCTGAATATCTATATCAACATTTGCAAAAATATGATTTACTTCGAAAGGGAAAGCATTTTCTGAAATTATAATATCCCTTAAAATTAAAGAAGATTTGCTAATGTACAGCAATCCATTTTCAAAAAAAAGAGGTTCCAGATCCTGACTTCGCTGACCTATTGTATAGTTGAAAGGTTGAAATTTATTGTCTGTTATTTTTCCTAATTTTTGATGGTTTCTGGATACGGTGAATAAACTGTCATAGTTTCCATTTTGATATTCATTAAAAGATTTTTTCAACAAATCATTTGGGCGTAAAGGATTGGTAGGTTGTAACAAAATTACATTTTGAACATCTTGCTTAATTGATTCCAAAAGATGTTTCAAAGCTGAAACTGTAGGTTCCAGATCACCAGAAATACCGATAGGCCTATTCACTACTTTGGCACCGTATTCTATTGCTATTTTTTTAATTTCTTCGTCATCTGTTGAAACATAGATATCAGTAACGATTTCGCTATTTTGCTGAGCGTATAAAATAGAATGTGCTAACAAAGGAATTTTACCTAAAGGTAAAATGTTCTTTTTGGGCAGTCTTTTGGATCCGCCTCTGGCAGGAATTATGACAATTGTTTTCATCTTACACTAAAATCTAAATATTGTTTTTTGGCTGCCAATATATTTTCGTGTCCTTTAATTTTTGATAATCTGAATATTCCTTTAATGACAATCTGTTACTGTTTTTTACAATTTTTGGAATATTCATCAGAAGATCAAGCACACTTAAAACTATAACCTTTAAAGCTTTTAAATCACCTTTGCATACTTTTGTCTGCAGTTGAATCCAAATAGAATAAGCTAGCTTTTTTGGTATATATTTTATTGGAAAAAACAGAAAATACAAATACCAGCCGGAACGCAAAGATCGTCTTTGCCGAATCATATAATCCTGATTGTTTTTACGGGACTTTATATCTACTCTATGGTTTACCAAAATATCAGGCAAATAATGGATTTCCCAGTTTTTTTTTAATAACTGATAAGAAGCAAAATCTTCTTCACCATAAAAAATAAACCAAGACGGATAGTCCGGAATATCACGCCAGGCATTCATACGCCAAACATGTCCACATCCTACAAAACTTTTCATTCGATGTGATGCCTCTTCACAAACAATATTTTGCGGTTCTTTTGTATTCCAAAATATTCTAAAACCAAGTAAACCAATTTTAGAGTTTTGATGAAAAGCCTCCTCAATTATTTCTAAAGGATTTTGTGTAATAAAATGTAAATCATCATCTATTGAAATGGCAAATTCAGAAGTGACTAATTTCATCAATCTGTTTCTGCTAAAAATCAAGCCCTTACTTACATCATTTTGGATCAAATAAATTTCTGGATAATTTTCTTTAACAAAAATGACCGTTTCATCAGCTGAACCATCATCACAAATTAAACACTCTACATCTTTTCTATCCAATAAATACCGAATTTTTTGCAGTGTAAAACTTAAATCCTTTATACGGTTTTTTGTTGTAATGAGAATAGAAAACTTTTTTTTTGTTTCCATTTTAATAATTTTCAACCATGTCTTTTGGCAATCTTTTGTACTTTAGATACCATTTCATTATCCATTTAATTGAAATAATCTTAACGAATAACTTATTTTTAATGAAGTATAAAGCTGGGCTTATTTTCTTATTTTGGGAAAAATTTATTTCTAAATTTTTATTGTTGGTTTTATTTACAACCGGAATACTCATCCAGCTTTCAAGGGTATTGCCCATATGAAAAGCATGATTGTCTGATGTTGTTACACGCCAATAATCTTTTTTTAACGGTGCTTTATCAAGGTATTGCTCACTGGAACCGCCCATTTTAAATTCAATGTATGTTTTAATTTCATCAAAAATATCTCTCTTGTAAGTAGCTACAAAATGACCCGAGCCTACAATTACATTTTCACTTTCACTTATTTTAAATCCTAAATTACAGTTTAAATAATCCTTGTTATAATCTCTTACCCATCCAATGCTATCATAAAAACGAATTAAGGAATCCCTGTTTTTGACAGGAAAAAATCTAAGTTTTGAATTAAAAATTGTATCAAATAATATATTACCACAATTACTTTCGTACATTTTAAATTGAGGAACAATACCTACAACACCTGCTTTTGGGACAGATTTAAAAACATTAATCGTTTCTGTTTGCCAATTATTTAAAAACAACACATCAGAATCAGAGATTGTTACTAATTCTATATTGCTACCCGCCAAACCTTTTAGAATTGCATTGAGTTTTCCTATATTTTGAGTGTGGATGAGTTCCTGTATTTTGTTTTCCTTCAGGAGCGAATCTAAATAATCTACAACAATTATATCACTTCCGTTATTAACGACTGTTATAAAAGTTTTATCATGTACAGTTGTGAATAAAGATTGTAAACATAATTTTAAAATAGCAAAACTATCAGTAAAATATTCTTCATGATTGGGTATGTAGACAGGTATTATAATCTGATGCTTGTATCCAGCATCTTTTATAATTTCATCTTTATGTGGATTAAACCCTATTCGCATACTTAGTGATTTTAGATTTTATTTTTTTTAATAATTTTCTAAATTTTAAAAAAAAATTATCTTCCTTGATTTGATTTTTAAAAAAAAAACTATTCTGCTTAATTTTAAATTTATAGTTTATTTTTAAGGCATTGTAAACTCCATCTTTTTTCTTATTAATGTATGTCGAATTTTCAATATGGTATCTTGCAACATATAATGATTCAATAATTTTCCAGCTGTTTAACAGGCTATTTACTTTTTCAATGCTGTCTATTTCGCTTAAGTTATTATTGATTGCAATCGATTTTCTATGATATACAATCGATTTCTCTTCAAAGACTATTTTTGAGGCATTAGATATAATTCTGAAAAAAAATTCACCATCATCGTTATTTGATAAATTTTCATTCCAATGACCCGAAAAATCAATAATTTTACGAGAAACAAGATAAGCTTCAGGAGGAAAAAAGCCACCATATTTGCCAATAATATCAAAATATTCTTTAGTATCTGTAAAGTCTTTGTAGTCAGCTTTATTAGAAAATTTTATTATTTCAAGAGGTGAAATCTCAATTCTATCCCATTTACAGGTACCAATTGTAAATTCATCATTTTGGATTAATGAATTAACCTGATGTTCAATTTTTTCAGGGTGCATTAAATCATCTGAATCCAAAAATTGAATATATTTTCCTTCTGAATTGTAAAGTCCTATATTTCTTGAGGCACTGGCTCCTTTTTTCTGACAATCTTTTTTTTCTATAAATTTAAAACGGGAATCTTTTAGAAGATAACTTTCCATTATTTTTTTTGTATCATCAGTACTCCTGTCATCAATTATAATACATTCCCAATTGTGATAAGTCTGTGAAAGTACACTATCGAGTGTTTGTTGAATAATATCAGCTCTATTAAACGCGGGAATAATTATGGATACTAATGGCTGTTGCATATTAAATTTTAGATTGAATGCTGCTCTTTAAACTCATTATAATTTGTTTTAATAAAACTAAATAAGATCTAAACCAAAAGCTTTTGATATAAAAGATGGATATTTTTAAAAAAAAATAAATGTTTTTCTTATCATTTAGATAAAGACTATTCATTTCCCTTAATAGTGCTTTTTTTTGTAAAGTGTTAAAGATTCCTTTTTTGATTATTAATAAATAATGTAAAAATTCAAATGCCGCTTTATTTTTTAATTTTTGTGATTTTGTATTTCCGGATATGCTTTTATCTGAAACCCGGATATATGCTATTGCATCATTTATAGAGTACACATCTTTGAAATCTGACATTTCCAGAACAGCTAAAATATCTGTACACCAAGCTAATGGAAAGTCTTTAAGCCCTTTTTCAAGTAGTTTTTCTTTGTTAAATACATATTCACTTAATGAGGATCTTCTCTCTCTAAAAAAAAAGTCAATTGAGCTTTCAATGATTGGATTCACAAACACTTTTGAGCTCTGTTTTCCCTCTTCATCAATATTGCAACTGGCAAATCTAATTACATTATATTCTTCAGCAAAGCAGTTAATATTTTTATAAAAACTTTCAATATAATTTGTAGCCAAAACATCATCATCTCCTAGAATAATTATCCAATCTTCGTCTTCTGTCATCTGTAAACATCTTTCCCAGTGTTGGACCAATGAAATTCTGCCTAAATTTGATGGGAATTTTTTATATCTAAAATCAAATTGATTTTTATATTTTTCTATTAGGCCTGTAGGATTTTCCACACTACCATCATCTCCAATGTAAACTTTAAAGTTTTTATTGGTCTGATTTGCTAATGATTGTAAAGTACTTTCGAAAAAAGTATATTTATAATAGGGTACAATAATTGCCAACATTTACAAACTAATTAAAACTCAAAAAAAACCTTCTGATACACTTAAAAAAAAGTATAAATTCAAAATTTAACAAATAGAAAACCAACAAATTCAGCCATTCTTTAGTTTTCAATTTTCTATTTTTTTTTATTGCTATTTCATATTCCATTGCTAATTCAATCTGCTGTTTTTTATTAAATTGCTTTATCTCTTTGTAAATACATTCAGAATAGAATTTTTCACTTGCAAGATTCTTTAAATTCTGATCCAGCTTATTACCGGATATACTAAATGATGAATATCTTATAAAGAAACAGCTTTCGTTTATCGTGTAAATAGGTTTGTCATCTGCAAAGGATAACCAGGCTGCATCATCGCTATGCCAAGCTAATGGAAAATCAAAAAATTTATGTTGATTAAATTTCTTCCTTGAAAATATGTATTCTGACAGGGTACTTCTTGTTAAACCTTTAAATCTTCTGTAATACGAATCAGTAGCTTTCTCCCATAATGGATGTGTAACCAAATCACTGATTTTATTACTTTGCATATTTACAGATTTTGTTGCAAATCTAATTACATCTGCCTTTTCATTAAAGTCATCATAATTTCTATACCATGATTCTATAATTGTTTCCTCTAAAAAATCATCGTCACCAAGTATTATAATCCATTTTTCATCAGCAATTAAATCTATACAACGTTCCCATTGTTGAACCAAAGATTTTTTTCCTAAATTTTCATCAAAATGATGGTATTTAAATTTAAATTGATTTTTGTATTTGGCTAATAATTTTTCAGGATTTTCAGGACTTGCGTCATCTCCAATATATACCTGAAATCTCTGATCAGTTTGTTTCGCAAGAGAGTTTAGGGTTTCTTCAAAAAAAACAATCTTGTAATAAGGAATAACTACAGCAAGCTTCATCTTTCTATTTTTTAAAATATTCCTTATGCAAACCAGAACTGAAAAATATTATAAAAAAATCGAAAAGAAGACCAATTGATGTTCTGTTCAGTCCTAAATTTAAAATTTCTTTAAAATATTTTTTTGCATTTTTAACCTCAATCGCCTGGATGTCTTTTGGATGTAATTCAACACTAAGCGGAAGAAATTGCCTGTATTGCTTATGAAACTTAATTATTGCTTTTAACCAGTTTACATCAAGATTTCCTAATGAAAAATGTTCTATAAAAATCTGATTGGTTACCAATATTTTATATCCGGATTTTTTAAATTCAAGACAAATATTCAGATCATAATTATGAAAACCTTTAAGAGTAGTATCAAACTGAATATCTGGATTCTTCTTCATTGCCATAAAAACACCATCAATAACAGAAACTTCAATATTATCTGCTGCCTCAAAACCATAATTCCAATTGACATTTTTTTCTGTATTAAAATGTTGCATCAAATTTGCAGCTTTGTGATCGTGAGGACAATCCCACCAACCGGAAGCCATTCTGGTTTTTACTTTTGCACCAGCTAATCCTATTAGACCTGCTTCTGTTTCTTTATTGAAAATCTCTAGTAATTTTACTCCCCAATTATTGGTATGAATAATAATATCATCATGGATAAAGCATAAAAAATCAAACTTACTTCTGGTTATTCCGACATTATAGGCTTGGAATATAGAATACTCGTTTTTTGAATTATCGATAGCTATTAATTCAAAATTGCAGCCAATGGTACTTTTGATATTTTCTAATAAAATTGTATCGATTTTACTATTTCTACTGCAAATTACTATAGATATCATTTTAGATTTTATTTTAGCAAATAACCTTAATAACTTTAGCAGGAATGCCTGCTGCTACGCAGTTTGGAGGTATGTTTTTTGTTACGACTGCATTTGCTGCAATGATGCTGTTGTCTCCTATACTTACATTGTCCATTATGGCAACACCTTCACCAATCCAGACATTATTTTTTATAACAATTGGTCCTTTAGATATTAATGGCCTTAACATAGGGGACATTTTTATCATTTGTTCTGTTGTATCCCCATGATTATGATCACTTATAAAAATTCTACTTGCAAATAGGCAGTTATCACCAATAGTAATAGAATTTATACATCCAATATGAATATCAGTATTAAAATTAACATTATTGCCAATTTTTATAACCGGTATAAATTTTTGGTCACCAAATCTATCAATTGCTTCAATTCTAAACCTTTCTCCAGCTTTAAAATCATTACCTATTTCCATATACTGAGGATTATAAAAAGTAAAATCTTTCTTTAATTTAAAATTTGAACCCAAATTTTTAAATCTTTCTTTTAACTTAACTAATTCTACTTTCTTTTTAAATTCCAGTAATCTAATAAATAAATTTAATATTAGTTTCTTCATCTTCTTCTGGGTTTAGCAATCATTAATTTATTAATAGCTTCTTCCATCCTCTTTGAATCTGCACTAAACTTTTTTCTTCCTTTACTGCCTTGTATATATAAATTTGGAAGATGATGAATCAAATTATCCTCAAAATCAGATATACAAATCATTTTTTTCATTCCCCCATATAAGAAAACATCCGTGTTTACTTTACATTTTTCGCTATAAATTTTTATTCTGGATAAATTTATCCTGAATATTTTTTTTATAACTCTTTTGATGAATGAAAATAATATTGAATCTTCTTCACTTACTAATTCAGTAAATTTTGTTTTTTTTGATACTTTTAAAAGCTGTTTTTTAGTTAATATAAAAGTAGCCTGATGTACATTGTTAAAAAAAGCAAATCGTTTCCCTCCATATACTTCAACAGAATCAAAATCCCATTCAAAACCAGAATGATATCCGGGATAATAGATTTGATTATCATTCTCTTCATATTGAATTAAACCTGGCATTCTATCCTTAGGTAAAATATCCGAATATTTTAAATGATTATCAATATGCCTTTCTAAAAACAAATGATCATTTTCTCCATAGATAAAAACATCATAGTCATTTCTATTTTCCCAAATAACTAATTTACATGTTAATGGTAATAACTGATAATTATCTAATTTGATAATATTTACTTTATCAGCTCCTTTTATTTCCAAATGAATATTTGAATTTATGATAATAGTCACATCATATTTTTCAAATTTCTTGAGCTGATTAACTACTTTTTCTAAGTAATTAATCTGCTCTTCTCCGAAATTTACTAAAACAGCTAAAATTTTAGTCAACTTATTCATTATCAAATTTATATTTTTGTCCGCTAAAAACAGATTCCCCCTTATTAAAAATCACAAATGAAACCATTCCTAGTATTAATTTCAATTTAAATATTGTATTGAAATATTTAAATTTTAATAAAGGGTTTATTAAAATTTTAAATGCTGACTTATAATTTTTGTTTGATATTTTTTTTTTATATTTTGATACAAAATAATTTCCTAGATATTTTATACTATCTTTTGAAGGATTTTGATCTTTGATAAAGTAATATATTTTTCTTCTAGCGTTAACATATTCTTCCTCTTTCTTTTTATAATCAGAGGAGGACTTATTATCTAAATGCTTTCGTGAAAAAACCAAAGGCTGTTCAATTACATCAAATTTATTGTTCTTAAATAATATTCTGCAAAAAAATTCCCATTCCTGTGAAACTAATAATTCCTCGTCAAATAAATATGCTAAGTTTTGTAAAAAATTTCTTTTCCACATTGGAGCTTGGGTTAACCAAACTATACTACCATCTAAATAGTCTTGAAAAGGTTGTTGTGAATTAAGTTTAGAACTTCTTAATCCTAATATATTTTGCAAATTATTTTCAAAAACTAAAGTCTGACATACCGAAAAATCAAAATCGTTTTCAATCAAACCATTTAATTGTATTTCAATCTTGGTGGATTCCATAATATCATCACTGTCAAACCAATTCACAAATTCTCCTTTACACACTTCATAACCATAATTACGAGCAGCATTTCCTCCTTTTAAACGATTTTTAGGGCGATGATGCAACTGAAAACGGATGTCTTTTTTTAAATATTCGTTTACCACTTCAACTGTATTATCGGTTGAACCATCATCTACAATTATACATTCCCAATTTTTATAGGTTTGTGCAATGATACTATCAAGGGTCTCATTTATTAAATAAGCCCGATTATAGGTAGGAATAATTATAGAAACTAATGGATTCATAAATTTAAAAACGAAGGTTGTACTTTATAGGATTCTGACTTATTTTTTACAATCAGTTTTTTATTCAACTGATTTAAAGCTTTGAGTTTCCAAAGATTTTCTTTAATTGCTTTAAATCTAAACAACATAAGTGATTTACACAGAAACATATAGCATTTCCGATACTCTTTTTCAAAAGAATATTGATTATTAGGGTTGGAAACTTTTAAAATTATATTTCGGATATACAATTTTTTTTGATCTACGAAGTAGCTATTTTCAGAATTGTTTTCTCTATCATGATAAACTATAGAATTTGGAGAAATGCCAACTTTAAATTGATGAAATTTTATTCTGTGTATGTAATTATCATCTTCACAATAATGAAAAAAAGAAGGATTAAATCCCCCAACAATTTCTAAACATTTTCTCGAAATTAGCCAGGCTGCAGCATTTACAAATTCTGTTTTATATATTTTCTTCTGTATGGCATTTAAAAAAATATCTGAATATAAATTTTTACAATTTTTAGGATTAATATAATTTGAAAATTTATAATCCAAAGCAGTACCCTTTCCGTTTAAGTGCATGGGGCTAACAATACCAAAATCAGGCTCTTTTTGATGAGCATGAACCAAATATTTTATTGCATCAGGATCTATCCAGGCATCCTGATTTAATAAAAAAACATAATCAGCTCCAGATTCGTATGCTTTTTTAATACCAATATTATTAGCTTTACCGAAACCTAAATTCGTCTCATTTTTGATTAAAATAACTTCTGAAAATTTTTGTTTTATATAATCTCCCGATCCATCTGTAGAATTATTATCTACAACAATGGTTCTAACAGAATAAGAACTTTGCTTTAAGCTGCCAAGACAATTATCAATCCATTTCTTTGGATTATAGGTTGCAACAATTACATATACTTTCATAACAATGCTTCCAGGTATGCTGTTCCCCATTTTTGACAAGGCTCCAAATGATTACCCTCTGCCCATTCGTTCCATGCATTTATAAATATGAAATTTTCGTCTAATCCTTCAAAATTTTTATCCAAAGTTTTATTTTGATACCAAAATTTAAACAAATCTGGATTACCATCAATAAGCATTGTTGCATTCTGACCTATTCGACGAGAAGAATTATCCCACATTGGAGTTACTCCTGGATAAATTCCTTTATTAACATTTTTAAGATCAAATCTTATAAATTCTTCATAATTTACTCTTAGATCAGCAAAAGCTCTTCTTTTAGCCTGCAATTTTAATTTTTTGCGTAATTTATTCTCAATTCTCATCAGAATCTTTCTTTTTTCCAAGAGCTTTTTAAATTGAAGCATTGAATTAGAGAGTGGCTGAAACTCAATAATTGCATCAAAATCGAATTCCCTCAATTTTTCTTCATTCCATCCATTCCAACGTTCAAAGCAACCTAAATACAATTCTACGTTTTCTTTTAATGCCTCTTCCCTAAATATAGCTATAGTTTGAGCCATATCAGGAAATAAATCTGGTTTATAAAATATAAAAAAAGGCTTGCCGTTAACTTTAATATATCTTTCATCTTTAAAATAAGATATTAAAAACCTAATATGCTCTCTATCATCATCTTCAGAATAATTTTGTTCCAGCAAAACATCTTTTACTCCACCATCCCACGCCCGTGTCCAATTTTCATTAGCCCAACACATCATAAATGGAAGATTTTCTTTTGAATTTTTGAGCTTTCTATCTAATGGTTCATATAATACTCTTCTTCCATTAAACCAATAATGATAATAACAGAATCCATGTATTCCATATTCTTTTGCCATGTGTTCCTGAGCTAATCTTGCTTCCTCTAATCGCAAATCATAAAAACCTAAATCTGCAGGCAGATGTGGCTGGTAATGACCCTCAAATTTGGGTTTCGCTTTGGTAACATTAGTCCACTCCGTAAAGCCTTTTCCCCACCATTTATCATTTTCTGGAATAGGATGAAATTGAGGAAGATATATTGCTATGGGTTTTATTTTTTTTGACATGGGATTGTGGTAAAATTACTTTCCTAAAAGTTCTTTAAATGTATCATAGACAAATTCATCATTAGAATGTGTCGTTTTAAGATACATATTTGCATTCTCTCCTAATTTACTTCTGTATTTTTTATCATTATGAATATTTATAATTGCCTGAATAGTTGCTTCAATATCTAAAAAGGGTACAACTATTCCACCATTAGAATTTAATATAAAATCCTTACTTCCGCAAACCGAATCAAAACAAATTGAAGGAACATTGAATTTTGCTGCTTCAAGAATAACAAGCGGATATGGATCTTCCCTAGAAGGCAATAACAGAAGATCTATTGAATTATAAAAATTATTTAAATCTGGACTTGAAAGTTCAAAATAAACTTTATCAATTAATTTACCCTTTCTTATTTCATAATTTAATTTATCTAATTGAATTCCTGAATTTGCTCCTGCCCATCTAAAAACAATAGAGATCTCAGGATACTTAAGATATAGCTGTTTTGCAATTATAACAAACAAGTCTGCACCTTTCCGCCAATCTGTAGTACCGCAGCCTCCAACTAAAAATTCTTTTTTTATTTTTTCTTTTTTTGTATCAGGCAAATTTAAAGGGATATAATAGGGCATTGTAAAAATATCCTGCTGATCAATATCTAACATTTCACGTAAATAATCATTTACAATAGAAGATGGAACCCAAAATTTAGTTGAATTTCGTATCAGTTTCAATACATTTTGTTCATTCGAAAATGCTTTTGTGCCAATTTCCAATTCATGTATATAACTAATTATTTTTCCTTTATATTTTTTTTTTATTACTTCTATAATATCACCATTCGTAATCGTATTTGAAATAATGAAATCAAAACTATTTAAAAAAGCATGATCTTCAATGATACTCTTTTTTCTTTTTAAGAAAAATGCAAATTTGCCTTTCCTTTGCTTTTGCTTTAATAAATGAGTTGGGGCAATAGAATTGAACTCAGTTTCTAACGCTCCACCATTTTTTAAAAGAAATGTAACTTTATGTTCATTAAAACTTAAAATTAATTTAGCTAAATTTATCAACAATATTGGTGCGCCAGTCCTCGATGCATCATGAGAAATAAGTAATATTTTCATTTAAAAAAAAAATTTATTTTTTTTGATAATCTCCTTATAATTTCATTAATCAAAAGTCTTATTCTAATATTTTTAATTTCAATTTCAGAAGAGAGTTTCTTATTAATCAAATGTGTTTCTATCTCATATAACAGTGATGCATGACAGTTTTTATTATACTTGTAATTAGTTTCCTGGTCAATTAAATTTAATAACAAAGCACTGTCATAAACCTTTTTTATTCCGAAATGAGTATTTGATACCCCACCTTCATGTAATCTATAAACTGACATAACTTCATTTAAGTATTTTATATTACCATTTAGCGCAAGGATAAAAAGAAGTAATTTATCTCCACTTTGTATTTTAGAATACCATTCCGGAATTTGAACATTATTTTTAAAAACAATGCTTGCTGTAGGAATAAAGTGTTTTTCAAATAAATCTTCTATAGTGAAAACTGATTTATTTTTGTTGACATAATTATATAATTTGACATCGTTTTTAATGACTATTGCATCATGAAAACTCATTGAAAAATCAGGATTGTTTTCTAAAAAGTTAACTTGTTTTTGAAGTTTTAGTGGATCTGTCCAGTAATCATCTCCTTCACATAAAGCGATGTATTTTCCTTTTGCCTTTTTATAAAGAATTGGATATATTGCTTGACCGGTTGATTTTAAATTTGAAGTACGTAAAATAGGAACTATCCTTTTATCGATGTCAGCATATTTTCTGATAATATTAGCAGTTTCGTCAGTTGATGCATCATCATGAATAAGTATTTCAATATCAAAGTTTATTTTTTGATTTAAAAAACTTTCAATTGTTTGGCTTATATATTTTTCATGGTTATATGTTACACAGCAAACAGAAACCATAAATTTTTCATTAATCATAATGTTTTAATCATTTTAATAAGTCCTATGTTTTTTTTCTCTATCATTAAAAACCCTCTTGAATAATATAACCCTATTGCTTTCTTATTGTCTGACTGAACATCCAGATATACATATTTAAACCCTAAAGTTTTAGCTTTGTTAATGGCTTTGTCAAGCATTTTTTTGGACAGACCCAATCCTTGAAAATTTTTATCAACTGATATGTTTGTAATAAAAGAATACTCATAATTGCTATCATTGAGATATATTGCTAATAAGCCTATTAAAATATTTTCATGCCAAAATTCAAATGTCTGAGCATTATTCACAATTTTAACAGCATATTCGGAAATGTTTACATAGGTAAAAAGTGGAGGATTAAAATTTTCGGAACATTTATTCAGATGATTCTCTACATCTTTAATAGAAACCGCATTTTCGGTAAACTTATATGAGGTCATAATTGTTTAACATAATATCGATATCATTTGGACTATTAAACATCAGTACATCGATAATTGACAATCCTGGTTCAAAATCATTCCTTTTTTGAGTATAATCTGTTATTTTAAAATTTTGAAAACATAACTCTATATTACTTTTTTCATATTTTTTTTTATCGAAAAATGCTCGTCCTCCAATAGGATTAATATATTTTTTGACTCCACCAAATGAATTGCATATATTTAAAGCCCATTCATCAGGTTCTAATGGTGAATCAATGCTTATATTAAGTTCTTTAAATTTTTTAATTCTATAGCTAAATCCAATGTATTCGCATATAAAGATTAATGATTTTTGATTAAATGTCGATAAATCATTAATTTCTTCCTTAAAAATACATTCCAACAAAGAAATTGTATCGTTATAAAATGGTGCTTTTTTTTTATAATGAATTAATTGTGCTAATATTTTACTTTTCCAATTATCTTCACTTCTTATCTGTAAGTCCTTAATTGGTGTTTGTCTTGAATGTTTATGTAATGGACAATGAATGTATTGCCAACCTGTTTCTGGTTTTAATATACGATTTCTATCAATCCAACCATGTCTTATAAACTGAACATCATCTAATAATACAAATAAATCAGAATGTTTAATGAGACTAAAATATCCCAAATAAGGAAAAAAATATGGCTGCATTATCGCTAAATCCATTATGATTAATTTGCTTGTTTAAGATTATCAAACAGCTCATGTGCCTTCTTTTTAACTTCTACAATTCTTTCATCAAGGATTTTCTTAAGTTCTTCCCTTTGTTCCCAACAAAGTTTTACTTTTTCTTTCATATCGTTGATTGAGGAAGGCGATGAAACAAAATCTTCCATACCAACACTCTTAGCAAACCCAATGTTTCTATGTGAAATTCCTCCGAATCCCCTATTAATTATAACTGTCGGAACAGATTGAGAAACCGCAGCCACAAAAGCGTGAATCCTTCCGGAAACAAACATATCAAAATTCTTAATTATTGCTTTTGTTTCTCTAGGATTATATGGGCCTTTGGCACATATAACCATATCAGGATTTACTTTACCTCTTTTGATTACTATATCGTGTAATGTTTTAGCATATGGATAGTCCCTCCCATTGATAAATTTAAAAGGTTCTTTCTCAAATCCATTTTGATGTGACATAAAAAATACCCTTACATCGAATTCATTTACCATATACTCAACTAATTCTGCAAACTGAGAAAATTCATCCTCTCTTCTTGGTTCCTTATCATAGGGCCCTTCAAGCATATTAAATCCGCAAAGAACAAAACCAATAGTTTTTTTATCATCAGAAAGAATATTATCATTTTTAAGAATTTCAATAATTGAATTTTGATTTTCAGGCTCAAATAAAAATGCAGGGTCTGTAAAACTTTTTGAATTTGATATATCAAAACCGTTTTTTTCAAGTAACTCAAGCGAAGCAGATTCTCTATTCAAAACTTTAGTAAAGTTTTTATAAACCAATTGTGCAAATGGTTTGATATTTCCAGTTAAGTTAAAAGGTCCTTGAGAACCCGCAAGTAACACTGTTTTTATATTGAATAACTGAGCAACTCTCATTTTTATCAAATTTATGATAAATCTATTCTTCCCTACAGGTTCTGCATGATCTCCCCACATTTCGCCACTAAAATCACAAACCCAGTCACATTTTATTATTTCATCAATAAAAGCCGTGGTTTTAATAATGGTACCGGTTTGATTATATAGATTTCCAATTGCCAATTCCTTTAAAGCAATATCCAAATCATTTTCGGACCAATCATAATATATATCCAATGGTAAAACGGTAATTCTTTCTTTAGCAGCAAATTCTTCATTCATTTGAAATGTTGTTACAATTTCAGCATCTGGAAAAACTCGATGTAATTCTCTGATTGCAACTTCAACAATGTAGTAATTTCCAATATTACCATATTCAATTCTTCCTTTGTGAACAGAGCATAATCCTGTTAATAATATTCTCATTTTAAGCTTTTATTTATACATTTCACTATTTTTTCTAATTCTAATTTGGTAATACTATGATATAAAGGAATGCACATAATTCTTTTAGCTATACTTTCAGAAACTGACATTTCCTTATATGAAACATATGGTAATTTATTTAAAGATGGATAAAAATATCTCCGAGGGAAAATATTTTCATCATTTAATTTTTTTTGTACATGCAAAAGTTGTTTTTCTGATTCAAAAATCAAAGGATAATAACTGTAATTCCATTGAATATTATCTCTAATTCTAATTTTTTTTAAATCTAAAAAATTAATATAAAGATCATAATACTCTACTACCTTTTTCCTTTCTTCAATAATAAAATTCAGATAAGGAAGAACTGCCAATCCCATAGCTGCCTGCAATTCTGACATTTTACCATTAATTCCTAAACCATCAAAATCTAATTGACTATTATGCCCAAAATTGTGGCTGTAGTAAATTTTATGAAATAATTCCAAATCATTACAAAAAACCCCGCCACCCTCACCAGTGTGAAATAACTTTGTAGCATGAAAACTGCAAGTACTTATGTCACCATACTGAAAAACACTTTTATCCTTGTAAGTAACACCAAAACAATGGGCAGCATCATAAATAACTTTCAAATTATATTTTTTTGCTAAATTGTGGATAACTTCAATGTTACATGGATTACCAAAGACATGGGTAGCTAAAATAGCTGTAGTTTTACTTGTAATCGCTGCTTCAATTTTAGTTTCATCAATAGTTAGAAATTCAGGATGGATATCAACAAAAACTGGTGTACAATTTTCCCAGACTATTGCTGCTGTAGTAGCAACATAGCTGAAAGGAGTTGTTATTATCTCACCCTTATTACCTAATAATTTCATTGCAATTTGTAATGGCACAGTTCCGTTATTGGTAATAATTATATTTGAAATTTCTAAAAATTCCCTTAATTTTTGTTCCAGTTCCAGTACTAATTCTCCTCTGTTTGTAAGCCATTCCTTGTCCCAGGCACGTTGAATATGTTTAGTATATTCTTTAATTGGAGGTAAAAACGTTTTGGTAACATTTATCATTTTTGGGAATTTAAGATCTAAACAATTTTAGATTTGTAATTATTATTTATCATTTCAAATTTAGATTTAAGAAGAAAAGGTTCCCAAATTTCTTCCGGATGTACCACCTGAAATGTAATAATATCATTAATCCTGAGAACAGGTATTTTTGTTGCTTTTTTCCTAATTCCTAAACTCAACGAATATATCCCCTTAGAAAATTGCAAATTTTGATGAGTCACTTTAAATTCTATAATTGTATTGTGCGGATTCAAATTTAAAGATTCATCATTCCTTTGTAATACCGCAACAGACCGTTGTTCTTTATCATTAATAATAATACTGAATTCAAGGCTGTCTGCCGGCACTTTTACTTTCAGTTTAAAATATAATACAAGATTTTCTCCCCATCTAAGTTGTGGAATATTTTTCTCATAAATAGCATTAAAAATTTCTGCTTTTTCCAAAGTTAAACTTCCATCATCAAATACTGCATTAGATTCACTTTGAGCAAATCGGGTATAATACAAATCAATAGCTTTCCCTATATCACCGCCTTGAAACTCAGTTTTCCCATGTTCCATTAGTATAATTTGATTACATATCCGGGAAACCATTGGCATGCTGTGAGACACAAATATGATAGCCGTTTCAGGTAAAATTGTATCAATTGTTTTAAAGCATTTCAAAACAAACCCTAAATCCCCAACTGCTAATACTTCGTCAATGATTAATACATCAGGTTTCATCTGAGCTGCAACAGCAAACCCTAAACGCACCTTCATACCACTACTGTAGTTTTGTACAGGCATATCAATAAATTCCCTTATCTCTGCAAAATCGATAATTTCTTCAATTTTAGAATTAATTTCGCTTTTAGTAAATCCCAAAACTGCACCATTATTATAAATATTTTCCCTACCAGATAAGATTGGGTTAAAACCAGCTCCAAGCTCAATTAATGCACCTACTCGTCCTTTAATTGTAACTTTTCCTTCATCTGGATTAATGAGCCCGTTTAATATTTTTAACAAAGTTGATTTTCCTGCTCCATTATGACCAATCAAACCTAAACATTCTCCTCGACGTAATTCAAAATTTATATCTTTTACAGCCCAAAATTCATCTGGGCGTAAAAACCTTTGTTTTTTATTTCCCAATAAATTGTTGCACAAGTCTTTAATTCCATACCATAAACTAGTCTTAAGGTCTTTGCAAAACTTTTTGGAAAGATGTTCTACTTTTACCAATATTTCATTATCCTTCATCTTTTTCATGCGCTCATTCGTTCGACAATAATAGGAATTGAAATTCTATAAAATACCAATCCTAAAAAAAATAAAGGAATACACAATAACATTATACCCATGTAGTAGATGCTGTATTCTGAATTTTGCCCAACTAACAAATCTCTGGATGTTAAAATCAGTGGAGTAAGGGGATTTATTTCCATAACCGTTTTCATAATACCTACTTTAGGAATTCCATATACAACTGGTGTTGCATACATTAAAAAACCCAACCCCATGCTGATAATTTTTCCAACATCATTATATAACATTCCCACAGGAGTAATGAATAAACCAATCGTTGTCCCAAAAAAAACAATACTTAAAAAAACTAATGGAAAAAGAAGAATAGAAAAACTGAAATCAACTCCATAAGCTAATAAAAAAAACAGCAATAATGCTATTTTCATCAAACTACTTAACAATAATTTATATATGCCTGAAACAATTAAAGCTTCTTTAGGAAAATTAATTTTAGAGAGTATACCTCTTGCTGCATTAGTATTCATCATTGGGGCATTTATAGATTCTGTTATGATAGACCACAGCAAAGTGCCTGAAAATACATAAACAGGATATGGGACACCTGTATCAGTAACCGAAATTGTTCCTGATTTACTTAAAATTACCCAAACCAAAGCTGTAGTTAATGGAGTAATAAAAGCCCAAACTACACCAAAATATGATTGCCTATATTGTGCCTTGATATCACGTATTGCAAGTTGTTGGGCTAAAAAACGAGAAACAAAAATATCCTTAATACTTTCTTTTATCAGTTTAGTAATATTACTTTTACTTTCCTTTTGATAAACCGTAGTTTTTAATTCCATTTATTTAAAATAGTATAAATATATTTAAGATATTGACGACAATTATAAAAAGATCTTTATCAAGTACCTTCTAATCAACAAGCATAAAATCACTTATCCAAAACCTCAAAAGTAGAATTCATACTTTTAAATTCGGGAACAATTTTTTTCATTTTAGTCACAATATCATCATTATCATAGAAGTTTGCAATACTGATTAATTGCTCAACCTCAGTATGAAGATTTTCATATTCGTCCTGAATTTCCTGTGCAATCATTATTTTGTTATGATACGTAGGTAGTGTTTTAGAAGTATCATTTAATAATTCCTCATATAATTTTTCACCAGGTCGCAAACCAACTATCTTTATTTTTATTTCTTTATCCGGAATAAATCCTGCCAGTTTGATCATCTTTTTGGCCAGATCAATTATCTTGACAGGTTTCCCCATATCGAAAATATAAATCTCTCCTCCGTTACCCATTGCGCCAGCCTCCAATACTAATTGACAAGCTTCCGGAATGGTCATGAAATAGCGAATAATATCCTGATGTGTAATAGTAACGGGACCTCCTTCTGCAATTTGTTTGGTAAACAAAGGAACTACCGAACCATTTGAACCTAAAACATTTCCAAATCGGGTAGTGATGAATTTTGTTGATTTTTCTGTTTTGTCGTTTTGATTTTTCAGAAATAAAGACTGCACATATTTCTCTGCAATTCTTTTACTCGCCCCCATAACATTGCTTGGGTTAACCGCTTTATCTGTAGAAACCATCACAAATTTCTTTACTTTATACTTACATGACAAATCTGCCAGGTTTTTGGTTCCCTTTACATTCGTTAATATTGCCTGAGAAGGATTTTCTTCCATCAAAGGTACATGCTTATATGCCGCTGCATGAAAAACAACTTGTGGATTATAATCTTTAAATACCTTTTCTAATGCTGTCTTACTTTTTACATCTGCAATAACAGCTCTAATTTTAGTATTGGAATCCAATGCCAAGGTTTCTAAACACAAATGATGCAACGGTGTTTCTGCATGATCCAAAATAACAATCATCTTTGGATCAAATCCTAATACTTGCCTGGTTATTTCACTTCCTATAGATCCTGCCGCCCCCGTAATAAGAATAACTTTATCTTTTAATTGCTTTGAAATGGATTTACTGTCTAATACTATTGGTTTTCTTTCCAGTAAATCTTCAATCTGAATATTTTTTACTTTTTGAGATATTTCTTTCTGATTTTCCCAATCTGAAATTAGCGGTACAGTGTAAACTCTGTAGTTAAATTCCAAACACTGATCTACTATCGTTAACTGATCTTCTTTTGACAAACTTTTATCAGCTATAATAACTCCCTCAGCTGCAACTGAACGCATTAATGCAGGCAGTTTTTTCTTTTGGATTAATATTGGCAGATCCAACATTCTTTTAGAGGCATTCTGACTGTTTTTATCCACAAAACCAACAATTTTAAAACGGGATGGTGTTTCAAATTTCAAAGCATTAGCAACTGAAATAGCGTTAGCATCAGTACCATAAATTACGGTTCTTATTAATTTTGAATTCGTTTTTTCTGAGAAATAAATTTCAAATGTCTGCTTTACAATAACACGATATAAAAACAATCCACAAAATGAAAGCACCAGATTGATAAAAAGTGCCGTATTTAGAAAAGCTTTATGACCGGCATACAATTCAAATATTAAATTGAAAAACAGGAAAAAAACCAAAACCGACATTTGTGAAAATAAAAGCTTGATGGCATCTATGTAGGAAGAATGCCTGATAATTCCGGAATAAGTCCTGAACAACCAAAAGAAAAAGACATTGACAAAAATCAAACTTCCAACAAAATAAAAATGATGGGATGTAATTATATACCCTAATGCCGTTCCTTCAAACAGCATATAAGTAAATGAGAATGAAAAAACCAATACCATTACATCAATGGCGACAATAATCCATCTGGGAAGATAACTAAGATTATTAATATTTGCCCTTAAATTTCTTGGTGAAAAAAAATTATAAAATAAGGATCGTATTTTATTTGGTTCGTTTGTATTCAATTTGATTTAGTTTTGTAAAATTTGTATGATAAGCAAAAATACAAATTAAAGTTTCCCAAAAATTATTTCTTTACTTGAAATTAAATTTTAACACCTTTTTTCTTTTGTTTTAGAAAATCGATTAAGTAAGATCCATATCCGGATTTTATCAACGGTAATGCAATTTCCTCTAACTGAGTATCATTGATAAATCCTTGTCTCCAGGCAATTTCCTCAATACATCCTACTTTCAAACCTTGTCTCTCTTCCAGCACCTGAACAAACTGGCCTGCCTGCATTAAACTATTAAAAGTACCAGTATCCAGCCATGCAGTACCTCTGCTTAGTATTCCAACTTTTAGAGCTTGTTTTTTTAAATAAACTTTATTGACATCTGTTATTTCATATTCTCCACGTTCGCTTGGTTTGATGTTTTTAGCAATTTCCACAACCGAATTATCATAAAAATATAAGCCCGGAACCGCAAAATTGGATTTTGGAATTGCAGGCTTTTCTTCAATTGATATCGCTTTTAAATTTTCATCAAACTCAACCACTCCATAACGTTCCGGATCAGAAACATGATAGGCAAAAACGACACCACCAATTGGTTTTGTATTTGCCTTTAAAAGTTCCTGCATATTAGATCCAAAAAATATATTATCCCCCAATATCAATGCTACATCATCACCACCAATAAATTCTTCGCCAATCACAAAGGCCTGAGCCAGACCATTTGGAATAGCTTGTTCCGCATAACTGAATTTACATCCTAATGCTGACCCGTCACCCAGTAATTTCTTGAAATTTGGTAAGTCATGGGGAGTAGAGATAATCAATATTTCATTTATTCCCGCCATCATCAAAGTTGATAACGGATAATAAATCATTGGTTTATCATATACCGGCATCATTTGCTTACTCATTGCAAGCGTTAATGGATGTAAACGCGTACCAGAACCTCCGGCTAATATAATTCCTTTCATGTTTTAGATTTTAGATTTTTAGATGTCAGCTTTTTAGATATTATATTTTAGATTGCTCTTAAAATCATCAAAATCTGATCTAAAATACTTAGATGAATATTTTTTTTAAACTTTCTTTATAATCAGGCACATCTAAATTATAAATTGTTTTTATTTTTTGCTTATTTAATAATGAAAACTCAGGACGTTTAGCAGGAGTCGGGTATGATGCTGAAGGTATTCCTGCAACTTCACAAGTATACCCTCCCAATTCTTTTATGCTCAACGCAAATTCATACCAACTTATTTCACCTTCGTTTGAATAATTGTAAATTCCGGATATCCATTTTTGAGATTCCAAAATATCCATCATGGCTTTTGCCAAATCTGCTGCATAAGTAGGAGAACCTGTTTGATCATTGACAACGTTAAGAGATTCTCTTTCCTGCATTAAACGCTGCATCGTTTTGACAAAATTATTTCCAAACTTACTATATACCCAGGATGTTCTGATTATAATAGAATTTGGATTTTCATTAATGCATGCCACTTCACCAGCTCGTTTACTGGCTCCATAAACATTTATGGGATTTGTCTCAGCTTTTTCATTTAAAGCTATTGATGAAGTTCCGTCAAATACATAATCAGTTGAAATATGTATCAATTTAACATTATTCTCTTTAGAATATCTTGCAATCAATTCAACCGCCAGATGATTAATAATGTAGGCTAGGTCTTTTTCAGACTCAGCCTTATCAACTGCAGTATATGCGCCACAGCTTAAAATTATATCAGGTTGGATTAAAGCTAATTGTTTTTCCAGACTTTCCAAATCATCTAAAGTAATTTGTGTTCTATCTGCGAAAAACCAGTCATATTGAGCATAATTAGGAGATAAAACAGAAAGTTCTGACCCTAGCTGACCACTTGCACCTGTTACCAATATTTTTTTCATACTAATTACTATTTGCTTTTAATGAAATATTCTATTGCACACTTTTTATTTAATCTGGAATCGCGAGTTCATTAAAATAAACTATTACAATTTTCAATAAATGGAAGTATCTTATCTTTTTCAGAAACTATTGCATCTTCAAGGTTCATACCCCAATCGATATTTAATGATGTATCATCAAATCTAATTCCGCCTTCAGAATCTTTATTATAAAACTGATCACATTTATATATCACCGAAGCAGTGTCACTTATAACTGAAAATCCATGGGCAAAACCTTGTGGTACCAACAGTTGTTTTTTATTTTCTGCAGAAAGCAGTATACTAAATGCTTTTCCGTAAGTTGGAGAATCTTTTCTTAGATCTACAGCTACATCAATAATTTCTCCCTCTAATACACGAACCAGCTTAGTTTGTGCAAATGGTGGATTTTGATAATGTAGTCCTCTCAAAGTACCCTTTTTTGAAAATGACTGATTGTCCTGAACAAAATCAATATCAATACCTAAATTTTCAAATTTAGTTTTGCTGTAAGATTCAAAGAAATAGCCTCTTTCGTCACCAAAAACTGATGGTTCAACTATTACTAAATTTTTTATAAATGTTTTTTCAATTTTCATATTAAAAATGTAATTCTATTTAGTATTCAAAAAAAGTATCAATTACCTGTTTAATTCTTTGCTTGTCTGCTTTTGTAATTCCTGATCCTGAAGGCAAACACAAGCCTTTATCAAATAAATCTTCGGACAAATTATTTCCATAATAGGGATAGTTTTTAAAAACAGGCTGTAGATGCATTGGTTTCCATATTGGACGACATTCTATATCTGCATTTTCGAAAGCTAACCTTAAGTTTTCCCTATTTATATTTTTTCTGACATTAGAACTCACTAAAATCGTACTTAACCAATAATTAGGTAAACAGCTGCCATCAGTCCCCTGAAAAAGTTGTACCTCTTCAATGTCATTAAAAATTATCTTATAAAAATCATTTATTTCTCTTCGGGCATCAATATTTTTATTCAAAATTTCCATTTGTCCAAGACCTATTCCTGCACAGATATTACTCATTCTGTAATTGTAACCTATCTGACTATGCTGGTAATGTACAGCTTCATCCTTCGATTGAGTCGCATAAAAAACAGCCATTTCTTTTAAATCTTTTGAATTAGAAATTAAAGCGCCTCCACTAGAGGTTGTAATGATTTTATTTCCATTGAAAGAGAAAATTCCAAAAGTCCCAAAGGTCCCACATTTTTTACCTTTATATGAACTTCCGAGAGCTTCAGCACTATCTTCTATCACAGGTATTCCATATCGATCTGCAACTGCATTAACTTCATCTACTTTGTATGGATTTCCATACAAGTGAACTGCTATGATTGCTTTGGGGAGTTTGCCGTTTTTGATTCTGTCCTGAATTGCAATTTCTAGATGTAAAGGACAAATATTCCATGTCTCAGGTTCACTATCTACAAAAACAGGTATAGCACCCTGATACAATATTGGATTTGCTGAAGCAGAAAATGTTAAACTTTGACAAATTACTTCATCATCTGCTTCTACTCCTAATAAAATTAATGCTAAATGAATTGCTGATGTACCGGAATTCAAAGCCGCTATAAATGATTTCTTTGCAAGATAAGTCTCTAATGCCTTTTCAAAATCATCAACATTAGGTCCACCTGAAGTTATCCAGTTTTCTTCAAGAGCTTTCTGAATATATTTTTGTTCCAAACCACTTTGTAGTGACATGGATAAAAAAATTCTTTTATTATCCATTAATTTTCCAGTAATCAGAATTGTAACGAACATCATCATCGCCAACATTGGTTAATGGCAAAGTTGAAAATGACAGTAATTTTGAGTTTGTATCTAAAGCCTCGATGGCATTTGCATATCCTGCAGGAATATGCACTATTTTACTTTCTGAAGCAGTAACAGTTATAGTTTCAATATTCAAATCTTTTGACGGATTCTCCCAGTTATCAATTTTTACGAAATGAATTTTGAAAGATCCATTCAAACAATAGAAATTTTTAGCATCCAATTTATGCCCTTGCCAGGCTCGAATAGGATTTATATCAGAATTGCTAATGATATAAAATCTTTCTATATCCTTAAAACTAAAATCATTTACAAATGAAATAGTTCCACGATGATCGGAAAAATTTCCGCCCTGAATTATTTTAGGATTCATAAATCTAATTTTAAATTAATTCTTTTCAAAAGGTAAAATTTTAAAGCATAGATTAAAGTAACAGGAAGAATAACCATAAAGAATAGTAATGCATCCGGAATTTTATTGTACAGAAAAATCACCATGCCTGAAATTAGAACCTGTGCTATTGCATAATATAGTGCAACCAATCGGTGTTGAATTTTATACTCATTGCTTAAAATCTGGTAAAAATGCAAACGATGTGCTTCAAAAATATTTTGTTTTAGATATAAACGGTGCAAAATAGTACAAACAGCATCCACACCATAAACAGTCAAAAACAAAAGCCATATCAAAGAATTAGTCACTAATATAAGTTTTAAAATTAGATAGATAATCCAAAAGGCAATTGCTATACTACCAACATCACCTGCAAAACATTTCGCTTTTTTTCTGTAATTAAAGAACAGAAAAGCCGCGCTGGCAATCATTGCATATTTTATAAAATCTCCATTAATAAATAGTTGAACATTTTTATTTACATATAACAAAGATCCCATTACTACCAAGGTATACAAACCAGTTATACCGTTTATCCCATCCATAAAATTATAGGCATTAATGATACCTATAGAAAACACATACGCTAAAATGATCGCAAAAAGTGGAAATAGATTGAAAACATCAAGATCATAAAAAATTAATGTAATTGCCAAAAAATGGATTGAAATTCGAATTTTATTGGATAAATTTTGAATATCATCCCAAAAACTAACCAAACTTACTAATGTAATTCCAGTAAAGAAAAAATAATTGTACTGATAATGTTGAATAAAATAAATCAATGCAGAAAACCAAAAAACAACTCCTCCTCCACGTAAAGTAATTTCTGTATGAGAGCTTCTTTCATTTGGCTTATCTATAATATTAAACTTGTTAGCTACCTTAAAATAAAACAACATTAAAATCATCAAAATCAGTAATAATATGATATAATTCATTATTTAATATTTTTTTTTGTAATGTAATCCATCTTATAGTTATTTATCAGTTTTGTTCAACTGCATTATTTGTATATCATTAGTGTAAATATGAAATAATATTATCAAATTGGTAATTCGCACGCTTACAATCATTTAACAAAGTCAATTATTCCAAATTCAAAAGGTGAAGTGTTAAGGTATCTTTGTTTTTTATCTAAATCAAGACTCAAAAATATTTTTATAAGGTATAAATTTTGATTTCTTATCATTTTGGATATTATAATCTTTATTTAGGGCAATTAAGAATGTAGAGAAATAAAATATATAAAAAAAAGAAAAAAGAAAAATTCTTGTCCGTTTCGTTTCCAAAAAAATTAAATCAGTAACTACAATGATTTCAAATATTCTGAAATAGGTATAAATACGACTTAAATCATCCAACGGCGAAAGTATATTGATTAACACAACTGATAAAAAATATAAAGCTGATACATATTTTTGGTAAGGGTATACTCTCTTAATTTTATTGAAATAAAATAAAACAAGTAATGATACAGAATTTAAGGCAATTATCTTAAGAAGATTAACAGGAATTCGTTGATTTGAGAAATAAAAACTATATCTGGTATTTTCGAACAATATAGCAAAAATTCTAATAAAATCAAATATTGACATCACTACAGATACAAACAATAAAATAAAAATATGTTCCGCTTTTATTTTATCTGCAATCTTAGCTACTAATAGAAATACCATAAAAGGAATTATACAAGTATAATGAATTGATATTCCAACAATCATTAAGATAAAAAAAATATAATATTTTTTATGTATTAAATAATACAAAGCATAAAAACTAACTGCTACCGAAAAAGACTGCCTGACTAAGTTTAAAGATGATAAAAATAAAGTAGGAATCAATATATAAAATAGAAATGCAATATTTGGATGTCTACTATATTTTTTTATTCCTAAATAAACAAAAAAGTAGGTAAAAAAAGAAAAAAATAAAAAAAGAAATTGAGTACTTAATTTAAAGCTTCTGAAAAATTGCATTATGGCAACGAAACCAAACTCGAAATCATTGTCTCTCGTTTTATGAAGATACCAGTTAACATAACTATCGTAGTCACCTCCAACTTTATAACGTAGACCTCCTAACAAAACTATCACTATTAATACTACTAAACCTAATGACTTTTCTCTATTTGGATAAAAATATCCTAATAAAAACAAAGCAGAAATAAATACAGCTAAAATGATATAAAAAAACATTGTTTTGTCTAAATTTTATCTTTTATGAAGATTTATCTTCATACTTTAATAATAAATCACTAGAATATTCGCATTATAACCTTGTAATTCGTGTAATATGAACTGATTTTCATTTTTATAGAATATTCTACATTTTTTTAAAAGATTCAAAAGTCTTCATCAGTCCTTCCTCAGATGAAACTGGTAAATTTTTTCCAATTGCTTTTACAATCTTCTCATTGCTCACAGCATAATCCTCAGTTAGCTTTTGCAAACGTTCTGAATTAAATGGCAAATGAAAAATATCCCCAAATTTAGCTCCTCCTCTTATCCAATAAACAGGGATAGCCCAAATACTACTTTTTTTGTCTAAACTATTACCTAATAACTCAATCAATTTATTTGTAGATAACGACATATCATCAGCTACTTGATAAACTCCCGATGGAATAGAAATATTCTCTAACATTTCTTTAATCACAAAACAAAGATTTTCGATACTCAAAAAAGATCGTTGATTTTCAAAGGCGCCTAGCGGCCATGGTAACCCTTTGGCAACCAATCGATACAATAAATTGAGATTCCCTTTGTTTCCAGGACCGTGAATCATACAGGGTCTTAGGATATAAACTCTTTTCCCTTCGGGTAATTGCTGACTTAGAATGTATTCCTCCGCTTGATGCTTAGCAATGCCATAATGGGTTTTAGGATTTGGATTTGAGTTCTCGGTCAATATTCCTTTTACTTCATCTGCCACTGCTTTTACAGTACTCATAAAAATAAAAACAGTCAATTTTGAAATTAAGAAAGCCTCAAATATCTGTTTCGTCAGCTCAAAATTTGCTTCGTAATATTCTGATGGCTGTGATACTTTTTTTATATCGTGGGCTTTTCCTGCAAGATGAATGATAGCATCTCCTTTGATTTTAAATTGAGTTTCGGGCAAATAACGAACACTCATTGCATTTATTTCATAAGAGGTTTTTAAATAATTTTTAAGATTTGTTCCCACAAATCCTGTAGCTCCCGTTATTGTGATCTTTTTCATCATCTCGAGAATTTAAAATAAATATAACTATATACTTTAAATGGTAAAATCCGTAATGGAATTTTAAAAAATAAAACTTTCAAATATTCAAAATGATTAAAGAAGCCTAATTTTAAAAACTTTCGATAAAGTTTACTTTCATTAACTGCGTACCTCATACCCCACCTTCTCTTAATAGCTTCCGACAAATTCTCTCCAAGTCTAAAATACAGCACATTCTCTTTAACATTGCCAAACATAAATCCAGCCAAGTAGGCCCTAACAAAAAAATCATAATCTTCTGGAAAGATATTAACATCATATCCTTTTAAAAAATCAAAAGCTTCTTTTTTAAATACAATAGTTGGATGTGAAAATGGGCTTCTAAATTTCATAAATTTCACAATTTCTTTATGGAATAGAGGCACTTCTCTAATAGATACAACATCTTTAATATCTTTCGAAAATTCAACTATTTGCCCTCCAACAATATCTAAACTATTATTTATTAAATAATTTATCTGTATTTCAAATCGATTCTTAAAACAAATATCGTCAGAATCCATTCTTGCAACAATTGGATTTCTAACTACTCGCATTCCTTCATTCAAAGCATTAGCCAAACCTCCATTTTTAGGTAGAGACACTACAGTAAAAATATGTGGATACTTAATTTCATAATCATTAATAACATTATTCAATCCTTTTGTCAATTTACCATCCTTAACAAGTACGATCTCATTTGGAATCAACGTTTGGTTAATAATTGATTCTATAGATCTTCTCAGGAAATCTGGTTTTTCTTTATAATATACAGACATTAACACTGAAAATTCAAAAACTTTTTTTGACATTTATTTAAATTAAAATTGGAAACTTAAAATCAAGAATAAAAAGTAATAATCTCAACAAATTTATTTATTTGAATTTGAGGATTAAATTTGTCAATTTGATATTTAATATTATCTCTAAAGTCATCAGAATTAGTAATTAATTTCTTTAAATTATCAGCTAAAAGTACAGTATCATTTGGATCTTGAACAATTCCAGCTTCTCCAACGACTTCTGGTAAAGACGAAATATTAGATACAATTGATATTTTATCAAAATACATCGCTTCTAAAGGCGGAATTCCAAAACCTTCATATTTACTTAAGTAAATCATACCGGTACAATTCTCAATTACTTTATTTTTGTCAACATCGCTAAGATACCCCATTAGTTCAACCTTTTCTTCTAATCCTAAATCCTTTATCAAGGAAATTATTGTATTATAGTTCCATCCAAACTGCCCAACTATTTTATATTTATAAAAATCAAACTCTTTGTTTTTATTCAAAAAATTATTAAAACCAATAATCATATTTTCAATATTTTTACCGGGTTCAATAGTGCAAACTGTTACAAAGTAGGGCTCCGAAATAGATTCAGAAGAAAACTTAAACTCTGGAATAAAATTATAAATGACTTTAATTTTTGATGATTCTATATTTGTAATTTCAACGATATCAAGTTTAGAAAACTCAGAAACCGTAATAATTAGATCGCTTTTTTGTGCTGCCTTCCTAGACAATCCTTTTATATAGAGACTGCGAAAAAAAGAGTATTTATTTTCAACTCTAAACGGTATCATATCATGTATACTCGAGATCAAAACATTTTTTTTGTTTAAAAGTTTTGCCCAAAGTGGGATTGATGGTGTTGGTGAAAAAAAAACATTTTTTCCTTTCATCAAATAAAAAGGCAGAATTAATTGTTCGAATAGAATTCTAACAAGGAAATTATGTACATAAGGAAATTTAACAACTGTTGTTTTAATATTTACATTTATTTCAAATAAACTCAAGCAATCAACTTTTCTATTTGACAATAAAATTATCTCATCAAATTTATTCCATTTTTCATCATCAAAATCAATATTACTAATTATCCTTTTAAAAAAATAACCAACTCCAGCAAGTTTGTTCGAATTAAAATTAATTAAATTAATATACAACTTCATAATCTATTATTAGTTAGTTTACCAAAATATACATCAAAATGTTTTCTTGAAATTTCTTCCCATGAAAACAGATCCATTAATTCTGATACATTTTTATCTGTACAAACATTCCCATTTAATAACTTTGCAATTATTTTTTCAGCCTCATCTTCGTTATGCACGAGATAACAATATTTTTCAAAAAAATCGTTAATCTCCTTTTCATCAGAATATGTAGTAACAATTACACAGCCATTTAGGGCTGCTGCCATTAGTGACCCCCTTCTAGAGGAAACACCATCCGGAAATGGAAGATATACAATTTTACAATCTGATAAATTATCTGCTGTTTCTTTTACAGATCCATTTAATAAATAACCTATACATGCAGATTCATTTTGTAATTCTTCTAAATAAGATTGATATCTTACCAGATTTTGACCAATAATAGCACATTTTTTTCTATCACAAAATTGATTAGCTACGGCTATAAAAGATTCTAGCCCTTTTATAGGACGTATATGTCCAAAATAGGCTAAATCAATTTTCCTTTCTAATATATTATTTTCACAATTCTTAGATCTTGGAATATTGCTGCCAATATTAATTATAAATGTTTCTTTCCTATTTAGAATTGGAAGTTTTTTAAGATAAACATACTCCGTCTCGTTTGTAACTATTATTTTTTTACTAAAAAAAAGTAATAACATTGTAAACATTTTTGCTTTAAAAGTCCTGTTTGACAATTCATGTATAGTAACAATTATTTTTTTCTTTGGCAAAAAGGCTACTAATAACAACGGTAAAAAACTGTACCCATATCCTTCTGTAGGATACTGGATATGTATTAAATCTGCTTTTTTAGACTTAATTTCTTTAAGGTAAAGAAACAAGCTACTAAGACTCCAATTTTTTTTGTAAAACAGTTCAAATAAACCACCGTGCTTTTTAAGAGCATTAAATAATCTCTCCGAATAATCTCCAACTCCGCAAACATCCGGCGGATAAGATCCGGTAATAAATAATATTTTTTTTTCAATTATCATTGACTCGTGTAAAGCTTATAAGGGATGTATAATTCAGGATACGCATTTAAAGAACTTAACAATTGGAAAAAACCATAAAACAATAGAATACCAAGAAATATAAATTTTGTTCTAACCTCAGTGTAACTCCAAAAGCGACCAATTAAAGCAATTTCTATAAATGTAAAATAGGTGGAAATCATTTGAAATATTGGAGAACCATTTAGCAATAAATAAAAACTGAAGCCTACAATATAAATATTAAAAAAATAATCCGAAATAGGATCTAAAACACCTTTGTTTTTCTTTATAACTAACAAATAAAATATTACAAAAACACTTCGCTTAATTACAGACAAAGTCATTAAAATAACAGGATTCGTATTTTCCGGAATTACATTCTCATTATTATCGGAATAGTATAGCATTTTTTCAACAATTGGATTAGCACTAAATGATGATAATAATTCTCCTAAAAATCCAATCATTTTAAATGGCAATTGAGGTATTCCTAACAATAAACAACAAATTAACATTATCAAAATTTGTTTCGTTGAAAATCTTTTACGAGGAATAAACCAAGTAAATAAAAGCATAATTGATGTACGATGAAACAAAAAAGCAATTGTCTGCCAAAAAGCAAATTTTTTAAAATTTTTATTGTACACAAAGTAAAAGACAAATAGGCCAGCACCTAAGGAAATAATTCTCCTATTACTACCCATAAACTGAGCTACAAAAAAAGCATTATAAAAAATAAATAAAGAAATATTTGGATTTAAAGAATATTTCTTTAAAAACAAAAAAACTATTCCAACAGCAATAAAACTATCAATTAATAAAAATAGTGTATAATCATTTGTAAATAGCTTAACCAAACCATTGAGCATCACATAACCCAAATCAAACGAATATACATTAAGCAAAAAAGTCCAATTTAACTCTAACGTGTCAAATAATTCTTTATAAGAAAACCAATCAGTACCGGTCTCCCATCTTAATCCAGTAAAAAAAATTAATATAATTACAGACAATACTAAAAATATCCATTTATATCGACTAAAATCTTTAGTTGTCTCGATAACCGAAATAAAAAAAAAATATACGTAAAATAAAAGGTAAATTATTCCATCTGTGAATAACTTATTTACTAATTCAATCATTCTACTCCTAAAGTTTTCTTGAATTTTAAATAAAACTGTCGTGAAAAATTAAACAAACTATATGGTACATATAATTTTAATATCAGACCTAAATTATGAGTGCCATAAACAACAATAAAATCTCGACTAATATAATTTTTAAATCCCCTTTTAATTATTTCCATATTAAAAGGTATATGCTCACAAACTGCCGTTCCATTCATAGCTTTATTAAGTGACGCCTTGTATCTCAATCCTTTTATTGCCTCATACCTGTAAATACCTATTCCACTAAACGCAGAAATGACACTATATTTTTTATGATTTCTAACATTCTTATTTATAGTTTTAAATGTAAAATCTAATTTTTTTTGATTATAAGAAAAATCTCCAATAAGAGGATATTCATAAATAGCAAAACAGTCAAAATATATTTTTGAACGCATACCAAAATAGGATGTTTGAGTAATTCCATTTGAAAAAATAGCACCCCAATCATTTTCATCTTTATCAATTGCTTGTATAAGTCCTTCAATTGAAAAGAAATCAATGTCAATATCAACCACCATTAAATAATCAATTTCACAATTTAATTTATCTACATAATCTAAATAAATATTTCTATAGAATGCCATTTTTTCAATTCTATGGATACTAATAGTTGGATCGCAATTCACTTGACCGATTTCAGGAATGGTTAATGTACCATAATCTTGTGATATTATGTTAACTCCATCACTTTCTTTCTCCCACCTAAAAAGTATATTCTTGGTATTGTCCTTACTGTCATTTTCAACAACTACAACTTGAGTCCAAATGAAACGCTGTCTTAACTGCTCAATAAGAGCAATCATATTAGGCAAAGATTTCTCGCAATCTCTCGCTAATGCCGCTATGACTATATTTTTATTTATTTTTATCATTTCTATTCAACAAGAAACCTTGCTTTTCAAATCTTGTAAAATCGTTTAAAAAAACTAGTAACGAAAAATAATATCTAGCGCCTATAAGACTTTTTACAATTTTAAACAATGTGGTTATCAATTTGGCAAATTTTCCCTTGTTTTTTCTATCATTATCGGTATAAGTTGAAAATTTATTAGTTTTTACACCTGTTAAAAGCTTTTTATTTTTAAGTTCAATAAAAAACTGTCCCTCAGTTGCAAATGGATTACTTTTTAGAAATTCACTTTCAAAAACTCTAAATAATCTTCTATAAAGAGGCAAAATATTTTCACCGTCTTCAAATGCATTAAATGAATAACTCATTTTGGAATACTTCTCGTAGCCATTTTCATATATCCCTTTTACATACTCGGCAAACAAAGGAACATAAGAAGGATAAACATCTGTGTTATATTTTGGATGTCTTCTATTTATTAACTTAGGCATAAAAGGGTCAAATCCAGAAAAATGAAAAAATAAAAGTTCAAAAATTTCTTTAGATTCTATATTTCTAATCTGATAATTACCTTTTTGATCGATAATTAATTCTCTCTCATGGAGATTCCAAATCGCAGGATTAATTCCCATATGGTGAGTAATTAATGTTTCATTTGGAAAAAATGCCGGAATAAAATCCATCCATTTTTGATCAACATGTAAAGCATCAAATTTATCGGCGTAACACTTATTTGCCAAGCGATTCATCCACCAATCAATAATTTTATTGCCTGCTAAATTGTTACTTATCGCTGTAAAACCTAAATTATAAATCCCAACAAACAAAATTTCTTCTTCCGTAATAGATCCCGTATATTCCGTTTGAATATTACAATAGTGAGGTGTTAAAACTATAGATTTATTATCCAAATATTCGTAAATTTCATCCAATGGATTGGTCACATAAATATCCGGATCTAAATAAATCACTTTTTCATAATCTTCATTAAATAATTTTCTAAAACAAAATGGTTTAATAGAAGTAGAAAATTCAATCACATTATATTTAAATGCCATTTGTTTCCAATTAGGAATCCAACTGTCATCAAGTAAAACAAAATTCTTTGACTCATCTGTTAATTCTTTCAGATCATCAGATAAAAAAATAAAAAAATCACAATTTGGATTTTGTTTTTGAAACGATTTTCTTAAAGTAAAAGCTTGTGCCAAATAATTTTTTGCACAAATTGTAAATGCTACATTTTTATTCATAAAGTTCTTATTACTCGTGCTGGATTTCCTCCAACTACTGAATTTTTTGGAATATTTTTTGTCACCACTGAATTTGCTCCAATAATACTATTTTCACCTATTGTTACGTTTGGTAAAATAGCCACACCCTCACCTATCCAAACATTTCTTTCAATTTTTACTTTTCCCTTACAATATAGTATTCTTTCTGATGGAGGCGTCTTTATAGCTTCACTTGATATTTCTCCATGATAATGATCGGTTATAAAAACTTTACTAGCAATTAATACTCCATCCCCAATTTCTATTTCATTTACAGCTCCAATATGACAATCTGAATTTATACTGACATCATTACCTATTATAATTTTTGGCGTGAACGCATAGCCCAAATGTTCATCATACGCTTCTAAACGAAATCGCAGACTTGAATTAAAATTATCGCCAATAACTATAAACTTTCCACCATGTAGATACATTGGATACTGAAAATAACAATTCCCTGTTTCCCTAAATTCATTTGATTTGTATAAAGAATACAATTGATTAAACCGCATATTCAACCAATTGAACAATTTTGGAGAAAATAAAATATAGAAAACATATGCAATACTTCGGAGTATTTTTTTCATACTTTCCTTCATTTACTTATTTTTTTAATCCAAAACAAGATTAACATAGGATATAAATACGGTTCATACCAATATTTTTTAAATATAATATTAAACCAATTATCTGTCTTAAAACGTAACCCGTGATTTGAGTTAATCAACAATCTATGCATCCAACCATAAATAAATTTTCTGCACAATTTATACTTTTCACTTTCATACCAGATATACCCTAATGAAAAACGAAATTCTTTTAGAATATTAAGATAATTTGTTACAAATACTTCAAAAATATTATACCCTCCATTCCTCGCATCGTCGGCTGGAGCTTCCATTACTGGAAAATAAACCATGAGATTGTTTGGCTCTTCAATAGCAGCGGTTAAATAAACAGGTATTAGGGTAAAATAGGTGCCAAGGTACTTATCAAAATCTATTTGAGGAACATATTTGGTTTGAACAATATTAGCAGAAATAAACGTGATCATAAAACTTATATCTCCAACAAATTTAGTAGTATCACTATAAATTTTTGTTTCAGTAATATATTTCTTATTATTATCCAAGTGAATTAAACCATAATTACCTGAGTCTATTAAATTTAATAATTTAGGAATCGTTTCTTCAACGAGGTAATCATCGTCTCCTAAAATCCAAATATATTTTGATGTTGCATTTTGAAAACAATAAACAAAATTACCATCCATTCCTAAATTTATAACATTTCTATTATACTTCAATTCTATCCCTTGATCAATAAACTTACGAACTACTTCACCTGTGTTGTCAGAGGAACTATTATCAGAAATTAATAATTCAACTTTATCTTCAAATCCCTTCAATTGATTAGTTATTCTCTCCAAACTTTTTTCTAAAAAAGGTGCTCTATTATAAGTAGGAATAGCTATTGTTAAAATTTTATTTTCTTTCATAAATATCATTATTTTATAGAATATCTCTATAAACCGTCTTAAACATCATTCAACATGCCACTGTTTTCTTTTAATCTTAAATATAGAATAAGCCCAGAAGCACATGCATACAGAAATACAGCAATACCCTGCTGTAATACCTATTACACCATAATAATTTCCAAGTAAAAGTGTAGAAATACAACTAAAAACTCCATAAACTAAAGAATGGAACAACAGAGGTTCCTTTTTATGACAACGAAGATAAATTGCCCACGAAGCAATGACATGGTTCATAAAAAAGGCAACCATCATAAAAAAAAGAGGTAATAAAGGTAAAAACTTATCTCCTAATTGTTTTCCTAAAACAGTCACATTAAAATATCTAACACTAAAAACAGCGAGAAACATACCAAACATACAAAGCAGATTTACAAATGCAGATTGTATGAATGTCTTATTAAATAATTTATCCAATTGAAGTAAATCATTTTGAGCTATATAACCTGAAAAAACAGGCACTTTAGTTGAAACCCATGCAAAACTTAATGCTAAAACGGCATTTAATATGGAAAGTGTCATCCCCATTTGGCCTGCTGCTACTGGGCCTTCTGTTGCGAACAAAACAGGATTAAAAAGTTGAAATATAAAATATCCTCCTACCCAACTAAGAGCTATTTTCCATTGTAGCGGAAATATTTCTTTTCGATAATTTACTCTTTCATTAATTTTCTCAAAGTAGATACTTTTCAAAATTGGAAGAAATATCTTAATAATAAATGAGAATAGAATAATAGCTCCAATAATAGAAGATAACCCACCTACATAGAGTTTTAACCCAATTGCTAATCCTGCCCATAATGAAAGTAATCCAACAAACTGTTGAAGCATTCTTATTTTAGCAATTTCTTTTACTTTTCCAAGTCCTTCAATAAAAGCCATGATTGGCGAAAGTATAAAATTTAAAACTGTTCCTAATGAAAGTAAAATCCATGGCATATGCCAATCTATTAGTAAATTTGATTTGTAATAATAATTAAAAAACACATAACCAACTCCTAAAAGCAATAAAAAAGCAAAAATGGCTAAAGCAGAAAACCATTTTACTGTGAAATGAAATAGTGACGCTAAACGAGACAGATTACCTTTATTTCCTTCATAATGATTCTCTACCAACTTCAAATGTGAAACCTCATATGCCACATACTGAGTAATGATACCATTAAGCCCTAATTCAAAAAAAACCTGAATAGCAAGAATACTTGCAAAAGTATAATAGAATCCCTGCTCTATTCCATTTAATAAGCTAGCTACTAAAACAACAGATACAATCCCTCCTAGTGCCTGGATTATTCTTGATAAAGAGGTAAATGCAATAGCTCCGTCAATACCTAATTTGTTTTTCAACAAATATATTTTTTTTTTCAATTTTTTTACATTAAATAGATTTTACCCAATCAACCATTTTTTTTACTCCTTCATGGCTATTGATTGTCGGCGTCCATCCAAAGGTATTTTTAGCTTTATCAATATCAGCAACATATACTTTTTGGTCGCTTATTCTCCATGGTAATTTGGTATGCATCATTTTGATATCTAATTCTTGCTCTAAAATATTAAATAGTTCTAATAGTGAAAGACTATTTGCCATTCCTCCACCAATATTAAAAGCTTTACCTTTAGTTTGATCAATAGAATTGATAGCGGAGAAATAGCATTTTATAAGATCATCTCCAAAAAGAACATCTCTTACTTGCTTACCAGAACCTGATATCGTAAATGGCTCTTTTAATACGCCGCTTTTTATATCAATTGCCTGCTTTACAAACCAACCTATCCAGCCTTGGTCAGCAGTAGCATATTGTCTTCCCCCAAAAATGGAAGAATGCCTAAAAACAACTGTTTTTAAACCAAACATTTTTGCATAATCCAACATATATTGATCTGTAGCTCCTTTGGAACATCCATATGGTGATTGAAAATCAAGCAGCACTTTCTCATCAAATCCTTTTTCAAATCCTTTTGCTTTAAATCTTGTTTCTGTTTCTTCATATTCTACCCACTCCAAATCGCCATAAACTTTATTAGTAGAAGAATAGGTCACAATTGTATCAGGGCTGAATTTTCTCACAGCTTCTAAAACATTATTACCACCTATAACATTTACCTCAAAATCAAATCTAGGATTCTCTAACGAAGTAGTCATAGCCACTTGACCCGCTAAATGAAAAACCACATCAGGTTTACAATCTCTTATTGCGTATTCTACATCATTATAGGAACGAATATCGGAATGATAAAATTTGAATTTACCTAAAGATTGTAACCATTTCAAATTTTGTTCTGTACCAGTCCTATACAAATTATCAAAAACAAAAAGTTCATCCCCTCTTTGTAAAACCTTAGCAGCCAAATTGGATCCTAAAAAACCACACCCACCTGTTATTAAATATCTCATATTTTAAGAATTTAAGTAATCTCTGATTACTTTAGCAATATAATCATAATGTGTTTCGTTCAATCCCGGCCATACTCCCAACCAAAAAGATTGATTCATAATAGTGTCGGTATTCGAGAGATCACCTACTACTCTATGTTCGATATTTGCATAAGCGGGCTGGCGTAACAAGTTACCACCAAATAACAAACGGGTACCAATTTTTTTCTCTTCAAGATGCTGTACCAACATATGACGGTCTGCGGCGTCTCCTTCTCTCAAAGTTAATAAAAATCCAAACCAGGATGGTTCTGAATTTGGTGTAGGCTCAGGAAGGATAAATACCTCTTCAAATTCTTTCATACGTTCATACAATGCCCCATAATTTTCTCTACGCTTCTGGACAAAACCATCTATCTTTTTGATTTGTGATACTCCAAAAGCTGCTTGCATATCCGTAACTTTCAAGTTGAACCCTATATGAGAATAGGTGTATTTATGGTCATATCCATACGGCAAAGTTCCTAATTGTTGTCCAAATCGACACCCGCACGTATTATCTTTTCCGGGTTCACAATAACAATCTCTTCCCCAATCTCTAAAACTTTCGGCTAATTTTGACAATACTGGATTATTAATCAATACAGCGCCTCCTTCACCCATAGTAATATGATGAGCCGGATAAAATGAGAAAGTTGAAATATCACCAAAAGTTCCAGTTTTTTGCCCGTTATAAGTGGCACCAAGCGAATCACAATCATCCTCTACAACCCAAAGATTGTATTTTTTAGCAACACGCATTACTTCATCCAAATCAAAAGGGTTCCCTAATGAGTGAGCAATCATAATCGCTTTTGTTTTATCACTAACAGCTGCTTCAAGCATATCTGCTTTTACATTATGTGTTGCAATATCTACATCTATAAAGACAGGAATTGCTCCAAATTGAATAATTGGATTTATTGTAGTAGGGAATCCAGCTGCTACCGTAATTACTTCATCACCTGGCTTGATAGCTCGTTGACCTAATTTTGGAGATGTTAAAGCATAAAAAGCAACCAAATTTGCAGATGAGCCTGAGTTAACTAATAAAGCTCTGTTTGCTCCAAAATATTTTGCAAAATCTTCTTCAAAAGTATTAGCAAAACGACCAGCTGTCAGCCAACCATCTAAGGCAGCATCAACTCCCATTAAAATATCTTCTTCATCTAATACTTTTCCCGTTACAGGAATATAATTTTCTCCCGCTACAATTACCTGAGTTGTTTTTTGTTTTGCGATTGCTCTCAAACTATCCTGAACAGAAACATCTAATATATTTTTTAACATATTTTCTATCTTTTATTATTTACGTAAAACAAAACTTACTTGTTGTTTTTATATTCTATATCTATTATTTTATTTAATCCCTCTTCAATATTTATAGTAGGCTTCCAACCTAAACTAAGTAAATAGGATATATCAGCTTTTGATTCCATTACCTCACCTTCACGAATTGGGATTTTTCCAAAATTGAGTTGTGTGAGTGTATTATTAGATTTTTTTTTAATCAACTCGACCAAACTTCTCAAACTTATTGTTGTGGATGATCCTAATGGAATGTCAATATATTCTCCAAATTCATCTAAATGCTGAATCACACATATATAAGCCGCTACGACATCATCAATATATATGAAATCTCTTTGTTGGATTCCTTCACTTAAATCAATAGATTCAACATTCCCCTTCAACTTATATAACATACCTGATATGAATTTTGTATCATCATCATTTGGACCGTAAAAATACTCAGGAATTACATTAATAATTTTTAATTCATTTGACTTCATTTTCAACCAAGCTTTAAACTGTGCCTTTGATAATGAATAAGGATTCAAATTTTGAGGTAAAGATGTATCTGTATTTATAAAGAATCTTACTTTATTTTGTATTGCCAATTCAAGCAAATTTATAGGAAAAGATAAATTTGAATTTACTATATCCGTAATTTTTTCCCCTTTTCTTCCATAATTTGTAGCAACATGAATAATACCATCAACATGTTCGTTTTTAAAAAAAAAGTCTAAATCTTCAACTTTTATTAAATTCAACTTTTTTTTAAATGAACTTAATCTTGACAGAGATGAACTTGCTCGTACCAAAATCGAAATTGCATATCCCCTTTCTAAAAGTGCTTCTGTAAGATGACTTCCTAAATATCCAGTACTTCCTGTTATTAAAATATGATTATTCATCTAAGAACTTTTTGATCTGAAAAGCTGTGTACTCAGAGATGTTTTCTTTATTCATACAAAACTCCTTATACCAATCCATTGTCATACTCACTGCTTGATTTGCATTCATTCTAGGATGCCAATTCAATTCGGCTATAGCTTTACTAATATCCAATTTTAATAGTCCAGCCTCGTGTGGTTGTCCATCAATTTGTTCAACAACATACTCTCCTTTTCCCCAACCTTGTATAGCTAACTTTAACATTTCTGATACTGTTAAAGCATCTGATAACTGTGGTCCGAAATTATAAGCTTGACTGTACTTCTGAGGCTTAGTCATTAAATAAGCTCCCAACAATAAATAACCAATTACCGGCTCTAGTACATGTTGCCAAGGGCGTACAGATTGAGGATTACGTATAATAACAGGCTTTTCTGAAGCCAAAGCTTTTGCAATATCTGGTATCAAGCGATCCTTTGACCAATCACCACCACCAATTACATTTCCTGCCCTTGCAACGGCAATACCTTTTTTATGTATATTACAGTTCTTTATATTAAAAAAAGAATTACGATAAGAATCAATCACTAATTCAGTACAAGCTTTACTTGCACTGTAAGGATCAAAACCTCCTAATCTATCATTTTCTCTATATGGATAAATCCATTCATTATTATGATAAACTTTATCTGTAGTGATTAGAACAACTGAACATGGTTTATCAAGCATGCGTACTGCATCAAGAACATTGGCAGTACCTATAGCGTTTACCTCGAATGTTTCTGCAGGGATATCGTAAGAAAGACGAACTAAAGGTTGCGCAGCTAAATGAAAAATAAAATCAGGCTGAAACACTGCTATTTCCTTATGTAGTTTAACCTTGTCTCTCAGATCAGCAATGATAGAATCAGATATATTGTCTCCGTCTATTAAATTGAAAAGGTCATTTGCAGTTTGAGGCTTCAATGCATAACCTTTTACCTCTGCACCAAGCAAGGAAAGAGTTTTAAGCATCCACGCACCTTTAAAACCGGTATGTCCAGTAAGAAATACTTTCTTGCCTTGATACGTTTCTTGTAATTGTCTACTTATCATCTTACCAATTTTTCCAAGCTGCAATATTCGATTCCCAACTTTCTTCCAACTCTATTTTATCTCTAAGTGTATCCATCGGTTTCCAAAAGCCTTCATGCAAATAAGCTCCCATTTGTCCATCAGCCGCCAAGCTCTCCATTGGTGATTTTTCAAAAATAGTACTATCACCCTCGATATAATCAAAAACTTCTGGTTGACAAACAAAAAAACCACCATTAATCCATGCACCATCACCTTTTGGCTTTTCTAAAAAAGAATTAACCTGATTGTCATCTCCCAAATTTAAAGCGCCAAATCGACCTGAAGGTTGTACGGATGTAACCGTACAATATTTTCCATTCTGTTGGTGTGTAGCAACCAATTCTTTGATATTTACATTCGAAACACCATCACCATAAGTAAGCATAAATGATTCATTACCAATATGCTTTTGAATTCTTTTTATACGACCTCCCGTCATAGAGCTTAATCCTGTATCTACTAATGTTATTGTCCAAGGTTCAGCTTCAGATTCGTGTACTTTGACAGAATTATTTTTTAGATCGATCGTAACATCCGATTTATGCATAAAATAATTTGCAAAATATTCTTTTATAATATACCCTTTGTAACCTAAACAAATTACAAAATCATTGTAACCGTGAGAGGAGTAAATCTTCATAATATGCCAAAGTATAGGCATTCCTCCAATTTCGACCATCGGTTTAGGCCTTAATACTGTTTCTTCCGAAAGCCTGGTTCCTAGTCCCCCTGCTAAAATAACTACCTTCATATTTTATTTTTATATCTTAAATTTGTACAGAAACATTACTTGTCAATGGATGACTACAACACATTAGGAAATCCCCTTGAACTAAATCATTTCTTTCTTTTGAGAGCCCTATCATTCTTATTTCCCCCGTAATTAACTTCCCTTTACATGTATTGCAACTTCCTGTTTGGCAAGAATATGGCAATTCAACTCCCGCATCAAGTGCCGCTTCTAAAATACTTTTACCTTTCTCTACTTCGATTAAATTATCAATTCCTTGAAAATGTATATTTACACTTTGACTAACAATATCTTCAAAATCTTTTGGGTTTCTGACCAATTCAAAATCTTCTGAAAAAATATTTGCTTGGGGGCATTTTAAAATATCTAATGTGTTCTTAATAATGTTTTTCAAATCTGTTGGACCACAAATATAATGTTTTGTCTGATTAAGATCAATATCCTTAAGAATGTCCAAGATGAACATATCATTAATTCGTCCACTTTTCAGATAGCGCTGCATATTATTGTTATCTTCATATTGTGTATGAAAATGCCACACTTTTAAATTTTCCGGATACTTCTTCAACAAATCATTAATCAAATCCAAAAAAATAGTAGATTCAAAATTCTTATTACCATAAATAAGATTGACATGGATTGATCCTTTTGATATTAATACTTCCTTTATAATTGATATTAATGGAGTAATGCCACTTCCAACTCCCCAAAAATAAATTTGATTAAATGGCTCATCATAATTGCAAACAAAATCACCCATTGGTTCGATTACTTCGACTATATCGTTTACTTGTATAGTATCATGTACGTAATTTGAAAAAACACCATTAGCTACACGCTTGATTGTTGTTTCTAAAAAAGAATCTGCAGAAGGTGATGAAGAAAAAGAGTAAGGTCTGCTGTATTTTCTGCCGTTAATTCTAAAAGACAAAGTAAGATATTGACCCGCCTGATATTTAATCTTTTTTAAGCCAGGTTGTTTGAAACAAAGTGTAATTGTGTCCTTTGTCTCTCTCTTTATGCTGTGAACTTTTAAGGTATAATTTTTCATCGCGTTTCCTCGAACAAATTAATTAACTATTTTTTTTAAAATTTCTCTAAAAATCAAATAGAAAATCACTAAAAAACCACATAAAAAACTGCCTATAACGATCCCCTTTCCTTTTCCAAAACGTTCTTTTGGCAAAGGTAAAATTGGTCTGTCAATAACCTGAATTAAAGGCGTTTCTTTACGCAAAGTAACTTTTGCTAGTTCCGCTTGCTTAACAAGTTCTGTAAGTATTGCCGTATTTGCCTGAACATCAACTTGCCTCCTGGCTGAAGGTGCTCGTCGGACATTGAGAGCCGGATTTAAATTAAATGTATTATCATTTGCAATAGCAACACCTGTAATGGCCCCATTAAGTTCTCCTCGAACAGAATCGACTTGACGTTCTAAAATAGCCATATTTAATCTGGCTTTTTTACTTTTTGTTTCAACATAAAATGTTCCTACTTGCTTAGCTAAAGTTTCACAAAAATATTTAGCAAATAACTCATTAGTAGAAGAAACATCGATGCTAATTATAGCAATCTTCTTATCTTTTTGTCCAACAGATAAACCGGATTTTGATAAACTCTCATATAGCTTGCCCAAAATACTATCTTGTGCTCTTGTAAAGTATTTACGGTTAGTATTTGGTAAAAACTGTATCTTAGAAAATTTAGGATTTTTATTCCAGCTTTCTCTCCATTCATTGTTTTGAATATACATTTCGGCCAAAGAGATGACTTTACCATTATATTTAACCGGCGATAATAATGTTTTTTCAACCATTACTCTTGACTTAAATAATTCAGTTAAGTTAGAACCACTAAAAATTCCACCTCCACTGCCTCCTAAATCTAATCCAAACGAACTCGCCAGACCTAATGCACCACCTAGACCTCCTCCTTTTTCATCTTCTAATGCAAAAGATAATGTTGCCTTATATATTGGCTTTTTACTAATAGAATAAGCAAGACCTAAAGTAGCCCCAATTAAACCTGCAATCAAAATAATTTTCCATCTTGAAAGCAAATAATCCAACCAAACTTTTCCTTTTTGGAATAATTCTTTTAATGAAATATCATCATTTTTAACTGTTAAATCATTTCCCATTTAGAATCTAAATTTATTTAAAAGCTGTAACAATTAGTAATGCCAAACTGGTAATTACACTACCAATACTAACCCATTCTCCTGTGCTCATTTTTTTGGTTTCAGGTTTTTCCGGAACAACTATTTGAGAATCTGGAGTGACCCTAGGATAAGACCTAAAAAACAAAAATGAACTGGTAACGGAAGCTTTTCCATTTGGATAAATTATATATGCTTTTTTCTTCCATCCTTTACTATCTACACCTCCTACCGCATTTATATAGTACTTAAAATTCTTTCCTTTTCTAAATGGAATTTCAGAAGTCAACAAAACATTTCCTGCAACTTTTACTCCTTCATTATAAACTGCGACTTCGATTTCATCACCTGGAAATAGGGTAACGTTAGAATAGTGACTTTTGTTTTTCACAATTTTTTCCCAATTAACAGGAATTGTGGCGTACTTTAAATCTTCAGTTAGTTTTTTCGTCAATTTGCCTTTTAATGTATCACTTTTATTCAAATTCAAATCAATACTTTCAAGCTGATCAATTTGCTCTTGCTTAATTGGCCTTTTAATTTTCATACCATCTAGGTTAGCGATTGAAGTTAAACCACCTGCTCTCATCACTACATTGTAAACCGTTTCTTTTTTATTGGCCAATACATATTTCCCAGGATAAGCAACCGCACCATTTACTAAAACCATTTGAGGTTTCTCATATACTGCAATTCTGCGTATATTAATTACATCAAAAGGCTTTAAAACAAAGTTTTTAATTTGTTCATTATTGTCCGCTGTAATTTCAAGTTCTACTAATTCAATACGTTTTGGATCACCATCATTTATTTCATCGGATTTAACCATTCTTGCTATTTCTACTCTTTTTGATGCCGATCCTGTAAGCCCTCCAACCTGAACTACCAAATCATTCAAAGTTAGATTTTCAAAATATTCATATTCGCCGGGGGTTTTTACTTCACCATCAATCGTTACTATATATTCTTCCCTAAAATCTAAAATAGAATATACTGTAATAATATCTTCTCTTTTTAATTCAATGTCAGCATTCAGATCTCCTGATAAAGCTGCACTTAAATCAATGTTTACAATTTCAGTTGTCAGATCTGATTTTAAACGAATTATTCTTGCTCTTTTACTGTAAGCATCTTCTTTAAGTCCTTCTGCCCTGGTAATGAGATCCGAAATTCTCATTCCTTCAGTAAAAGAATAATAGTCAGGTCTAAAAACAGCTCCTTCAATTTTAATACGATTTGCAAATCGATTTAAAATTTTAGTAATTCTGAAAACATCTCCAGATTGTGGCTGATAGGAATTAAATTCGCTTTCGTTTATATCTTGTACCTTAAACTCTTTACCTGTTTTTTGCATAACATTTACAGATGCTGTATAGGCAAACTCATTAAAACCTGATGCAAAATTTAGCAAATCGGTGAAAGTCTCTCCTTTTTTCATTTCAAAAATCCCAGGACGCTTCACTTCACCCTCAACTGTTACTCTTTGACTATATGCCGGAATTCGAATTACATCATTTTCTTTTAAACTAACGTTATCAGATTGATCTCCTTTTACTAAAAATCGATAAATATCTACATTTCTGTAAATCTTATTATTTCTAATTAATTCAATATTTCTGTAACTTCCATTTTTACCTGGCCCTCCAGCTAAATGTAAAGCATTATAAACTGTTGCCAATGAAGATATAGAATAATTGCCCGGCTGCTTACCTCCAACAACTGTAATTTTGATAGTACGTATGCGCCCTAAACTTACACTAACTTGAGATTGTCCAGATGCAACTGTGCTATAAACTCGCGCTATAGATGCTTTAATTTTTTGAGTAGCAGCTTCGATTGACATTCCTGATACAGCAATTTGTCCAACATAATCAATTGTAATTTTTCCTTCAACGCTTACTGGAATACTTGCATTATATTCCTGCACTCCATAAACACTAACTTGCAATTCATCTCCAGGCCCTAATATATAGTTCATCGGAGTCGCTAGTTTTAAATCAGGCTCAAAATTTAATATTGGATTATCAAATAAGTCCGAGCCAAAGATTAGTGCATTTACAGAATCTTTTACTTTTTCATTTTTGATATTCTCCTGCTTTCTCCCAAATCTAGAATCATTCTCTTCTATCTTTGGTTTATTAGTTTTATCATTTACAGAATTTTTCCCACTTTTCTTCTCATATTCATTAAGTTTAATTTTAAGCTTATTGAATTCGCTCTGACTCATTCCTTTCGATAAAGCCATTGTTTCAATCTGGTCTATTGTAGTGTTATTACTCTTAAGTTGAGCACTAATTTTAGCTAAATCATTATCTGATAAATAATCCACTTGTACCGTACTTAAATCCTTCGATTTAAGTATGTCTTGTGCATGTACATTAAAAGACACTAATAAAATAAAAAATAGAGTAAGAACGTATTTTATCTTTTTCATCTTGAACTATTATTTTTTTCCCTCAGAAGGTTTAATAGAAATTAATATTTATGAATATTGTTTTTGATAATAATCCTTGTAAGAACCAGAAGTTACGTTTTGCAGCCACTCGTCATTACTAAGGTACCAATTAATTGTTTTTTCTAAGCCTTCTTCAAAAGTAACTGAAGGCTTCCAGCCTAACTCCTTATTAATCTTAGAAGCATCAATCGCATAACGCAAATCATGTCCGGGTCTATCTTTTACGTAAGTAATTAATTTTTCTGAAGTACCTGTATTCCTCCTCAATTTTTGATCCATAATTTGGCACAATAATTTTACCAAATCAATATTTTTCCACTCATTAAAGCCACCTATATTATATGTTTCATGATTTTTACCTTCATGAAAAACCAAATCAATTGCTATTGCATGGTCTTCTACAAAAAGCCAATCTCTTGTATAATTTCCATCTCCGTATACTGGCAATGGTTTGTTATTGATAATATTATTGATAAAAAGCGGAATTAATTTTTCAGGAAAATGATAAGAGCCATAGTTGTTTGAACAGTTTGTCAAAACATAGGGTAATCCGTAAGTTTCTCCGTAAGCTCTAACAAAATGATCCGAACTTGCTTTTGAAGCAGAATAGGGAGAATTAGGATTGTATGGTGTTGTTTCCGTAAAGAGACCTTCTGCACTTAAAGAACCATACACTTCGTCTGTACTTATGTGATAAAACCTTTTCCCTTTAGAATTATTTTTCCATTGATTTTTTGCTGCATTTAATAAATTCATTGTTCCAATAACATTTGTTTTTACAAATATCAATGGATCTTCTATTGACCGATCTACATGCGATTCTGCAGCTAAATGCAGAATACCGTCAAAATTGTGAGCAGAAAAAAGTTCTTGTATAAAAGCTTCATCCAGAATATTACCTTTTATAAAAGTATAATTGGGTTTATTTTCAACATCTTTAATGTTTTCAAGATTTCCTGCATAAGTCAAAGCATCCAAATTATAAATTTCATATTCAGGATATCTGTTTACAAAACGTCTCACTACATGGGAGCCTATGAAACCAGCACCACCGGTTATAAGAATTTTTTTCATTTTCCTAGTTTAGTAAATCTGAATTAATTTTCTCTAATTCAGTATATATATCCTTAACATCCTGTGAACTTTCCTTTTGCAAAATTAAGTTTGCAGTATCTGTATAAACAAAAATAGTGTTTTTCAATCCTAAAAATGTGGTATGCTTACCACTTCCAATAACCATATTTCCATTTTTATCTACATAATGTCCTTTCGAATGTAAATAATCATATACTGATTCAAAAGATCCTAAATCTGACCAAGAGAATGAAGCTGGAACTACTTTGATTTTCTTACTACGCTCCATTACTGCATAATCAATACTTATCGATGGAATTTCCAATGATAAATTTAAATCTAAGAAACCATCTTTACTTGATTCCCAAACTGCTTTAGACTTTTGATAAATAACTGGTTGAAATTGTTTTAATTCCTCTAGAAGCACTCCTGCCTTAAAACAAAACATTCCGCTATTCCATAAAAAGTTTCCTTTTGCAATAAATTCTTTAGCTGTAGTTTCATTAGGCTTTTCACGGAAAGAAATTACTTTATCTCCTTCTGATTCAATATAACCATAGCCTGTTTCTGGTTTAGTAGGAATAATTCCAAAAGTTACAATATAACCTTCTTCCGCTTTCGAAATTGCTTCACTAATAGCTTTATTATAATTCTCCATTTGATCGATAATGTGATCAGAAGGCGTTACAATCAAAATATCATCAGGATTTGATGCAAATGCAGCAAAAGCAATAGCTGCTGCTGTATTTCTCGGAGTTGCTTCGACAATATTCAGATAGGTGGTCTCCGTTTTTCCCATGACCTTTCCACTTAGATGATGATTATCGACATTTCCCACTACCATTACTTTACTTGCCAAATGACTATTACGATTAACAGTCATTTCAAACAAAGATTTGTTTTCAAAGATTTCCAAATATTGTTTTGGCTGGCTTTTACGAGAAAGTGGCCATAATCTGCTACCTACCCCTCCAGTTAAAATCACATGAATTATTGAATTTTCTTTTTCCATTTTTTTTCCATAAAAAAAAAGAATTTTAAACTACTATAACTTGTTATCAGCTATAGTACCTAAAACTCCTTTTACATCGTAAATTAAACTATTTGTTTTTTGCAATTCTGAAAGATTTAATTTTAAGAATTCCCTATGCGAAACTCCTAAAACAATTGCATCAAATTTATTATTTGGAACAGAGGTTATTGTTATTAAATTATATTCTTTTTTTACATCATCCACATTAGCTAAAGGATCAAATATGGTTACTTTAATACCATAATCTGTTAATGTCTTTACAACATCAACAATTTTAGTATTTCTCACATCGGGACAGTTTTCTTTGAAGGTAATTCCAAGCATTAATAATTCAGCTCCATTTACCGATATTCCCTTTTTAATCATTAATTTGACAATCTGAGAAGCCACATATTCACCCATACTATCATTTAATCGTCGCCCCGCCAATATTATTTCAGGATGATATCCAAACTCCTGTGCTCTTTGTGCTAAATAATAAGGATCTACACCTATACAATGTCCCCCAACCAAGCCGGGCTTAAAAGGTAAAAAGTTCCACTTTGTTGCAGCAGCTGCTAAAACTTCCTGTGTATCAATATTCATTAGATTAAATATTTTAGCCAGTTCATTTACAAAAGCGATATTTATATCTCTTTGTGAATTTTCGATTACTTTGGCCGCTTCAGCTACTTTTATAGTTGGAGCTAAATATGTTCCTGCTGTAATTACAGACTTATAAAGTTCATCTATTTTTAATCCCATTTCAGGAGTAGATCCTGAAGTTATTTTCAGAATTTTTTCGACTGTGTGTTCTTTATCTCCCGGATTTATTCTTTCAGGTGAATATCCCGCAAAAAAGTCTTGATTAAATTTTAATCCTGAAACCTTTTCTAATACAGGAACACATTGTTCTTCTGTTACTCCAGGATAAACAGTTGACTCATAAATTACAATATCGTTCTTCTTTAGTACTTTTCCAACAGTTTCACTAGATTTATACAATGGTGTTAAATCTGGTCGATTATTTTTATCTACTGGCGTTGGAACTGTTATTATAAAATAATTGCATTCTCTTAGATCATTTATATTTGAAGTGCAATACAATCCTTTAGCGTAAGGGATATCAACAAGAACTTTTTGCAGGACATCATCTTCAATTTCCAATGTACTATCCGTACCTGCAGTTAAGGTTGTAATTCTGGTTTCATTAATATCAAAGCCTAATACAGGATATTTTGTTGCAAATAAACGAGCTAAAGGCAAACCAACATAACCTAAACCAATCACAGCTATTTTTATGTTAGTATTCATATTTTTCCTTAATTTCGTTTATCATATTGTACGGCTCCGCAATTCACAGTCACATAAAATGCCATAAATAGTGAATAATTCAATTTCGGCAAATATAGTATAATAACTCAATTTAATCAATATTCAAAAATTTAATAAATTTAAAAAAAAACTCTAAAAAAACAGAAATGCATTCAAAGCACTATCATTCAGTAAATAATGACATGCAATCTATAAAAAAGAAAACATAATATCACTAAATTTAGTGATATTATGTTTTCTTTTTTATGTATAAATTACAGATCTCAAATACTATTTTTCTTATGTTTTATTTTCAGAACACATCCTAAAGATTCTAAAACCAGTATATAATGTGTGTTTGAAATTTCCTTCACCATGGCATCTTGATTGCTAAAAATTCCTGATTCTAACTTTATCCGATCCCCTTTTTTATAAGGAAAAACCAACAGATCGGTATCTGTGCTTGAAATATTTTTTTTTATTATTTCAATTTCTTCATCCTTGACTATAGCAGGTTTTCCAAGCCAAAATAAATATCGGATAACTCCTGCTGTCTTAAAAACAGAACTTCTATCTGAATCTGAAAGCCGCACAAAAATATAAGAACTGAAAAGCGGCACTTCAATTTTTTTTTTTCTATCCGACCATTGTTTAATTTGAGTAATTATAGGACAGTAACATTCTATACCTGTTTGATTTAGTTTCTCAGCTACTTTTTTCTCCCATTTTGGTTTTGTATAAACGACATACCAGTTCATGCATTTTTATTTTTAAGAACCTATCCCTTTATATATAAATCCGATTGCCTTTAGTTTGTTTGCATTTAATACATTTCTTCCGTCAAAAACAAAAGCTGGCTTTTGCATAGAATCGTATATCTTTTGCCAGTCATAAGTAACGAATTCATCCCATTCAGTAAGGATAGCAATAGCATGTGCTCCGTTGCATGCATCGTATGCATTTTCAAAAGAAACAATAGCATCCTCATTATCTGAACTATTTCTTGTTTCTAAATAATTAAGATCATTCAGAATTTTATTTAGTGAAACTTTGGGATCATAAACAGAAATCTTTGCCTGTTCATTGATTAAATCATCTGCTACATATATTGCAGCGGATTCCCGAGTATCATTTGTATCTTTTTTAAATGCCCATCCTAAAAATGCTATCTTTTTCTCAGCAACGGTATTGTAAAGAGTTTGTACAATTTTATTTGAAAATCTTCTTTTTTGATGATCATTCATAACAATTACCTGTTCCCAATAATCCGCAATTTCATTTAGTCCATAGGTTTTTGCTATATAAACTAAGTTTAAAATATCTTTTTGAAAACATGAACCCCCAAATCCTACTGATGCTTTTAAAAATTTAGGACCAATTCTGCTATCCATCCCAATAGCGCGTGCAACCTCATTTACATCTGCTCCAGTTTTCTCGCACAATTCTGACATTGCATTAATTGAAGAAATTCGTTGAGCCAGAAATGCATTAGCGGTAAGTTTAGATAATTCTGATGACCACACATTAGTTGTCAAAATTTTATCTCTGCTTACCCAATTTGAATAAACATCAACTAAAGCATTAATTGCAGTCTCACCTTCCGGTGTCGTATCCCCTCCAATTAATATTCTGTCAGGATTTAGCAAATCAGTTACTGCTGTTCCTTCTGCCAGGAATTCCGGATTGGAGAGAATTTGAAACTCAACCCCATTTCCTGTATTATCCAAAATACTTTTAATTGCCTCAGCGGTTCTTACAGGTAATGTTGATTTTTCGACAACAATTTTGTTTTGTTTCGAAACTCTTGCAATTTGCCTTGCACATAATTCAATATATTTTAAATCAGCTGCCATCCCTTTACCTTTCCCATAAGTTTTAGTTGGAGTATTTACAGAAATAAAAATAATCTGAGCTTCATCTATAGCTTTTTCTACATTAGTTGAAAAGAAAAGATTTCTCCCTCTAGCTTCTCCTACAATTTCGGAAAGTCCAGGTTCATAAATAGGAATATTATCTGTATTTGGATCATTCCAGGCATTAATTCTTTGCTCATTTAAATCGACTACGGTAACTTTAATATGGGGACATTTTTGAGCAATTACCGCCATAGTTGGCCCACCAACATATCCTGCACCAATACAGCAAATTTTTGTAATTTCCATTTAATATATTTTCAATTAATTTTATTATTATTTTAAATTATTCCAATACCACCCTACAGCCTCCTTGAGACCTTTTTGTAAAGAATATTCGGGATTATAATTTAATAATCTTTTTGCTTTATCAATACTTGCTAATGAATGCGGTATATCACCTGCACGATTATTTCCATATACAATTGGTACATCAGCAATTTTAGGATCATATTCGGCTAAATATTTTTTTAAATACACGACTAAATCATTTAATGTATTTCTATCTCCAAAAGCTGTATTATACACTGTATTAATTGCATCAGGGTTTTTACTTGAAATAGCCAAAGCATTCATTTGAATTACATTATCTATATAAGTAAAATCTCTTGAATAGTTTCCATCCCCATTTATTACCGGACTTTCATAATTCATGAGTTGCATCACAAATTTTGGGATAACGGCAGCATATGCTCCTTTAGGATCCTGTTTTCTTCCAAAAACATTAAAATAACGCAGACCTATAGTTTCAAGACCATAATTTTTACTGAAAATTTCAGCATATAATTCGTTTACATATTTCGTAATGGCGTATGGCGACAAAGGCTTTCCAATTACATCCTCAACTTTTGGCAAACCTTCAGAATCTCCATAAGTAGAAGAACTGGCCGCATAAACAAAACGTTTAACTTTTGCATCACGCGAAGCCGTCAGCATATTCAAAAAACCGGAAACATTGACATCATTTGTAGTAATCGGATCATAAATAGATCGGGGTACTGAACCCAATGCAGCCTGATGCAACACATAATCTACTCCCTTTACAGCTAAATTACAATCCTTTAAATTTCGGATGTCACCTTTTATTAGCCTGAAATCTGGATTTTCTGTAAAATCATTCAAATTATGATAATGTCCTGTAGAAAAATTATCCAGACAAATAACCCTTTGTCCTTTTCCTAAAAAATACTCACATAAATTTGATCCAATAAATCCTGCTCCTCCAGTTATTAAAATGGTACTTTGAATGGCTTTCATCATCTATTTTTTATTAAATTTATTGAAAATAGATTTAACGAAACCTTCTTTTTCTTCCTCTTCATGATATCCATTCGAATAGTTTCCATAACCATACCCATAAGCTGACCCGTATTTTGCCTTATTTTCAAATCCATTCAAAACTATACTTACATTACTTAATTCTCCTCTTTTCACCCTGTTATTCAACAACATGATCATCTCTTTTTTTGTATAATTTTGTCTTACCACGTACAAAGTAACATCACTAAACTGAATTAACTCTAATGCGTCGGAAACTAGTCCGACAGGCGGCGTATCCAATATAATGTAGTCATATGTTTTTTTGAGTTCTTCAATAAATTCTTTCATAGTTTCTCCAATAAGAAGTTCTGAAGGATTGGGAGGAACTGGTCCCGAAAGAATAACATCCAAATATGGAATTTTAGTTTTATTTACAATTTCTGAAAGGCTTTTTTGTTTTATCAAATAATTCACAACTCCAGAATGGTTTACTAAATTAAATTCTTCAGCTAATTTTGGTTTTCTTAAATCCAATCCAACTATAACAGTCTTTTTTTCACTTAATGCAAATACAGTGGCTATATTTATTGAACAAAATGTTTTACCCTCACCACTAATAGAAGATGTTATCATTAATGTTTTTGCCCCGTCGAGTTGTTGTTTTTTATATAAAAATTGTAGTGACGAACGGATTGCCCTAAAAGCTTCTGAAAGTGGTGATTTTGGCTTATCAAAAACAGCTAAACTGGATTTTTCTTTATTCAGTCCAACAACACCAATTAATGGAATTTGAGTTTGGCTTGTAATATCCTCCGTATTCTGAATGGAATTATTAATAAAAAACAATACAAAAACAATTATTAAAGGGATTAAAATACCTAAAAAAAGAGCGAGCACATAATTTACCGATGTTTTCGGTCCAATTAGTCCACCACCAATATCTTTAGCAGGATCTATAAAATAAATATCTGACAAATTAGATGCTTTTACGATATCAGCTTCATTTCGTTTTTGCAAAAATGTACTGTAAATATTATCGCTAAGATCATATTTTCTTTTAATTTTTAGCAATTCCTGTTGCTCTTCAGGAAGCTTTTTTATAGTACTTTCTGCTTCACCAATTTTACTGCTTATTATGGCCAGATCATATTGCAAAGAAGATTTCGCTGTAGCAATGTTTTCTAACAAAACATTTTTAACAGCCATCATCTGATTATCAAAATCCTTAAAAATCTTATCGCTTTTTACTGCATAAGACATTTCAGATCTTTGAGTTGAAAGAGCAATAAGTTTAGATACGTTAACAACAATATTAGGATCTTCAATTCCTGCTACTGATGGAGCAGGTAATTTTGAATAATCTACACTGTTTTTAAGATAGCCTTTTAAAGAATTGTAATAAGCAATTTTACGGGTAACTTCGTCTTTTGTGATATCAAAACTCGAAATCTTTTCAGAGAATTTCTCTCCACCTTGTTCAATTTCATAAATATTCTTATTCTTTCTGAATGATTTCAATTCGTTTCCCGTTTCTTTTAATTGAGATTCCATAGCCACAAGCGTACTATCAATAAAACTGATGGTATTTGTCGCAAATTGATTTTTATTATCAAGCTGCATTTTAATCAGCATATTCACAGTTGTATTCAAATATTCAACCATTCTGGCTTTGTTTGTACCGCTTAACGATAGAGTAAGGATTGATCCCCCTTTTTCAGAATCTACTCCAATACTCCTGTAACGGGAAACTGTACCATTAAAATCATTAAATCTAACAAAGTATTCCTTACCTTTATAAAATCCTGGATTATCTTTTATCTCGAGTTTCCAATTTAGAAAAGGCAATGAAACTTGCTTTCCAACTTTATATCTCTTTATAAATTCTACAGGTTCAACTGCGGTTTGGCTATAATTATTATTAGGATAAGTAACTAATGAAACTGAATTGCTTTCAAAAGGTATTCTTATTTCATATTCATTTTCACTTATAAATCTAATTCTTATTATAAAACCAACCAATTGAGGTTTCGATTTGTCAATATTAACATAAAAAGGAGTTGCGCCATAAGCATCAACAAAGTTATACTTGCCCTGTTCCAGATAGTCAATGTAATATTGTAATTTATCAACAACTATTTCGTTATGCGACCTTGACTGCAAAATAGTTGAGATTCCTGTTACCTGATCAGAAACTCCTCCCCAGTTAAAAATTAAACTCGTATTAGAGGTAAAAAAAGGATTGCTTTGTTCTTTAATAGAAATTAAAGTCTGCATGGCGTAAATCTTTTCCTTTCTGATATTTACCTGATAGGCGATTGCAAAAGCAATAATCAAACTTATTATAAACAGTTTCCAATAGCTTCCAATTTTCATCAAAAACCCTTTAAAGTCGAAACTTTTATGGTTTTCAAAAATCGAAAAATCTTTTATATCTAACATCTGAAATTTAATTTTTCACCAATAAATAAACCGTTGCACCTAATGACAACAAAGTAATAATCGTACCGATTGACTGTATTCCTGTCTGACCCGTTCCCCATGTTTTTTGTCTCAATGGTTTCACATAAACGTAATCATTTGGTTGTAGATTATAGTAAGGTGATTTCATAACATTAACATCAGTAAGGTCAATATCATTCATTTGTACACCTGTTGGAGTCTGTCTTATTACAGTTACTGCTTTGCGATTTCCAACGGTAGTGATGTCACCCGCATTTGCAATAGCTTCCATTATATTTACGTTTTCCTTAAACAATGTTTTTGTTCCAGTGCTTCCTACTTCACCATTGATAGTATATCTAAAACCTGCTAATTTCACGGTAACAAATATATTGGCTTCAGCCTTAAAATACTCTTCCAATAGTTTTTTTTCAATCCTAATCCGAACCTCTTCGAGTGTATATCCAATCACATTTATTTCACCCAGAATGGGCATCCTGATATTCCCGTGGTCATCTACTGTAGATCCATTAAAATACAATCCTGATTCTGATTTACTAACATTTCCCGTTTCACTTTGTGAAGAACTGAAAATACTAACCAACTTAGGGTCAATTGCCTTAATATCTATGCTTAAAACATCATTTACCTGTAACCTATATGGTTTTGATTCTACAGATAATACTTTAGTTTGATCATCCGAAGTTCCTTTATCTTGCAAATAGACCAAATCTTTTACAGGAATGCAGGAAGCAAACAGAACGCCAATCAGTAATATATAAAAACCTTTTTTTGTCATTTTTCAAATTTTATCAGCAAATATAGCGTTTCCTTTTAATTTTAAGAAAATCTTGTCTGCATAGCTATTTAGTTGTTCTTAAATGTTTTTTCAAAAGGAACACGATGTAAAATACTTCTTCCAAGGGTCACTTCATCAGCATACTCCAATTCATCCCCAACAGATATACCACGAGCTATTGTTGAAATTATAATTTCAGATTCGGCAATTTGCCTGTAGATGTAAAAATTAGTTGTATCACCTTCCATTGTTGAACTTAATGCAAAAATAATTTCTACTACTGCACCTGATTTTACTTTTTCCACCAAAGTCATAATGTTTAACTGACTTGGACCTACTCCTTCAATTGGTGAAATCTTACCTCCTAAAACATGATAAATGCCTTTATATTGCCCTGTATTTTCAATCGCCATTACATCGCGAATATCTTCTACTACACAAATTATATGTCGGCTTCTGGATGAATTGGCACAAATTTCACAAACCCTTGTGTCAGAAATATTATGACAATTTTCGCAAAATTTAATATCCTCACGCATATTTAAAAGCGCCTGAGATAAAAAATTCGTTTGTTCCTTGGGCTGTTTCAATAAATGTAAAACAAGCCGCAATGCAGTACGTTTACCAATTCCTGGTAATTGCGACATTTCATTGACCGCTTTTTCAATTAGTTTTGATGAAAATTCCATGAGTAAAAGTAATACTTTTAATGGTCTTTGAAGGTATAGCCCAGATACTAAAGGCATACTTTTTTTGGCTTCTTTTGCCGGAAAAAGATACAGTTGATAGCTGGAATAGCTCCTTAAAAAACTAATATTGATTAGTAGCCAACATAACCAGGGTACATGCAACTTCTGCCTTGATATTGTTTAAATCAAGTAACTGATACAATTCAGGATTTTCTGTTCCAGGATTAAAAATCACGCGTTTTGGCTGTGCTTCTATAATATAATTATAATAATCCCGCTGACGAACTGGATTAAGATACAACGTTACAGTATCAATATTTGTTACCGGAATGGCCTTGGTATGTATTTTTACACCAGCTACTTCTCCTGTATTCTGACCAATTGCTAAAACTGTGTGCCCTTTTTGGACTAACATATTTATTGCTCTAAAGGCATAACGGTCTGGTTTTGTGGTAGCACCCAGAACTAAAGTTTTTTTATTTTTCATTATTTTCAAATATATTACAAAAGTAATCAAAAAATGCGTTAATCCCTGTCCATTAATTGGTTTTGAAATAATACAACAAAAACAATTTACTAATACAAAATCAGGATAAAATCTTAAAATTTGAGTATTTTTACTTGTATAATCAAAATGACATGGATTTATTTATTTACTTATTTGCTGCTCTTTTTTCTGTTTTAAATCCAATTGGTACTGTTCCAATTTTTGTGGGATTAACACATGATGATTCTCAAAAGGAACGTTCCAGAATTTCATTATGGACTGCGATAAACGTATTTATTATCCTGATTGTTTCTTACTTTATCGGACAATATGTTTTGACTTTTTTTGGAATTAGCATCGATGCTTTAAGAATTGCCGGAGGAATAGTTATTGTAAATTCGGGATTTTCATTGCTTTCCGGAAAATTTAACAAAAAGCGTGGTATCAATAAAAAGATAGAAACCGATGCTCAAAAAAGGAATGACATTGCATTGACGCCATTAGCGATTCCAATGTTGGCTGGCCCCGGATCAATTTCCTTATTAATTGCATTTTATCAGGAACATCATGAAATTAATGAAATCATTATTTCGAGTTTAGCCATTTTAGCGATTGCAGTTGCTATTTTTGCCATTTTAAAAAGCGCACATTATCTTGCACGAATATTGGGTGCTTCAGGAATTGTAGCAATTTCAAGAATCGTTGGCTTTATCGTAATCTCTATTGGAATTCAATATATTGTAAGCTCCATTATTAATATCATAAAGGGAAACCTAATGTAACATTTAATATAAATCAAAAAGGGGATAAAATAACATTTATCCCCTTTTGCTTTTACAATATTTTAATTTCTTGGCAAAAACACTTCTGCAATCATGCATCGTGCACTTCCACCCCCGCAGGCTTCGATTGTATCCAGACTTGAACTCAAAATTTCAGCATGTTTTTCTAATTGCTCAATTTGTTTAGGAGTTAAACTTTGGTGAGCTGAACTACTCATGATAATATATTTTTTATCATTTTCTCCTCGAACTTCCAGCATATTACCTGCAAAATTATTTACCTGAGATTCTGTAATTACAATAATCTCTTTTTTATCTGCTTTTAAATTTTCAAGAACCATTTTGCGTTCTTTTTTATCATCAATGCAATCTGCACAAATAACTGCAAAAGTTTCTCCCAAACACATCATCACATTTGTATGGTATATTAATTTGCGCTCTCCGTCTACCGTTTGAAATGCTTCAAAAATTACCGGTGCGTAATCAAAATCTTCACAAAATTCGATAAACAATTCTTCATCGGCACGGGGAGACAAAGCACAATATGCCTTTGCGTTCGCACGGTCCAAAAGCAAACTTCCCGTTCCTTCCAGAAAAAAACCATCTTCTTCGGCAGAAGTATAATCTATTATATTATTAATTTCAAATCCTTTATCCTCCAAAATATCAAGAATATCTTCTCTACGTTCCTGACGTCGGTTTTCAGCAAACATTGGATACAAGGCAACGTCTCCGTTTTCATGAAAAGAAACCCAGTTATTTGGAAAAATACTGTCCGGAGTATCTGTTTCAGAATCATCTTCTATAACTGTAACATCAACACCTACAACCCTTAACTTTTCAACAAAAACATCAAACTCCTGTTGTGCTTTTGCATTTACAGTACCGGGCAAGAGTCCGTCTAACACTTTTTGATAATAATTATTAACAGCAGTTTGCTCATTCATTCTAAAAGCAACAGGCCGAATCATTACAACTGCATTTGTCGTTTGTTTCATATTTTTGATATAAATTAATCTCTAATTAATGGTAAAGTTGAGCATCTTAATAAGCCTTCCTGTTTTGCAATTTCGGCATATGGAATTTCTTCCACAATAAAACCATTGGCACGAAGCCAATTATTTAATCTTGTGAAATTTTTCTCTGAGACTACTACATTTTCATCAATTGAAAACACATTTGAAAACATATTGTACATTTCATTTCTTCCAATATGAAACAAATTCTCTTTTCCGAAAAGATTCACCAAATACATATAGTCAGCTTCTTCACGAAAACCTCTTTTATAAATAATTCCTTTATCTTTCCCTACGGGTTGAAAACAGCAATCTAAGTGCAAAGCATTATCACGCGCTTCAATTTTAGATTTTACCAAATCAAATTCCCTGACGATTTTATTTGGAAATAATTCCTTTATATAACTCACACCTTGCATATTTGTTCTTGCCGTGATGTAATCTTTATAGTCACTTCCTTTATAAGTACCAATAAAAATATGATCATTCCACAACATAACATCTCCTCCCTCAATATGTACTTCTTCAGGCGGACGAACTACTTTTAAAGGATTTATTTGATTTATTACATATTGAATAGCATCAAGTTCTCGCTCTCTGTCGGGTAAAATATTAGATTTAATAAAAAAATCATCAATCACAAAACCAATATCCCTTGCAAAAATTTGATTGTAATTTTCAATTATTTCAGGACGATAAACGGTTACATCATATTTTTTAAATACCTGATTAAAAGCATTCATTTCTGCAACCATATCTTTTTCTACAGGATAAGTCCCCGATTTAATATGTTCTAATGATTTTGGGTCATAAGCCTCATCTATTGATGGCGTTGCCCCATTATGAACAGCAGATCCCAAAACTACAGCACGTAATCTTGAGGTTTCGTCCTTTACATTTAATTGTAACATACATGTTAGATTTTGTTGCAAATATAAAAAAAGCTTCACATTTAAGTGAAGCTTTCATTTTATTTATTTGACTTAAAATCTCTCAAAGGATGTCCAGTGTAAATTTGTCTTGGTCTGCCTATAGGCTCTTTATTTTCGCGCATTTCTTTCCATTGTGCAATCCATCCTGGCAGTCTTCCAATAGCAAACATTACGGTAAACATATCCGTAGGAATACCTAAAGCTCTGTATATAATTCCAGAATAGAAATCAACATTTGGATACAAATTTCTTGACTTGAAATATTCATCTTCCAAAGCTGCAGCTTCCAGTTTTTTCGCAATTTCTAAAATCGGATCTTCAACACCTAAAGTTTCTAATACTTCTTTAGCTGCTTTCTTGATAATTTTAGCTCTTGGATCGAAATTTTTATAAACTCTGTGACCAAATCCCATCAAACGGAAAGGATCATTTTTATCTTTTGCTTTCGCTAAAAATTTATCAGTATCACCACCATCTTTATTGATTTCTTCCAACATTTCAAGAACAGCCTGATTAGCTCCTCCGTGAAGTGGCCCCCAAAGAGCAGAAACACCTGCAGAAACAGAAGCAAATAAGCCTGCATGAGAAGAACCAACCATTCTAACTGTAGATGTAGAACAATTTTGCTCATGATCAGCATGTAGAATAAATAATTTATCTAACGCATCAATAACAACCGGACTTGCCTTGTAAGGACCTGTAGGCAATTGAAACATCAGTTGCATAAAGTTCTCAACATATCCTTTTGTATTATCGTAATAATTTAAGGGATAACCCATTGATTTTCTGTATGTCCAAGTAGCAATTACAAGAAACTTAGCCATTGTTTTACAAATAGCCTCATACATTTCTTTTTCGTTCTCAACATTTACTGCTTTAGGATTAAATGCAGTTAAAGCACTTGTTAAAGCTGATAAAACCCCCATTGGATGGGCTGTTTTTGGAAAACCGTCAATGATGTTTTTCATTTCTTCGTTTACCAAAGTATGCTTTTTAATATCATTTTCAAATTGCTCTAATTGTTGAGCAGTTGGTAACTCTCCAAAAATCAAAAGGTAAGAAACTTCAAGAAAGTTAGCCTTTTCTGCTAAATCTTCAATCGAATAACCTCTATAACGTAAAATTCCCAATTCTCCATCAAGGAAAGTAATTTCACTTTTACATGAACCAGAATTTTTGTATCCCGGATCAATTGTAATAATACCTGTTAAATCACGTAATTTGTTAATATCGATAGCCGATTCATTTTCGCTTCCTGTGATTATTGGAAGTTCAATTTTGTGACCATCTACTTCTAATGTAGCTATTTTTGACATAATATATCGGAAATAATTCTTTAAAATAATAATTTATCAAATCTAATGAATTTAAGACTAATTAAAAAAGGAATACTGCTATGAATTTGTTAAAACTCCAAAAAAAAACCATTCGTTAATACGAATGGTTTAATTCTACAATATAAATCTTATTTTATTTGATCTTAAAAGCATTTAATCCAGGAAAATACGCTGTACTTCCCAATTCTTCTTCAATTCTTAGCAATTGATTGTATTTTGCCATACGATCAGAGCGAGAAGCAGAACCTGTCTTAATTTGACCACAGTTTAAAGCTACTGCTAAATCAGCAATTGTATTATCTTCTGTTTCTCCTGAACGGTGAGACATTACTGAAGTATAACCAGCATTCTTAGCCATATTTACTGCAGCAATCGTTTCAGTCAAAGTACCAATTTGGTTTACTTTTACTAAAATTGAATTTGCAATTCCTTTTTCAATACCTGTAGATAAACGTTCAACGTTAGTAACGAATAAATCATCACCTACTAATTGTACTTTATGTCCAATTTTTTCAGTCAAATATTTCCATCCATCCCAATCATCCTCATACATACCGTCTTCTATAGAGATAATTGGATATTTAGCCGCAAGTTCAGCTAAATAATCAGCTTGCTCTTCAGAAGTTCTAATTTTTCCAGTTTCGCCTTCAAATTTAGTATAATCGTATTTACCGTTTACATAAAATTCTGAAGCAGCACAGTCAAGAGCAATCATAATTTCGTCACCGAAAGAATATCCCGCATTTTCAACTGCTAATTTAATAGTATCCAAAGCATCTTCAGTTCCTCCGGCCAAATTTGGTGCAAAACCACCCTCATCACCAACTGCTGTACTTAGACCTCTATCATGTAAAACTTTTTTCAAACTGTGGAAGATTTCAGTTCCCATTTGCATTGAATGAGTAAATGAAGTTGCCTTTACAGGAAAAATCATAAATTCCTGAAAAGCAATAGGTGCATCAGAGTGAGAACCACCGTTGATGATATTCATCATTGGAACAGGTAATGTGTTAGCAGAAACTCCGCCAACATATCTATACAAAGGCAATCCAAGTTCGTTTGCAGCAGCTTTTGCAGCAGCCAAAGAAACTCCTAAAATTGCATTAGCTCCTAATTTAGATTTATTTGGAGTTCCATCTAAATCAATCATTAATTGATCTATAGTATTTTGTTCAAAAACTGATGTTCCAACTAATTCTTCTGCAATAACGGTATTTACATTATTCACTGCGTTCAAAACTCCTTTTCCTAAGAACGCTTTTCCTCCGTCACGTAATTCAACAGCTTCATGTTCTCCAGTTGATGCACCAGATGGAACAGCTGCTCTTCCTAAAACACCATTTTCTGTAACGACATCAACTTCAATAGTAGGATTACCTCTGGAATCAAAAATTTGTCTTGCGTGAACTTTTATTATAATACTCATTATTTTTGTTTTTTATTAATAAATTATAAATATTTTTCGAAATTATAAAAATATTTAATACTAAATGCGTTATTCAACAATTAAATACCTTTTTTTATTAACTACATCGTTTTAGATGAAGCCCCTTTTATATTCTCTATGAACTGATCAAATAAATAAGAGGAATCATGAGGACCAGGACTAGCTTCCGGGTGATACTGAACTGAAAAACAATTTTTATTTTTCATTCTCATTCCAGCTACCGTATCATCGTTAAGATGTATGTGTGTAATTTCTAATTCAGGATGACCATCAAGAGCTTCTTTTTTCACAGCAAAGCCATGATTTTGAGAAGTTATTTCGCCCTTTCCTGTAATGATATTTTTTACAGGATGGTTAATTCCTCGATGACCACCAAACATTTTATAGGTCTTTACTCCGTTTGCTAAAGCTATTATTTGATGGCCTAAACAGATTCCAAACAATGGGTTATTATTTTCTATAATTTCTTTTGCCACTTCTATAACACCAAATAATGGATCTGGATCCCCTGGCCCGTTTGACAAGAAATATCCATCAGGATTAAACTCAGCTAAATCTTTATAAGTAGAGTTGTAGGGAAATACTTTAATATAACAATCTCTCTTAGAAAAGTTTCTTAAAATATTCTTCTTAATTCCAAGATCTAAAGCAGATATTTTATAAGTAGCATTTTCATCACCAAAAAAATAAGGTTCAGTAGTTGAAACTTTTGATGCCAACTCTAAACCTTCCATATTTGGCACATCAGCCAATTCTTTTTTCAAATCTTCAACAGAAGTTCCGTCTGTGCAAATAACAGCATTCATAGCTCCATTATCACGAATATAACTCACAAGAGCTCTGGTATCTACATCAGATATACAGATTAAATTTTGTTTTGTAAAATAATCCTCTAAGCTCCCTGAAGCATCTTCTCTGGAATAATTAAAGCTGAAGTTTTTACAAACTAAACCAGCAATTTTGATACTTTCAGATTCAATTTCCAGATCATTAACACCATAGTTTCCAATATGTGCATTGGTAGCCACCATAATTTGGCCAAAATAAGAAGGATCTGTAAAAATCTCCTGATATCCTGTCATTCCAGTATTAAAACAAACTTCACCAAAAGTCTTACCGCTAATACCGATAGATTTTCCGTGAAAAATAGTTCCATCACTTAATAATAAAATGGCGCTTTGTCGTGTAGTGTATTTCATTCTTTAATTTGTGTTGTTTTTTAATTGTCATATGAAATTAGCCAGGCTATTTCCATTTTTAATTAGATATTTTGCAAATTTACTTCTTTAAAAGAGTGTCTCCAAGATTTTTTAAAAATTTCATTCATAAAAATAAAACCTAAGTAAGAAAATAAGTTAAATTATAATTCTGTTTTAAAAAAATCCAAAAAAAAAGGATAAACTAAAAATTAGCTTATCCTTGATTTCTATAGAATCATTACTTTCATAATTATTCAGAAGCTTCAGTAGTCGTTTCTGATTCAGCAACCGGAGCTTCCGGAGTAGACTCCTCAGCTTCTTTTTTTGCTTTACCACCACGACGGCTTTTTGCTTTTTTAACTTCTTTTTTTCCACCATTGTAAAGTTCATTGAAATCTACAAGCTCGATCATTGCCATATCAGCATTATCTCCCAAACGATTTCCAACTTTAATGATACGAGTGTATCCACCTGGACGGTCTCCAACTTTAGCAGCTACGTCTCTGAACAAGTCAGTTACCGCATATTTGCTACGTAAGTAAGCAAAAACAATACGACGATTATGAGTCGTATCTTCTTTTGATTTTGTAATTAAAGGCTCAACAAATTGTTTAAGCGCTTTAGCTTTAGCAACAGTAGTATTAATACGTTTGTGCTCTATAAGAGAACAAGCCATATTAGCCAACATAGCTTTTCTATGTCCAGTCTGTCTGCTTAAGTGATTGAATTTTTTTCCGTGTCTCATTGCTATTTTAAATTTAATCCCGCAAGCGGGATTGAATTATTCTTTATCTAATTTGTATTTAGCTAAGTCCATTCCGAAAGTTAAATTCTTAACAGCTACAAGTTCATCTAGCTCAGTTAAAGATTTTTTACCAAAATTACGGAATTTCATTAGGT